>Ga0325404_1001011_pt1 | contig 29233 bp, 12 predicted proteins | sample PopdelMetagenome_18_FD_205664 | JGI IMG/M metagenome (GOLD analysis project Ga0325404, IMG submission 205664) | Populus deltoides microbial communities from Bellville, Georgia, United States - Xylem-Control-R1 | ecosystem: Host-associated > Plants > Phyllosphere > Stem > Wood/Secondary xylem...
TAATGGGGCATTTTGAAATTACTAAAACTTTGAAGGTTTTGCATGAGCTCTTTTATTGGCCTAATATGAAAAGAGATATGCAAAGAATATGTGATAGGTGCATAACATGTAGACAAGCTAAGTCTAGGGTAATGCCTCATGGACTATACACACATTTGCTTGTTCTTAAGGAACCTTGGGTTGATATTTCTATGGATTTCATTTTGGGTCTGCTTAGGTATAGGAAATGGAGAGATTCTATATTTGTTGTTGTGGATAGATTTTCTACGGTAACACATTTCATTGCTTGCTATAAAACCGATGATGCAACAAATATAGCTGACCTATTCTTTAGAGAGGTCATTCGACTACATGATCTTCCTAAGAGCATTGTATCCGATCGAGATGTTAAGTTTTTGAGTTACTTTTGGAAGGTTTTGTGGGGTAAGTTAGGAACTAAACTTTTATATTCTACTACTTGTCATCCACAAATAGATGGCCAAACTGAAGTTGTTAATCAAACTTTGATTCAATTGTTAAGGGTTATCATTCAAAAGAATCTTAAAAATTAGGAAGATTGTTTGCCATTCATTGAATTTGCATATAATCGTAGTATGCATTCTACTACTGATTATTCACCATTTAAGATTGTGTATGGTTTTAACCCTTTAACACCATTAGATTTGATTCCTTTACCTGTTGATAAAATGGTTAGTCTTGATGGTAATAAAAAAAGCACAAGTGGTGAAAGATCTCCATGCAAAGATTCGACAACTAATAGAAAAGAAGAATGAACAATATGTAAACAAAGCCAATAGAGGATAAAAGTTGGTGAGATTTGAACCAGGTGATTGGGTTTGGGTGCATATGAGGAGGGAAAAGTTTCCTGAACAAAAAAGATCAAAGTTGATGCTTCGAGGAGATGGTCCTTATCAGATCATAAAAATGATTAATGATAATGCCTACAAAGTGGATCTACCAGGTGAGTATGGTGTTAGTGCTACATTCAATGTTTTTTATCTTTCTTTGTTTGATGTAGGTGATAATTCGAGATCGAATCCTTTTAAGAAAAGAGGGGATGATGCGATCCAACCATCAAAGGATCCATTGGAGGTTACAGTTGGTCCAGTTACTAGGCTTAGGGCTAAAAAGTTCAAAAAAGCTTTCAATGAACTTCTTCAAGATACATGGGCTAACGTGGACTTCAAGAGGATTTGTAATAATAAATAGCAAGCCTTAATTAATCTAATTCATGTTCAAGAGGGGTTTGTTGGTGGAACCAAGACCATTACACAAGGACTGGGAGAAGAAGAATAGATTCAGACAGTTTGACCTTTCGTTACTCTTTTGGTTATAACTGAAGCTACATATCGAATTTCAACGTGATTCTAGTTGGGATGGAAACTAGCCTTCCATACATTTCCAACGGTATATGGAACGCCTTCTAATTCATTAAGAAGAGAGAGAACCATCCGTTTTAAGTTAGGTTTTTGCTGTTGCTAGACAGAATGCAGAAACAACGATCTTATCTTATTTAATTAGTTGGGCTATCAAACTTTATTTATTTTGAGAGGAGACATTTTATTTAATTCTTATACTTGTTTATTTTGTTTATTTTAATTAGTTTGAGCTAGTTTTAGCTTGGGTTGATTATAATTTAAATTGAGCTTATGTGAGACCCATTAGGGAAACTAGGGTTTTGGCTTGGAATTTAAATACTCTTTAAGAATAATTTTAGGGTAGATTTTTGATGATATTTTCAGCATTGTAGCCAACTTTTTGGTTGCTTAATCTTGGTTCTTGATTGAACTTTTAACTCTTCAAACAATTGATCATTCTTTGTTGTGAATTTATACTTCCTTTGCTCGTCTCCAGGTGTAGGTGTTGTGATCGAATTGATTTATAGTCTTGTTGTCTTGGAGCAAGTCTTCCATTGTGATAAGCTTATTCAAATCTCAATAAACTTGGATTAGATTGATCTTGGGGTCGTGAATTCCATTAAATTCCGCTAGGGTTCACATCAATTATTCTTGTGGCAATGGTGATACTTTTGTGGCAAATATATTCTCAAATAATATTTATTGTGAAATTCTTAGTCAAAGTGGAATGAGTTTTGAAAAGAGTTTCAAAATCTTATTCAAAAGGTTAAGTTAAACCATTTATGACTATAATATTAAGAACTAAAATGATTTAATAAGCAGACATACTTCATGTTATAATATTTAAATTAGAACATTCATGATGAAGGAATAATAATTACATCGAGAAACTAGCCACTAAAAGGTTAAGTTAAATAATTTATGACTTTTCTAATAAGAAGAAACTAAATACTAGGAAATAAATACATAAGTGGTGGACATTGAATGAATAATTATAAATAATAAAAGTGTTTCAAAAGTTAACCTAAGGATGTTAACAGTTTAAGTATAAAACAATACAAAAACATGGGGGAATAAACCCAACATTACAAATCTTAGCCCCATCGAAGCTTGCAGTGAACCACAACTGCCAAGCTATAATTAAGCCAAGTCGAGCCATGTAAGAAGAGTTTCCAAGCTGTTTAGCCAAGCCTCTAGTTGAGTTGAGTCGTGCTACCAGGCGAGTTATTAAGCTGTCAGCTAGAAAATATTCCTGGAATGGTTCAACCCCAACAAACTGGCCTTGTTCGAAAATTAGATTTTTTGACTAGTTCGACCCATTTTTGACACAGTTAGAAAATAACTTTGATTCAAGTTATAATGGGTAGCATGATAATTGATTTTCCTCCTTAAATCAATGGTCCAATAATCAACTTATAAAATGTGAGTTATGTTATGGATTGGGTCATTTTGCTCCACAATGTCTATAGTTGCAACATCACATAGTGAAAACAAATGCTAACTTAGCATTCAATAATACTCATAATGATACTCTAGCTACTTGGTTTTCTAATACGGGTGCTTATCGTTATGTGACACCTGACCTTTTGAATATGAACAATTTAGAACTGTATCTGGGCAATGATCAGCTACATATGAAAAATGGTAATGGACTTGCAATATCAAGTGTTTCTCACTCTACCATCCACACATGTAAACATATTTTTACCTTATTAAATGTCCTACATGTTCCCTATATTAAAAAGCCTTTATTATCTATTCAGAAATTCTGTCTTGAAAATAATATTTTTTAATTTTACTCGTTTGTGTTTTATGCTAAAAATATACTAAGGAAGTGCTTCTTTATGGTCGGAGCAAGGATGCTCTTTATGTTATCTTCGAGTCTTTTGCAACGTCTTTACCTCAGGCTTTATTATCTACAATTGACATGTTAAATTTCATTAAAATATTTTTCTTTTGAGACTTCTGAATAGATACAACCATCATCTTTACCATTAGCTAGTATATTTTTTCCATTTTTGACATAACTAGACCCTATAACTTTTATTTTGCCATATTCTCATACTCCACATCTACCAATCTCCAACTCCCTACATCATATTCAGTATGTTACAGTTCTAATATTTTATCTCTACATGTCACCTTTTTTTATTGATAATTGTTTAGGTATAGTTTCAGTCTCCTTTGGTGAAAATGTTTATCCTATTATTCTAGGCACTACACAATCTGTTTTAGTTTTAGACTACTCATTGAAGTCCACTGATGTTCTGGGCACTCCACTGTCTACTCCAGTTTCAGACCACTCATCATAATCCATTGTTGTTGTGTCACCACTTGGATTGAACTTGGTGGTTGATCATTCCAAGTTTTTGCTTCCACTAGTTTTCATCTGTAACAATCCTTTTCATGTTCATATATCATGGTAGTACCACATGGTTCTTTGCCCGAGACAATATAAAACAACACACTTTACTATCTCATCTCCTTCATGTTTGTCTTCTCTCCTTAACTATAAAGCCAATAAATATATCATTTAGCACCATGCCTTGCAAACTAAAATTCATGCTTTTCATTTCAATGGTATATGGTATCTAGTTATTCCTTATCCCTTCATGAATATTGTTGGGTATACAAAATTAAAAGGCAAGTTGATGGTGGTGTTGAGTGTTATAAAACTTGTCTGGTTGCTAAAGGTTTTACTCAGTAAGTTAGTATTAATTATTCAGAAACATTTAGTCATGTGGTTAAATCAACTATAGTTTGGTTAATCCTTATTATTATTGTTTCTTGAGGTTAGAAGATTAATCAACCAGATGTTTATAACGCCTTCTTGAATGAGATACTTTAATAAGAGGTTTATATAAAGCAACCACCTGACTTTACTCATCTTACTCCAGTATCTCATGTGTACCACCTGCATAAATTGTTATATGGTTTGAAATAAGTCACCAAGGCTTGGTATAATCGTTTGAATGACTATTTGTTATCCATTGGATCTTATGCCTCTAAAGTTGACATGTCTTTATTTATCTTTTTTGTGGCTTGTGATATTGACTACTAACTTGTGTATGTTGATGACATGTTGCTTACAAAAAGTAACTCGACTTTACTTATTAAATTGATTTTATTACTAAGCTAAAAGTTCAAACTTCAAGACCTTCACTTTGTCTATTATTTATTCGGCATTGAGGTTAAACCTGTATCTTTGGGACTTATGCTTACCCAATAGAAATATGCTTTTGATATTCTTCATATAGCAGGTATGTCTTCCTATAAGCATATTGATACTCTAGTATATGTTTCTTCTTCTAAGTTAGCAATGATATCTGGTAATTTGTATTTTGACTTAACACACTATAGAGAAAATTGTTGGTGTTCTTTAATATCTTACCTTCATAAGGTCTAATTTATGTTATATTATAAATAAAGTGTGTCAGTTTATGCATGCCCCCACTAAAGCTCATTAGGCTGCAGTTAAGCATATTCTATGTTATTTAAAGGCCATGGTTTTTTTTTCTTATAGCCTACACATCACTTATAGTTTATCTCTATCCTTCCATGTTTTCACTAATGTTGATTGGTCTGGTAGTGTTAATAATCTAAAATCTATAGACGAGTATCTTGTGTTTCTTAGTACCAGCCTTATCTTGTGGAAATCATGGTAACAAAAGACTGTTGCTTGTTCTTCTACTGAAGCGTAATACAAGGCCGTAGCTGATGGTATTGCTAAAATCTTATGGATTCGCTCTCTGCTTTTATACCTTTGATTTTTTAGTGTTTCTACGACTACGTTATGATGTGATAACTTGGGTGCTACTTATCTATCAATCAATCCTATTTCCATGATCTCTATAAGCATATTGAGGTCAACTATCACTTTGTTTGTGATAGAGTTCCTAAGCAGGAGATTTAATTCGCTTCATTTCTTATAAGAATCAACTTGTTGATGTTTATACCAAACCTCTCTTTTCTATGAATTTTTTTTGTCCAAACTTCATGTAGAAGGTTAACCTTCGGTTTGAGGAGGTGTATTATAGGAAGTACACTGCTGAATTATAGAATACAAGTATAGGAAATTATATTTACTTTCTATAACGTATAGCTCAAATCATGTGTAAGGTGTTCTATTGTTAATATTGTATACAACCTTAATTATATAAACAGAGAGGATGATTAATACAATTGTTAAGCCTCCAAACACTTCTTATAATATCTTAACTCTCTTTAACTTGGTAGCTAAAGGCCTTTATATGTTAATTATTGGAGTTACAAAAGATGGTATGTTTTCAGGTATCAAAATTAGAAGCGATTTTCAGGTATGTCATTTGCAATCTATTGATGATACCTTGATATGTATTCATAATGAAACTAAAAGTCTACTAAATGTTATAAAGACTATAAGGTGGTGTAGTAATTATTCTAAGTTGATAATAAATTATCATAAAAGCTCCTTGATATAAATAAATGTTGATGAACTAGATCAAGAGATTAGAAATTGTTGCTGACTTTCTTTATTAGCTTGTCAAATCTCTTATACTATAACTTTGATTCATTGTTGGTTACAAACTTGGTCTTACCTTTAGGTGCCAATTGTAATAAAATTTCTACATGGAAACTAATTATTTCAAAATTTAGAATGGGACTTCAATCCTAGAAGGGTAAATTGCTCTCACTAACAGGTTGAGTTTGTTTGATAAAGAGTATAATGGCCTCTCTCCTTATCTATTATATGTCCTTGCTTCAAATGCTAAAGGGATTAGCAAAGCTTATTATGCCTATGAAGTGCAGGTTCCTCTAGTCAAGAAATTCAGATAAGCAAAAAGTTTATAAAATGACATGAAATATGGTGGTGAGAGAAGAAAAAAGAGGAGGGTTAGGAATAGGATTAATAACTATAAAAAATAAATCCTTTCTATTTAAATGGCTTTGGTGATGCAACTATATTATTTATAGTTTTACTCATATTTACCTAGTATTTTGCCTATTGTTTTATATATAAAATGCCTTGATATTCTTTATTTTATATTTTGAAGTTACTTTTGGATGTAAGATTCAAAAAGAAGTAAATTGAAAATAATTGACAGATTTGATCTCCGACCAATGTTTTTTACAAAACTTGAGCTCCATAGGTCGAAACGAAGTGATTTTAGTGGCATTAGAAAGCTAACATCCATACCTTTCTATACATATATGGCAAGAAAAATAAAAAAAGAAAGAGTATGGAAATCGTAGCCTTCAAAGTCAAATCTCATATTCTGCTAGTATTGATCTTTGGTCATTCCGACTTGAATATCTTGAGCTACAGAAGTTCATTTGATGCAAACTTAATTTTTTTGGATTCCTGACTCGAAGACCTATCAGCCTACCAAATGTCAGCAGAAAATGAGCTCATATAAAAGAGATATGATTTTTCTAAGATGGCATATAAATTCTATCAGCAGATAGGTTTTGTGAAGAAATAAGTCCAAATTACACGCCAAAGCATCCAAACCGACATCCAAGTCTTTATTTCAGCAATTTAGCTCCTCTAAGTCAAAAGTCAAAGCTTAAAAATTTTATGCAAGGCTATTTTTTTTTTTAGGAAAATAGTTATTGACTACTTAAATGTAAATTGTCTACTTAGAAAATGACTAGTTTTTTAGAAAAGGGATTAGGGTTTCCTAGGATATAAAAAGAAAAAGAGAAAGGAAAGGGGGGTGGCCAACCAATTGAGAAAAAGCACACTTTCCTCTAAGAAACCCGAAACCATGCATTCTTTTTTCTTTTTGATTAGTTGTTCAACAGACATGCAAGGCTAAACTCTTTTTCTTGGTTGCAAGGATACGGAAACCTTCAGATTTCAAGAACTGTGAGATTTATTTTACCTTTTCTTTTTAGTTTATATGATGAATGAATTTGTTTGTTTTCTTATGCTTATTTCTTAGGATTGTTTATTTTAATTGTTAGAGCGGACTCTAAGTTATTATTGTGAGCAATCTATTGCTAAGTTTACTATCAAAACTGGAGTTATGGTATATAAACTTATGAAACAGCTGAGTTTAATAATTATGGCGGATCTACGTTATTAATCTTAGGGGGAACATTCGAACAAATCAAGCATGAACTGTGGACAATTATGTTGTCCAGATTGATCAATTTATCTAGTTTTTAAGGCTGCCATTGAATTAAATTATTAGTGCGGACATTGTGGTTGTTTGATGGTTATGATTAGTTATATAATGGATATGTTAATTAATCAACGTAAGAAAAGATAAATATTCAGAGTATAAATTAACGTTTTGTTTACATGATCAGTTTTGATTTCTGTAGGTGAACATTTACTTACGACCAATGTTTGTTTTCTTAATAAATTTCAGTTTTCTTTGATTTAGTATTGATTGTTTCTTTCTGTTTGCTATAACATAACATAGATAACTTTACAATCCCTTCCAGTTGCATATCATATAGCATAAAATCTAAACTAAACCTTTCTCGTGGGATCGACCCCTTACTTGCTCTATATTATCCTGCTTATTTAAGTTATGGTAATTAATTTGTGCGACCGTGACATTACAATATTTTGTGATTAAGGTCAGGAAAAAAATAAGGTTGGGAAGATTTCATCAACAACAAGTATAAGCCACAAGTTTAAAATGGTATGCCTTTATTTTCAAAACAACTATATATTATTTTGTCAAGAATTTTCTCTACTATTAACTTTAGTGATCAATCTTCTTTTGTTTTGAAAGATAGCTTTAGATTTAAAGTAGAGATGAGTAATAGATTTTGGATTTGGGATTATATTTGGGTTGGTGACAAGTCCTTTTCTAACTTTATCCTTAGTTATATCAAATGTCAACTCAACAACTTAATATTATCAATAGTATAGGGTTTGGAGATGATGGTTGCTGGTATTGAATCTGAAATGGAATCAATGCATTAGAAACAATAGTACAAATCACCTTCATAAAAATGACATTAACCTTCACAAATATATATAAAAAAAAGGTATAAAAATATAGGCTTTAGATGGTAAAGGACACTACATAGTTAAGTTGTGTTTCATTATTCTTGATATACTTATTTACCTAGGTTTGAAGAAGACATATAATACAATCATTTGGAATGCGTTCTCCTTAAAAAAAATTGAGATACTATTATGATTATCAATGCATAACAAGTTATGCACTCGTTTATTTTTTGTAAAAAAAAAATATATAATGATGCAGGAAAATATAAGTCCATTTTGTAATTCTAGGTTAGAAACTACAAATCAATTCTTTTTCTTTGTCTGGTATCTTGGAGTTTCTGGAATAAAATAGTTAGCTCCTGAGGCATTTCATGGCGCATACCTTATTCCTTGGATGATTTGTTTCAGCAATGGCAAGGATTGATTAATAGAAAGTTTTGAGAAAGGTGTGGCAATGATTCTTCCATGGAATAATTTGGCATACTAGGAACAAGTTCATATTTGGAGTTAATTATAATTCTAGATTTGAAAATGTTCTCCATCTACTCTTTTACAAGGCTGCATCTTGGATTTGTTTTTATAAATGTAGTTTCATTTATATTGGTATGGATTTCTTAAGAAACAAAGAGTGTGTAGTGATATTGAGTAATTAGTGCCTATAACTTATAATGTTGCTTTTCCACTTTAATTATTGTCTTATCTTTTCTTTGTTTTGCTGAATCTCCATCTTCTAAATGACTAGCTTAATAAATTTACTTGGTAATCATTAAAAAAAGAAAACACACGGTATGTATTATAAAAAAATAATAATAAAATCTTAATTAGCTTAATATAAAATACCAGGATATTAATTTAATTTTAAGAAATATCTTCATGTTTCTACGTGCAATAATTCTAGAATTTAAAATCTTTTGGCTTACAAAAGCTTTATCTCAATTAGTTTCCCGAAACAATCTTGAATATCTTTCTCCACACCACCAAATCTTTTTAGTTTCCTACAGTCTTGCTGTGATGTCTTTTCTAGGGTTTTTAAGTTGAAGGACCTAGTTCACAATATTATCCCTAATCAATCTGGATAATCAATTACGTCCTTAACACTATTTAACACTTTCAGTGTCAGTCTTCCTCCAGAGTCTGCTACAAACAATTAACAAGATCATCAAATGTATGACGTGACATGCAAATTAGTGTTTTATTAAGTAAGGGAAATAGAGGAAAATGTACAATTAATTGTTTGATACAAGGATGGAATTGCATATTTTAGATTGTTTTCCCTTCAATTTGTAGACTTAATAAAACAAAGGCCGTGCTGCACGAGTTATTTGGCAGTTTTGTTTACTATTTGTAAGAGAGATGGGGTGGAAGGGCGACAATGGAAACATCAGGTTACTTTAAGGAAGAACTTGTTTGCTGCTCGAATTAATGAAGGGTATTAACTTTAGGGCAACTTTGCAACTAACCTTAAATTTTACGACTCAATAACACATTGTCATCTTTACCATTAAACTATTAGGTGAAAGCTTGATATATACACCTATCACACAGAAAATCTTATTAGGGTTAATCACTTGATGAACAAACTAACAACAGTGGCTGTCTTTTTATCCAGCTGGGGACCATAAACTTTGCAGTCTAGGGTGGGAATCAGAACAATGAAACTGTTTCTCGTGATGCCCACATAATTTTCTGCTTGTTCTCAGAGAGTAAGAGACATATCTCTCTCTCTTCCTACATGAAATTAAAAGAACCCTAAGACATCAATGGCAATAATTCACCACAGCCTTGTTACTGCTTCGTAAAATAAGGAACTATGTTTTCTCCGTAGGCTTATCTGCAATTGGGTTCGTATCCATTGAACTTTCAAGTTAATGGACACTTATCATTCTCAATGGCCTAGCTAAAACTTAAATGATGAGCTTGTTTTTAATTTTCTTGGTATCAGAAATGGGGTAGCTAGCCTTTTGCTTTATATATTAATTACTGGCTGTTGAGCTGTTCTTGAAAGCAGAAGAAGGCAAGTTTGATTTTAGGGTTATTATATATTTAGGGTTCATACTGTTAGGGTTTCTTGTTTCGATACGATAATGATATAAAGCAGTGCTCAGCTTTTGACTGGTACAACAGAAGCAGTCCATTAGAGCTCAATAATTTCGGTGAAGGTGACATTTTCTAGATTGTTAAGGTACGCAGCTGATCGGAACGAAGAGAAGTTGCAACTCTCTGGTGTCTATATAGTATCCATATGCATGCTGATGAGTTTGAGTTTTGATTTTTGGGAGTTAATTGTGCAAGAAGTATAATTAAGAGATCAGTAACATAAAATTAATTACACCAACATTTATTATATATCGATTCATCCTACCGATATTTTTTTTCTACCAAACCCTAGAACTAAATTAGACTTTTAATTTGAGGCTGTTAATTTAGATAGTTAATGGCTGCTCAATTAACTAAACAGTCCTCCATTTTGGTTGCCCAAGGTGGGCATGCCCATGTTGCTGGTTTCTCTTCATTATCCAGGAATATCCATCAGTGTTACAAGATCACACACGTGCATAACAGGCAATCCATGTTGATTTAATTTTTAAGTCAAGCTAATTGAAATTAAACTTCTTGAGTACTTACTGTATAACTTCATCTTGGATCTGCTGTGCATATCTCTCTGCCGTGTGGTCCTTCATTGCTACTGGGTGTAGATGCTTTAAAGAACCTACATTGGTCCCTCCTCTAAGGGCAGATAGCTAGCTATGCACCACCTAATCCAGCCGATGAAATTTCCGTAGCATACACCACAACTTTTTAAGCCCCATGACTATGACTTATCTAATAGTAACTCTGATCATAACGTAGTTAATTAATAAAAATCACGTTGGATTTAAATCTAATAATGAATTATCGCTGGAGAATAATAACTCTTAAGCTTTATGTTGAAATGGTTACCTTTCCTTTTATGCATTGGGATGGTGGAGTTGTTTGACATGATGTCTTGGATTTGACATGATGTTCTGGACGGTGAAGTTGTTTGATGTAATATTAAAATTTTGATGATTAAATAATTACAGGTTTAAATCTTAATATTTTAATTATTTCTTGTTAAAAATAGATAAAAAAAATATAAGATAATAGTAGAACTATATTAAATTCAAATTTAAAGAGTTTTTATTTTAAAAAATTGTATTAAAGAGTAATACATAAAGTCATTTTGAAATTTTATTGGATAATTTAAATTTTTTTATTGGCATGTTTCTTTAACAACTTAAGTTTTTTAAATAAAAGGTTACAGGATAAATACCATAAGATTACCGATGTGAAATTAAGTAGTGTCATTCAAATTTGTTTCCATTTGAATAAAAATATTCAACTCATCGTTAAATATATAACCCAAAATTGGAAATATATACTGATTTGTCAAAAAAAAATGATAATAATATAGTAAATCAATGTAAAAAATAATGGTTCAATAGCGTGCTTTCTTTTTATTCAGCTAGGCATGCATTAAAAAGCTAGCTATTTGTAGTTGTGAATAAAGCATAAGCCCTCCTTTTCTATTTGGTGTTGGATGGTCCCCATGAAAATTAACTCATAATAAACTTTAATTAAATTTTTTTTACATATATGACTAATTAAGTCTAATAAAATTGCTATATTAAACTTAATCAAGGGGTTGGCCTCATGGTTAAGGAAGGTTTTTTTTTTTTTAATTTAAATTTTGAGGCTAAAATCTATAAAATATAATTAAATTCTTCTAAATACAACAGGTGGACAATGCGTTTTTAAGATAATTTGAAGAATAACTTAATCTTCAGTACTGATATGCAAAATAGTTCAAGAACATCCTAGCCATTCAACTAAAAAACATTTTGACACTACATGGACATCAAATGGCCACAAATGTGCCATACACACCTTTTTATCCCTAATATACATTCCATAAAGCATGGCTTGGTAAAATTCCAGCATCTTTGTAGTTCTTCCTCAAAATTGGGAGTTTATGCAAATAAGGTAGATATATATTCTTGACAAATTAATCGCAAAAAAAATAAATTTGATGCAAGTTTAATAGAACCTCCCCCACACAAGCTAGGTCGTTAAATTAAAGAAAGGACTCTCAAATGGTGCTGTGTTGTCTTCTCTGATTGCCCCTCCTCTTCCTCCCTAGCCAAGCTGAACAGATATATATGGAAGCCTACAGTTTCCTGCTTGATGTAAGTTAAACTCTCGTATATTCCTAAAATAGGCGATATATTCTTGGTAAACTTTTCCAAATATATGTTTGTTATTTCCATATAATTCTTGCTCTCTTTTGCTTGATTTCATCTCCATATATGAGGGACAGTGATACTGTATAAATGTAAGATTTAGATTTCCATTGTCTCTCCATATTCAACTCAACCCTAGATTCAATTCAACTACTACTTCAGAGAATCCTTATACAAGATAGTTCTCAAGTTTTTATTGAATTTCAAATAACATACCCAAAAAAAGAAAAAAGAAAAAAGGTTTTCGATGCACTAAATTCTTTCCTGCAATTGCATATATAGTATTGTTTATGTCTGAGAAACATCTTTCATCTTTGTATTGATAAAGAAAAATATTTCTTCTTTATGGATTGTGAAAATAATTAGTTTTTCAGAATAACTGATTGTGTTAATGTACTACTGATTGATCAGACGTAGATGCTACCTTGCATAAGTACTACATACTCAATAATGTGATCGAGAATCAAGGTAAGATGATTTCAAATTCAAGAGATATGGATTTGCAAGGAAAACAAGCAGGCGGCGCCGGCGGCGGCAGTGAGGGCGACAAGATTTCCAAGGCATCACCATCCACTTCATCAAGACAATGGTCAGCATTTAGAAATCCAAGGATTGTTCGCGTCTCCCGGTCTTTTGGAGGAAAAGATAGGCATAGCAAGGTTTGCACAGTGAGGGGACTAAGGGACCGGCGAATTAGGCTTTCTGTACCCACAGCCATTCAGTTATATGATCTTCAAGATAGGCTTGGCCTCAGTCAGCCTAGCAAGGTAATAGATTGGTTGCTTGATGCCACTAAAAATGATATCGATAAGTTGCCTCCACTTCAGATGCCTCCAGGGTTTGGTCAATTCCACCAGCCAATGCTATTTTCTCATCAATCAAATATTGCATCTCCCTTCTTTGATCCCAATTCTACGTTTATCAAGGACGTAGGATTTCATTCATTAGGGATAAAGATCGGTACTAGTACTGCTGGTCTTGATGGTCAGGTGCAAAACAGTAGTACTACTATGCCAAAATCAAGCTATAGCAGGGATATAGAAGCTTCAATAAGAGCAAAAAGCAAGCAAGTTGACACTATTAATAAGAAAGGAAAGTGGATCAAAACAAATGAAGATGGAGAAATTGGAAGTTACAGTACTACTGGACAGGTCCCCGCTCAAAATTTCTTTCCTTTAGCCAATCATTCTTCCTTACCAAGCTTGCTATACAGTCCTACTGTGCCCTTCAACTCCAATCATTGGGATGCTTCAAATTTATCTCTTTCTACACAATTTGGAGGCCATGGATTTCTCTCCCAAACAGAAAATTCCTTGGACACCCCATCATCACTGCCTCTCTCTTCTGGCTCTCAATTATTTTTCTGCCCACCTCCACCAATGCCACCACTCTTTCCATCCTATCCTCCTTGTGTTACCACTCCCTCAGAGAATGAGTCCAGAGATATGAGCCATTTCCAATTATTGAGCTCAAGTTCGTCACAGCATATCTTACCGATTTCTCTGACAATGAGCTCAACAACAACACCTGTTTCCTTGAATCTAAATCCTGGTCTTCTTCGTTTGCAAAATAATAACGAAAGCAATCCTGATGAAGATAATACAGAATCATAAATATCACCCGGCATGGCTTGGTTTTTTCTTTACTTGGTTCAAGGATGGATGTTGAAGGCTGACTTTATAAACATGTACCTCAGTAGGTGGTCAAGTGATCAGAGTACAGTATGAGAGTTTAAAGCTCATCGAGCTATCACATTATTATGTTCTCTTGTGTTGCCCTCTAAACATCTTGGAGACACATGCAATCAAACGTTGTAAGATGCTACCTTGCAACATGAATTATTTCCTATATATCCGTACGCGGATTCAAGCTATATATGACGATACAAGTAAGACACTTCTATCTTTCTGTAGTTTTATATAAAAGTATTTATTTTGCAGACAGTACTTTTGTCCATATATTTATAAACTAAGTTCTTTTAAGTTTCTGCAAAAGTTATTATTACTTAAACGAAAACCAAGTATGATGCGCTTTGAGTTATTACAACCTTTGGATTTTACATATTTGAGTTGCAGAAACATTATAGCATAATGCTCCTGTATTTTCGCTCTTATGATCGATTTTTACATCTTTTCTCCAAGGCCTCTTTCCTTCAGCTAGACCCAATTTTGCATCATTTATCTTAGGGTGCGACGAGCTACCAATTGGAAGTGCATGGCTGAGTGTTTAGCCCTTATATTGATAGTTTGGAACATTGTTTTGGCTAAATAAGAAAATATGCCTTCACAATAAGGCATGGTCCAATGGCTAATTAAAGACTTAATCTGAGGCCCTGGGTTGGAGTGCAGCTCATGTTCAAATCATCACCCCACTTCCAAGTATCACACAAAAAGAGTCACGTCTTCTGATCCAGTAGCCAATGGCGAATATTTCTTTTTATTTTTTTGTCTCAATAATCAGCTAAAATAATTAGATTCAGTAAAAGAGGATTACTATTTTATTATTTGTACGAGCATAAATTGTGTTTGGAAAATAAATTATGTGTAAAACATTTTTGCTAAGAAAATGTACTTTTGTGATGTTTGGTCTAGTACTACATGTTGGGTTTTTTAAAATACATATATGTAGTAGAAACAATAAATTTAAAATTTTTTAGGGAGTTCAAGGACCCTGTTAAACAGATTTAGAGCTGTTTAGAATTTATACAAAGATTACCTGAAGATCAGATGTTCTTTTTAGTTTTGAATATTTGCTTCGAGGCTGGTTTGTCACAAATCACAAGTCGTTCAATTATCCATCCTCTAACAATAATCCACGAGAACCACCAGTGAGAAATCTCCTAAACCATTTTAGGAGAGAGAGATTGTTATACCTTAGAGTGCTAGCTTTTTTCTTTTGTATTTTAGGTGTTTCTATATTGTACTCTACCTAACATAACACCTATGAAAATAAGAGGCATAATATTCTATTTATAAGGAAACCTAAAACCCTATAAATGATAAAATATCAATTTGCCCCTTAAATAATATAACATATATTATTTTAGGTTATTTTTAAAAATTTATCCAATCAAGTCCTTGATTGTTTCTGAGTTTAGAATTGTAATATATCCTCTATATTAATTATGTTTTAGTCCTCAATTTCTAAAATTTATTTACAATCAAGTCACACTTCATTAACTATCTCATTTTAATTTCTGATCAAATGTTCTTATATGTGTGACCCATTATGTTCCCTAATAAGTTGATCCAAATACAAATCACAATTCTAAATGAAATAGGATTAAATAAATTTAAAAAATTAATTTATTATCAATTCAATAATTGATTGATTATATTTGAAGATCAAGTACAATATCTAGCAACCTATCATAATCCCCTAAATATTACGAAAGTCATAAGTAGTTTGACTGAACCTTTCAATGTTAGTTTCTTAGTGTAATTATTATTCATTTATCAACAATGTTTCAATTTAGACATTATAGCATGGAATGTGTATACTATGTCAAATCATGTTTATTCTCAACACTATAGTCAATGATTATTTGAATAAGATTTGAAACTCTTTTCAAATGTCATTCTACCTTGCGCAAGGATTTATAATCAATACTATTTGAGAACAAATAAAATATTTTTCTTAATTCACCAAGGATAATGAATCCTCTCTTGATTATTTAAATACCTTCATATAGTTCATGTTATACCCAATATCTACCCATTTGTTACTCTTGATTAGAACAACATGTAGTAGGATCAAAACATAACACTCTATATATAAGATAACTTAGTGATCTCATGTCTAAAAATAATTTACATGACTGTCATATGAGCCTTTTTATAGAACAAAGGTGATCCCTCCATATAGAATTCTCGTGCGAGTCAATTCAGTGTACATATCATCTGACAAGCATCTACATATTAGTTCTAGGTATTCCTCATATCTTAGTTTATAAGAACAATTATTTTCTTTCATAAAAGAAAGAACATAATATGTATCAATCTCAATAACTCTAATTAATGTCCAGTTTTAATATAGCATTAACCAGGAACATTTAAGAACAATACTTTGATGCAATAAAAATCTCATAATTATAACAACTTTATAATTTTCTTTGCAAAGCATTTTTGTCCCATGAACTTTATCATTACTCTAAATTCATTAATCAAATAGTTGATGAATATTAAAGATAAATAAGTCTATATATATATATATATGAACAAAGTTAATGTCATGTGTAATCAACTGATTGACTTCAAGGTATATACACTAACACAACCTATATATATAAAAAAAATGTTTGTTATAATGAAAAGGAACTCTTGTTTTTATGATAAAATTTATTGTCTTTCCATGTAAGATTTTTTTTGTATAATATGGAAATATATGTAACATGAATTGTACCCCGAAACATATATTAAACATGCTTTAAAATTTTGCTTAATAAAATGTTTTCTTCTTTTGTGAATAAAAATTTCAAAGTGCATAAATATTTTTTTTTTGTGAAATAATTTATTTTTAATCTATTTTTAAAGTGAGTATAAGGAATGAGAAAGTAAACAAATCAAAAAATAATTTATATTTTAATTAGAGAGCGTGAAATGGTGATGTTTGAAAGATACTATTTGAAATTAAGCTTTTTAATGCATGTGATTTTATAATATATTATCAAAATTTATATAATTAAATGATTATGAGTTTGAACTTTATTATTTTTTTATTTAATTAAATAAAAAATATGTTTAAATTAGAGATTTATCTATGAAAAATTGGAGCTTAAAAAACTTTTATTTAAAAAAGTATATTAGAAATAATATAAAACCAAAACCTCACTTAACCAATTTAAGGTTAACTTGGTGAGGCAGTTATACCCCTCACCGTATCCGATCAACTGATCCCGTGGTTTGAGTTCATAAATTAAGATGTAGTTTTCTAATGCAACAACAATCCGAACCCGCTTAAGCTAAAGGCCACTTAATAAAATGCTTTAAAAATAATTAAGATATATTTGTTAATTATACTTTATAAAATAAAAATTATCCTCACTTGAAAAAAGATTTAAATACGAAATAAAAATTATTCAAGGTCCCATTTTCCAAACATACATGAAAGAATATAAAAAAATAAATTTTATTTATAGTTTTATCCAAATCTCACGTTAACCTTAAAACCACTCCATGTAGATCTAGTAGACGAGAAACAGTGCCTCTAAATGTTCTCTTGCACGGAACCCTTGAGGAAAAGGCTACAACAAAAGAGGTGCCCTACATTTTATTCAATCACTTCTTTTCAGAAACGCAGCAGCTCTTTTTGTCAGTACAAATATTAATTTTGAGCAAAAAGCCAGCTGCCCAGAATGCGTTTCCTTACGATCACCAGGCCACATTGTACAGCTCAGGCATGCATGGAAGCATCGACAACAAGAAAAAGAATAGTAGAATCTGCAATTCTTCGGATTTTGAAAAGGAAACGGATAATAAACCTGTCGCTGGATCCAAGAAAACATTAAAGGACATGCAATTATGCAGGATAGGTGGTCCTCTTGTGTAGATCGATATAAAGACAAACTTTTGGCATGAAGCTACACTGAGAGATTAATTAGTCTGATGAGCGCGTGGGGGGGCTATCAATATTGTAGCATGCATCCGGGTCTAGATCTCGCTCGCGCTGCAGGCGTGCTTGTAGATCGATTGTTACTGCTGAGATTTATTACAGTAGAATTTTCCTATCTGCTGTCTCTAATCACTCAGAAGATCAAAGGGCATAAAAGACATCAGCTCTTCAGAATAAAAAACCTTCTTCACGAGAAATGTGAATTGTGATTGTTAGCATGTTTTCTTAGGTTAGCAGCTACTAGTTTATTGCTTTCCTGGAGGGTTTTACCAAAAAAAACAATTAATGTAAAAAAAATATTTAACTAGGTTATTTGTTTAGCCTGAATTTTAAATTAAATCGCATGAAAATTACCCCGATGTCGCCTTGTCGGCTGGGCAAGTCCAAAGGAAAAAAAAAAAAAATCAAGTTAACACTAGTCAAACTATTAAACTCGCGACCCAGGTTATAAACTCCGTTAGGTCGAATTAACTTTTTATTTAACTATATTACAAAAAAATACAAAAACTGATTCACTTTCAACTCAATATTAAATGATAATGTTAAATAAAAATTGTGTATTAAAAAATGAAATTGAAAAAAAAAAGAGTTCAAAAAACCCAAAGAAAATAAAAACCTCATATTAAAGGATGTAATTTAAAAAAATCATAAAAATTTTATTATATAATAACTAATTTACCATTAACTCAATACTGAATGATAAAATTAAATAAAAATCTTATATTAAATGATAGAATTGAAAAAAAAAAACCTAAAAGATAGGTCATGTTCATGGTCCTGAGAGAGGCCCATGAGCCTAGGCTAGTTTTTTTTTTTCTAATTATAAAGAGTGGATGATGGGTCATCCACTCATTGTTTTTTTAATTTTGAAAAAAAAATTATCTGCAATTTGTCCCTTGAAAATAAATTTTGCATCCCCCCACCTTCCATTTCAAACTCGTGACCTCGTATATACCTGGTGCATTAACCAACTTAACTATGACACAAACTTATTATAAAAAAATTAAAGAAATATATTAACCTAGTTCACTATTGATATAAACAATTAAAATTACCATACATCTTTTAGTTGTATTGATAATATATATTTTATTGTTATATATAAAGGTATGTATGTTTATTGATGTTATATTTATTCAAATCTCAATTGGATACTAATATTTAAGCTATTTAAGAATCAAAGAGATCTAATGACTCAATAAATATCCTAAAATTAAACCTACTTGATAAAATCATAATATGAATAAAAAATAAAAGGGAATGTTAGAGAAATTCATCTCACATGGAATAGTTAAACAAAATAAAAATAAAATATAAAGAGAAAGGATCGCTCATTTTAAGACTTAAAATCTTTTGGATGAAACCTCATTACAACTATCTAATTTTATATGAAATAAGAGTTTCAAATAGGTCCAATGACACAACAAAGATCCTAGAGCTCAAGTCATTGGATAACACCAAAAGATGGGTTATAAATAAGAAAGATTGTTAGGTACACTATCCTATATAGAATAACTATAAAAAAGCAATGTCATATATAAAGTAGAGAATGGACTATCCACAACGAAACTTAAGTCTTTTGGGTGGAACTCATACTCAATTATTTAATTTAATATGATAAAAAAGCCTTAAAAAGGCTAGCAATCCAACAAGGATTCTAAAGTCCAAGTCATTTAACATATCCCCAAAGATGGGTTATAGGTGAGGGAGAGTGTTAGAGGACATATTCTACATTAAATAAAAGAAACAATGCAAAAGTGATGTATATAGTTAAAAATGAGCCACCCTCACAATACTTAAATCTTTTAGATGAAACTAAAAACTAATTATCAAATTTAATAAAACTATCTAATTTACTATGATATTTATTGAGTTTTATATATAAGCGACACATCGATTATGAATTAGAAGTGGAGAGGTTATATACAAAAATAGACTCATAACCTAACAGTCTAGACTTTTAGATTGAAGTGATATCCACAATGTATGTAAGCCCTCTCGTGTTGGCCCATGACAAGCTTCCAAGTGACTTAATAATGAATATCTCCCAAATAAATGGTATCGAAGTTAATGATTCGACTAGGATGAATGTAGTGTGGTTGATTAAGTTCATATTATAATCGTCTAATGATTGAGAAAGTTTGTACTCTTACGTTTTACTCCACCAAACACGGTTAAGTAAAAAAGTAGTAATACAAGACTCATATTGTGAAGATGTTTACAATACAGGGGGAGTAGTGTTTGATATGATTGAGGGACTCACGTGTCAGAGCTTTTTTATAAAAATAGATATTTTTTATTTTTATTTTCCATTATTTATTATGATGCTTGTCACGTCTAACATCGCAATGATTCCATAAAAAAATTAATTTATTTTTGGAAAATAAGGTAAAAATAGAAAAAAAAAAGTTGTTATTTAGTATTTTATTCACCCCCACACAAGACTTAATTCTTTTACATGAAACTCAAAACTAACCATCAAATTTAATAAAACTATCTAATTTACTATGGTATTTATTATTAAGTTTCATATATAAGTGACATGTCGATTAAGAATTAGAAGTAGGGAGGTTATATACAAAAATAGACTCATAACCTAATAGTCTAGGCTTTTAGATTGAAGTAATATCCACAATGTATGTAAGCCCTCTCATGTAGGCCAATGATGGGCTTCCAAGTGACTTAATAATGAATATCTCCAAAGTGGTATTGATGTTAATGATTCGACAAGGATGAATGTAGTATGGTTAATCATGTACATTGATTAAGCAAGTTTGCACTCTTATGTTTTACTCCACCAAACATTGTTAAGTAGAAAGTAATAATACCACACTCATATTGTGAAGAAGCTTACGATGCAAGATGACTAGTGTTTGATATGAATTCTATTTTAGTAATTTTTGGGAATCTTTTATATTTCATCCTTGATCATATTCAGCACCCGTTATGAAATTGACCTTGGTCTCTAGGTTTTCTGTTTTAGCCACTAATTAACCCTTTAACTTTAATTTCTTTTCTAATTGTTCCTCTCAACTTTCAGTGTCTATTACACTTCAGTCCCTAGACTGTTAAGAGACGTAAACTCGATACAACTTAGGAGTTCCATAAAAATTGTAAAAAAAGTGTGTAAGGAAATTAAACAAATAAATTATAAAAATTAGGGATTTGATGTTTGCAGTAACGGAAGGGATATGGACCTTTAAAATCTAGAAAAATTGGTTAGTGAACGAATAATTAAATATAGAAGTGAGAAAATGCCCCAAAAAGTGAACTAAATTTTAATGGAAGTAATTTGTAAAGAAAGAAAGGTACTGGAGTACAAATTAATGAATTTTGATGTTGCTCGTTGAAAATCAGCACTAAAAATATACCGAGACGGAGGAAATAATACCTAATAACTATAAAATTTACTATTTGAAAGGACATAGTGGGAATTTGATAATATTTGCCTATAATAGGCTTGGGTGCAACTGGCCATGGGGGAATTGAGAGGGAAGAGAGGGAAAAACTCCATTTTGCTTTAAAAATCCTAGAGAAACCTAGAGAAAAATCAGGAAAAGAAGAGAATTAGTGATGCTAAAGGATTTAGGCAATAAAATCACTTAGATTTAGAGTGTTCTTGAAAGAAGAATTTGGGGATAGAGTGAGAGGAAAGGGGAGGCAGCAGCAAACAAGGAAGAAGATGTGAGAATCCTTCATTTTTTAGCACTTGGAACCTAGATTACTCCTTGGTAAGGTGTCCCAAACTCTATTTAACAGGTTCTTACAATATTTGTTAAGTTTTCATTGATTTCATCAAATTAAGGTGAGGGTTCATGATGCATTTTAGGGGGAAATAAGAAATTGAATTAAATTGATGTTTATGACATGTAATAGGGTTGAAATGAGTTGAAATAACACGTAATTTTGAAAGGAAATTGGTAGTTCCTTGTTAAGTGTGTTTATTTGGCCGGCCATTAATGTAGGAGAATGAGGGTGTTTATTTGAATATTTGACTTGATGATGTGTGATAATATGAATTAAAATGATGAGAAATGAATGAAGGAATAGCAATGAAGGTGTTAGAGAGGGTTGGGAAGAATGTTGATTAACTAGTTAATGAAAATCGACAAATAAATTCTTAGAAAGTGTTTTTTAACATCATTATAGTGTATATAACATAGCAAGGAATTGGTTTGAAAGATGATAAGTTAAAATGGTAATATGTATTCATTTATGAAATTGTTGATGAAACTAGACAGTTTCGTCTCTTGGTCTTCCAAAGGGAATTGGAGCATGTAAATGAGGGAATTTAGACTATGTCTCTTCATAGAAATTATACATTTGGATGTTAGATATCCAAGGGAGTTGACCTTACTAATTTGGTTTTATAAAACTACAGTTATGGGTTAATAACTGAGAGATGGTCAGGACAGACCCTACTGGACAGTTGACCAACTTCTCGATAATGGGTAGTTTAAGGGCTTTAGGAGCATAATAGGGTTCTTCTCCCTTTAGTAGACTTATAGCCTTATATCTTAGCTTTCCAAAGTATTAATCCCTGCCTTAAATCAAACTATATAATGTTAGTTATGGACAAAACACAAAATAGTGTTCTAATAAAGAATTACACCGATTGTAATGTTGATTTGCATTTTTGTTAAAGAACTTAAGGAAAAAGATTTAATGAAAACATGAGATGTAAATTTAAAGAAATAGAGACAATAACGAATGAGATGATTAAAATGAATTGTGTATATTTTTTATTTGAAGGAATATATGCTCGTGAGTAATGATAATGTATACGTGTTAATGCATGGAGAGCCACAAAACCCAAACAGCAGTTGAAGACTACAAGTCAAGCTTTTACAACAAGTAGGTGTCCAACACCTAAGGATTTCTTTTATTTCCTACCATTTAAAATTTTCTAGGTATATAAGTGATTTGTGTGTGTGTGTAGTAGCAGTCTATATTTATATGATCAGTATAAATAGAATGTTATATCTATTATAACTTTGATGTTGTCTTTTGTCTTCCCCTTCACATCCATGACGATGTTGAAAGTGTTTTTAAACACGTTCTTTTCTATGTGCATGATGTCAAGGTTATGGCGAAGAAGATTGGTTTTCCAATAAAGAAACTCCCAGAAAATACTTCGTTTTACCAAGTTGTGGCTCAAATCAAAACCAGGAAACTTCTGCTTACCAGATTGGAAACCAAACACAATGTCACCATACTCTAATACAACATCATGCAATTCTTCACTAGAAAGACGCAAGAGATCAGCAACATCCTTTTCAACTCTGCTAACAAATAAATCATTTATGTTCTTTCTATACTTATGATTCATTGGTAAGAAACATTGGCGGCAATCAAAAAAAGAAGTTTACCTCTGTTTGTTAGTGTGAATGCCTTGTTGTTTTTTATGCAGTTTGGACATGCTAGTTTTTCATACGTGCTCTAATCAGAAACCATTACATAAGCTGAAAAATCATTGATAGTCCACATCAAAGCTGCCCTCATAAAAAAATTTTGTTTTCTCGATATATTATAAGTAAAAGCCTTGGAGGATCACAACTACGACAACTCATCAACCAACGCTCGAAGACAAACATCTATATTCCGGCCCGGATTATTTGGACCAGGTATCATCGTAGATAAAAATATAAACTTCCGCCTCATACGCATCCCTGGTAGCAAGTTATAAACCGTGAGTATAACTGACCGATAAAAATAAAGAGCAAATGACCTAAGTGGGTTAAATCTGTCTATACACAACCCAAGACGCACGTTCCTTGATTCAACTGAAAAGTGAGGATGCATACTGTTAAAGTGTTTCCATGCTTCCCCGTTAGAACGATGCACCATCACTCCATCAACCACATCATGTGATTGATGTCATTTCATGTGCTCAGCAGTCTTGGTGGCATGAATAACCTCTACAGTCTAGGTGTGATTGGAAAAAATCTAAGTTTTTTATATGTCACGAGAGTCTTTCTCATACCAGTTCTGGTTTTGTAACGGGAATACCCACATGTAATGCACTCGGTCAGCTCAGCATTTTTAAGGTAGTACACCATGCAGAAGTTAGGGCACATATCAATTTTCTGGTATCCTAAACCGAGGGGTTTCATCATGGACTTAGCAGCATAGAAGTTCTCTTTTAGTCTGTTCCCTTCAGGTAAAATGCTTCTCGTCCATTCGATAATTCTATCATAACCGGCCTCACTCGCCTCATAATCTGACTTGATAGTGAACACATGTGCAACAACCGATAATTTACTATGATTCATGCAGTCATCCCATAATGGTTCATCAGAATCTTTCAATAAATCAAAAAAACATGACCACATTTTCATTAGGTTCTTCTTCTATGATTGGACATTGACTGACATTATCTTGATTCATTCTCATTGCATCCATAACCATATTTCTGTAAGGATTATTGTTGTCATTTACAACCTCATGCATGTTGCTAGCACTAGAAGTTGACCCAACAATCCTTCCTATCATACTCTCATAACGGACAAATAGTTCTTTGTATGCATACCAACACAGGTAATCCTCTATGAACCCTTTATGTAGAAGATGCATCGTTAGAACATCTAGATGCAGAAACTTTTTATTTTTACACTTCCTGTATGGACACCTAATACCGCCTCCACTAAAATTTATCGGAATAGATGTTGCGAAATTAATAAAACCCTGAATCTCATTACAATAATCCATCATCCGCAATCCTTGAGGTGAATCTCGATACATCCATGAACAATCATCCATGACTTCTATCGAACCTCTATAAAATAATAATGACAACATGTATTAATTAATTACATTAAGTAAATAAATTTTCAAAAATATTGGTTTAGATCAAGATTATCCAACTTACTTTAAAACTTCTCTTAAATATTCATTATCAATTATCAACGTCCATACAAATTTATACACATAAATTTACAGAAATTACAACTCAGCAATAACATTGATAAAAATTAAAACAGACCTATTAAACAAGCTATTATTTATCACAACACATCTAATTTGGTATTCCATATAAGTTTCAACAATTTACAAACAAATATAACTTTACAAAATCTAAAACAAACCATAACAAGTAAAAAATTATACATTCATACTACAAATTTGTTTGAGAAAAAACAATAAAACATGTACATACCCTAACAAAATACATATACTAAAAAAACATTCAATAATAATAAAATTGACATTTTAATGTTAAAATTAAAAAAGATAGATTTACTTACAAAAAATGATAAATTCCATAATAAATCAGGATACGAATGTTGTGACTACAAAAAATAAAGAAGGATGATTTATGTTGAGAAGTGAGGGATGTTTTGAGGGGTGGTTCTTTGCAGTTTGGGGGTAGTTTGTTTATATGCAGGGATGGGGAAGAAGGAGAAATAGAGAAGGGGAGGGGAGGCAGCATGATGATATATTAACGTTTACTGGTGAAATCACCGACATAATATTTTCATCTATGATTCTGATGGCAATTCTGCCGGTGAAGTAGACACGTCATTGTACGAAGATCCCGGTTTGAATCTCGCTAAAATTTCATCGATAAAATCATCCACAAAAACATCCACGTCATCGCACTGCTTTGTTTTTTGAAATTCTTTATATTTCGTCTGTAATTCTGTCAATATATATCGATAAAATAATTTCATCGATATATACCGACAGTGTTACCGATAGATTTAAATCGGTTGGTAACTATCACCGCAAATTACCAATAGAAAAATTACATTGGTAACTCCGTTGATATTCGTTGAATTTTTGGTAGTGGAATAATTATCTTCCCTTATTGTTGATTTTTTATGTGTTTAATGATGAGGTTTTGATTGGGCAATTTTCATTGAATGAATATTTGTGATGGAATTATTTTAATCTTGCATTTTAATTTTATTTTTATTTTAATATATTATGGTGAGATTTTGAAATTGATAAATATTTATGAAATTGATATTTGTGTTTGAATGCATTTGACCAAATCCTTTAAATTATGCATGTTGTTTCCTTTCATGTTATTTTTCATTGCATCATTATTCTTAACAATGCAACATGTCTTTCTTTGTGTATGAACATGGATGGACATATTAAACAATATGTATTGACATGGTCTTTGGCTTTAAATAATAGAAAATTCATGTTCATTCATGTATGCATCTATGTTGAGTTTTATAACTTGTTTATAAAACTTATTAAGGGTTCCAGCCAAATTAAAAGTCTATTGGACTACCATTCCAAAACTTTAAAAACCATTCCTTGTTTTCTCACAAGTTATGTCAAAAATGTTTTGCTATTCACTTTTAGTATTTAGGGTACAAGGACTCATTATGGGTCATTTCCTTGGATATTAAGAAAAGTTGATTTCCTTGGATATTAAGAGAAGTTGTATATCCTCCTGATTTTTCAAATAATAATTTTTTCAGTCTATTATTCATTGGTGATGAAATTGGAGATTAAATGATAGGTGAACCTTATTAAAACACCTTTCATAGACCTTTTCTAGGATTTAGGTGGGGTTGACGAGCCCTCTATTGGCCAATAGATCATTCACTAACATGACTTGATCAAAAATTAGTTACATGTTGTGATCAGAAGTAACCTATCTTAGAATTGTCAATTCACCGAGTGTTATTCAAAGGTAATAATTGGGATTGACAAAACTAAACTAGACTTTAAAAAAGCTAAGTTTAAACAAATAATTAGGGTTTAACTCATCATAGTAAATTCATTATCATCTTATAGATAGACCATCGATAGACTAGGCATAACAAACTATTAGGAATAAAAGACAAGATAAACAATGCAACTTACCACAAGTAGGATGTTTTAGGATGATAGTATCTTCTTTTTAGTATAACTAATCTCTTACCATAGATCTCTATTGACTAGTTAAGGTTTTCTAATGACTATAATACTAAGTGGCAACTCTTTTCACAATATTAAGACTTACCCCCTCTTATACACAAAAAAAAGACCATTTCTATAGGAAAAAAGGTGGGTCATTATGATGTCGGGTGTGACATTGTTCAACAACAGGTCATGAAGATATATGTTGCTTGAGATTACCTTATTAGAATGTAGCTTATGAGGTATTGTACTACCCATGCACAAGTTTGTTTACCTATTAGTACGGCTTTTGGGCTATATAATTGGCATAAAGTTGCTTGTATACCTATATAATAGATGACATCATATGTGTGATCGTACTATATTATTGCTATGATTACGGCTATGTTTGTTGTGTAGACATATGGCACCAAGGATATGGTTGGGAATTTCATAGATTTTCGTTGAACTGTTTCATATTAGAAGGTACTTTGGTACTTGTTATAACCTATTTTTTATCCTCGTAAAATTTTTCAAAGATTATTTTTTAAGAAAAAACAAAACAAAAATGTGATTTAAAAAAATTCAAACAAAAAATTTTAAAGAAAAAGGTTTTTGCTTATAAATAGACAAAGATTTAATTTATAGTTGGTCAAGAAAATCAGGAAAAAGAACTGAAATTGGTTTTGATTGCACAAATTAGAACATCAATGATCAAAATAGAAGAACATAGAAAAGTTTGAAAGTTCAATTCAGTCAATTAAGAGCTTAATTGAAAAGAAAAATGAAACTTATGGAAATATTGCATAAATGGGAAAGCCAATGACCTAAATAAAAGTGGTTGAAACTTGGAAGGTCTTAATTGATTTAATTAAGGGCTCGATTGAAAAAAAAATCAAAATCAAGATTTAATTTGACCTAAATTAGAAGAATTAAAAGATCAATTATCAAAATAGAGATTTATTAAAAACAAAATAGAAAAACAACGAGCTTAAGGGTAGATCTTTAGCGTCTTCTTTCTTTTTTTAGCTTGATCTTGATGGGGACAAAAGGCACACTCCTCTTACTATTATGATAGAAGACAGTCTCCCTAGCTTTCTCTTAGTTCTTCCTTCACTCTGGAGATTCTGCCAAGCCAGCTCAAAGACTCCTGCATAACCAACATTACCAGCAGATCTTGGTGAAGGGTTTGATGGAATGAAAGTGGTAGTAACTTTGTTTGATTTCCAAGTTTAGTGGTAGCAAAGACATAGTTATAGGTTCTCTTTTATACTTCGGGGATAGTAGCTTTTTAAAGGAAAAAATGGTCTTATAGTTGGTTTTCCATAAAGATGCAAGTATGGTAGCATGAGTAAGTCTTTCCCTTTTTTTCTTAACATGTGCATGGCTTCTTTCGATCCCATCGATCGGGTGTGTTGTTCTTGCTCGAACCCATCAGTCCATGCTACCCGAGAGTTACATGCATGTTTTACCTCTCCTGTGCTTGTTTTGTGCTGGAACATTTTAAGTTGGTAAGAAGGTGAGGATCATGATGTAAAAGAGGGCCAATAACCATGAATGATGGATGGAAACTTGTTAGAAATATTCCCCTTTTAGGTATAAATGTTCTTTTCTTTTGGTTAATCGTAAGACAAAGTTCGCTGTGTGCTATTGGTTGATGATGTGCATGGACCTCCTTGTGTTTTTGTGTAAAGAGCAGTTCCTATTTCTTCTTGCATGCGTTGCCTCTCTCGGTTTTATTCCGTAGGGTTTTTTTTAACAAGAAAATCTGCATGCACCTTCCCTTTGCTTGTGCTTGCTTATTATGGTATCAAACATGCTCGTAGAGATTGTAGAGACAGTATAACAAAGCATGAGAAAGAGGTTGCCCCTTTTTGTTATGATATGTTCTCACAAAGTCTGCAGTAAAGAAAAAGAAGTGAAATGTGTTCCTATTTGTTTGTTTATGTGTTTTAAAAGTGTTTTTTAAAAAGTTTAAAAAAAATTTATTTTTTTATTAACTTCAAATTAATATGTTTTTAGTCTTTTCAAATTATTTTGATGTGTTGATGTCAAAAATAATTTTTAAAAAATAAAAAAAATTATTAGTATGTATTTTAGCACGAAAAATTATTTAAAAAATAACCGCAACCACACAAACAAGTTAGTCTGGGTCATGGCTTTGGTTTCCCTTCAAGTCACGAGGATCCAACAACATTATTTACTCTTGTATTTTGTGT
>Ga0325404_1001018_pt1 | contig 29155 bp, 13 predicted proteins | sample PopdelMetagenome_18_FD_205664 | JGI IMG/M metagenome (GOLD analysis project Ga0325404, IMG submission 205664) | Populus deltoides microbial communities from Bellville, Georgia, United States - Xylem-Control-R1 | ecosystem: Host-associated > Plants > Phyllosphere > Stem > Wood/Secondary xylem...
GCGACAGAATTAGCGACGGAAATGGGATTTACCGACGACTGTTATACCGACGGACGTGATCCGTCGGTGACTCCGTCGGTATTATTGTTACCGACGGAGTTCATTGATGTCACCGACGGAATTAGTCGGTCGGCAAAACTGTATAATGTTGTAGTGGGTGTTGTGCCATAAAAGTATTTTAAAAAAAATTTAGGTCCTCAAACTTTAAAAACAGAGCAAATTAGAAAATTTAGGTGCCTTTAGATTTCAAAAATTATTTTTGGTATAAATGTTTATTTATACTATTTTCCAGGGACATCCCTGATTAGAGAGAGCAGAGAGAGAAGGGTCGTCAAATTCCAACGATGAGAAAGAAGGTCACTATTCAAGCCATCTCTTATCTCTAAAATGAATTTTTTTGGTGTCCACGGGTTTCGTGAGGACGAGAGGAACTTGATGGTGGTTGTTTAGAACCTCAATGTTGGGTTGAAATGACTTAAAAATTAGGTTTTTTGGGATAAAAAAGACATTACCCTGATTTTCAGGCCACCACTGGATGGCTCGGGCTTGAAGGCCCTCTCACATGCCTGGGCTTTTCCTTGTAATGGCCCAGGTGCACTGGGCCATGTGAGAGCCTGAACTATTTTTTGGCCCTTTTTATTTAAGGTTAAATATAAATTTTTTTTAAAAAATTATTGAACTCGGTTGAGTCCATTACCCAAAGCACAAGTTTGACGAGTTAAGTCACAACATTTAGGCTATTTTTTTTCTAATATTGCTTTTTTTAATTGACATCTTTTTTAATGTTTTTTTTATTAAATAATTTTTAAATTTATGTTTCAATTAATATCCCTCCTTTTGTGATTTTTTTTTCTTATTTAACCTCTTTTGGATAGAGATTGTGTTTTAAAGGTGTTGTGTGTATTTAGTTTTTGAAAAGATTATTCTTATTCATCTATGCATTTTTTTAATCTTTTATATAGATTAACTTTATTTTTTTAAATAAAAATATTTATCTTCAGCTAATATTTCTAATATGTCTAACTTTGTATTTTTTTTATTCAATCAACTTAATCTATGTCTATTTCTATTATCATTTGATTGAATAAAAAATTTAATTTAATACACAAGTTCAACAAGTATAATCATGTAAATATTCCATCTTGCGAGGATAAGTATCTTGATTTATATATATCTCTTGATTTTTTTTAAATTTTATTTGTATTTATCATTAAAGACTCCCTTCTTTTATTAACACATATAGTTCTCAATTTATTTGATTATATATATGTATGAGTTTTTTTTATTTATATAATTTTTTTATTTATAAAAACATGTTGAAAAAGTCAGTATATATAATTGCTTTTAGGAAAAAAATTTCTGACTTGCGGCAAAGCGCAAGTCGGGTAGCTAATAAGAGTAATTTTAAAACCAGTTTACCTATTAATTAAGGTTTATTTTCAGAACAATTCTAGAATTATATCCCGAATGGAACTTATGCATTGATGAAAAAGTATTTTTTTCTAGATTTCGGTCTTATAAAATTTGAATTAAAAAAATAATTTAAGACACATACTTAATCACTAGGCTAACTATTAAAAAATTATTTTCAATATACAACAATTTGATATAAAATGCTAGATTTTCTCCATGAATGAGTAAATGGGGAAGAAATTTAAGGAGGAAGTGGGAAAATATCTTACTTTATGGCTCAAGAACATTTTTAAAAGCCTTGAACCATTATGGTGTCTTATCCTTGATTAGGGAGAGACATTGCATGGGCATGGCGACACTACTCCGTCAAAGAGACGGTAGTCGGTCAATGAGATATTTGCCTAATTATGGAGATACTAACATTGTTTTAAGTCTCAGTCTTGGGAGTCAAGCCTGCCAAGGTCTGGATATAAATAGTTTAATTTTTTATTTATTAAAATAGATGTGAATGTTTGGATGTCTGTTGACACACGAGAATCCATCCAATAACAGTGGATCATCGCTCCAGCACAGATACCATAGATACCAGATAGGTGCTTTGCACCATTACTTAATAGAAAATATAGAATATTTCATAACGGTGTAAACAATGGTAGTCTTTCTTAGATGTGTTATTCCTAATTACATGAATGTATATATCTCAATCGTGAGAGGGATAATGTTAAAGTAGTTTATTGACTAACACCTGAGTGATACTGATGGGGTCTGTTTGTCTGACGACCAAGAAATTTATTAGTGCCAGTTTGTCTCACAATCGGGAAATTATTTATTAGTACCTGAGTGGTACTAGTGATGATAATTTGTCTGACAACTGGGGAATTATTGACTAGTACCTGAGTCGTATTAGTGGTGTCAATTTATTTGACGACCTGGTTTTTATCAACTAGTTAGCCTGAGGGGCACTAGTGACATCAACAAGACTGATGATTGAGATATACAAGTTAATTAACTAATTTGTGGAAAGTGGTGTTATATATATATATATATATATATATATATATATATATAGAACTCCTGAACTACAAATAATAAGCTTTCAATTAGAATTAAATGAATGATATTCAAGAGTAATTTACTTTATGAATTTCCTAATTTAATTCTTTAACTCATTTATATTGCATGTTATAAATTTTTCAGGTAAGTCTCGACCTCATATGTAGCATTAGATGTTCTTAGTATATCTTTTGTTTAGGAAACGAATATGTAATCTTATATTGTTAAGTTATTTTGCAATGTAATTTTAAGAATAATTTTGATATGTAAACAATGTTATAATTAATTATACATGTAATATTGTCATTAGTGTTGACTCATTAGACTTTTAAAATATTATGAATTCACCTTTATATATATTGGATTTGAGGATGCATGAATTTATTTTATAACTATTTCTATGAATTTGATATTTTAATTAATTTTATTATTATTATCTTGTTGAGATTGTCATATAAAACGAGAAGTGTTTGAATTGTGTGAATATATGTATTCTAATCAGGTGATATGACGAGATTAATAAAATCCACGATGGTTGGACCTTATAGATATAATGATCATAATGACTCACTAGTTGTGTTTTCGATAACTTGGTACTGATTTTTAGGGGAAACTCTGCCAGAATTATATATATATATATATATATATATATATATATATATAATTCCTTGGTTTTTCATTTAATTGTATTAATAATTATGTGGAAATTGTGCTTTAAAAATTTACAAGATAATTTACTTCATGCTTCTTTGATTGTCTTGAAGCATACGCTACCACCTTTTCATAGTGCATCAACACATGTCCAAGGATTTTTCCAGAGATATTGATATACACTATAAACCCTTATTGTCCTTCGAGAAGGGTAAACATTAAGGCTAAAGTTATTTTTTAAAAAACAATTCTTGGAAACTAACTACACACTCTTTTAACCATTCAAATTTTACTTATTTCTTAGTTAATTAAGTCATTAGAGTGGATATGAAAAAAAATCGTTTAAAGAATCGTCTATTATACTTTGCCAATATAAGAAAAATATGAATTTTTGTTACATTTATAGGCCTTTCCCATTTTAGCACCACTTATACTTTATTCGAGTCCATATATATACCTTCTAAAGATATAACATGCCCCAAGAATATAACTTTATCTAGCCAAAATTCACACTTGTTCAACTTTGTATACAATTGAATTTCTCTTAAAGCTCTCAACACCATTTTTAAATGTTGCTCTTGATTCGTCTGATTTTTAGAGTAGACTAAACATCATCAATTAACACTACCACATATTTGTCCAACAATGGTAAGAAAATTTGGTTCATCAAATCTATGAACATTATTTGGTCATTTGTTAGCCCAAAAAAGCATCACTAGAAATTCAAAATGCCCATAATAGGTTCTACAAGCAATCTTCTGAACATCTTCCTCCCTCATCCTTAACTGGTGATATTCCAATCTTAAATCAATCTTTAAAAACACTTGTTCCACTTTTAGTTGATCATACAAATCATTGATCCATGAAATAAGATATTTGTTTTTCATTGTTACTTTGTACAAATGTTTGTGGTCAATATAGTGTAAAAAAGTCTTCATAAATAGTACTAGAGCTCCTTAAAGTGAATTGTTAGGTTAGATGAATCCTTTGTCTAGCAATACTTACAGTTGTATATATAATTTCTTTAACTCTATTAAGCCATTCTATAAAAGGAATGATAAATAGGTATAACTCCTGGTAATAGCGATGTATGCCATGTAAATTTAAAGGTGACAATTAACCCTTAAATTTCTATAATAGTGGTGGTGGTGGTTGTTATAACACTAGCACGAGTAGCAGAGTAGTAAAAGCAACAGTAGTAGCAGTAGTAACATTAACAATAAAAGGAGCAGTAATAGGAGTAACAGTAACAGTAGCAGTAGCAAGAGGAGTAATAACAGTAACAATAGTAGTAATAGTAATAGTAGTCACAATAGCAATAGTAGTAGTAGTGGTTGTAGTAGTAGTAGTAGTAGTAGTAGTAGTAGTAGTAGTAGTAGTAGTAGTAATGTTATAGCAATAAAGATGAATACGGTGGTAGTGGTTGTAGTAGTAGTTGTAACAGTGGTAGTAGTATTAGCAATAATAACAATAACAGTAGCAGTAGCAGCAGTAGCAGCAGTAGTAGCAGTAGCAGTAGCAGGAGAGACAGGAGCATGAAGAACAATAGCAGGAGAAGCAATAGCAATAGCAGTAATAGTAGCAAGAGTAGTAGTAGCGGGAGTAACAGTAACAATAGAAGTAGTAATAGTAGCAGTAGCAGTAATGGTCATAGTAGTAGTAGTAGTAGTCGTAATAGTAGTAGTGGTAATAATATCTCAGCAACGAGGATGAATACGGTCTCTTCAGGGTTTCTTTATAGTAAAAAATTATTGTTCATGTATCTTGTATTATAAGGCATATACTCAAAATCATACTGAATATATACATTCTTCTAAGTATTTTATGTGTGTCTTGTATTTATTAACCTAATAATAAAATTAGTTTATACTGAAAAACTAACTAAAGTCATCTGCATCAATAATCAATAAATAGAATGCTAGCAAATCATATATAAAGAGAGAGACGTTAAAAAATGTCAATAGAAGTGTTGTTATCCATTTTTAACCCCACAATAAAATAAAAAATAGAAAAAGAAATCCAAAAAATAAAAAGATACACATGAAGAAAGCTTAGAAGACTGTTCAAGTTTCTCCGAAGGACCCAAATGATAAGTGAAAAGGTTGGATGACTAAAATGTATAAGATTTTGCCAATTGGCAACCCAATTCTAATTGATAAAAGACCCATTCGGTGAATATATTTTTATTTGGGGTAAATAAATATAAATTTGAATGAGTAAGGACTTAATGAGGATTTTGAAAGGCTTAATTAATTTTACCGAGGACTTAATTGCAAGGAAAATCAATTTTGTTTAGTCAATTTAGGTGTTAATAGGAAGAAATTGAAGTTTGAGGACTGAAATTAGACTTTGGAAAGTTTAATTGGTCAAATTAGGAGCTTAATTGTGAAAAAAAAAATTAAAGTTTGATATCCAATTAGGGGTTTGATTGAAGGAATTCAAAATCAAGGACCAAATTGTAATAAGCGCAAGACTTCATGGGCAGAAATTGACCAAATCATGGGCTAAATTGAAGAAAATTAAAGTTTAATGGTGTACACAAATCCAAAACCAAGGACCAAGATGAAAATGACTCTAAATTTTAGGGCTGATGATTGAGTTTGGTGGGGTGAAATTGCATGAAATTAAGAGTTTGTGAGGTAATTACGGGTGCAATTAAAAATAATTGGAAGAATAAGGTCTAAAATGAAATATGTCATATCACAAATTAAAAACCCTAATTTCTAGGGGTTTAATATAAAGAACATGTCGTTCACCAACTATTCATCTTATTTCTTGGTAGTTTTGGATGATCAGGTTGGCAACTCCTAAGAGCTCGTTGTGGAATTCTAGACCTCCAAATAACACGAGGTTTTTTAGGCAAATAGAAGAAGAATATCCCCTCTACAATGTCATTTCCATAAAATTTGATGTTTACATCCCAATTCTTCATTTGAAGTCTCCAACATCTTATCCCTGATCAGCTATCACTGCATTTTCAAATTCTAGGCTGGTCAAGTTGGTACCTTTAAACGAATGAATATGGAGCTACAAACCTATAAATGGAGTAAGGATGAATCTAAATGAAAGGTGTGTATCTACTCTACTAAGTTCAGGTGGTCTTTGATGATATTTACATCAGTGTTTCTTTGATGAAGCCTCGAAAGTAGTCAACCCTGTCAACCTTGACTAAAATACCTATTTATGCAAAACCACCTAATCTTTTTATGTGTTCACACTTAAAAATTCTCAAAGAGATTTTATCAAAGACCATAAATCTTTCATCTGAAATTATAAGTTGAGAAATGCATTTGTTTCAAAGAAAAAGAAAACCACATAGGCAAAACTATCATCTTTAAAAACCATTAAAAGGCAAAGGTTCCAACTATTAACATTTGTCTAGAGCTTTCTCAATGTGAAAAAAATACTAAGCGTTGATCAATCTTTAAGGGAATCCAAAAAAAAAAACTTAGAAAAACCATATAAATACCTTTAAAAATTAAAGAAAGAAAAAGAGTGAGAAGAGAGAAAAAAAAACATGAGGATATATTCAGTAAAAAGAGCCTACTTTGAAGGTTTAAAGACCTAACATAGAAAGTTCTAGCAAGCTTTTGAAAGAATAAAAAATGATAGGGATGGAAGGAAGGAAAAGATAAGGGAAATAATAGCACAACACAACTGGTGCATTTGACAACTCAATGCCTTCTTTCATAGTATCTACAATATAACCGAGTAGGCATCACATTCGTTCCTTAGCAATCTCCTTCTAGTCACTGTTGAAAATGATGCAATTTGACACCTCATCTTTCACCCCTAAATTCAATTTCTTTATCTATCAGTACCTTAAATGTCATTTTCCTTTTAAAATAGTCCATAAAAGCACAATGCTTGGTTAACCAATGCATTCTTAGTATAATATAAAAATCATATATCTCTAAAGATAGTAAGTCCATTTTTATACTATGACCTTTATTTAATTTGTGCTTTAGCACACTTAGTTTACTAATAAATTTACAAGATATAAAAGAATGTGCGGCTCCTGGATCTAGTAAAGCATACATATTTTGAGAATTAAAAAATATTATCATATTGGTCACCATATCTAGCAAGGCCCTAAAATTCCTTTTAATTCACATTATAAACCCTTTCTTCGGTCCTCTCATTATGTACTCGGGGATGACCTCTACTAGCACTTGTTCCAAACTAAGTGGGTCTCGTTGGCTCTCTCTATGGTTTGTCCATAGTCACTGATTATTACTGACTTTGCATTGGGTTTTGATCTAGACAATCTCTTTTAAGGTATCTTTATTTTCCATACACATAACACTTGCTCTCTAGGTGTTTACAATCTCTCTAGCGGTCCCTCTTATCTATAAAGAAATCATATTCTGGTTATTGATCTAGAATCATCAAAATGTTCTCAATTAGAAAAATTACACAATGGGAATAAAGACATTCAATGGGATATAATCCTAGCTGAACTCCGTACTTGACTTGCCCTTTGACAAAACCTTTTACCCAAAGACTTTTCTTTATTTGATCAAGATGACCTAGTTAATACCCTTCTTGAGGAGGAGTTTCCTCCTCTTCTGGTTCCCCTTATGAAGAGAATTTCCCCTTCTTTTAAATAACTAACTCTACCTCTATTCACCACCTCCTCCTGTTTTTGGGAGAGGTGGTTTACCCACATGTGAGGCCGACTTCTTCCTCTTCTACATTATTTTTTGTTCTTGTTCCAATACCTCCTATTGTTCGTCTTCTCTAAAAACTGGGTAACTTTTACTAGCTTTTAGACTATCACTGGCTTAAAAGTAATCAATTTGTTCTAATGCCTCTTGTTGTTCCTCCTTCAGAATTGCCTCTAAAAACTAGGTAACTTTTACTAGCTCTTGGATTATTACTGGCCTAAAAGTAATCAATTTCTTCCTGATCTCTTATCTAAAGTTATCCCTTATTCTTTCTATCTAATGTGGTCTGTAGTCATTAAAGTAGAAGTGAAGATAAAAACATCCTAAATGCATATCTTATACTCTAGTACCATCATGTTCCTCTTCTTAAAAGCAAGAAACTCCTACTCTTTACTCTTTTGGTGTGCTAGGACTAGAATCTAGTCTCAAATTCTAGCAGAAAATCAATCCAATATAGTATCTCTATAGTTCTTCTATGCTTAACAGTCACCCACAAAAAATGCATACTGTCTAAAAGTAATCATGTCATATAATTTACTCATACACCTAAAGCATAGGAATCTAAATGAGGGACTCTTTTACCTTTTGGATCCAGTGCCAAACTACTTTAGCATCTTCTTCCCCTATAAATAGAGCCCACCCCATTTCCTTACCTGTACCACTTGCTACCCCTATCAAACTAGACACAACAACCCTTAAAATATGTTTCAGGGATGCTAGATTATGTTGTGGCTTTGGTGCTACTAGTGGCACCATAGACAAGAGGTTTACTAGATTGTCTTGCGATGTCTGGAGCAACTAATCATGCCCTCCCCACTAGTAATGATAGGAAAACGCCTTTAGGTAATGACATACCTTTATAAGATGACTTTGATGGTACAACTTATGAATAAAATGTTGTGTCTTTTAAGAGATCTTTCATATGATCCTCTCCTTTATCAATGAACTAATCTCTTCTTTGATTATATGGTCAATAGCCACACCGATTATAACACCCTGAGCCTTTTTATGTAATTTTTTTTAAAAAAATTATCATGTATGTGAAAGTTATGGTACATCTTTTTTTATATATATAATGGACAATGTTTCCCTTATACATAGGCATTTCCAATCAATAAACCAAATACAAGATTTACTTATGCATACCCATCAAACATGCCAAGGCTTTTCCACTTGAATTTTAAGGATTCATATAATTTTAACAAAATTTCAGTTGAATTACTCGTACATAAAGCCTTAACAAAAATTATATCCCGCAATTAATACTTGCACCACACAACCATAGTCCAAACCTTATTCAATTTATACAAGCAATGCTCATAAGTAACCTCATACATGTAACCTATCAATTGCATCAATTCCAATTATTTAGCACATTAATACACCAATAGAGTTTACATTATTTAATGAAATACATGAAATCATATGTATATATAATGACAATGAAACCTAGAATGATTAATAATCTAGCATTTTACCTGCTTACATTTTCAATATATTAGACTTAAAATATACATCAATTTAACTACAAGTTATAAGAATAAAAAAAAAAAAAAAACCTATGCAGTCTCAATCACGAGATCACTGTTGTGGTGGTATGTATGATAAACCTAAAATGCATATTAATATAGGCAATGAATAAAAATATATAAATATACCTTACACAAATGTGTATGGTGTTAAACCTTAGCACAACACAACTACAATAGTTCCATTTCATTCAAATTACTTCTTTTTAACTTATACTCCATCATTATGATTATAACAATTCCTTAACACAATTTTCATTATTATAGCCAACTCAACACCATATAATTAGTCCTCAGCAGCATGACCAACTCACATTTATACCATTAGTCATTTCCAGAGCTACCAACTTTAATTTAACACATTTGGTCTCCACTAACATGGTTGGCTTTAACATATAATAATTAGTCTCCATCAATAATTATCCTATGTCCAAATGATTGACTTTAAGATATAAATAATTAGGTTTTGTTCAACCAATAAACTTTAACATTTATTAATTAGTCTCCTTCCTAACGATTGACTATGTTTTAACATATATCTAATTAGTTTTCATTCAAACAATCAATTATCTTTTAACATATAAATAATTAGTATCCGTCGAAATGACAGACTATCTTTTAACATATATTTTTTTTTCCTTTTGTAATCAATTTTAAAACTCATTTCAGAAGTATACAGAAATTCTAATAATAACATATCTTTAAATAAAAAGGTTAGATGACAGGCACCTACATGGCTCTCCACTAGTATGAGCTTTCCTAATTGTTGGTCTAACCTCAGATGTCCCTTCTGACTTTTAAGGAAACATTCTTAGGTTTGACAGTGTATACTGGATTTTCTAAGCAACCTGGGTTCATGTTCTTCATGTTCATCCGAAAAACATTGTCTTGAGTGTCAATTTTAGGTTTTATTTTGATTTGATTTTAGTTTTTACAAGTTCATACATCATTATTAGTAAATAATCTAGGGTTTTTGTGCATCAATAACATGTTTTGTAGGTATTAATCATAGGGTTTTGGTTTTGAACCGAAATCCATTTTGACAAAAATCATGATGTTTGAGTAATAATTTAAGCAAATGGATACTTGATTTTTTATCTATGCTTGATTGTAAACAAAACATTGCCTTTTATTGCTTGAAATCTGGCTTATTTTGATGTTTACGTTGCTGGGTTTGAGTTTGAATGTTTCAGTTTGTTCTACGTTAAATGTGGTTTTTGGTTTAGTTTATGGTTGAACTAGTGTTTTCTGGTTGACCCAGTCGGGTCAAAACGAGGTCAAATACTTAATGCTTTGTTTGGTTTGCCACTGTTTTGATAAAAGAAATTTTGGCTTAAGGGCATGTTTGGCAAACATGTCCTTAAACTTGTTTTAACTATTTTGTTTTTAACAAAAATATAGTTTTGCAAAACATGACCCTAAAAAAAATTCTTCTAAAAATTAAAAGAATGATTTTTTCTTGTTACATACAACTCAATCCTTATAAAAATTGCATTTTTATTTGTAAAAAGGAGAGAATTTGTTTTAGCATGATTTTAGAAATATACTTGTGTTGATTTTCCTTTGCATCTTTTGAAATTTATAAAAAGTTTGTAAAATTCCTTAACGATTTGGTCAATATTTCAATAACTCTAAAACTTTAATTCATGAAAATTAATAGTCAACATCCTAGTATAAAAATTAGACTTATAAGTAGACTGATATTTAGGGTATCTACATAGACCCTTCTTATAAGAATTTATTTGGACATACAAGCCCATAATAAATTCAAAGTACCAAATTTATTAATGAGAGTAAATCTTTATTCTGAGTTATAGACAAACTATCGGTTAAAAACTCATTAAAACCTTTAAACTATATATAGACTATATAATGAAGCTTATCTCATATAAAATATCTTAAGGATGTTAATATCTTTCCTAACTATAATAGTTCTTTATTCTTAAAATTTTAGATAAAACTAATCCACCTAGATCTCCGACTTACCCTAAACTAAACATTTAAATAACACCTTCTTAATTCCAACTTTTCATCATGCCACCCACACACGTGCAACAAGAAATATGACATGTAACAAGTTATTGCCTATGTGAGTGTATGTGTTTCTCATTTTATATTCAAAATGGTCCTTTATTATTTTTATTTTTAATATAAATATGGTACATCACATTTTCATTATCATTACGCCCCTTCTTTATTTAGTGTTATTACTATCATTAAAAATTTACATGTGTCATGTCCTCACACTATAAAATTTCTTATGATGTAAATTTTCATACTTCAAACTGGGTTGATTAAAAATTGGCGACTTAGATTGTAAGTTTGGTGGGTTAATCAAATTGACTCGATTTTTTTTTGTCTTTCTTTTTAATTGATTTTTTTTTCTAATTTCATCCTTTAACATTACATTGATGGAGAATTTATTTTAATTTTTTCTATAGGGTTATCATAGTCTCATAACCTAGATCATAAATTTAGTAAATTAACCTTGGTTGACTTGGGTCAAATTAATATATTATCGTCTCAATATTTTTTAAAAAAAAATAAATATTGTCTTCAAATTTTTCTATAGTTAAACTACAATTTCACTAATTGTCTAGGTTTTCTTTTGATCCATTAAATTGATTAAGCCATATCGAGTTAATACTTTCATGGTTTAGATTTTCTTCTATTACAAAACACAAGCAATTTTTTGAATTTTTTTTATATTAAAAAAAGTTAATTAAACCGGAAAAATTGCACAAATGAATGATTAGTAATACCTAACCTAGAATGATGTTTTTGTAAGTCAACATTAAGAAATTAGAATGGCCAGAACGGGAAAAACAACAAAGGTGATCATGTTTATATTCATTGACGAAATGACTAGATAGGTGAAATCGTGAGATGATAATCATTATGTTTTATTTATATATCATATATATTTATTAGTGTGATCTAAAAATAATAAAACTTCATCTACCCAATATGCTAGCGTGACCTGTCAAGAGGATGGGAAATATTTATAAGGATTGTATTTACCTTCCATAATATTATTGCAGCAGACATCTTGGTAAATCACAACGTAAAAAGAATAAAAATAGAAAAATAAATCTCCATCTAATTTTATAATTAGTAAAAAATCCTAATTTGTTTTTCAAAGATTTTAGATAAGAGACTAGTTATATAATATTTAACATAATAATCCTATTATTGTCTGTTTTTTATTAACCATAAATACTATGATAATCTAAGATAGTGATATGGAACCTAAACTTGATGATAAGACTTAACCTTCACTTTTGAAATATGAGTGTTGAACCCAAGAGGATGGTGGATAACAAACTAGGCTTTGGCTTATTTATTTGTTATGTTATAGAATGGGTTTAAAGGCCATCATTCACACTTAATCGACCTTTATGAAGTATTGATCCCGTCCAAGTCTACTCACCATAACAGGGAGGAACATATCTTACCATAATAACAATAATATTTATACAAAAGTATCTATATAATTTGTATATATTTTGTTTAGGAAAAATAGCGTTTTAAGATCATGACGACATAACCCTTTTAAAGATTACACAATGCCCGCGTCAATTCTTTCGGTAAAAACAAAACAATAATTTTTCTAGAAAACTAACAAAGTTTCATCATCTTGTGAATAAAACTCTTTTTAAGGATTATACCACTCATGGAATAACCATTTCATAAAACAAAAATCAAACTTTTTTTTTACACATTTTAGGAGGAAAAAAAGTTATATTCTTAGATGACAAAAATTCAAATTCTCAAAGACAGACCCCCAACAACAGAACTAGTTTGGGATATGATTGCAATTACCTACTTCAATAAAAAGGACACATCTCATGTATATAGTATGAATAATCATGTAAATCAATTGAAATTGAAGGGTGGATCCTTAGAGATCTATTAAGCTTTTCAAAAGCACTTTTCTTAACATGACACAAAAAATACAACGTAAACTCGGGTTGTAAGATTGTAAATTCATAGGTAAATGTTTTTAACTAATTATATAGACAATTTCATCCAAGTTGTTCCACGTGTGTGAAAGGAGACTAAGGGCCAAAGGAGACGCCACCTCATTGTTTGGTTTAGGATTACTAGAGAATCTGGGTGTACTAGTTTTATCAGAGATTCGAGGGTAAGAGAGTAGTTGTGGCTAAGAAAGGTATTAACACCCCTACCACACCCTATCTGAGGTAAGCTGTTTTGTGTTGTTTGATGTGATTTAAAGGTTTAAGATTAAGATTTACTCGAATGAATAAGTCCGGTATTTAAAAATTTATTTTGGACTTGTGTACCCTAATAAATTCTTAGGAAAAAAAAGATTCTTCGTAATTTGTGTATTATGGTGAAAAATACTCCCAATTAAAATTGATGAATATTTAGGATAACTCTGAGAATTTTCTGGTGAACTCCTGATATTTCAAATATCAACCTCACTTGTAGGTCTAGTGTTCTATACCCAGATTTTTAACCATTAGTTGTTATGAATTAAAAAAGGTGATTATTGAAATACTGGCCAAATTATCATGAATTTAATAAATTTATTATTAAATCCTAAAATGCATGTCAAAACACACACACACACATATCTATTTTCGTATGAAGATAGTAAACAATATGTTTTTTATATTATTTTTTGAGAGATTTGGCCGTATCCAATACACAAACTATTTTTTTTTTATTTGTAGGTTTCTTGAAAATAAAAAACAATCCTGAGAGTTTAAAAGGATTTTTCCTAAACACATCTTAAAACCCAAAAAACAAACAAAACAAAAGAAAATTTTGATTTTATATTTTTTTCATTTTTATTTATCCTTTATTTATTATTTTATTATTTCAATCGGGTTGGGCAGACTCGGCCAGGTTGAAATGGCCGAGTTGACCCGACTGAGTCAACTTAAAAAAATTGATGAAAGAAAACACAATCGAAATAGATCAAAAGTGGCAAAAGCATGAAAACTTAAAAAGTTTTCAATCAAAATAGATCAAAATAGTAAAGACAAAACAAAATAGATGAATATTCTGTCTTCTCACAAAATGTAATTCTCAATCTAGAGTAGATTTCGAATAAAGGAATGGATGTTTTTGTTCATAATCCTCCACAAATCAATAATCAAGAGTTCATTTGTTCTAATGATCATCAAAATCACGCTATTTTTGCAAAAATAGGTTTCGGTTCGAAACAGAAACCCTAGAATTTAAGTCTATTAAAAGTTGTTATTGATGCAAAAAGAACTCCTAGATTACTTATCAACGATGATGGGCAAACCTATGGGAATCAGAAACAAAACCAAACAAGCTTTGAAACTAGCATCTAAGGCACGATTCAACAAATAAATTTGCCTAAAACCCATAAAAAAGCAAACCAGAAACCCTAGAGGGCAGATGCACCCAGAATAGCCCTTTTTGGCCTCTAAAACGTATCCTTGTTATCCCAACAGACCATATTAGTAGTGAGGAACATTATTATGGCCAAAGAAACAACAAAACAACACAAAAACTCAAAAAAAACATTGATTTTCAATCTTAAATGCTACCAACTCAAAATAGCAATCAATATTTAACAAAATGAGCTTCAAAATCTGACCATTTTCACTTCAAAAGGTTGAACCAACTACTTAGAAGTAGGGGCTATCCTTTTATTAATAGAAAGAGCCTCTTCTCCTTTGCTGCCACCTTTGACATCCATTAAACCAAGGTTTCATGCAATGAAATGGAAGAAAAACAAGCAAGAGCATATCAAGGCATTCAAGACTTCATATTGAACATAAAAGAAGGATCCAACAAGCCTCATAGAGTCTATTTTCTAGGTTTGAATGTGTATACCTTCTTAGCTTTGAAAATCCAAATCTGAATTGATTCTTGGTGTTGCTTGCCTTTCTTCTTGTTTTAGACCTCCTAGACCAGAGTTAAAGCTTCAAAAACTTTCTAAATAGGACTCTTGCACCTTAGCCTAAGTTTCTCATTTATTCTTTTCTTTCACCTCTTTCCCTATGTTTTTCTCTGTTTTTCCTCCTTCCCTCTATGTTATTCGACCCCTTATTTTATAAGCAAATTTAGGTCTTCTAGATGGGTTGGCTAGGGTTCTAATGAGCTAAAACCTAGTTGGTTTTGCCATGGAGCTACTGGTTTTGGGTGTAGGTGGTTTTGTAGGGTATCAAAAGAGAGACTATATTTTGTGGATGATTTCAATACCAGCAAGGCAAAAATATACAAGACTTATCACGAGTCAGAAAGAGACATGTATGGTTATGGAACCTTTGATTAGGGCATCCATCATCTAACTATTTAAAGCATTTATTTTCTAGTTTTTTTTTTGTTGAAAGATTCAGACTTTAAATGTGATACATGTATTCTTTAGGTTTTAATACAGGTAATATACCATTTTACTTGATTCAGTTTGATGTTCGAGGATCCTCACCAATCCACACTTTTTTTCTTGGATTTATTGCCTATATACTTTTGTGATTGAATGTACATACGTGAACTTACTTTATTTGTTGAGAAATAAACATGAAGAATTTAGTAGTTTCAAGATTTTTCATACAACGAATCAAAATTAATATGTAACTAATGTTCAAATTATTCACATTAATAATGTAAGAGAGTATGATAACTATGAATTTCACAAGTACTTTTAGATAAATGCTTTCCTTCATAAAACATCTTGTATTCAAACACCTTAGCAGCATGGAATTATAGAAAGAAAGAACAAACATATTTATGAAACATCTAAAGCATGCCTTATCAAAGATCATATGTTATGCTATTACTAGAATGAAGCAGTAGTCATAACGATACAATCTATCTTAATATATACTCATCATATTTTGTTATTGTGATGTTTTTGTTTATATTCATAAAAATCAACGTATAAAATTTGATCCATATGTTGTTCTTTATATTTTTTTAGGTATGTAACAATCCAACTATAGGTTGAAGATATATGAAATATCTTCAAGAATACCAAAAGGATAATCTCCTAATAATATTCTTGAGTTAATACAATCAACTTCACCTATCAATAAAATAGATACTTCTACCGGATATAGATTACCTTTCAAGTATAATAATGAGAAACCACCAAATCAATATTCTTAAAGGTATATGGAAAAAAAAATAAAAGTTTACAATTGTCATGTATCATTATAGAAGCTATTAGAATTATTTTAAGCTTTTGTACACTTGTTGCCATCTATATAGGTTCCTAAAAAGCTACAAGAAGATCTATTGAAACCAGAATGGACTAAAGCAATAATGGTAGAAATGGAGGCATTATAGAAAAATCAAATGTGGATTTTTATTCCCCTACCCATGGGGAAAAGAAAACTTCTAAGTTGCAAATATGTTCTTGTTTTTTTTTACCAAACATAAGGTAGATGGAAATATTAAAATATACAAAGAAACACTCGTGATAAAAGAGTATACTCAAACATATGACATAAAATATTAAAAGAAGTTATCTCTAATTGTGAAATTAAATACAATCAGGGTTTTGATATCTTCAACAGTAAATCTGGATTACCAATTACATTAGTTCAATGTCAAAAACACTTTATTCTATGGAGATAGAAAAACAAGTTTATATGTACATTCCACCTTGATGCACTACAGGCTCATAAATTAGATTAATGTATAAGTTGCAAAAAGTGATGTATAGGTTCAAAAAATCACCTTGTGCATGGTTTAGACGCTTTAGTTCAACTATAAAGAAACATGGATTCAAACAAAGCAATTTAGATTATACCTTGTTTCTCAAACAGGAAAGGGAAGGTAATGACCTTGATAATTCATGTTGATGATATGATAATTATAGTCAACGATACAAAGATATTTTGAGAATAAAAGAAAACGGCAACTAAATTTGAATTAAAGAATCTTAGGAGATTGAAACATTTTCTAGGCATTAAGGTAGCTGGATTAGAAAGAGGTATCTTCCTATTATAAAGAATGTATATGGTGGACTTAGTTTCAAAAATAGGTGTTAGATTGTAAACTAGTTGACACTCCAATCATACAAATTATAGTCTTAAAGAATACCCATATCAAGTTTTCACTAATAAAGAAAGGTATTAACAATTAGTTAGAAACGGATGTACTTATCTCATGCATTTTTGGATATAGCTTATACTATAAGCCTGATGAGTTAGTTTATAGATAATTCAAGTGAGAGAACATACAAACAAATAGATTAGATTCTCTGATACTTGAAATCGACACTTGTTAAAAGGCTTGTGTTATAAAAAAAACAAGCACTTGAACATTGATGGATATATAGATGTAAATTAGGAAGGAAACATCACTTGAGATTTACATCGAGTTATTTCATCTTTATATGAAATGACCTAATTACATGGAGAAGTATGAAGCAAAAGATAGTAGCATTATCCAGTACAAAAGTTGAGTTCAAAAAAATGACCAAGAGATTATGTGAGCTCTTATGGTTGAAGGAGGTATTCATGAAAATTAGTTACACACCAAATGATAGGATGTGACTTTTTTGCAACAAGAATGCATGCATAGAATTAGTTTATAATCTAGTTCAATATGATCATATAAAACATGTTGCGGTGAATCGACATTTCATTAAGGAAAAACTTCAAGTTAAGATAATCCAGTTCTCAATTGTAAAATTTGAAAACCAATTAATTAGCATATAAATTAACAATCAAAGATAGTCTTTACTAAAATCCTCTAAAACTCACTTTATAAGTTGGATATTGAAGATTAAAGATAATTATGCATTAATTTAAGAAAGAGAAATTAATTGGAGAATATTTATAGGGATTGTATTTACTATAAATAAAACTCCATGATACATGGTTCAGCCTTAATCCTAGCTTTATATTAGTACATAATAGTTAAAAATACTATTCCGTAATATATACCTCCCTTCCAATCAATATAAACATGAGAAACAATTATATCATATACTCTTTGCAATAGTGCCTAAATTTAAGTTGAACCACGATGCGTCCATGCCCAATTCCTATTGGGTTCAGCATACTACTGAACTTAAATACATATAGGTTCAACATACAAGATGAAACCACATACACATGGGTTCAGTATACAATTGAACCCAATTCCTCTTGGGTTCAGCGTAATGCTGAACCTAACTCCTATTGAGTTCAGTGTACTGCTGAACCCAACTACAATTGGGCTCAACGTACAATTGAACCCAATTCCTCTTGAGTTCAGTGTAACGCTGAACCCAACTCCTATTAGGTTCGGCGTACTTTTGAACCCAAATACACTTGGGTTCGCGTATAGTTGAAAAGTGACCCCACTATAAGCCTCCCCTACTCTGGGCCTAAGCTAGTGATTATGATACCCATCACATCCCATTAATTACGAACAAGCAGTTCATGCTTATATTAATGAGATGTGATGGCATCAACAGTACAATAATATTATTCTACTATTACGAGATTACATCTCTAACCCTCGTATCATATGAAGCAAGTCAAGACAGGTAATATAAAAGAAACCTTGAGTACATAGAAAGAAGGTTCAAAATCCTATGATCTTAGACATAAACACATTCCTTCTCTTCTTCCGTTACATCTATATCTTCTTCTCTATCTTTATAAAAGCTTATTAATACCTTCAATAATGTTTTTTCTATCATACAAAATACCTCGTACTGACTTGATCTTCAAAAGGTCACCCAATAACACCCCCACAGGGGTCTCTAAGGGACTTTGTGCAGGTATTCATTCAAGAGAAGATTTACAACCCCTGAAGATATCCATTAAATAGGAAGCCAATACAGTCTGAAAGTAAAGGTCATAGAACACACTGTGAATGATGCAAGGGTCCTTAGGAATAATTCCTTCTAGAATATTCCCCATGATTTTTGTAGCCTCATCAGTTTGGAATGAGTGAAAATTATGGTTAGGCTTTTATGGCTTTGTCTACTTCCTCATAGTTAAGTAAAAAGAGCTAGGCTTTAAGCTCTTAAATGTTTCAATCAAATTGTTAAATATTTTTGTTAGAAGAGGAGTTATGTTATAATAGACAAGACTCACATGAGAATGGAAGATTTGTTGGGTGCACATGGTGAGTTGTAAATATCCCACATTGCAAATGAATAAAAATTGTAAGGTAATTATATATATGGATTTATAACCCATTAGTTTAGACTTTTAGTTCGAAGGTGTATCCATTATTATACATTAAGTATTTATGCACACTGGTTCAATAAATACAAAAAGATATGTTTCTCCTTGAACATGAATAACTCCCTAACACAATATATAACTTGGTCATACAATGAATAATATATAATATTTAAAAAACAAATATAAGCAATTTTATTATATAATTAATTAAAATACATGTAAAAGAATTAATATAAAATCATTCTTGAAGTTTTAGCTTAATTGTTTAGATTAAGATGATTTATAATATAATTTTGGAGCTTTAATAACCATGCTATCATAAACTCAAATCTAATCATCTTCATTTTTTTTTCTAATTGAATGAATACAATTAAGTAATTATTTTTTAAAGCTTAAAAAGTAGTTTAAAACTTTGCACTAACAAAAGCATGTTGTTATCCCCTAGTCTTGCTCACGTGGCAAGGGTGCCGTGTTGCTCTAGTGGCAAGGCTGTGTTAGCTATGTTAGATTGTTACGTAATGGAAACATGTTTTGAGAATCTGTCACTTTTGGAGGATGAAGATAAGGAACTTGTTCTGGAGGTTGAAGATTCGATCTCAGAGATATAATCACTCAATCTATGTTTAGTAGGTCATTTTCTCACGGATAGAGGGATTAATTTCAATGCCATGAAAAACAAGGTGGAAAGCTTATGGTGTCCTGGGAAAGGGATGTCCATCAGGGAAGTTAATGTTGGCAAGTAGATACGAACAGAGTCCTTGATGGGGCTCTATGGATGTTTGATAACCAATTATTGCTCTTGCATTATTTGAAAAAGGGTGAAGTCTCAAGCTAGCCACCTGGCGATTAATAATGTTGAATTATGGGTCCATATTCATGATCTACCAATAGGTTGCATGTCCATGGCTGTTGGACAACAATTGGGGAATTTTATTGACGTGTTTTTGAACCATGACTAGAATAATAACAGTGGAATATAGTTTAACTTTATGTGAATTCGAGTCCGTGTTGATACCAGCAGCCTTTTAAAAGATGGAAGAGAATCTGTAAAGATGAATGGTATTGGTCCATGATACAACTCAAATATGAACGTTCGCCTTCTTTTTGTTTCATTTATGGCATTCTACGACATACTGATAGGTTATGTGGAAAATCATTTCAACTACATGAGGGGGAGGTTAAAAAAGAATGAGGATCGTGGTTAAGGGCAACTCCGAGTAGATCTTCCGGTGAAGATGATGGTCGATGGTTGAGGGATTCAATCAGTCAGTAGGTTAGGGGAGATTCTGATTCCCATACATTACAATCACAAGGTCATGAAATGGTTGAACATTATGGGACTGTTACAATGGTTTATTCATGACAAGAGGGGAGAAAGTCTGATGTGGGAGCCATAGGGGATATGGTTATTACTCCAACAATTTATGAGCAATTTATGGACCCTAATGTGAATCAGGATGCTACTCTTGAGCCAGATGATTCAGGTTTACAACAGGTGAAGGATAGAAAGAAGAGAAGATTTGGCTCTAAAATACATGTTTCTAGCTCTAAGGTCTTCGAAGGAGACTACATAAATGATGGACCAACTTTCTCCACCATGGAGACTGAAAGCTCATCTGCTAAAAATTTATAAAATGCATATCTTGACAGTCAGGCTTGTCAGGAGCTATTGAAGTAGAATTGAAGTAGTTAAGAGGGAACTTAACTTTGATAATTGTTTTGCAGTGAATAGGTATGGTAGGGGAGATGGCTTAACTATTTTTTGGAGGACATCATGCTTAGTTTCAATGATAGGTTACTCTCCAAATCACATTGATCTGGAAGAAACAGAGGTTGGTGGTTTTAAATGGAGACCAAATTCTACGGGTATCTAGAGCGTAATAGATGTAGAGAATCATGAGATCTTTTTAGGGTGTTGTGTCATAAGATCAAACATGTATTGGGTTTGTCTTGGAGACTTTAATGACATGCTTATAGTTGATGAAAAAAAATTACTCAAAAAAGATATGAGGTGGTTTACTATTCATATGAACTATGTTTCTATCTCATTTTTTCTTTTATTTGCATCTTTTTTTTTATTGAATCATTTTGTTTTTCATTTAACAATTATAGTTTGATTTTACAAAATTAATTATCGTTAAATTATGAAATGATATTCAAAATTGTGAACACATAAGACAATACAAAATGAAAAAAAATATCAAAACAATAATGGAAATGCAATATAGGAAGAAAAAAAACTCAATCATAGGGAAAAAAAATTAATGTTAAGTGTGAAATGAAAAACAAAATTGACTTTTAAACTGAGTTTGAGAAATCTATACAACTTCACATTATATTTCTTCACCAAATTGCCTTTTATAATTATTCAAATTCTAAAACATATAAAAAGATCCCAAATACATTTACCTTAGTAAACATGAATGATCCTCGGCAAACCAGCTTAAATAATCATGTACTGATTTACTAATCCACGTTCTACTGTGAGTGAAACCAAAATATTTTGAATATATATATATATAAAAAAAAGTTCAAACCAAAGAAATTTAGTATTGTTATTAAATCTCTATAACTTTTTATTGATTTAAATTTAAAATTAAATTGTATAAGAGTTATCACGAGGTGATTCAGTTGAATTAATGGGTTTAAAAACAACTTAGATAACTGATAAAAATTATTGTTTGACTTTAAAAAAATTTCATAACGATGTTTTTTTTTTAATATTGATATGGTGATTTAATAGATCAACATGAGTTTCACGGATTAACCTTCAAACATATGACCCAAGTAAACATGAATGATCCTCGGCAAACCAGCTTAAATAAGCATGTACTGATTTACTAATCCGCGTTCCACTATGAGTGAAACCAAAATATTTTGAATATATATAAAAAAAAGTTCAAACCAAAGAAATTTAGTATTGTTATTAAATCTCTCTCTGTCTTCTTATTAATTTAAATTTAAAATTAAATTATATAAGAATTATCATGAAGTGATTCAGTTGAATTAATGGGTTCAAAGACAACTTAGATAACTGGTAAAAATTGTTGTTTAACTTTAAAAAAAATTCATGACAATGTTTTGTTTTTTAATATTGATATGGTGGTTTAATGGATCAACATGAGTTTCACGGATTAACCTTCAAACATATGACCCAAGTAAACATGAATGATCCTCGGCAAACCAGCTTAAATAATCATGTACTGATTTACTAATCCGCGTTCCACTATGAGTGAAACCAAAATATTTTGAATATATATAAAAAAAAGTTCAAACCAAAGAAATTTAGTATTGTTATTAAATCTCTCTCTGTCTTCTTATTAATTTAAATTTAAAATAAAATTATATAAGAATTATCATGAGGTAATTCAGTTGAATTAATGGGTTCAAAGACAACTTAGATAATTGATAAAAATTGTTGTTTGACTTTTAAAAAAATTCATGACAATGTTTTGTTTTTTTAATATTGATATGGTGGTTTAATGGTTCAACATGAGTTTCACGGATTAACCTTCAAACATATGACCAAGTAATGAATTTCATTGGTTTTAAAAAAAAAATTAATTTTTTCTAGGATAACAAAAATAAACATTTGTAAAATTAAATATTAACTAAATATCAAGATATTTATTTAAGGCTATAATAATTTTATAAAATACATACAAAAAAAAAATGTAAATATCAAGATTTTATCACTTATTGAACTTTGTATATATATATTGAACTTTGAACACCAGTCTCGAAGATTTTTGGTAACCTAAAACTAGAAGAATATATAAACTACGCGCGCACTTGTATGGGAGAAGCACATTGCTTCGGACATAACGAGTGGGGTGTATGAAAGGACGTCTGTAGAGAGAGGGACATTAAGCAAAACAAAGCACTAAATTTAGCAAAAGAAAAGGCCAGCAACGTCAGTTTTGTCTTCATTTTCAACAAAGAGTGCTGCTGAGAGAGGTGAGGGGCTAACATGTTGACGTCTGTCTCCCACTAACTTGTGTTGGGTCGGCCGTTTCCAAGACAATACTTTGTGGCTTTGTCACGTCCGTATTAGGATTGCTCTGCCCCCTCTCTCTCACTTTACTTACCATCACTTCACTTCAAAGCTTATATTGTTAAGCGGGGGAAAAATGAGTACTTGAGGAAGAAGAAGAAATGGCAGCACAACGAAAGCATGCGTGTCAGTGAGCATGTTTTATTCCCAGCTGCAATATCTACATGAATAAAAAAACAAGAATAAAAATTAAGAGGACCACAAATCACAAATGTGACCTTTGCATTTTTTTTAAACGAAGTTTTGGTTCTCTGTACGTCCTCTGCAATCTTTTGAAGTTGAAAAGGTAAGAATCTCTACATGCACGTGAAAAGTGAATTGATTTGAATCAAGAATCATTTGTTTTTCCTTACAGTTCAATACGAGATAGGTTGCCCTCCCTGTATCGCAGGCCACCTTTAGACATGTAAATGAATTTTTGTTTAAGTGGTTGATCAGCGTAAATCGTAAAAGAGCTAGCTAGCAGGACATAGCTACACAAAGCTATATTTTTTGTTCAAGTAGTTGATCAAACAGGATTTACAGAACATGAAGATGCTTCTAGCAGGAAAAAGCAATGTAAAAGAGCTCATAATTTATACAGAGTGAAAAATGCAGAGAGGGCTGGCCGATTTTTTCTACAGATGTGAAGTCTGATCATGCTGTCCACATCTTCAAGCAATGCATTAGAAAAGGGTTCAAGGTGAGTGATCATGCTGTCCCATAACGTAGCAAATAAATGATGCTTACGTTACATGCATATGTGATATAATTCAGCCTCGGGTTATATTCGGCCTAACCCTAACGAGGATGGTTTGGGCCAAAACACATCAGTTCAAGTTAGGCTTGGATGATGGCAGCAAGGTATGTATGAGTGTCGGATATGGGCCTCAATTTTGGATTTGGAAAGCATTGGGTCCTAGTTTGGCAAGGCACTACTATAACTTTTAGATTTACCAAGTAATTTTCTCTCAGTATATATGCTCTCAGTATGTCGGTAAGACTTTTATCAACGGGCTCACAAAAAAAAATGCTTCATTAAAAAAACTCTTGTCTGTAATTTATGGTATGTCGGTGAGTCTGTTAGTAATAATTTTACCGATAGATTTATTGACATTAAAAGCGCAACAAAAAATATTTTACCCGTTTTATTTCGTTGGTATTTCCATCAGTGAATATAATATATCACCAACAAAAAAAACCTTATATAATTCCATCGATGATTGTTTTTGTCTGACAGGATTTCACTGGTGAATTTAACATATAATTAACAAACAGACCATCTGTAATGTCTTGGTGATTAAATAGTGGCATTTGCAATAATTTTTTGTCAACTCTCTAAAATATGCTGACAAACTAAGCATGTCAATAACCCTGTCAGTAATAATTTAAAAATATATATATTAAAAATCTATTAATATGAAGTAGAAAGTAATTAAAATCAAATATTTATTACAAATTTAAATATTTATAAGTTCAAATACAATTAATCTATAATAAAGGCGTTGGAGTCATGATGTGTACGACGTCGAATGACGAAACTGCCTCCTAAAATAAAAGGGGGGTTTGGGTTTAATCATAAAGTTATGATTAAAAGGTTTAGAAGTCAACATCTAGTATTATGGTCACTAAAAAACCTAATAGTCTGCGAGAGTTTGGCTAAGAAGACTAGTTATGCAAGAGAAAGACGTATCACCCCTAGAACACCTTACCTAAGGAAAGTGGCATTGTTGATTGCTTGTTTTTTATTCTAGATCATTTTCTTATTTGTTGGTCTCATCTAAGGTTCAAGGTAGATCTTTCTTCGTGAGGAAGTCTCTACCATATTGGGTTAAATCATAACTGTTCTAAGTTTTAAACTTAGCATCGCATTTATTTCTTATTTCTTATCTTTAATACTTGAGAGTATAGTGTAATTTTATACCCTTATATATTAAAGTCTACAGCTAAATCTTAATACTCCAAATAACAAACTAATTGTTATGAGATTTTTGGTATTTTGACCAAACCCTAATGGATAATCATAAACTCAATTACAATACCTATTTTGCATTTGTAAAACATGATAAAAATATGATTTTATCCTTTTAAAAAAAGTTACTTGAAAAACCTTTAGGATTTTGTCATTTGCATGAAAACAAAATATTTTTTTGTTTCTGAAATGAAAGTTTATTTTAGAATTTTATTATTATTTGTTTTGAAATTTTGGAGAAAAATCAGATATTTTTTATATCGGGTCTGTATCTTACAGTGTAAATCTACATCCCGATATTAAACAAAATTATTGAACAAATATGTGATTGACCCATAAATAACTTTAAAATGATTCTTGAAATTTTTTAGTTTTTAATTTTTTTATGGGTTGCTCGAGCTCAAAGTCCAAGCGCAGCCTAATCAGGTCGGGTTGAATAAAGGACTGACAATCCACTTTTTTTTAGAATGAGCTAGACCACCCACCCATATGGCTAGGCTAAAATGGGTCCAGCCTATCTTTTCCTCTGCTGACAGCAATTGCATGACGTGAATTAATTCACGTCTTGCATGCGAATAAGGGAAGAAATTGCAAGAGGAAGGGGCGATTACTTGGCGCAGGGGAAAAGCGTCGTTGCTGGTCTATTGGCATGGTTGAGGTGCTGCTGGAGTTGCTCACAATGTCGTTGTTGGAGGTTACTGTGTAGAGGGAAGAAGAAGTCTGCAGTGGCACTGTTGTTCATCCAAAGAATACAGGCGCTTCCTATACTTTAGGGTGTGCCACATACATCCCAATAATCTTTTTTTTTTATAATATTTTACATTTTAAAAATACAGGTGAGGTGAAGAGAATGAGTTGGTGAAGGAGATGCACAGTTGTTAGTGGAGGAGACTGGTGTTAGTGAGGGTGTAGAGGCCCAAAGTTGCAGTGGAGAGAGAGAAGAATAAGGTTGGCGGATGAAAATGTAAAAAAACAGGTTTTTTGCTCACTTTTCACTCTCTTTTCTTGCTCTTCAATACCTGAAATTTACTCATATTTATAGGGGATGAAAAAGGGATATCTTGTCTTTTTATAGGACAAATCTTAACCCTTAATTTAAACAGGAAAGATCTTAATCGTTGGCTGAAAATCATTGTCTTGAGCTGCAAAAATTTGGTTGTAAAGTCATCATCTTAGGCATGATGCAATAACACTTTGGTGAATCACCACTGAGCCACATAAAGAATTGTTGGCCGCCCTCTCTTTGCGAGTCAAAATCCAACAATGTCTTCCATTTTGATATAGGATGTAAATTAAGGAGGTCTATACTTAACAATTGATGAGCTTTGTGCCTCCACGCAAATTTCAACAAGTCACTTTGAAGACTTATTGTTAGGTGTAACCTCATATAATTTGCTATTAAAGAGAAGAAAAGGAAAGAAAATGAATTTATCCAAGAATTTATGGAATTTTATGATGGATATAGGCATTAGCAGCCGGCTAGTTTCAAGAATTTAATTAGTAATATTATCATCGGAGAAATTGTTCAAACCTCCTTTCTTGATTTTTGTTTTAGGAGGTTCATAAAAACCCTCTTAGCCATTACTACTAGGAGTGATATATCCATGTTCCCTCTCAAATAACTCAGAACAATATTGCAGTGGGCATTACTTCTTTTAAAGCGTGGTTACGATTGTTTTTCAAAGTGTCTTTTACTCGAAAATACATCAAAATAATATTTTTTTATTTTTAAAAAATTATTTTTTATATTAACACATCAAAATAATTTAAAAAAAACTAAAAAAATATTAATTTGAAACAAAGAACAAAATAAAAAAATTTAAATTTTTCAAAAACATTTTTGAAACATAGAAACAAACAGGATATAAATAGTGATACTAAGAAGAAAGTATTTAAAAATAACAATCAGGTACCATAATTTGTTATTTCAAAAAAAAACATTTTACTATTTTTAACATCATTCTCAATTTTATATTCCAAAAAAAAAATTAAAAGTGAAAGTTCAGTATTTTGTTAAAACTTATATGTTCTTAATTGTTCACATAGAATTTCCATCCCAATATTAAATTTAACTTTTGTTTTTGTAAATTCATAATTTCGTGTAAAGAGAGAATTACTAATCTTCTTGAGATTTTAGATTCTTAACAATATTTAAATTAAATATTATATAAACAAAATTTCAGAATTGAAAGCATGCACGTGACAGTGAACATGTTTTATTCCTAGCCTCGATCCCCAACAGCAATATCTATAGTTCAAACACAAATAAGAATTAAGAGGACCACAAATCACAAATGTGACCTCTGCAATTTTTTAAATAAAGTTTTGGTTTTCTGTGCATTTAATTCCCTCAGACGTAGTTTGGGAATGTGGCTTTTTATAAAAAAATAATTTTTTAAAAAAATTATTATTATTCTTTATATTTTTAAATTGTTTTAATGTGCTATGTAAAAAATAATTTTAAAAAAATAAAAATATATGTTATTTTAATATATTTTAAAAAATAATTAATGTTACAATTTTAAAATCCAAGCATGTGGCTATCTTTTCAAGATGATACAAGCACGTGAAAAGTTAATAGATTTGAATCAAGAATCATTTGTTTTTCTTTACAGTTTAATATATAATGTCCTTGAAGCCTGCAATCTTCATTATTTTTATATAAAAAAAAATCATTTAAATATGTATTAATTTTTTTTTATTAATATGAATGTCTGGATTATTTTACGCGCACTTCGACTAATTCTACGGGCCCTGAATTTAATGATCATGTAAGTCTCCAATAGCTCTAAGATTTATAGGACTCGAACTAGTAATTTTTAAGAAGCAAATCTAAAATTTGATATGTTAAACTATATCCCTTGAAATTAATATATTAATTAAAATTTGAGTTAACTAGTCCTACGTGTGTGTGTGTCATTTCTCTCAAGATTTCCTTGTTAAATTATTTATGCTTTTAAATATTTAATAGTTTTACCATATCTTCAACTTCAATTTGCTACCTTAATTTGTATAATGAGTACAAGTCCAAGCATTAATAATTTGAGGCGAGGCAAGATGTAAAGAACGGTCGAACATTTTATTCAAGTAATTATGAGAGGCTGCCTGCCTGGCTGGTCCCTTTTGCACATGATGGCTTCAATGAGTAGCTCATGGTCGATAAAGGAGCATTGATAATTAGAGACCATATTTTTTAACATAGTATAATTAATCTTACCTCATTGACTTTAATGATATCAAAATTAGTGGAAGCCTCGATGGATTAGCCCTAAAACAGGGGCATCGTCTCGGTTTAGCCATGGCTTTGCTGAAACACTGCTCGAAAATACAAAAAAGTATTTTCAATCAAGATATTTTTTATTATATCATGTTTTGAGAGTATGATTGTAGTTGTGATTTAAAATATTTTTTATTTAAAAATATATTAAAATATTATTTTTGAGATCAGCACATCAAAACAATTTTAAAATATTTTAAATATTATTTTAAAAAAAAAATTTAAAAAACACGGGTTGACCCATATTTTCAAAGCTAGTAATAACTCTTTTAGTTTAATCAAGAACACTTCCAACATCCAATATTGAAATTTTTTTATCGCAACTTAATTAGTATAAGATCTCATTCATTCATGATAATTTAGAAACACAACTCATGAGAATCTACCCGCTAATATTATTATTATTATTATTATTATTATTATTATT
>Ga0325404_1001021_pt1 | contig 29104 bp, 14 predicted proteins | sample PopdelMetagenome_18_FD_205664 | JGI IMG/M metagenome (GOLD analysis project Ga0325404, IMG submission 205664) | Populus deltoides microbial communities from Bellville, Georgia, United States - Xylem-Control-R1 | ecosystem: Host-associated > Plants > Phyllosphere > Stem > Wood/Secondary xylem...
CGGGCGGGGGGCCCCCCCCCCCCCCCCCCCCCATAAATTATTGAACAAAAAAAACACGTAACAAGTTATTCAAGCATTTCATCAAAAGTTCTCATTTCCTAAGATTGACTATGTACTGGTCCTTGACAAATCCAATAAGTCCAAAAAGATAAAGTTACTTTACCTGTACAGAAAGGTATGCGAGAAACCATGAAAATGGGGGGCAGCAAATCGCTCGTCTTTCCTTTCTAAAAATTGTAATTTGTTCCCAATAGCTCCTTCCTGATAGAGGTGGTGGCAATAGAGGAGGCACTATGAGAAATGAATATTGCAGGTCAAGCCTCTGATACTAAAATTAATACTACACTACTACTTGGGAGTATATAAAGAGATAAAAAGAACCCATACATTTAGGAAAACACAGTGAGATTTGCTTTATCTTGTACATTTGCAAAACGAGTATAGGAAACAGCGTCATTCTCATTGCCAATGTTGATGAAGCAATGATTATCCACCTGCAAAATTAATCACAGATTCTTCTTTCTTAAAAGATCAAATTAAACCAGAATTCAGCTGAGTTAAATAAACCGAGTTACCAAGGGAGGCCAGTGAGATCATGACACGACTCAAGCAACGCACCAACCGGAAAAATCGACTCTTCAAAAACATTACTACCATTGACCACTCCCTCCGTTACAGTACTGAGTTCAAAATTGATAGGTTCTGACGCGGTACGTGACTCAGAAGCCAAAAAATCGGAGTCGTCATCTGTACGAGTCGAGAAGGATTGACAGGAGGGGAAATGAAAAGAGGCGAGTGAGTTGCGAGATGGTATTGCTGGTTGTGAAGTGAGCGAGTTATAGTTAGGGTTAGGATTAGGGTTTGCGAGGAGACGAGAGAGAGTAGAGAGAGGACGAGAACGACGGAGGGCAGAGAGCATAAGATTGGAAGCTGTCATTATTTCCGCCCATACATGAGAGCAGAGAGGTTAGAAGGACCCCTGCTTTTTAATTTAAAATGAAAAATGAGGAAATGGGAACTTTTTAGGGGTTCATTACACACCATCCCTCTACTTGATGTCTTTTGATTAATTGACTCTCTCTACTTTAAAATTAATTAATTGAATCCCTATGCAACTTTTTAATCTTTTCTTAATGCCAACTCAAAATATATAAATCTCTAATAATGAAAAGATCTACGAAACCTATATAAAACAACAAGGAGACTCTAGAAGCCTCTTATTTTACCACCACACCTTTTCTCTCATTATTTTATTTGTCTATTATTAATAAATACTCTCAAACGTGTACGTTTTTATTGTAGGAGTTTTTTTTTATATATATATGTTTTTTTTTACCCAAAATTAACTTCTTTTTTTTTTAATTTCTTTTTTAAAATTATTTTTGCTAATTTTTTTAAATATTGAACTGATTAAAAATTTAACTATGTAGTTTTTCTTTAAAACATTGTGGATTACTATGATGTTCTCATACATTGTTTTTTTTTTATGATTTATTTTTTTTCAAAATGGTCTTTGTAGATTTTATTTTTTTATATTAAGTTGGTTAAGAATTTAGCTTTGTAGTTTAAAAAAACAATATGAATTGCTATAGTGTTTCCCCTATATAGTTTTTATTTTGCTGCAATGTTTCCCCACATATTTTTTTAAAAAATTATCTTTATCGAATTTATTTTTTCAATATTGAGTTGGCTGATAATTTAGCTTTAGCTTTCCCCACATGTTTTTTATTTGTTTTTCTTTTTTCCAAAATTATCATTTTTTATATATTTTCTTTTTTTTTTGTTTTGTTTTTTCAGAATTATTTTTGTTGATTTTATTTTTTTACTATTAAGCTGATTAGAAATTTAGTTTTTTAGTTTTTTTCTTTAAAACACTATAGTTTTCCCCACGTGTTTTTTTTGTTCACTTTTGTTTCCTTTTGTTTACATGTTTTTTTTTTCATTTTTTTACCCAAAATTGACTTTTTTAAAAAAAAAATAGTCTTTGTTAATTTTTTTATATATTGAGGTGGTTGATAACTTAGTTTTGTAGCTTTTTTCAAAAAAAACACTATGGATTGCTACAGTGTTTCCCTTACATGGTTTTTGTTTGTCTGCAGTGTTTCCTCCATATATTTTTTTAAAATTATCTTTGTCAAATTTATTTTTTCAATATTGAGTTGGTTGAGAATTTAGCTTTAATTTTAGCTTTCCCCACATTTTTTTCTAAAAAATTTTTTCCCAAAATTGTCTTTCTTCTTTATATTTTTTTCATAATTATTTTTGTTGATTTTATTTTTTTACTATTGAGCTGATTGAGAATTTAGTTTTTTAATTTTTTTCTTTAAAACACTAGATTGCTACAGTGTTTCTCTACATGGTTTTTTTATTAAATAATTTTTTTCAGAATTATCTTTATCGATTTTATTTTTTTCATATTAAGTTGATTGATAATTTAGCTTTGTAGTTATTTAAAACACTGTAGATTGCTATAGTGTTTTTCCACATGATTTTTGCCTTGCTACAGTGTTTCCCCATATGTTTTGTTAATCGATGTTTTTTTTTCCAAATATGTTTTTGTCAAATTTTTTTTTTCATACTGAGCCAGTTGACAATTTAGCTTTTTTTCCTTAAAACATCGTTGATTGCTACAGTGTTTTCCCATATGATTTTTTTTATATTTTTTTTAAATTGTCTCTGTCGTTTTTATTGCTTTTAATATTGAGCTGGTTAAAAATTACAACTGTAGATTTTCTCATGAAACACTATAGATTGTTATAGTGTTTCCCTGCATGTTATTTTTCCTTTTGTTTTTTTTATATTTATCAAAATTATCTTTATTGATTTTTTTTAATATTGAGCTGGTTGAGAATTATAATTGTATATTTCCTCACAAAACACTATAGATTGCTACAATGTTTTCTTAAATGATTTTAATATTGAGCTTGTTGAAAATTTAGCTTTAACTTTTCCCACATGTTTTTTTTTTATTTTTTTATTTGTTTTTTGCTTTTTTTTTCCGAAATTGTCATCTTCTTTTTTTCATTTTTTTTCATAATTGTTTTTGTCAATTTTTTTTTAATATTAAGCTGATTAAGAATATAACTTTGTAGTTTTTTCCTTTAAAATATTGTGGATGATAACAGTTTTTTTTATATGATTTTTTTCACAAATCCATGATAATGCACAAACATGCCACAAGCCCGCGGCATCGCGCGGGTATGTCACCTAGTACTAAAATTAAAAGACGTGCATTTTTTAATTTTTTCTTTTATATAAATATTAAAGCAATTGACTTTTTCTTGTTTTTTAGCATTTTATTCTTTCGATGGATCAAGCCATTGTACAATCTAATTAGAAAAAATTAGGCTTGAAATTACAGTAATAATATAAAATCAAAAGATAATGAATCAAAATATAAAACACATAAAAAATATATAATTAACCCCACATTAACAATAATTTTCATTTTGATTCAATAATTTATCTTCTATATTTTTCAATACTTGAGTTAAAAATAAAAAAGAAACTCATATGAAAACGATTATGAGAGAGAAAGTAATCGATTGACTCTAATTTCAACCATAAAAAAATATTGATTAATGTCATAGTTTTCTATATAGCGAGATATGTTTTATTACGTTGTTCTATGGCATTAACCTTTCTTGAAATTGATAGATCTAGGCTTGAAAAGTTTTGTTAATTTGGGTTGATTTTTGTTTGTCAACCCATTTTTTGGATTATTTAATGTCATAAATAGATTTATTTAGATCTTTATGGTGTTTTGAGTCAAAATAGATCTTTTGATCAAAAAATCATCTTTCTTAATTTTTCAAGCATCTTTGCATGGTGGTTGGATTCTAAAAAGGAAACAAAAGAGTGCCTGTCACAGAAAACAACCTATCGTCTACTATTTTTTTAAAAAAATAAGTGGTGAACGAAGTGTCATCCGCTCCTTATTAAAAGAAAAAAATACAAGGCGCGAGAGGGCCCGGGCTAGGAGGCCCACAATCCTAGGTCTTTTTTACAAGTTCACGTGATTAGCCTTTTTATTTTTATGTATTCTCTTTATATAAAAAAATAATGAATTTATATTTAAATACACTATAAAAAATTATTAAACTTTGTCATCTTTCAAAAATAATATGATAGGTTTTTACAGAAATTTTAACTTCATTTTTTTCAATTAATATGTATCTAATATGAGAAAAAAATCATGAATATTTAATTAACATAAAATTTATGTTTTCTAAGATTTTGAATACATTTTTTATATAACTTTATCATATTTATCAATATATTTTTATTCAACCATATACAAAGTATTGTGACTTTGTTTGAGTGTATTTATTTTAAATTTTCTTTTAAGACCATAATAGATTTTTATTTAGGAAATAATATTTGTAATTTACAAAACATCTCGATATTAGGTTGATTCTTGATTTTATGAATATTTATTTTTTTTGTATGATTAAATAAAAAATAGATTCAAAAAACACAAGATTGGGTTAAGAATCTTCAAGTTTGACATATTAGATTGGATTTAATATCAATAACAAAGAGTTTCTGTAACTTGAATATTCTTATTTTACTATCCAAAAATTTTCAGTCTGGCCCACAACGAAACACAGGAAGTAACCTAGTTTCTATTCTAAATCCAACAACAAGATAGTGCATCTTTCCCTCCTCTAGTAACCTTTAAACCACTAATCTACTATATCAACCATTTTAACGTACCATAATTGCAACACCCTCAAATTATAATGTCATGAAATCTCAAACATTGTTTTACTAATGTCAAGTATTGAATAGTATGTCTAAGATTATGGGATTTTTTTTTGAAATTTCAGCAGAGTTTTCTTTGTTTTTTTTGATGTTACCAAGTTATCGACTAAATTTCATTCAATCACAATACTCAAAACTTTCACTTTGATCCAACCATCCTGGACCATATCCTATCTCATCAAATAATATTTCACATAATTATACTTTATTGTATTTTCTCAACCTTACATCATCAACAAATAACACATTAACTACAAACAATTATAAACTTAAAAGATTCATATTGAACTAATTATTACATTAACATGCATCCATCTATTAAACATGCATGATTATAATTACTAAATATTCTTTTTGAATAGTTTAATAATATTAGTTCCTTACTTATACATTTTAAATGTATAAGTACCAAAAGCAACCATCTTCATGATACATATATTACAATCTACATATAATACAAATTACATATAAAGCAAATATATTACATCTCACAAAATAAACAGATTAAAACATAAAGCCTATATTTAACATTTCGCATCACCTCGTGAAAAACCTGTATACATAACATTAATAAGAAATAAGAAAGATAACACATTAAAGATGATAAAGCTATTATGTTCACAAGTCTTCAAAATATATCAAATTATTTTTCATCACCAACTTACTATATATCAACATTAATAACCCATTCATAATTTATTAATCCTATACATATAGGACCTCTGTAACCAACACTCATTACTTAATTTTTAATTTGATAATTCATAATTTTACCTCAAACCCGGCTAACCCTCTTAAATAGCCAACAATCAAACTGGTAATTCCATACGAATCACCCAACATCCGGCTATTCTATATCAATAGCCAATATAACCGGTAATTCCATACAAATTACCCAACATCCGGCTATTCTCTATCAATAGCCAATCTAACCGGTAATTCATACTAACCAACCGGTAATTCCATACCAATCGGTAATTCTATACTAATCGATAATTCTTACTAACCAGTAATTCCATACTAACTACCCAACATCCCAATTATAATACCAATAGTTTCTTCTTCTACTTCTTCCATATCAACATGTCATAAATAACTCATAACTAATAATGAAACTTTGAACTTTAAAATAAAGTGATGAATCACCTACCGTCTGCTCGTGATGGCCCAGCTCCTCCTGCCTGATACCCTGCTCCCGGTACAACTCCTGAATCAATCAGATTGCACTATATTATTAATCCATTATTATTTCTCCTACGCACGTAATATCTTTTATTTAATTGGGGTTTACACCAAAATTTTCATTCATTTGTCACCTCATTTTCAACATATAGTTTTAATCAATTTTCTTCTTTTAACTCACTTAAAGAATTCTCCAATGAACTTTTCTTACCATTTATTTATTTCTTCTTTTCACATTCTTATGATGTTTCTTCACTTGTTCATATTTTGAATACTTTAAATAAGATAAAGAACATCATTTCTCAAACATAAAACAAATCAAAACCTCATTCCTATATTCCCTCATCCTTAATTACAAGTTCTTTTCTTCAAAATTATTCAATTTCTTTCTTAATTACTACTTACATTCATTATTTCTATACTATTCTACCTCAATTCCATCATGTTTATTATTTTTCTCAAAACCCCCAAATTCTCATAAGAACCCTAATTTAAAAAAAAATCAAGATTATGAGAAATTTAATCAAATTTAATTGTCATTGTTTGATAACTTACTCAAATAAACCCAAAAACACTTCATTCAAGTAAGAATCTAAACTTTTCATGCTTACCAATCTAAGTTCTCCCAACTTTTCTTCTCCTCCTAGTGTGGTCAGCCCTCCTCACATTTGTTATATCTTCCTTCACTTGATTCTTCCTTAATTTAATGTTCCAAGTCTTTCAATCTTACAAGTTTCAAAGCTCTCTCTCACTTTTTCTTGTTTTTCTCTTAATTTCTCATGTTTTTCTCTTATTTTCTTTTTTTTTCTTTTCATGTTATTGCCCAGTTGGCAGTTCATAACAGAAAAGGGGCTGCCTTATTTTATTTTTAATGGTAAATTACCATTTTACCCTTAATGAGTTTTTTTGCTTTCATTTGACGGTCCTTATTCTTTGCTGGCACTACCGAACTCCATTCATCCTAAAATTTTACTAAGATTTTATTCAATATATTTCAAGGTTTCTCATAAAATTTCAGCTCAATCTAATGATCGAATTTAAAATTACGTCCAATAACATAAAACTAGTCAAATTGTGATTTTTTGTCAAATTTTTTAATTTCTCTAAAAATTCTGAAATTTTAACCTAAGCTAAGGAGTCATATTAGAAGGCTCCACACAAAGTTTCAGAATTTTCTGATAACCCGATCGAGAGTTACAAATGTTTTTCCTTTTGTTTTACATGAAATTAGTCAATTTATAATTTTTCGCCTAGAGGTTTTACAATAATATTGTCACTCCAACCACTAAGATCACCATTTAAACTTACCAGCACCTAAACCAAAGCACCTAAGAGAATTGTCGATAAATAAAATAAAATAAAAAGATAGACAATTTTTTCTAGAATAATGTAGATATGAAAAATAAAAATAAGAAGACTAAACTAAAGAGAGAAAAGAAAAGAAACAAAGAAGAAAGATAAAGCAAAGGGTATTAGAAGAGAGTGAATTGTGGGTGTGTAAACAACAAAGTTATAGTCGGGTGTTTTGATTTTGACTGTTAATGTAATTCTTATATTTGTTATCATTCATTTTTTTTTATTTTTCCAACAATGTTATTTTTTAAATTAAAGATACCATAATATTATGCTTAATTATTTTGATTTGCTTTATGTAAATGAAAGAGTTAAGAGTGATAGAGAAAGAGAAGTGGATAGATTGAAAATAATATTAAAAAGTAATTTAATATTGAAATTTAGGTTTGCAATAGAAAGGAAAAAATAAATGATAATATAGTCACTTAACTATAATGTATTAGTAACTTGAGTGTTCCAATAAAGAAAAATGAACGGAAACCTTTGCAGAGTTTACAAAAGAAATCGACTTTAATCCCAAATCTTTTTAAGAACTAATTGAACTAATTGTACTGAATAGTTTGCTTAAAAACTTCTTCCACTTTAAATAATAGTATAAGGGGGTGAATTTTATTATTGACACATTACTAGATAAAGCTATTGGAAAGTTATTCGATTTAGTTATTATTTTGTTTGAGTTTTGCATCTTCCATAGTTGTGCTTTTCTAACACTTTAGTTCTCTTTTTATTTAAAGAGTGTTAGCTCTTTTTTTTTTTTAAAGAGCAATAACCAATGTATCCACGTTAAATTGTAGATAGAATTTTAAGTTAATTTTAAAAATAAGTAAATAAGATATTGACATTATAGATGTATTTTCTTATATCATGAAATTTGTTAAATGAGAAATGAAAAGATGATTTCTACATGTCATATGATGAATGAAAAAATATATTAACTGATAAACTGGAAAAAATAAAACTGTGAACATTAATTAAAAACTAGAGTGGGAAGTTAATTTTTTGATAAGAAGTAGAAAATATATATAAATGCAATATTTTACCCCAATTGTCCTCTTTATTATATGCATTTATTTATCATAGAGATTTACTATGGTTATTAAATACGTATGATTTTTTTTTTTGATAAATGTATAATGCATATATAATCGATTTATTTTAAATTTAAAAGGAAAGAACTAAGATAAATGACAATAATTTATTGGTGGTATTATGGAATCATAGAAACCATCCAAAATATTTATTATCATTTTAAAAATAGTTAAATTAAACCGTTTGGAAAATAAAAGAGGTGATATTAATTAAAAAAATAAAAAAAACTGAAAAAAAACAAAGGATTATTCGGTTTAGAAGCTAGCCCGTGTGCCTATCCTAAAAAGATAAAAGCTCAGGCACACTTAGGCCTAAAAGGCTAAGCATGTACACCTGACATCCTTTTTTAAAAAATGAGCAAATGACCTCTGTTAATCTTTGGTGGCTGAAAAATTAAGATTTAGATTTTTAGACTTCAGAAACTTAATATTTGATTTCTTTTAACGTTAAAAACATCACAGAAACCTTAATATACTCATTTTTAACCCCAAAACACCGTATAATAACTCTAAAGATTAAAAATCAAAATTGAATTTAAAATAAATTTACAAGACTCAATCTATTTTTTTCAACATGTTGAAAAAGAAACACCACCTCCTTTGAACTCTCATCCTATGTTGAATCCATTAACACAAAAATCAACACTTTTGTGATTGGAATGTGTTCGCGCAAACCCTTTCTCTCTCCATTCTCTTTTTCTAACAATTGTCTCTCCCCTCTCTTAAGATTAAGAGATTAAAACTTAAAAAAATGAAGTTTAGAATTAAAACGTAAAATCTAAAACCATCAGAAATCAAATATAAAAAATAAAAAAAGTGAGGGATTATAGTGTAGTTTTATGCCCCTTTTGATGAAGAATGGAAAAGGGATGTTATTTTTTTTTTAATTAATGTTAATGATGGTCCTTGTTCTTTTAGTTGTTTTATTTACAATAAATAAAAGCTCTATTATGTAAAATTGCCATGTCATTTAATGCAAATCATTCTTTGACACCTCGGACACATGATAACATGTAATTGAAAGGGAAAATAAAGGATCATATTGAAAGAAAATAAAGTTTAATGATCAAATAAAAAAGGATCTAAAATTCAAGGATTTTAAAAGAGAATTTTCTTAGTAAACAGTATTACAACTAATAAAATATGAGAAGATAAACATAATTAGCATAGTGAAAGGAAGAGACTGATCAACATGTCAATCTAATTTAGTTTTTTAATCAATTAAAAAATGTTAAGCTTATATGACATATATATAAAAATAAAGGATGAATTAAGAAAAGATACATACACATATATGCGATTATTCAAATATTAAAATTACATAATATACTAAAATGATTAGGTAAAACATTTTCTACATTAAGCTTTTTTTCATCCTCAAATATATTTTTTTTTAATTAGCAACCTTATATGCCTGTTTTGATGACAAATTTGTTAAATGTTGTTGAGGATAGAAAAAAAAATCAACAATAGATGATCAAAATGTAAAATAAAAAGAACATCTATAGTTAATATAAAATCCAAGAGAAAAGTTTATTTTCACCTTTATTCTTTTTTTTTCCTTCATTCACACCCCTTACATTTTTTTTTTAGTTTCAATTTTGGTCCATTGGTTCATTTTCATAACATTTCAGTCTCAAAGTAAAGAGAGCAGAGAGGAAGTTGCCTAAAAATAAAGAGAATAGAAAAAGTCATTGGTTGTCATGTAAAATAACTAGGAAGTTTCCAAAGTAGCTATAATTAGCCATTTAGAAAAACATGATAGAATACTAACAACCAACATAAAAAAAATATCATTGGTTGCTCAGTGTCAACCTCTCTGCGTGGAAAATAACTATTCCACGACTTAGGATCATGAGTCTGAATATTAGAAGGAAGCTTCATTTTATAGGCATTGTTATTAATCTTTTCAAGTATTTGGCATGAAGCAATTTTCTTTTCCTTGAGCTTGTTATAACCAATAAGAAATCTCTCATTTCTTAAATAAACCAAAACAAGATCACATTTATTAAAAAACTTGATGCATTGATGGACATTTCCAGCTCTCGGTACTTATGATTACTCTCTTTTATCTCTCTTTTAACTTCTTCTTGGTTTTATACCAAAGTAAAGATGAAATCTTCAACTTTATTGGACATAAGAGAATTTGGAATAGTTGCCAGATTTAAATAATGTTTAGGCATCATCTCATAAATGATTTCAAATAGAATCTTTCCAATAAAATGATTCACCACTGAGTTATAAACAAACTTAGCTTGAGTGAGCACCAAATTCCACTATTTAGGCATTTTAGAAGCGAAACTCCGAAGTAAGTTACCTAGAGTTTGGTTCACCACTTCAATTTGTCCATCCATTTGAAGATTGTGGGCACTACTATAAAGCGAGACATAATTCATTCCCACAAGTGCCTCTAAAAATGGGTTAAAACTTGCACTAAGAATCATAAAATGATCTATTAGAGGCACCAATTAGACCAATTACAAGGTCAAAGACCAATAAGATTAAATAGGCTTTCATTGGGATAATTTAGGATATTTAGGCCAAAACAGGTTTCAATACTTCAACTACGGATGAACTTGTTTCAATTAATGTGATCCATATAAAGAAAAAAGATCATTATTAGGCTTGAACATTCAGTAAAATTAGGTAGTAGCATAGAGAGAGACTATCATTGTTTTCTTATGATTTATTGATTCTCTACAAAATAAAGACATGGGTGGTAGTTTTATTTCCTATTTTGTAAGGAGAAAAAAGAAATAACTTTTTCTTATTTTTCAAGGTTAATAAGGTAACTTTAAAGTTTAATTTTAAAGGTTATTCTTAATTATCAAAGATACAAATTTGGTAGTATACCTTACATTAAATTCGCATGACAACTACCTTTGATATTAAAGAGTAAAAAAATATGTAATTCAACATACTTTTGCAAGGTTTCTTAGTTAGCAACATAATTACTTACAAAGTTGGCAGCCTAATTAATTCTTCAAGGGTTTGACAACTTATTTATTTTTACAGTAAACTTGTGATAGTCTTGATAATTAATTTAGTTTTGGATTTTGTTACTTAATTTACAAACTTTAATTTATTTTTAATTAGGTCTTAATGTTATCTTATTAGTCCATTAGGTTTTTGTTATTTTGTGAACTATAAATACCCTTTTAAGGGGGAAGAACAAGGGGAGACTTAGTTTATTTGAGAATAATATTATGTGCATGCAAGATTTTTATACTCTTGGTTTTTTATCAAACTCTTTAAGACTTATCAAAGATTAATTATCTTTGTGGTGTTCATCCTTATAGTTCTAGTTCTTGATTCGTTATAATCAAAAGGTTAGAGCTTTTCATCCAATAACTTTGGTTTCTTGATTCAAATAATCATTGGGTCAAGTTCTTTTCAATTTGATTTTAGCTTTTTTTGGGTTGTTTCTATCTTGTTTGTGGGTTCAAGGGTTTTTACCCTCCGAGTTTGCACCAGTTGATATCAGAGTAAGACTCTAAAACCAGGTTTTATCTATCTATCTTTCATTTTTCATGTTATTTGTTTGTTGTTTTAATTCTTGAATTTGTGGTAGTTTTATATATAAAAAGTTTTCAATCAAATTTGCCTACTACCAAATCAGCATATTAAAAGAAAAAAAAGAAGAAAAAAATCTCAGATTGAAAAACTAAATGGCCTAAAATGCCTTTTTTTATATAGAAAAACTAAACGGCCTAGCCACACAGGCTGTGCTAGAATGAAGGCCCACCATTTTTCCTTTTTCACCACTGGATCATCCTAATGGCCATCTTTTTTGGCAAAACAATTGCCAATATATGGGTTAACTAATTTCTCACTATGTTTTCGTGGATAGTACTCATGAGGAAATGATAGGGAAATAAAGTTATATGACCTAGGGTTGATAACTTACTGGCTGGTGGTGTGGCTATCATGGTATTGTGGTCGACAATGAAGCTACTGGTGGCTCATGGTGCAACTAATGGCTAAGGGAGTGAAAAACTTGTTGGTGAAAAGGAGCTATTGGTTCCTATTGGTGTGAAGAAGACCCGCTAGGTGCTGAAGAGGGCTACTATTTGTATCTTTAATGGTGTTGATATGTAAGTGGCTTCAAGAGTGGGAGGTAGTCTATTGTGTGGTTGTTGTTGGTTGGCTGATTGAAGATTAGAAAGAGAGCAATGTTGGTTGCTATTGGTTTAAGTTTTTCCTTTTCTTTTGGTGATAGTTGCGGTGGTTCTTGTTGTGAGAAGGATAGTTGAAGATGGGTGGTTGGACCCTACGAGTAGTGCTAGGTTTGTGTGTGGTGGTTGGACAAGGGTCTTTTGTGTTTTTTTTTTCTCGTTGGTGTTTTTTTGTTTTCTTTCCTTTGGGTCCCTTTTTCATGGTTGCCATGGAGTTCGTATTTATAGGGGGTTTGAGGGATGCTAAGTCCCATGACCAAACCTTTATCCTCGCCATTGATCTTCGTCTTGTAAAACTACCTCTTGATGCACTACACCTGAATGTTTTGGCTTGTTGTCCATATCGTGATTTTCACCTGTCATGACAGGGCTTCAACGACGTCAAGACAAGAAAAGGTGGCTTGAAAACCAAGCTTAGTGGCAGAGGGATACAAAGGAGCAAGGTTGTTAAAATCGCGAGTTGATTCGTAAAATCGTACGATTTTACAAGTCAATAAATGCTTAACGTGCGAAATCATTTTAAAAACTCGAAAATGGTTGAAATCGGGTTAAAATTGGGTAAAATCAGGTGAAATCGCATAAAATTACGATTTTAGAACCGTTTTTACAATTTCATCAAGAATTATATACTTCAATCTCCAACCCTCCAGCTCACATCAACATGACCTTGGCTGTACTTTAAAGACTATACTTATAGCATGACGTGACCAAGTAAGTTGTAAAGACTATACTTAAAGTTGTAAAGAGTCTAAAGACTATACTTATAGCATGATGTGGCCAAGTAAAGCTGCAAAGACTATACTAATAGCATGACGTGGCCAAGTTTTCAGAATCACTCATATTAACAAAAACTATGTCTTTTGCAAAAAGATCATTGGTCTTGAATTTCTTCAATTTGGTCTTTAATTAACCCTTAAACTTTGATTTTCTTGTGATTTTGTCCTTGATTTCACCTAATTGAGTTTGAAAAAGTTCAATTTGGTCCTGTAAAATTTCAATCTTCTCAATTAAGCTTCTAAACTTACTTCTTCACTAATTAAGTCTTTGATAAAATTATTTTGACCCATTAAAAGTCTAATTACATTCTTGCACTTAACTAATTCTTTTATGTTGATATAAATTAATTCTTAAATTTAATTAAGCATTTAATTGGGCCTATGATTAAATTAAATTAGCTTATTAAAAGTCTAATTAAGTCATCAGACTTAATTTTTATGCAAATTCATCTGATAATCATTTAATTTAATTTTAAATCTGAATTGTCTTTTAATCTTGGATAAAATAGAGGTGCAATTGGGCTCCTAAAATTGCCCAAAATTGCAGTTCGGTTCCTTTAAGCGTTTAAAACCTTTCACAATCTGTTTTTACCAAGTTGCCAGTCATTTTTCATTTTTTTTTATTTTTGTTGCATTTTATTTTTTTGATTTTTAAAAGAAAAGAGCAATTTTTGGGGAAAACCCAAAATTGGGTTATGATATTTTTTGCACATCTCCTTTCATCTTTGGCAAATAAAATGTTTATACAATACATTCAAAGTTTTAGCAACCCTAAAGTGACCAATTGAATCATCCCATATTCTTCACGAACAAGTAATTCATGCAAATAACTAATAGAAACACACAATTTATTCTTTTTAAACAAGTAACCATCCATCATTTAAAATTTGCATGTATTATGAACTTCTTTGACCACAAGTAATGCTGTCATGTTTCAAGTGTTCTTATCAAAACATACAGTTTTTTGTCATAAGTGGAATAAGTCAAGGTAGCTCCACTTAACTTCTTATTGAAATAAGCTATAGATCTTCTATCCTGCATTAATACAACTCCTATTCCTATTTCCGATGCATCACATTCAATTTCAAAAGCTTTTGTAAAGTCAAGTAAAGATAAAACATGTGCAGAACATAATTTATCTTTAAATATATTAAATGTTGATTTTTGTTCATTACCGCATTTAAAACCGACTGAATTTTAACAATTTCATTCAATAGAGCAGCTAATGTACTGAAATCCTTCATAAAACTTCTATAAAAGCTAACTAACACATGATAACTCCTTACCTCACTTACCGATTTAGGAGTAGGCCGATCCTAGATGGCTTTAACATTCTCCTCATCCATCCCAATATCCTATGCAGTTACAATATCGCCAAGAAACACAATTTTTTCTATGCAAAAGACACACTTCTTAAGGCCCCGTTTGTTTGCTGGAAAGTAGTTTTTTTTTGGAAAGTGAATTCCGGGAAAGTGAATTATTTTCCGATGTTTGGTAGTGTAATGGAAAATAAGTTGGAAAACACTTTCTAGTGTTTGGTTATGTCATGAAAAATGAGTTGAAAAATAACTTATTAATGTTTTATTTTTTTTCAAGTTTATTAAAATAATGAGAAACAAATCTTACAAATTAAAAAATTGAATGAGAATGAAATTGAAAAAAAATAATTTCATAAATTATCTCAAATAAAATAAATAATAATCAAAATAATAGAGATCAAATCCAAAAAATAAAAAGAATTGAAAGATAAAGAAATTAAAATAATAATAATTAACATTTCATAAATTATTTCAAATAAAGTAAGTAACAATCAAAAGAATGAGGACCAAATTTGAAAGATAAAAAATTTCAATTAAAAAATAATAAGGGAAAAGAAAATAACAATTATAAATATAAGTACCAAAATTAATATAAAAATTAAATTCGAAGGAATGAAATTGAAAAACAAATATTCAAAACAAAATATATATAGAAATCAAAAGTTTGAGGTCCAAATTTGATATAATCAACAAATAATATGACATTTCTAAATTTTTCACAATTTCCGGAAAGTGTTTTCCGCCTAAAATAAAAGGAAAACACTTTCTTGGAAACCAAGCCAAATTTTTCTTTGACTGGAAAGTGCTTTCCGTTGACCAACTTTTCTAATGGCAAACAAACACAAAAAAGTTTGGAAAGTAGTTTTCTAGAAACCAGTTTCCAAGAAACAAACATAGCCTAAGATTAACATACAATTTCTCACTACACAATACATTAAGTACATCACGCAAATGATCAAGATGCTTATTCAAGTTCTTTTTATAGATCAGGATGTCATCAAAATACATAACCATAAATTTACCTATGAATACACATACTACATGATTCATTAATCACATAAATGTACTATGTGTATTTGTATGTCCAAACAACATAACTAACCATTCATACAGACCATATTTAGTCTTAAATGCAATTTTCTATTTATCCCTTTCTTTCATCTTAATATGATGGCACCTATTTTTTAAATTAATTTTAAAGAAAATACATTTTCCATGCAACTCATCTAACTTGTCATCAAGCTTAGGAATAAGATGTTAATAACTTACTGTTATGTTGTTGATGATGTAACAAGCAACACACTTCCTTCAAGTTTCATTCTTTTTAGACACAAGTAAGACTAGCACAACACAAAGGCTCATACTCACATGAATGTACCCCTTCTACATCAATTCATCAACTTGCCTTTGAAGCTCTCTTATCTCTCTCTTGTCTCTTCGAGATTGCTTCTGTAGGCGATACAATAATCAAAAGGCTATGTTGTGCTTAGTGTGGAGCGCAAAAAGGCTTAGGCAGTATATGCTATACTACTCAACTTAGTTGATTTCAAAATTGAATTCTCTCAAGTACATTTGTGAAAAACCTTGTCGAGTAGGATAACAAGGTGGAAAGTGTTGTTGGCAGAATATGACATTGTTTTTATCATAATGAAGGCTATAAAAAAGAGTGTAATTGTCAATCATCTTGCAGATCATATTATGGAAGATTACAAGCCATTGAATTTTGACCTTCTTGATGAGGATATGCTAATAATTGAAGATAACAGTGAGATGAATGACTAGTGGACCTTGTACTTTGATAGGGGTAGTGAATGTATCAGGCAATAGGGTTGGAGTAGTGATAATTTCCCAAAAAAAGAAATAATGTCTTGTTTCAATAAGGTTGCAATTTAAATAGACAAATAACACGGCTGAGTATAAAGCCTACATCATTAGTCTGGAAGTTGCTTTAAAACTTAAATTTGGAATGCTTGAGGTCTATAGGGATTCCCTACTAATCATTTATCAGGTAAAAGGGGAGTGACAAACCAAGAATGAGAAGTTGAAGCCATATCAGAATTATCTCTTGAAATTAGCTAGCAAATTCAAAGAAATAAAATTCATTCATATGAGTAGAGATAAGAATTAGTTTACTGATGTCTTAACAACCCTAGCTTCGATGACATAAATAGTTACTGGAGATAGGATCCAACTAATAAACATCGAAGTCAGAAATCTCCAAGCTCGGAAACACTAGATGAGAAATCATGGTATAGTGACATCAAGACGTTTATCCAACACTGGAAATACCCTCAGGAGCTTCCAAGATAGATGAAAAGGCTTTGAAGAGAATGGTTATAAAGTTTTACTTGGATGGTGAAATCCTATATACGAGGTCATTTAACAAGACTCTATTCAGGTGTCTAAATGAGAATAAGGTTGAGCAAACATTAAAAGAAATCCACGAGGAAATTTATGCCACTCATGCCAACAGATATACAACGGCAAGGCAAATGCAAAGATTTGGATACTTCTGGTTGACCATAGAAATGGACTGTGTAAACTATTTTAGAAAATTCCACAAGTGTCAAATATATGGTGATAAGATAAATTCACTTCTAGCATCGCTATTCAATATGACCTCGCCTTAACATTTTGATATGGAGGTTGGATGTTATAGGACCAATCAATCTGAAGGCTAGCAACGAGTATAGGTTTATTTTAGTTGTCATCGACTTCTTCACTAAATGGCAGAGGCCAACTCTTATGTATATATAACATAGAAAATAATTAAGAGGTTTATTGAGAAAGATTTGATTTGTTGTTATGGCTTACTAGTAAGATTGATAACCGAGAACCCTTATAATTTTAATGGAGAGCTGATTGTTGAACGCTTCTCTAAATGAAGGATTAAACACCTCAATTCTTCTTTTTACAAACCAAAAATGAATGGAGCTATCATGACAGCTAACAAGAGTCTCAAAAACATCATCTAGAAGATGGTGTTCACCTACAAGGATTGGAATGAAATGCTTTTGTACGTATTTTACGCATACCGCACCATAGTTAGAACTTTTATAAGTGCAACCCCTTATTCTTTGGTATACGAGATGGAAGCAATTATGCCTTTAAAAGTAGAGATTTTATCATTAAGGGTTTTAAAAGATGCAGAACTATATGAATTAAAATGGATAAAATTAAGATTTGAGCAGTTAAATTTTATTGATGAAAAAAGATTATTGGCCATTTGTCACCACCAGTTATACCAAAGCAGAATGACTAATATACCAAAGCAGAATGACTAAGGTATATAACAAGAAGGTCAGGCCAAGAGTATTTAAAGAAGGGGACTTAGTATTGAAAAATATCTCGCTAGTATCGAGAGAAGATTAGAGTAAATAAGCACTAAACTACAAAGAACCATACATGGTGAAAAAGGCTTTTATGGAAGAGCTTTAATTTTAAATAATATGGACCAAAATGATTTGCCTAGACCTGTAAACTCTAATATTGTAAAGAAATACTAAGCTTGATGTACCTTTTCTATCAATCAATAAAAATTGAAGTTTAGCCAAGAATTCTTTGGTATGTTTTTCTTTTCTTAAAAAACCATGCATGATTTCATGTTTTTACAAAGCTTTTCAGAAAATCAAAGTTTTAGTATAAAAGTAGAAGTCAAATTGGTGTTTGTTTTAATAAATAAATTCTGTGAATTCAAGTGATACCATAAAAAGGTTACCAAACATTTAAGAACCTAAAAAACAAACCAAACACCACGAGAAACTTTAACGTTGAGTTTTAGTTAAATGAATAATGAAAAAACCATTTCACATGTTCAAATGAAGGAAAGAAAAGCTTGTTGATCCTAAACGTACGCGTTTGAAAATGTCATATTTAATAATCCTTTCACAACACTAAAAAAAATTATCATTTGTGGTCCCTATTGAGCTTAATAAGTTTTTCTTGAGAATTAACTTTGACTATGATCATACTCCACACTGGGGGCAAGTGCAAAAATTAGAAAAATAATCCAAATATACAAAATGATCCTTAGTTACTACAGGTGCCCAAAAAGCTGGGGATATGAAAGAATTCAAAGAGTTCAAAAGGTTTGAGCATACCATATAAAATAATGAATATGATGGTACTCAAAACCAAATGAAAAAAAAGACGAGAAGAACAAGCCTGACACTAGAGGGCACGACATACCATTTTGCAAGTCAATTCTAAGGTTTAAAAATCCATGGACCAAAAAGAGGTTTGGAAACAAGCATAGTGATCTTTAGTCTTGAAATGCCTTAAACATTTTTTGAGCCCTTTCCAATCAGAGGCAGACAATCTGGAATGGTAGGCAATGTTTTCTCATGTAAAACGAGCTTTATTATTCATACAAGTAAAATGAACGCTTTAAAGACTTTTTTTTTCTCTGAAACCCTCAAATTAAAACTTGAACCCTTTTAACCAACAAAACATGAAAAAAAGGTCGCTTCACATTTTCACCAAAAAACAAAAGAAAACAAATTTCAATTCTAACAAAAACAGGTCCATAGGAATCGCTTGCATTCTTTTCAGAACAAATTTGCTTTAAATCGACTCAAAATGGTTTTTGTGTTTGGAAATGACTTTGAAATTTTAAAAATTTTCCCATGAAAGCAACCCCTTGTAAATAACCAAACCCTTTTCTACATGGCATCAACCTTAAAGAAAACTCAAAATAAACAAAATACTTGGGGGCATGATCAGGCTTGGGGGTAATCCTGTAAACCCCAAGTATAAATTTGGCATAAAATTGGAGAATGTTTTAAATTGAGTAAAGAAAATAAAATGAATAATGTGAATTTTGATAAATGGGACATAAATATATGTATATATAAAAGATAAAGATATGAAAATTGATCTGAAATCATTTCTTGTAAATGTTTGATTAAGAAATGTAAATCCAGTACAACTCTAGGAGTTCTATAAAATTTCTAAAGGAAGTGTATTAGAAAATTAAGCAAATAAAATAAAAAAAATTAAGGATTTGATACTTGTAGTAAGGGATGGATATGGACCTTTGAGATTTTAAAAAATGATTAGTGAACTAATTTTTAAATATAGATGTGTGAAAATGCTCGAAAAATGAAAAAAAAGGCTCAAAATGTGAATTAAATTTTAATGGAAGTGATTTATGAGGAAAGAAAGGTATCGAGGTATAAATTAATGACTTTCAATATCGCTTGTTGAAAATCAGTAGTAAAAATATACTGGGACGAGGAAAATAATACCCGAAAACTATAATAATTACTATTTGAAGGGACATAGTGGGAATTTCATATAAAAGGCTTGGGTTTGAAGGGACATAGTGGGAATTTCATATAAAAGGCTTAGGTGCAGCTGGCTATGAGGGGATTAAAAGGGAAGATACGAGGAAACTCTAATTTTCCTTGAAAAATCCTTGAGAAACCTAGAGAAAAACAAGAAAAAGAAGAGAGTTAGTGATACTTAAGGATTTAGGCAACAAAATCACTTTGATTTAGAGTGTTCTTGAAAGAAACATTTGGGAATAGAGTGAGAGGGAAGGGGTGACAACAACCAACAAGGAATAAGAGGTGGGAATCCTTGATTTGTTAGCACTTGGAACGTAGATTACTCATTGGTAAGGTGTCCCAACATCTATTTAATAAGTTCTTACAATATTTGTTAAGTTTCCATTGATTTTTCATCAAATTAAGGATAAGGTTAACGATGAATTTTGGGGGGAATGAGAAATTGAATTAAATTGATGTTTATGACATGTAATAGGATTGAAGTGAGTTGAAATATCAAGTAATCTTGAAAGGAAATTAGTAGTCCTTTACTAGTGTATGGCCGACCAATGATGTAATAAGAGGAAAGGTGTTTTATTTGAATCCTTAGCTCGATGATATGTGTTTATATGAATAAAAATTATGGGAATGCATGAAGGAATAACAATAAAGGTGTTAAAGAGGGTTGAGAAGAGTGTTGATTGATAGGTTAATGAAATTGGAAGAATTATCTACAATTGTGATAAGTTACAAAATGATGATAAATTAAGGAAACTAGTTCTTAGAAGCTGTCTTTGGGAACATTATAATGTATATAACATGGCAAGGAATTGATTTTGATTGAGGATAAGTTAAATTGGTAATCTGTGAATGTTACAAAATTTATCGACAAAACTAGACAGTTTAATATCTTGGTCTTTTAGAGGAAATTCGAGCATTAAAATGGGGGAATTTGGACTAGGTCTCTCATAGAAATTATAGCCATGGATGTTAGATATCCAAGGAAGTTAACCTTGATTAATTTGGAATTTTAGAACTCCAGTTATGGGCTAATAACCCAAAGGGGGTACGGACATACCCTACTGGATTGTTGGCCATCTTTTTGATAAGGAGTAGTTTTGAGGGCTTTAAGAGTAGAACTGGATTCTTTTCCCTCAGTGGACTTATAACCTTGTGTCTTAGCTATTCGAGGGATCAAGCCACACCTTAAACTGAACTATATAATGTTAGTTATGGATGAAACACAAAACAATGTTCGAATGAGGAATTACACCGATTATGATGTTGGTTTGCATTCTTGGTTACGAACCTAAAAAAAAGGGATTTAATGCGAACATGAGATGTAAATTTAAGAAAAAAAAAGTAATAATGAATTAGATGATTAAAGAGAAATTTGTATAGATTTTAGATTTAAAAGAAATAAACGTTCATGAGTAATGACATGGTATACTTATTGATACACGAGGAGCCACCAAACCTAGACAAAAGCCTGAGACTACCAGTCAAGCTTTTACAATAGGTATATGCCTAACACCTATGCTTATATTTTCTACTATTTTAAATTGTTTGGCATGTTAGTGCTTTAAACTTGGTACTCTCTCTCTCTCTCTCTCTCTCTCTCTCTCTCTCTCTCTCTCTATATATATATATATATATATATATATATATATATATATATATAAATGATGTTAATAAGAAAAATAAAAGGGGATCGATACGAATGGTAGGTTGAGATGACATTAATTAGCTATCCGGGTTTGGATAACTAATGGTATCAATAGGGTTTCATTGATGCCGATATTTCTTTTCTTTTTTTTGATCAAATGTATGAAGTATATAGATAAAAAATAGCAAGACAAGCTTGCGATACAAGCTGGAAACCAGCAGTACATAAGGATATATAGAATCAGTCAAAGGGAACAGGCTCCCTTAAACAAACCATAGCAAGACAAGCTTGCAGAACAGTAACCTAGATCAATGGGAACATGCTCCCATGGACTAGCAACAAAAGCCATATTCAATCAGTAAACAAAAAAGGGAACAGGATCCTACATATAAATAGCATGAACATCCCTCATGCAGAGGCAGTAACCAAACATCTAAAAAGCCAACAGAGGCAAACAACTCCCCAGCTGTATAAGCCAGGAACAGAAAAACCTGCATAAAGCAGCAACAACACCAAAGTGGTGATCCAAAGACATGACCAAAAGGCAGTCACAGGAGAAACAAGCAAAAACCAACCTCCACCCACTAAGGAGAGCATCAACCAAGCCTATTCCAGCAATAGCAGGAAGAAGCTATCAAAGCAGAGACCTGACAAGGGGCCAGGGACCACGCATCAACCAGCATCACACTCAGAAAACAGGGAAGTACTGAGCTTCACCCAAGTCACTCCTGTAATATTTCTTAAATTGATTAGTCAATCCCGGATAATTGGGTGACTAATGATGTTAGTAAATATTTCTAACATCGATATGATTACACCCGGTTAAGGGAAAAGGATAAGTTAATTAACTATTCCGGGTCGAGAATAGTGAATGATATCAATGGATCACATTGGTATCAACAATTACTTCTAGTGTGATTAGCTACTCCAGGTAAGGAGGCTAATGATGTCAATGGTTCTTAATATTGACAACTTTCATGGTAAACTAGATGTGGATAATAATTGATTAACTATTTCGGGGTTGGAATAGTTAATGATATCAATCAGTTATATTGATATCAACATATGAATGGAATTGATTAGTTTAACCCAATATTGAGAGACTAATGATATTAATGAGATTCATTAGTATTGACAATTACCTTCTAGAGAATGAGAGAGAAAGTATTGATTAGTTATTTCAAAAGAATATGATAAGCTAATAACATCGGGAGAGGAATATCTTAGTATTAAGTGAGAATTGATTTATAAGGAGATGGTGTTCGAAACCATTGAGTTGAATTGAAATTTCCAAGATGAAATTATTCTCGGCAAATGAGTTAGGATATTAGATAGATATTGATAATAGATGAAAAATGTATGTTGTAAAAGAGGTTTATGCTTAATTTTATGTATCAAAGAAATGTCATAGAAATTATTACATGTCATTGTTATTGTTTGTTACTACTTTTTTTATTTATATGTACATGCTAATTTATATTTTCAACTCCATCAGGGTCACATCATGAGTGATATTAGTTTAGTCACCTTTTGCTTTTAGACATGTGATTATTTTGTAAATTAAGAGACTTATCTCTTAAAATTTGAAATGTAATATTAACCCGTAAATTTGGATGTATGACTTTAATCTAATGTATGCAGTTCTAAGTACTTGTTTAACTATGCATGTTTATAGTTGAAATCAAATCCTTCGCTTGATTTACATTATATGATGTTATTATGCAAGATATAGTTTACGTGATGATATTATGTAACAATTGAATTATGCATTGTTATTCTTTGAACTTGAATTGTATGATACTATTGAATAAGGTGTGTTTTGTTGATGAGGATGAGTTGGGTTGAGATCCAGGATGATTGGATCGGGTTGTGAAATGAAATTGGAAGTGTAATATGATTTTGTCTATAGCTTGGGACCTCCCGGTATATGGGAGACTCCGTTGAAATTTTTGTGGAAATTTTGGTGGAACCTGTAAAGAATATTTTGAAATTTCCATTTAACTGTTGTGTGTTTTCCTGACTGTTACACAATCCAAGAAATATATTAAGGCTGGCTCCATGGTTCCATTTTTAAGAAAACAAATAATGTAAAGCGAAACTGATGATATTTAAGAAAAAAGTTTTTAGGCAATGAAGTATGCCAATATCATCTGAGACTCGCCCTTCCCCGAGCTCAATATCACAAGTCATGACTCAGGTAAGTAAAGGCAAAAAAACAATGGAAGTTTGCTATAGATTTAAAAAGGGAAGACCATTGAGAAAGAAAACCTATATTTCTCAAGTGAGTATACATGCATTAATCATAATGCATTACACTTTGATCTTTGTGGGGACTTTAAGGAAAGAATCCTTGATGAACTTGTATTTTACCAATAAATCTTTTTCCTTTGAGTGCATCTTTGAGCATTCATCACCTAGATAATGTGTTTTCTAGCTATATCTCTATTTCTTTTGAATGCGTCTTTGAACCCTCATCACCTACATAATGTGCTTTTTAACCCTATCTCTATTTCTTTTTAGTGCACATTTGAGCCCTCATCACCTAGATAATGCGTTTCCTAGCCCTATCTTTATTTCTTTTGAGTGTGCCTTTAAGCTCTCATATCTTAGATAATTCTCTTTCTAGCCTTATCTTTATTTCTTTTGAGGTGTCTTTAAGCTCTCATCTCTCAGATAATGCTTTTTCTAACCCTATCTCTTTTTCTTTCTGAGTGAGCCTTTGAGCCCTCGCTTTCTAGGTAGTGTGTTTTCTAGCCCTTTCTTTTTGAGCTCGCCTTTGAGCCTTTACTTCTAACATTTTTTGGAAGGATTAACCATTTCTCGATATGTTAAATCCACAACATCTCATTTCTTTTTTTTTTTACAAGCTTACTATCTAAAACCTTTTATAAGATTTTTCATCATAAGCATTGTAAAGAGGAGATAATTATCATAACCCATTTTTAGGTTTCCCCCTCTAAATTTACTTTTTTCCTTTTAAAATAAAAAAATAAAAAATAATAATAACAAGAAGATTGACAACTTGACAAAAGCAGGCTAGGGAGGGTTTCAAATGTATAGAAGAATCAAGCTGGAGTTTTGGACAAAAATTGAGAGCCTAATCCCATTGTACCTAAAACTAAAAATAAAATGCAGATTCAAGGTCAAATTAAATGATTATTGGATGAATCTGCATAAAAATTAAGTCTAAGGACTTAATTAGATTTTTAACAGGCCAGTTTGATTTAATCATGGGCCAAATTAAAAGTTTAATTATGTTTAAGAATTAATTTGGGTCAAATTAAAAGATTTAATTAGATACAATGACTTAATTATACTTTTATTAGTTCAAATTATTTTATTAGGGATTTAATTGGTGAAAAATTAAGTTTGAAAGCCCAATTTGGGCTTAATCGAGAAAATTGAAATTTTAAAGGACCAAACTTAATTTTTACAAAGTCAATTGATTGAAATCAAAGATAAAATTGCCAGAAAATCAAAGTTTAGGATGAATCAAGGGTTAAATTGAAGAAATTCACAACCAAGAACCCTTTTAATAAAGGCGCTAAAGTTTGACGACTTAATTTGGTTGAAAACACGGATGGAATTGAAGCAAATTGAAAGTTAAATGGGCAATTAAAGATCAATCTACATGAATACAAAACCAATTATTAAAATGCGAAGGCACTGAACTTTAGGGTTGATATTTGGGTTTGACAAGGATAAAATCGCATAAAATTAAAAATTCGAAGTCAATTAGGAATGCAATTAAAAAAATCAAAAGACAGAGGACTAAATTGAATTTTAGTCAAATTCCTAATTAAAACCCTAAAGGTGTCAAAACGATGTCATGTTATTTAAACAAAATGGTACATTTTGCCAAAACGACACTGGTTTGACCAACACAAAAAAAAAAGAAGATGTCAGACGACTTGTTATCTAATCACTATTCATTATCTTCAACCTTTTATACTCGAAAGGCTACTCAAGTGGCTAGTTTTTAAGGGCATTTAATGTCTCATCTCTACATCAAACAAGACACCATACTCATTGCCTGACACCGTACTACACCCTGGCATAATTATTTAGCTAGTTGCCTTTGTAATCGCCGTAGTGCCGCCTCAAAGAGGCTGACCCGATCAGCCTTTGTAGCTAAATTTCACAGTTTTTGGAGATGACTTTTGCCCAATGATTGGGATCCTTTCCATTTAAATCAGGGGCTAAGATTTATACCCAATAAAGGCTAGATACCCCATTTTCATCTCGTATAAATAGGAGTGAATTTTGTACATTAGGTAAAGAGAAATGAGGGTGGAAAGTAAGCCAAAAAATTAGCCTATACACCATTTTTTCCGGCCACCTAACCAACCATTTTTCCCCTCCTCTAAAAACCACAGTAAGCCACCATTAGCACCAGCAGTGCCCCAAAAGCAAGATAACATTTCCCCTAAAGACCATAAGAAAAATAAAGAGGGAATATAAGAGAAAACAAAAGGAAAGAAGTAGAGAAAAAAACATAAAAACTGAAAGAAGAACATAATTTGTAACCCTTAACTTCAACAACCTTCTCCACATACCACCATTTCTTACCAGCAATCGACACAACCCCCTTTCCATCATGAACTCCAGCAACTTCCTTCCTTCCCAACAACGACAACACCGTAAGCCATCGCTTTTAGCAACAGTGTAAAACTTAAGTAGTGATGATGGTTTAAAGAAGAAGCTCCATTATATACTTCCTCTAGACCTGCATCATCAACGCCACAAGCCTCCACCATTAACCACCACCCTTAGGCTAGGCAAGTCCTTCTCTCATTCCCTCATGTATTTTCGCCTTTTGTTGTGTGTAGAACATGAATTAATTCACGTCATATAGCTGATGGCTTTTGCCAGTAAAGGTTAAGATGGGTTGAACCCTTAGCCTAGCCCACACAGCCGGGTTGGGTCCAGCCGATCTTTTTTTAAAAAAAGAAAAGAAATTTTTCAGCCTTCAATCGGCCTAACCTAACTGGATTAGGCTTGGGCCTTAGGCTAGGCAAGATAGAAATTTTCCTTCAACTATGGGTGTGTTTGCCTAACACACCCTAATGCATTTTCCTTAGTTTTTAATCTATCTTTGTTTTAATGTATAGCCAAACAAGCCTAATAAAAATCCAAAAAAAAATCTAAAAAATTTCAAAGACCATTTTGAAATCATTTGCGGATATGTCGCGTGTTTTTTTAATAATTTTGCCTAATATTGGACCGTAAATTTACACTGTAAGATATGAACCCAGTATTAAAAATATATGATTTTTCTTCGAAGTTTTAAAAAAATCCAAAAAAAATTAAAATATATCCCTCATTTTAAAAAAATAAAAAATCTTTGTTTTTCATGCACATGGCCAAATCTTAAAGGTTTTTCATGCATATTTTCTAAAAAGAATAAAATCATATTTTTATCATGTTTTAAAAATGCAAAATGTATATCATAATTGGTTTATGATTATCCATTAGGGTTTGATCAAAATACAAAAAATCTCACAACAATTAGTTTGTTATTCGGAGTGTCAGGATTTAGCTTTAGACTTTAATATTTTAGGGTACAAAATTACATTGTAAAATATATCCTTAGGTATTGAAGATACAAAATAAAAAATAAATACGAGGCTAAATCTAAACCTTAGAACGATTAGGATTTAACCCAATAAGGTAGAGACTTATGACATGACCAAAAGATTGATGTCTTCTCCCAAGTATAGGAGTGTCGAGATAATAAATAACCTGATAAGACCGGGGTCGAACCACAGGGAGGTTAACTATATAAACTACAAATAAAGAAATAGATAATAATAGAAAAGGAGTTGAAGAGAGCTTTGAGATGTGATATTGATATAAGGATTAGACAAGGATAAAATAATTGTCAAGGTTAGAGGATCCACTAATGGTATTTCAAACAAGTATAGTATCAACTCTTTTTATTACTCAACTGGAAACCACACATAAAGGAGGTTCCAATCGGATTATAAATTGTTAACATGATTACATTAGTTATCTTATTCGAATAATGCTAATACTTGTAAATGTTGTCAGATATTCATGATTATAACTTATGTTAACAACAAATCAAGTTCCTTTCTAGCACATGTGTCGGTTATACCATACGGTTTGGGTTATGAAACTGCCAAGTATTTATTGTACCAAGATTATACAACATAAATCTAGATTAACCATTTAACAAGCAAAGTATTAAAAGTGAATAAGATAACAAATACAAAACATGTTAGTATCAAACATTAAAGTCCATGTTTAGTTTATACTATACTTATTCTTATACCATTAGTGTAACCTTTTCACCTTGACATAATAAACTTAGCTAAACATAATGAAGAAGAGAAACATAAAGAAACAAGATAAGAACATAAATAAGATATAAGTTAACTAAGTAAAGGAAAGAAAATGAAAAGCATAAACAAGAGATTAATATAAATAGAACTTCAGCATTACAAAAATATAAAGAGAGAGCAAGAACATGATCTTGATTTGAAAACCAAGATGCCTAAATACATGGCAAATGCCTCCTTTTATAGGCCAAAATTTGGAATTATTGATTGATGACTAATTGTTGAGTGGGTGGCAACATCTTGACTTGGTGACAATCCTTATCTTCTTATCTGAACAAAACGTCATTGCTAACGTTAGAATTTGAATAGATTTTTGTCATGAAAGTTCTAGAAAATTGTCTCAGCTTTCCAATAAAAAAAGAATTGGTGCATTTTGACTTTTAGGGCTGAACATTGAATAGTGTCTGGGCTAGAAGACAGATTCTAACTTCTCTGTTGTTGCTAAGATTTGGACTTCCAAACAGCAGAATTGAGTCTTTCACTCCCATGAATGTTTTAGGCCTATGTCTTAGATTTCTATCCATATAAACCAAATTCAAATCCAAGATCTACAGCTCCAGATATGACCCAATGACTGAACAATGTTCCAATTTGGACTGAACCAACATCTCTTTTTTAAGCTTCACCCTCTCTTTGTCTTCTCAATTTCAATAGTTGAACTCATCAATCAATCTTTTGATTTATGTGATATGCCTGCATTTAAGATGAACATTTACCATAAATTAAAGGTATCTTATAATATCAGACTTGTTATTATAAAACATGCTTTAGTTAAGGAGTTATTGATGCTTTAAGTGCACAATGATGATATAAAATCTTGATAAAAAAACACTTTTAAGTACTAATCAACTTACTTATAAAGGGAGATTTGCTTTGAACCTTAGATGAGACCAACGGATATAAACATGACCTAGAAAAATAATTAATCTACAATGCAACTTACCTTAGGTAGGGTGTACTAAGGATGATACGGTTTCCCCTGCACAACTTGTAACATCCCCCATTCCGGGATAAAAACAACAATCTCATGTCAACTGAAAAACAGAGTAATATATATATATATATATATATATATATATATATATATATATATATATATATATATATATAAAAAATATTTTTTTATATATATAAATATATATAAAAAAAGAG
>Ga0325404_1001024_pt1 | contig 29056 bp, 26 predicted proteins | sample PopdelMetagenome_18_FD_205664 | JGI IMG/M metagenome (GOLD analysis project Ga0325404, IMG submission 205664) | Populus deltoides microbial communities from Bellville, Georgia, United States - Xylem-Control-R1 | ecosystem: Host-associated > Plants > Phyllosphere > Stem > Wood/Secondary xylem...
TGGAGACAAAACAAGTGAAGAAGGATATCCAAGAAAGGTGAAATGTTCTCATATGAGGGTTAGCAAAAGAGAAAATCTTGAACACTTTGGCCTTGTGCTCAGAATCAACTGGCAAGGCAAATTTTGCTGTTGTATCTGTCGGGACTGTAGGAGAGGCAACCGAAAAGGCAAAGGTTTGTTCTCTGCCTGTCACTCCATGCATGGAACTACCCGGGGAACCTTCAATATCGCCCATTTTGTATTTTTCTGAATCTCTATCTTGAATATGAGAAAGGGAAGGGGAGACACAGAAGAAGTGATCAGATCAAACGCGACTTAAAGCTGTTTGATGTTGTGTATGGGAGGAAAAGTGTAGAGTATTTGTAATGTGGCAAGGGTTAACATTTGGGAGTGTGTGCTTAAATTTGTACTTTAAGGATCTGTAAGGGCCAAATGAGATTCCATTGGTTGAGAAATATTAAAGAAACAGATTTCTATAGAATCCATTTCGCCACATCAGGTTCTGAACAGAAGAAGTCTCATGGAGTATCCCAAAGGATACATGGGCCCACTAGCTCTTAATTTGAAAACTCTTCAAGAGGTAATTAACCTGGTAATGCCTACTAATTACTAGTGATTATGTTCATACTTGCTCAACTTCCCTCCAAAAGTCAACTTCATTCCTAAATATGAATCCTAAAGCACAGTTGAGTGCGGGACGTGAATCCTGAAGGCACCGTATTGGATAAATTGGAAGTAGCATTCCAGGTAGAATAATCCGTGTCATATATTTGCATATCTAGCTAGATGGTAAGGTGAATATACTTTTTTTTAAAAAATAAATACATGTTATTTTAAAAAATATATATATATATATATATATATATATATATATATATATATATTTGTACGTATTTGATCTTGTTATATCTCACTCAAGCGGGATGAATACAATTATAGGTTAATAAACATGTTTGATCATTCTAGTTTTGTTAATTAATTTTTAATTTAGTTCAAAATAATTACAACTTATGCTAAGGTTTTGGATTAGAAGATTACTGAGCTAATCATCGATGGTTAAATAACTATGATAAATAGATAAAGATTCAAATTTTACTCCTGTCTTATATAACTTTAATTTCTTCGTTAACAAAAACAGGAATAACTATGATCTTGGGCTGATAGTATCATCTCGAACCAAGGTCATAATTAGCGTGTACGGCAGCCATCTTGACTCAACAACGACCCCAGCTGGCCTGTTAAAAGCCACCATTAACAGTTTGATTCACAGAGACTAGCGTAAGCTTTCTTTGATTAAGGGAGTGCTCACCTCATTGGATGTGGATATTATCGATTTAATTTCCTCTTATTTATTATGGTATCTTCATCTCTTTCAAATTTGCTATGTGACATCGATCCTTGATGGATCCATCTATTGGCAATAACTTATTACATAGAATTTGAGAAAATGTCAAAAAGACTTTGCATAAAACTGAACCTGGATACTTTACTGGTGTCATTGCCAGTACAGTAACCGACCTGAGGGATTTATTTAATTGACTTGGATATTTCTTGTAAATTGCAAGTCAACCAAGCCCCCTATAAAATTTAAAGTCCTCCTATCATCCTCTTCAATTCCAAATCAATTGTTGACACTAAGACCCTAGATGAAGGTTTTAAAATGCACTTTATTTGGCTTGCCATGGCCTACAATCTACTCCAACTGGCGCATGGTCAGAGGAAACATATTTTCTTATTCTAAAAGTGCAATTTTCTCCCCTCCTTGTAGTCCACTTGCCAGTTTCATGGAGATAGAAAACATATCATCCAAGCTTGCCTTGCATTGCCCTTTCAAAGGCTCTTAGAGTTTTTTGGTATATTATTTTCAGGGTACTTGGGACAAGACGACTTTCTTGTATGGTTGGAATTCGCTGGAAATGAAGGGGGAGTACCTTGAAAACCTGTTGTGTGCATTATTTTAAAGCTTGGAAATTATGAAACGACAGTATAAGAGCTCTTGTATTTTTATGTATATGCATATAAGAGCTCCATTATAAGACCTTGTATTGATGATCAAAATGCTCAGTAGAAATCCTATATATAAATATAAAGAGAGAAGAATGTGGGCATGCTTTATTTGTTGAACAGCACAAATGGGTTCAAGAATGGATTGTAATGGTGTCGCACAGACGTTATTATGGGTAGGAGGATAAGTGTGGTTATTGATAAATATATCTGAGTAAATTCCACGTTCCATTAAAGCTGGCAGCTATAGAATCAAATTTATTAAACAAATTATTCTAGAATAACCAATAAATATATTTTATTCGGTGCCGAAAAAACAAATTTATTATTATTTTTAATGTAGAAAGTCATGTTATGATAATTCTGGATTGCTTGAACTCCAATTTTGTCGTCAGATAGATCATCCATGTAAAATTGATATGTTAAAAGACTCCTTTTTAGTCTTTTTTTCATCAATTTATTTTGAAAAAAAATCATTCCAAAGTTCCAAATAATTATAAAATAACATTAAACATCCAACTCAAATAATATAACCCATATCATAAACATAAAATTTATTTAACAATCAACCCAGAAAAAAAATAAAGGTTGAAGTAATAAAGCAATGGTTTTATGGATTATTAATTTTAAGTTATATAATCCATGAAACTATTGGTTATTAAAAAATCAAATTTACAGTTTTCACAGGGCAAATAAAAAAAAAAAAGAAGAAGAAAAGAGAAAACTAAACCAAAATCTTTTGGTTTAAACCCGAATAACGCTAACCCTATTAGCCAGTTTTGCACTCTCATCCAAGTTAAATGAGCCAATAATGAATACATTCAATTTATGCTTGTTTTCTTTATTGTGATAAACACAAATCAAGAGCTGCTAAAAAACAGATGTGCTTTAAGGGTATCTTAAATTTACCACTAATTTTTAGTCAGAAGCTGACAATTACTTCGTAGCTAAATGTTTAGAGGTTAATAAGCCAAATTTTAAGTTGTTTTTGTGTAGTATTTTATGTTTTATTTTAATCACATATTTAAATATGTTTATTTAATTAATATTTATTACAATTCTGCATGGATTTTATTGAAAATTAATTATTTTTTTTTTAAATGACATCCAGTAGTTTAAGTTTTGTAACCACTCATAATGCATCCTACACGATGATGAGAAGACATTGATCCATACAAACCCACCTCCAAAACAGTAGAAACAATTTAGGAATGCTGATGATGCGATCACATCTAATTATGGCCTTATCAATCCACCATAGAAGAACTCATAATATAACTCAACCTTATCAAAAGGGGATATAGCCTATGAATACAACGCAATGCATAGACCAAGACATATATCTCTATATTAATTCGTTGACTAATGCATTATTTCAATGAATGTAGATATAATGCTACAATAAAGAAACTTTTGTAGCATCTTTCAACTCCATATTCTATTTGTGATACCTGACTGGTGGCTGAAGGAGCAACACTTGGTAGCCAGATAACCTTCAAGAAATACAATGAAGCTAGACACCGTGAGTACGAAACAGAGCCTTCCTATCAATATGCAGCATTTCCGAACCACAAATGCACATATCCATGGGATAAAGCAAGACTTTCAAGTTTAATAGTACAAACAAGCTCCATTCCACTCTATGAATGTTGATAGGAATATGAATGGAAACCTCACAAGTATAGCAATCTACCCTCATGGCAATATTCAGGTGAAGAGAACTTCAGGGTTCATTAGAACAAACCTAATTCCATCAGCAGCTATGATGCTAGGTAATAAATATTCTTGTTTTGGCTAATCTCGTATTCGAGTCTATCGCAGCCAATTCCATCACAACACGGGCAAAGATAGAAAACCGAATGAAGGTTTATTATATACGCATACCAAATGCTGGTACTACGTACCCCCCTCCTTTGAGCATATTTGTATAGCATAAGTACATACGAAATTTGAAAGGCTAAACCTTACATCCCACAATTATAAGAATTGAAACACTCACTTAAAAATTAGATTAGAAAACCCAGATCCAATGATTTCTTAAACCAAGAGCTGAAGTTACAGGGTTAGATTGAACTCTACAAGGATGATATTTTTATAAGTTCTAAAAGTTTAATGAAAAACAGAAAAAAAATGGCACTCACACTATTCAATTCTTAATTAGAAGAAAATTTTGTCTTTTCAATGCTATTCCAACTACTTATATATAGCATGACTTATAAAATAAATCCTAATTAGCTAATGGATTTAAATTAAATTAGGTTTGAAAATGAATAAAAATAAAATGATCCTGATTAGCTACTAGGTTTATATTAAACCCATATAACTAACTAATTTAAATTCAAAATGGAATAAAAATAAAGTACAAAGAGCATGCTTGTGCTTAATGAGGTTCAATTTATATATTCTAAAATAGTAACTTTTAAGCCTTATTGAAAAGACTTTTCAAATTGCTATAAAATTTTAATCTTATAGAAAACACGGTTTTTAAAACTTTCTAGAAAAATTTCATTTTAATCTAATGTTTGGATTAAAGTTATAACCATTAATGTAAAGACATTCAACAAGTTCTCTTCTCTTACTTGGATCACATTAATCAAGACTTCATCATTTTTTAACTCTACTTCATGATTGATCTTGTCTTAGAAAGAATTATTCATGAACCATCCATTGAATACGTACCTCTTGGATTCCTTTGTATCTTGCTCTTGTAATAAGTTCAATTGACACATGCAATGGATCTTGTAGTATTGTTTGTTGATTTTCACCAACAACAGTGATAAATTTTGAATGGAAGCGATGAGTGAACCCGAATGTCACCATAGAACATAGGCCTCCTAGTTCTTGATGGAAAGATGGTTGAATCAAATTCTTGATCTAAATATTTATTTATTTAGTCAAAATCCTAATTTTTTTATTTATAAATTCTTTTTTTTTTTGCAAACCATGTATTTTATTACCAACATTATTTTTGAATCACAAACACCTAAATTTCAACTTATTATTACCAAAAAGCATATTAAAAAATATTTTAACAATGATATAACCTTATTTCCAACCTCAAAACAACCTTTAATTAGTCTAAAATTCAAAAATTAAAAAAAATTATAGACTCTGATTTAAAGGAGAAAACCACCTTTATTTAAAATATATTTTGACGCTAAAGAAAACTTGGCTCTGGAATCTTCTATAAAAGTTTCAACCCAATTCATGGTTGGATCAAAATTCATTACCTTTAACATAAGACTATGTATTAGAGAAAAATCTCCTACATCATTGGCCATGAGATTTGGTTTGTCTGCCTGGCCTTCTATTTTTTTTTTTAAAAGATAATGATATGTTCTTTGCCTGTTTAAATTCTAACCACTTGAGAGGTGGCTAGAAAATTGGGTGACAAACTTTTTAGATTCAAAAACCTATTTCAACATATTTTCACTTGAGAAAACTAATAAACACCCTAAGAGTCTCAAAAACCTATTTTTCAACCTCAAAACACCCCTCAATCAGTCAAAAAACATATAATGAAACCAAATTACAATTTTTTTTCCTTTAACCCCTATCAATGTTGAAGTTGAAAAACACTTCAATGAAACTTATCTTACTAAAAGAAATTTATTGACACGATGATTTATTTTTTTGTCACTGAAATGTGGTTAACGAACCATTTTGTCTCTCTTCTCTTATTTTCTAGAGACTTCTTTCTCTTCTCTCAAAACTCAGGGAATAAAGTGTAAGAAATGAAGTTTAGGGTCTAAGTGTAAAAGTGTAAAATTAAAGACTATTAGGATGAAAATGATGTTTTTATGCAAGAATGGAAATAACATATCATTTTTTATTTTTATTTTGGTCCTTTTTTTTAATTGCTTTTTATATTTTAAAATGAAATTTTATTTCATTAATTATTCTGGCCCATACTTCAACTCTGAAATATTTCCAAATACCTTGAATTTCTAAGAATGTGCAAATAAAATAAAATCAATGAATTCAATTAACAATATCATCCATACTAAATAAAATTAGAGGAGGCACACAGTAACGAACAATTATAAAATACCATTCTCTTTTACATGTATTGTAGAATTTTTATTTTGATAAATTCAATTGGTTTGATAAATCTAGTTTGGTTTTATACTAATGAACTCCATAATTACCAAAACCAAATTTGAATAGAAATATTATTCAATTTCTGGTTTTTTATTTGGTACTAAAACACCGAATTTATTATTATTTATTAATATAGAAAATCATGTTATAATTCTTGATTGTTTGAACACCAATCTTGTCATTAGATAGTATCTTCCATGTAAAGTCGATAGACTCATTTTAGTCTCTTTTCATCAATTTATTTTGAATAAACCATTCCAAGATTCCAATCAATTATAAAATAATATTAAACATCCAAGTCAAATAATATAATTCATAAATCATAAACATACAGTTTATTTAACAATTAAGCCACAAGAAAAGGGAACGAAGAAAATAAAGGTTGAACTAATAGGCCATAGTTTTATGGATGATTAATTTTAGGTTATTAACCGACATAAAAAAACCTAATTTATGAACCAAGGACTTTCGGTTTAAACCCGAACAGAGATCAACCCTTGCAGCCAGTTCTCGATCTCCATCCTGAATCTGCCATTCTCGTCATGGTCTGGCCACAAGCTGCCAGTTACCTCATATCTCAACGTTCATACGTTGACAAGCTACTAAAGAGAAGATTAAGTAGTTTATATCTTATAACTAATCATAATGCATCCTACTCTATACTGAGAAGACATCGATCCCTACAAACCCAACTTCAAAACAGTAGAAAAAATTGAGGAATGCAGATGATTATGGCCTTATCAATCCACCATAGAACTCTGCATAGTATAACTCAGCCTTATCAAAAGTGGATAGAGTATGGATACAAAGCATTGCATTGACCAAGACATGGATATGCTAATAAGTTGACTAATGCAATTCATGTCATAAGATATATAAACATTGCACGGATGACTTCAGAGACAATGTGGAGATCAGGTACATTACGGACGGACTGCTGGATCAGATTATCTACAAGTATTCTTTCAAATTGTGGGCATGCTATTGCTATGGATGTAGATAATGCTATCAATTAAAGAAACTTATCATGAAGATAGTCATGTGGGGTTTCAACATTCAACTCCTTATTCTATTCATTATATACCTAACTGGTAGCCGAAGGAGCAGCACTTGGTAGCCAGATAAACTTCGAGAAATACAATAAAGCTAGACACCATGAGTACGAAACAGAGCCTTCCTATCAATATGGAGTATTTAAGAACAACAAGTGCACATGTCCATGGGATAAAGCAAATTTTCAAGTTTCATAGTACAAACAAGCTCCACTCCACCATTTGAGTGTTGGCAGGAAGATGAATGGAAACTTTACAAGTCCAGCAATCTACCCTCATGGCAGAGGTGACAATTTAAGTGAAGAGAACTTCAGGGTTCAATAGAACGAACCTAATTCCAACAGTTGCTGTGATGCGAGGCTATAAATATTTCTCGTTTTGGCTAATCTCATATTAGAGTCCATAGCAGCCAATTCCATCACAACATGGGCAAAGAAAGAAAACCTAATGAAGGTTTATTATATACGCACACTAAGTGCTGGCACTACCCCTCCTTTGAACAGGTTTGTATAGCACAACAGTGACAAATTTTGAATGGAAGCGATGTGTGAACCCGAGTGCCACCACAGAACGTGGGGTCTCCCGGTTCTCAATGTAAAGATGGTTGAGAATCACATTCTGTGGCAGTGGAAGCGTTTCAGAAGAGTCTGCACTTGCAGGGTAGCTAAGCAACGAGTGTTGCAGGTGTGGAGGCACTGAAGGAGGGTCCCGTACCTCATCTTCATTCCCTGGGTATGCATTGTTGTAACTTGAATCAGGTGATCTAGGAACTTCAAATCCCGCAACAGTCGCATCTTCCTGCACCATGATCAAATTATCAGATCCCGATATAATATCAAAAGCCCCAAAGTGGCAAGTTTTCTACTTACATTATCTTCACTGAATTGATTGCTCATGTTGAAAATGACAACGCAGATGGTTAACAACACAAAGACATCAAGTCTGCAATGCTCTTAAACCTGAAAACATAAAAATCCCCACATAAGCATCTTAAAACTGTAATTGCAGCACCCAAATATTAAACTATTTCTCACCAGTAAGATTCAACGAAGCAGAGCTTTATTTTATTTTAACAATCTCACATTTGTTAAGCACGAAATCATTGCCATTCTTTCTTAGCATTCATGCTCATGAAGTTCGATTGGGGATCTCAGTAATGACCTTTCAGCTAACCTCCCAACCCATCCACTTCAAAACTTTCCCACAAAGGAGAGGCTCTAAGCATTCCACAGACACACCGAATCACATTCTTTAACACAGGTGCCAATACATACAGCTACAAAACCACCTTCTATTTGCATTGGGCACCAAAATATGACCCAAAAACAGAAACATAGCTTGACACAACACAAAACCCAATTTCTCCAATGGCACGCAATTCATCTTGTGAACCAAAACTATAGCCGACAATTCAATTAATAAAGAGTCTACCTAATAACCATTGTGAATGGCTATAAATTTCATTACCATAACCTTCATCATCCTGACCCATGTCATAAAGAAATGTTACTCTTTTCTTCACAAAAGTAACACAAAATAAACCAAAAACAAAATAACATAACACTAAGTAAATAAAGCATTGATTCCCTAAAAACCCATCAAAGAACTACAGTAAAAAAATCTCAAACGGGCACAATCTTTCAGCTCAAAAAATCTTGACTTTGATCAAGAATCAGAATATCCAACTATAATTCCATTCTGGGCCAAGAAAAATACTCAAAAATTGAATAAGAAAAATTTGAAGCCAGAAAGAAAGAAGGAAATTTGTAGCCGAAAAGAAAGAAGAAGATGGCTGGCTACCTTGAAAAAGCTGATGATGAGAATCAATCTCCGATCTGAAACTTAAAAGGGTAATAGAGGAAATAAAAAATAAGAGTTAAACAAGTAGAAGTAGTAGTTTGAGAAGATGAGTGGTCGCCGGAGTTGCCTTTAGCCTTTAATTTTGGAGCAACATATTTAGAAAGTAGAACCCTAAGGTGGTTGAGGTGACACGGTAACGTTCCTGTTACTGTTGCTGCTTCTGCTTGCGTGTACGTGTACGCAGACTGAAAAGGAAAAGACAGAATGCCCCTAATTATTACAAATCACCATTTACAACTTAGATTTTGAAATTAAATTTAATTATTAGTTTGGTTTTTGAAAACTTTATAGTTTTAAATTTTAGAGTTATTAGAAATTTATATTTTTGTTAATTTTATAATTTTGAAAGATTAATTAAGGTATGGATAAACTAATCTAGATATTTACAATTAAAAATTATATATATTTTTTGAATAAAAAAATATATTTAAAATATTAAAGATGTTTGGTATTTTAATTTAAAATATTTTAACTCAATATTTTAGTTAATTTAGATTTTTTTAAAAAATATTTTCAATTTATCTTGATATTATTTAGTATAAACAATCAAAAATAATTCTGATACTTAGTAAAATTATGATTTAGTTAAAAAAAATTAAAATTGTATATTTTTAAAAAACATTAAATCAGTATATATTAAATTGATCAAGATAAAATCAAATTAATTTAACAAATTTACAATTCTAAGTGATGAATTACATCAAGTTTAAATTTTTCCTTAAAAAAACTATTTTGTACATTAAAATTAGTCTAACATCCTTTATCGTGAAAAACAAAATGAATGTAATCGTGGCTTTTTATACAGCAAAATGCAACTGTAGCAGCTTAATTAACATCCTCCTTAGACCTACCTCGTTTAACATCCTTCTATGGACCGGGAGCATACATAGTAGTAATAATAATAATAATAATAATAATAATAATAATAATAATTTTTAATTTTACCCTTAAAATTAAATCTATAATTTTTTTCAATAGTAATAATTTTTTAAAAAATTTATTAATAATTATATTACTAATATTAATAATAATAAAAATAATAATATTAAATATATCTGACTCAAGTTCTTATAGTTTTTAATTTTACCCTTCAAATCAAATATATAGTTTTTCTTTAATAGTAATAATATTTTTTAAAAATTTAATAATAATAATAATAATAATAAGAACAACAACAACAACAATAATAAGACTCATGTTTTTTGGGTTTGGCGCTCATGCCAGACCCAATTTACTCAGGTTTGTTAGTGCCAAACCCAACTTCCTTTGGTATGGCATTCCCTGCTTGACCCAATTAACATACGTCTAATACCCCTGCTAGACCCATAACTTTATGGACTCAAGGCGCTGGTGTCTGGCAATCATTCCTGACCCGAGCACCTGAGGTATGGTTATTTTGCCAAACCTGAACGCTTAGGGTCTGACAGACATGCCTAACCCCAGCGTCTAGGGTCTGGGAGTCATGTTTATTTTTTTTTGAAAAGACAAAAGAAGTCTTTAACCCAAAGGTTAAAATTATGTGCCTGAAGGACAAATCAATATCTATACTGCACCAAAAAAAACCCGAACATACCATTTTCTTCCCTATCATTCTTCTAATGTCAAATATATCACATGGAAAAGACAACTCCACCCTCAACTGCGAACTTAGCAAGTTTTTTTGATAAAAACAATTATATCATTACACTACACCGATCTATAATGATTTGTGTCTTAGTAAATAATAAAATAGTGAATAGCGAAATACTGATTTCCTTTAATATATTGTATAATACTTGGTAGAATTGCACCTTTCTTGTAGCCCCGTTTGCGAGCTATGTTTATGCTCTCAATGGCATATACACCTACAGACGTAAAGACAAGCAACAAATAAAGTAGCTAACCTAATTAATGAGAGATTGTTAGAATTAAGTTTCAATTATTTACACACACCAGTAATATTTTTGAAAGGAAAAAAAACACGTAGACAATAGAATTATAGAACTTATTTCGCCATGAAATTAAGTAGATCATCACAATCTTTCCATCGCAACATCATCAAACTATACATATAATAGTGCAGGACCAGATTTAATGATCAACACTATAGGGAGATGATATGAGAACAATTGCTCTTTTATTTATTAGCATTTCTATTTGGAGTATTAAGAAATATATTTATTTTGTTTTATTTATTAAGGATATAATAATAATTTTAGTTTAGCTTGTATATAATTTATTTGTATTTAGATTGAAATAATAACTTGAGAATAAAGTGATCAATGAAACCTAGCCTCTTCTTTTATATTTGTATTTCTTTTTGTTTAATTTGGATTGTTTCACATGGTGTTAGAGCATGGTTTCATGGTTTAATTATTTGGAGTGATATTTGTTTAATTTTTGCAAATCTGGTATTATTTCTTCCCTTCAGTTTCTGCAATTTGGTATTTGCATTCTATTTTTGCAAATATGTTATTTTGTCTTCCTTTTAATTTTTGCAATTTGGTATTTACATTCTGTTTTTGCAAATTTTTTTTGGAGTGATCATATAACTTCGAGAAGATATTTGTTTAGTTTTTGCAATCTGATATTTTGTTTTTCGCTTCTTTTGTGTTCTGGTTTTCTTTGTTAGTTGATTATAGCTACTGAAAGAGATGATTCGTTTTAGTCTGTGAATGTGAGGTTGGATGGAAAGAACTATTCATATTGGAGTTATGTAATGAGAAATTTGCTTAAAAGTAAAAAGATGTGGGGATATGTTAGAGGAGTTTATGTGGTACTTAAGAATACTGATGAGGGGTATGCTGCTTTGATAGATGCATGAGAAGCAAACAATGTAAAGATTATTACTTGGATTAACAATTCTATTGAGCATTTCATAGGTACGTTATTGGTGAAGTATGAGACAACAAAGAAGGTTTAGGATCATCTGCAAAGGTTTTCACGCAATCAAATTTTGCAAAGCAGTATCAATTATAGAATGACATATGAGCTTTTCACTAGAAGAATATGAGTATTCAGGAATTTTATTCTGCTATGACAGATCTTTAGGATCAATTGGCTCTTACAGAATCGGTAGAATAAAGACATATGGTGCCTATATTGCTCGTAGATAGCAACAATGATTGGTACAGATTTTAACAGCACTTTGCAGTGATTTTGAAGTACTTAGAGGGTCAATTTTGCATTCTTCTCCACTGCCTTTTGTTGACTCTATTGTCATTGAATTATTGGCTGAAGAAATATGTCTTCAATCTTATTATAAAAAGAAAATTCTTTCTGCTTTGAATCCTTTTGTAATAGTAGTACCCTCTAAGCCATTATTTAATCATCAAAATAAGCCTTACACAAGGGTTGCCTTTGACGAGTGCAATTTCTATAAGCAGAAAGATCATTGGAAAGCTTAATATCCCAAATTGAGATAACATAATCAAGCTTGGAAGCCTGGTAGTCAGTCATAATTTGATGCTCATAGACCACCTCAGGGCTGTAAACCATTGCACCACAATACTACAGTAGTAGTTTCATCATGCTCTATTACCGATCTTAGTACTATGGTTGAGCAATTTCATAAATTTCTCTTTTTACAACCACAAACAATGTCTGCTTCTTTTTTTGTAGATCAGTTGTCTCATAATTCCTCAGGTATGTCATATTCTGAATGGGTTTGGATTTTGGTGCTTCACATTAAATGTCTTTAGATTCTTCATCTTTTACTTATGTGTCCCCTTCGCCCTCTATTTCTGTTATAACTGTTGATGACACTCTCATGCCCTTGGCAGGTGTTGATTTTGTTATCACACCTCATTTGTCTCTCCCTAATGTTTGTCTTGTTCCTAAACTCAGATTAAATCTTGCCTTTATTGGTCAGTTATGTAATTCTAATGATTATTGTATACATGATCTGCAATCTTAGAAGCTGATTGGGACAGATCGTAGAGAGAATAAACTATATATTTTGGATGAGTTAAAAGTGTCAGTTGTTGTTGTTGCTGCTACTAGTGTTGATTTATCTTCTTTTCGTTTGAGTCCTTCCTATTCTAGTTTTTATTTATGGCATTTTTATCTATGTCATATTTTTTCTTCTCATCTAAGATATTTGGCATCCATAGAAACTTTAGGAAATTTACAATCTTGTGATATTCTGATGGATGGATGTAAACTAACAAAATTTTCTGCTTTACCTTTTAATCAAAGTATTTCTGTTTCTTCTTTCCCATTTGACTTGATTCATTCTGATGTATGGGGACATTCTCTTGTTGCCATAAAATAAAGGTCTCAATATTATGTTTCTTTTTATTGATGATTGATGCAACCATATTATTCGATAGTTTCACTCAAATTTAACTAATGTTTTGCCTATTTTTTATATATAAAATGCCTTAATATTCTTTGTTTTATGCTTTGAAGGCACTTTTGGATAAAGATGCAAAAATGAGTAAATTAGAGGTAATTGACAAATTTGATCTTCAGTCGATGTTTTGTGCAGAGCGTGAGCTCTAGAGGTCAAAATGAAGTGATTCCAGTGGCTTTAAAAAGCTAACATCTATACCTTTCTGGACATCTAAGGCAAGAAAATAAAATAAGGAAAAGCATGGAAATCGCAGCCTTCAAAGTCAAATCTTGCAATTTACCAGTGTCGACCTTTGGTCATTCCAACTTAAATATCTGGAGCTAAAGAAGTCCAATTAATGCAAACTTAATTTTGTTAGATTTCTGACTCAAAGATCTATCAACACTGAAACGTTCAGCTGAAAAAAATGTCATATGACAGAGATATGATTTTTTAAAGATGACAACTGAATTCTGCCAGCAAACAGGTTTCGTGAAGAAACGAGTCCAAATTATATTCTGAAGCATCTAAACCGATATCCAAGTTTTTATTTCAGTAATTTAGCTCCTCTAAGTCAAATCTTAAAGATTTCATGCAAGGCTATTTCTTTTTTTTAGGAAAATAATTATTGAAGTACTTAAATGTAAACTGTCTACTTAAGGGAGGATAATTTTGTAAAATAGAGACTAGGGTTTCCTAGGATATAAAAAGAATGTGAGAAGAGAAGGGGGGGCAGCCAGCTAAGAGGAGAAAACCCCCCTACTTTAAGAAACTCAAAATTATGCATTCTTCCTTCTTTTTCTTGGTTGTAAGGACACGGAAACCTTCGGATTTCAAGAACTGTGAGATTTATTTTACCTTTTCTTTTCAGTTTATATGATGAATATGTTTGTTCTCGTATGCTTATTTTTCCTATGATTATTTATTTTAATTGCTAGAGCGGACTCTAAGTTATTATTGTAGACAATTTATTGCTAAGTTTGATATCAAAACCGGAGTTGTGTTATATGAACTTGTGAAGCAACTAAGTTTAATAATTATGGTAGATATACGTTATTAATCTTAGAAGAACATTCAATCAAATCAAGCATAGACTGCGGATAATTATGTTTTCTTGATTTATCAACTTATCTAGTACTTAAAGCTGCCATTGAATTAAATTACTAGTGCGGACACTGTGGTTGTTTGATGGTTAAGGTTAGTTATACGGCGGATTCATTAACTAACCAATGTTAAGAAGAGATAAATATTCAAAATATAAATTGATGTTTTTTTTCCATAATCAGTTCTGATTTCTGTAGGTGGATGTGTGCTTGCGACCATGGTTTGTTCTTTGATAATTTTCTGATTTTATTAAATTTCATTTGATAGTTTTCTGTTTTTTTTGTTTTAGCCTAGATAACGTCCAAACCACCCCCCCAAATTGCATATTATCTAGCATAAAAATCTGACTTGAATATTCCTCGTGGAATCAACCCCTTGCTTGCTCTATACTATCTTGTGTGTTGTGTTTGAAGTTAGGGTAATTAATTTGTGTGACCGCGACATCGCAATAAATTTTGGCGCCGTTGCGGGGGAAGTAATTTTAGTTGATTCTTGTGCTATTATTTTTATTTGCTGTGATTGTTATTTATTTTTATGAAAAAAAAAGAGAAACAAAATTTTTGATTGCTGCGGTACTGTTCATTACGGCTGCAGTAGTTCAAAACAGATTTTTGGTGGAATTAGGGGCCCTTTTAGTTCCTAAAGGAAAATGACGTTCTAAATAGGACTAGTGCTAATCACTAGCCCCACCCTATCAAGGCCAAATTCCACTGTTTTCTAGGGTTTTGAGGCAGTTTTAGTTTTCTAGCGTAGGATTTTCGTATAATCTGCATTGTTTTCGATCTCTTGTTTGGTTGGTTTCTTTTGAGTTTTCTTAATGATTTATACCAGTAACCCGTTCTACTAATCAAAGTCAAGTGCAGTTGGATCTCGAAATAGAAAAAACTTTATGCAGGTTACGAAAGGAAGCTCGCCTCAACACCATGGTTGTTACATGACAACAAACACTTAAGGAGCTTGCTGCTCCTAACGTGGAAAATCAACCATTGTGCAAAAACATCGACAATAATGTAAACTTTGAGCTCAAATCTGGTTTTATACATTTGTTACCAACATTCAATGGTCTTGCAGGAGAAGATCCTCATACTCATCTCAAGGAGTTTCATATGGTTTGCGTTGGCATGAAACTAAATGGAGTTGACGAAGAATAGGTTAAGTTGAAAGCTTTCCCTTTCTCTTTAAAAGGGGTAGCAAAGGCATGGGTTTTCTCTATTCTCCCAGGTTCCATTGGAACTTGGATTGCCATGAAGAAGATTTTCCTTGAGAAGTATTTCCCAGCATCTCGAGTTGCCAACATAAGGAAAGAAATATGTGGGATTCAGCAATCTCATGAAGAGACACTTTCCGAGTATTGGGAAAGATTTGAGCAATTGTGTATTCAATGCCCTCATCATCAAATACCTGATCAGCTGCTCATTCAATATTTCGATGAAGGATTGATGCCTACTAACCGTAGTATCATTGATGCTGCAAGTGGAGGGGCATTGGTAGATAAGACACCCGAGGCTGCACGCCAATTGATCTCAAACATGGCAGCCAACTCGAAATAATTTGGCACTCGTGGAGACTTTGTAAACAAACGAGTAAATGAGGTAAGTATTTCTAACATTGAGAAAAAAGTTAATGATCTTACTTCTCTTGTGCGTTCTTTGGCTTGTGGCAATGTACAGCAGGTGAAAGTTTGTAGCATATGCTTCTTATAAGGACACGCTTCAGATATGTGCCCAACAATGCAAGAAGATTACATTGAACAAGCTAATGCAGTTGATGGAGCATTCAATGGACAACCTCAGCATAAGTATGATCCTTTTTCCCACACGTACAATCCTGGATGGAGAGATCATCCCAACCTACGTTATGGGAACCAGCCTCAATAAGGCAATCAAGGCCGACAATTCCATCCCTATGGATTTCAGCCCCAACAGAATTATCAAGCAAGACAACCCCCTCCATTCACAAACTCCAATGTTATGAGGTCATCATCTAGTGATGATCTTCGTGAGATCATAAAAACTTTGGCTTCTAACACTGTGACCTTGCAACAAAATATCATGTCTTTTCAACAGGAAATAAGGTCAAGTATTCATAACTTGGAGAAGCAAATAGGGCAAGTAGCTTTAAATGTGAGGAAATTGGAAGCACAAATGAATGGAAAATTGCCCTCCCAGGCATTGAATCCAAAAAAGAATGTTAGTGCGATCATGCTGCGAAGTGGGAAAGAACTTGAAGAGAAAAGGAAGAAACAAATTGAGATGGAGGAAGAAGAAGAGATAGAAACTGAATTTAGTACAAAGAAGGAACATCCTCCTCCTCCACAAACTGAAACAAAAACCAACACTCCAAAGGTAACTCCTCAATCAATGAATTCCAGTTTTAAAACAATTCCACCCTTTCCTGTGAGTTCTTCTAGGTCAAAGAAAGAGGACAAAGAAAAAGAGATTTTAGAGGTTTTCAAGAAAGTAGAACTCAACATTCCTTTGCTTGATGCTATCAAGCAAATTCCCAAGTATGCCAAATTCTTGAAGGAGTTGTGTACTACCAAGAGAGCTTTCAAACTAAAAGGTCATGAAATGGTAAGTATGGGTGAAGTTGTATCTGCTATTGTTCAAAAGAATATGCCTTTGAAGCAAAAAGACCCAGATGCGTTTACTATCCCATGTGTTATTGGTAATGCTGGTTTCAAAAGGGCCTTGTGCGATTTAGGTGCATCCATTAGTGTTATGCCTAAACATGTTTATGATTCTCTTAGTCTTGAGCCTTTCAATAAAACTAGCATTGTAATACAACTTGCGGATCGTAGTTTTGTTTACCCACTTGGTATGATAGAAGATGTCCTAGTCAAGATTGATAGTTTGGTCATTCCATGCGACTTTTATATTCTTGATATGGAACATGATTCTTGTGATTCATCAAACAACACTCCTATATTGTTTGGGAGATCATTCTTGAAAACTGCCAATATAAAGATTAATTGTGGTAAGGATACTTTGTCTATGGAAGTAGGAGATGAAAAGACTGAATTTAATTTTCATGATGCAATGAAATATCCTTATAGCAATGTTTATTCTATCACATGCTATGACCAAGTTGATAAGTGTGTGCAACAAGTTTTTTATTTTGATTGTGAGGATGGATTAATCATAGCTTTGAGCTATGGTTATGATTTTACCGAGATAGAAGAGATGGAAAGGCATATATGTGTTCCCCAAAACATGCATGAATCAGCATTGGCTTTGCAATCTTTGCTAACTGTTCCCTATGGTAATGTTTTTGTTGATTTAGTCTTTCACATAAAAAGCTTTTGCCATCTATTTTACAGGCCCCCAAGTTAGAATTGAAACCTTTGCCCGATAATTTGAAGTATGTATTCATTGGCGACAACAACACTTTCCGTTATCATAGCAATAGGTTTAAAAAATACGCAAGAGGAAAAACTTGTGAAGTTGTTGTGTAATCACAAGATGGCCATTGAATGGACTTTAGCTGACATCAAGGGCATTAGTCCCTCAATATGTATGCATCACATACTATTGGAGGACAATGCGAAACCAACAAGGGAAATGCAAAGGAGGTTGAACTCGCCTATGATGGAGGTACTGAAAGCTGGAATTTTGAAACTGTTAGATGCAGGAGTCATTTATCCCATTACGGACAGTAAATGGGTGGCGCCAATCTATGTGGTGCCTAAAAAGACCGGAATCACGTTGGTGAAAAACAAAAATGATGAGCTCATTCCTACTCGCATCTCAAGTGGATGGAGAATATGTGTTGATTATAGAAAGCTAAATCTTGCTACACGTAAAGATCATTTCTCATTACCATTCATAGATCAAATGTTTGAGCCTAGCAGGTAAGTCTTTTTATTGCTTTCTTGATGGATATAGTGGATACAATCAGATTGTTATTAATCCTGAGGATCAAGAAAAGATTACATTTACATGTCCATTTGGTACATATGCATATAAGAGAATGCCCTTTGGTCTTTGTAATGCACCTGCAACTTTTCAAAGATACATGATGAGTATTTCTTTTGACTATGTTGAAAGAATAATTGAGGTTTTCATGGATGATTTCATGGTGTATGGTGATTCTTTTGATAAATGTCTAGAAAATTTATCTTTGATCTTAAAAAGGTGCATTGAAACTAACCTTGTCTTAAACTATGAAAAGTGTTATTTTATGGTAGAACAATGAATAGTTCTTGGGCATGTTGTGTCTTCACGTGGATTAGAGGTTGATAAAGCTAAAATAGATGTTATTTCATCATTACCTTACCCCTACTGCGTGAGGGAAATTCGTTCTTTTCTTGGCCATGCAGGTTTCTATCAACGCTTTATTAAAGATTTCTCGAAGATTACAGCACCCTTGTGCAAACTATTAGCCAAAGAAGTGGATTTTGTGTTTGATCAAGCATGTAAAGATGTCCATGATGAGCTTAAGAGGCGTGTCACATCTGCCCCTATCATCCAACCACCAATTTAGGATGAGCCTTTTGAGATAATGTGTGATGCGAGTGACTATGCGGTAGGGGCTGTCTTTGGGCAGAATAGGGAAGAATTTACATGTTATCGCCTATGCTTCTTGCATGTTGGATGGAGCACAATGCAATTACCATACAATTGAAAAGGAACTTTTTACAGTGGTGTTTGCTCTTGAAAAATTCAGGTCATATTTACTTGGTACAAAAGTCATTGTTTTTACTGATTATGCAGCTTTAAGGTATCTTTTGAAGAAAAAGGAGTCCAAACCAAGATTGATTTGGTGGATCTTGCTTTTATAAGAATTTGATTTTGAGATCAAAGACAAAAAAGGTGTCGAAAATCATGTGGTTGATCACTTGAGCCGACTGAGGACTGAGGATATACAAACCGAAACAATACGAGAGACATTCCCCGATAAGCAGTTGTATGTGTTACATTCTTCTACAAGACCATGGTATGCTAATTTGGTGAACTATTTAGTCACCAAAGAATTCCCTCCAGGTTTATCTACATCCCAAAAAGACAAGTTACGAGCTGATGCTAAATATTATTTTTGGAATACTCCTTATCTGTGGAAATTTTGTGTGGATCAAGTAGTTAGGAGATGTGTACCATAAGATGAATTTCATTCCATTATTACTTTTTGTCATTCTCATTTTTGTGGTGGGCATTTTGGCCTTTTACAAAAAGAACAGCCCACAAGGTACTTGAAAATAGTTTTTATTGGCCTTTTATTTTTAAGGATGCATATCATTTTTGTAAATCATGTGAAAAATACCAAAAAATAGGTAATATCACTCATAAGAATCGAATACCTTTAACGAATATTCTTGTAAGTGAAATTTTTGATGTTTGGGGTATTGATTTTATGGGTCCATTTCCTTCTTCTTTTGGCAATCTTTATATCCTTCTTGCTGTTGATTATGTGTCCAAATGGATTGAGGCGAAAGCCATACGAACTAACGATGCTAAGGTTGTTTTAGATTTTGTTAGGACTCACATATTTGACAAGTTTGGAATCCCTAAAGCTATCATTAGTGATCGTGGCACTCATTTTTGCAATCGTTCAATGGAAGCATTATTACGCAAATATCATGTGACTCATCGGACTTCCACAGCATACCATCCTCAAATGAATGGCCAAGCTGAAATTTCAAATCGAGAAATCAAGTCCATTTTGGAGAAGACAGTGCAACCTAACCGGTGAGATTAGAGTCTACGACTTGGTGATGCACTTTGGGCTTATCGGATTGCTTACAAATCACTTATAGGAATGTCACCTTATAGGATGATTTATGGAAAAGCATGTCATCTACCGGTGGAGCTTGAATACAAATCTTTTCGGGACATTAAAAACTGTAACATGGATTATGATGGTGCTGGGATTGCAACAAAGTTGCAATTGCAAGAGTTGGAAGAGATTCGAAATGATGTTTATGAGAATGTAAGGATTTACAAAGAAAAGACTAAGAGTCTCCATGACTGAATGATTACAAGAAAAGAGTTTAATGTTGGAGACAAAGTCCTTCTTTATCATTCGAGTTTGAAACTTTTTCCTGGAAAGTTGCGCTATCGTTGGATTGGACCCTTTATTGTTTCTAATGTTTTTCCTTATGATGCAGTTGAAATTACAAGTTTAGAAACCAACAAAGTACTCAAGGTCAACGGGCATCACTTGAAACCTTTCTATGAAGGTTGGATGGTAGAACTCATTGCTTCTACGGAGTTAGCTGAACCAATCTATGAAGAATGAGCATGCAATATGTTGAGTCAATGACATAAAACAAAAGCGCTTACTGGGAGGCAACCCAACACAAAAAAGAAAAAAAAAACATATTTGCTTTCTTTTTCCCTTATCTTTTATTTTTCGCATTTTACTTTATTTTTGTCATTCTCTTATATTCCTTTTTTTTTAATTTCAACATTGAGGAGAATGTTGTGTTTTAAGTATGGAGGTATTGGGAGAATGTTGTCTTTCTTATTTTTATTTTCTTTGTTGTTCTAACAAAAAAAAAAAATTTCTATATTTGATCTTATTTTGAACTCCTATTGGTTTATGAGAATGTGAGTATTACATATGAGAATTAACTGATATGGATGAAGATATGAATCGAATGTAAGAGTGTGCATGCAAGTTTTAAGGTTTAATTGGTTTAGGGATTGACTTTGAGAATATGCCATATTGATTTTATAGTGTTATACCAATGCAAGCTTTTGAGCCTTTAACATTATATTCTTTGATTATGCATTCTTTCAATGATATGTATCTCTAGAACTTGCTTCATATCTTGTTGAGATTATATTCGCATTGCATATATACATGAAGATGATAAAGGCATTAAGAATTTTAACCACATGAGCCAAAAAGCCAACTTAAAACATATTATCCTTAGTGAACCCCTTTTGAGCTTGTTTATTTTTTCTTTGCTCTATCTATGTATAAAACTTAACTTTTTATATGTTTACCTTTTCACCTGACCAAGGATTAGTAGAGCATATACTTGTGATATCTCATGGAATTATGATTGGAAATTATATGAAAAGAAAGAAGAAATGATGCTTGATGAAAAGATGGGTAAAGTTGCCAAAGGTGATAAACAAAAAGAAAAGAAAAGAAAAGAAAAGTAAAAGAAGTGTTCCTTTATGTTATTAAGATTTTATATTGAAAGAAATCAAAAGAAGTTAAGCATTGGTGATTAAAGATGGAAAATTTATGTGCTTTGATGGCATATCTTATTTGAAATATCATTTTTCAGAATGATCTACTTTTTTTGGTTTGAACCTTTTCTTTTACTCTCGTTTACCTCACCTTAACCTTAGTCCCATTACAACCGGAAAATAAGACCTTTTAATTCATGGATTGCTTGTAATATGTTAGTAATGAAGATGAGATTGAAGAACAAACTTATGGTAGAACATATTCATTGATTGAATTTGAGAGATTTAAACACATAAGCCCTAAACACGTGAGTGTTAGAGTGTATATCAATGAGAGGACTTATCACTTTGGCATGGCATAGATTTCATTTAAATCCCGACGATTAATTGAGTTTTGAAGTTTGCATGTAAATAAATTCATGAAAATTTATACTCTTTATCCTTCTTGATTGTGTTCTTGTTTATAATGCACATATTATTGGATATTGATGGGATTTTAGGAGATTAGTCATAGTGATTTGATGTAATTTAACTTCAATTTGATTTTACCTATCCTTTCTTGAGGACGAGCAAGAGCTAAGTGTGGGGGTATTTGATGCAACCATATTATTCGATAATTTCACTCACATTTAACTAGTTTTTTGCCTATGTTTTATATATAAAATGCCTTGATATTCTTTGTTTTATGTTTTGAAGGCACTTTTGGATAAAGATGAAAAAGGAGTAAATTGGAGGTAATTGACAGATTTGATTTTCAATCAATGTTTTATGCAGAGCGTGAGCTCTAGAGGTCAAAATGAAGTGATTTCAGTGGCATTAAAAAGCTAACATCTATACATTTCTGGACATCTAAGGCAAGAAAATAAAATAAGAAAGAGCATGGAAATCGCAGCCTTCAAAGTCAAATCTTGCAATCTGCCAGTGTTGAACTTTGGTCATTCCGACTTGAATATCTAGAGCTAAAGAAGTCCAATTGATGCAAACTTAATTTTTTTAGATTCCTGACTCAAAGATCTATCAAATCTCAAACTTTTAGCCAAAAATGATGTCATATGACAGAGATATGATTTTTTAAAGTGACAACTGAATTTTGCCAGCAAACAGGTTTCATGAAGAAACGAGTCCAAATTACGTTCTGAATCATCTAAATCGATATCCAAGTTTTTATTTCAACAATTAAGCTCTCTAAGTCAAAGCTTGAAGATTTTATGCAAGGCTATTTCTCTATTTTTAGAAAAATAATTATTGAAGTACTTAAATGTAAACTGTTTACTTAAGGGAGGACTATTTTGTAAAATAGAGACTAGGGTTTCCTAGGACATAAAAAGAATATGAGAAGAGAAGGGGGGCAGCCAGCCAAGAGAAGAAAAATGTCCCCCTCCTCTAAGAAACTCAAAATTATACATTCTTCCTTCTTTTTGATTAGTTATTCAACAAACATGCAAGGCTAAACACTTTTTTTTGGTTGCAAGGACACGGAAACCTTCGGATTTCAAGAACTGTGAGATTTATTTTACCTTTTCTTTTCAGTTTTTATGATGAATATGTTTGTTCTCGTATGCTTATTTTTCCTATGATTGTTTATTTTAATTGCTAGAGCGGACTCTAAGTTATTATTGTAGACAATCTATTGCTAAGTTTGATATCAAAACCGGAGTTATGGTATATGAACTTGTGAAGCAACTGAGTTTAATAACTATGGCGGATCTACGTTATTAATCTTAGGGAGAATATTTAATCAAATCAAACATAGACTGCGGACAATTATGTTTTCTTGATTTATCAAGTTATCTAGTTCTTAAGGCTGCCATTGAATTAAATTACTAGTGTGGACACTGTGGTTGTTTGATGGTTAGTGTTAGTTATATGGCGGATCCGTTAACTAACCAATGTTAAGAAGAGATGAATTTTCAGAATATAAATTGATGTTTCGTTTCCATGATCAGTTCTGATTTCTGTAGGTGGATGTGTGCTTGCGACCAAGGTTTGTTCTCTTGATAATTTTTGATTTTATTAAATTTTATTTCATAGTTTTCTGTTTTCTTTTGCTTTAGCCTAGATAACATCCAAACCCCCCCAAATTGCATATCATCTAGCATAAAAATATGACTTGAATATTCCTCGTGGAATCGACCCTTGCTTGCTCTATACTATCTTGTGTGTTGTGTTTGAAGCTAAGGTAATTAATTTATGCAACCGCGACATCGCAACAATGATCATACTCGTTATTGTTGGGTTTATTTAATGAAGCATCGTTTTGAATTCTTTGAGAAATATACAACCTTTCAAACTCTTGTCAAAATTCAACATTCTATTGTTATCAAATATTTTAGGTGTGATTTGGGTAGGAAATACACCTCTAATAAATTTTATGAGGTGTTTGCTTTTGATAAAATCATTCACCAAATTTCATGTACAGATACTCCTGAGCAAAATGAAGTTGTTGAAAGAAAATATAGGCACATTGTTGAAATTGCTTGTTCTTCTTTATTGTCTGTTTTTGTTCCCAGTGAGTTTGAGGGAAGAGTTGTTCTTACTGCTATAAGTTTGATTAATACAATTTCATCTTCTCATATTTCAGGTTTTTCTTCTTTTGAAAAGTTGTATGGGTATGCCTTTGAATATTCCTCCTTTAGAGCTTTTGGTTATACTTATTTTGTTCTTTATCCTCATGTAGAACGCAGTAAATTATCCTCTCGATCTACTATTTATGTCTTTCTTGGTTATGGTGAAGGTAAAAAGGGGTATTGTTGTTTTGATCCAATAACTCAGAAACTTTATGTCTCGTCATGATGTCTTTCTTGAGCATATACCTTTCTTTTCTATTCCATCAACTACTCATAGCTTGAATAGATCTGATTTTATTCATATAAATCCTTTTTTCTGAGGATTCTGATAGTTTATCATCTCAAGTTTTTGGTACCTCAAATACCCCTCCTCATGTTCGATTAATTATACTGATCATTTTGCAGGTATTAACACTTTACTCTCTGGAACACCTGAAGCTCCATTCTTCTATACAATCCTTCAAGCTCTGTCTAAGATTGTGAATGCACCTCTACATCAATCCATACATATTCGTAAGTCCATAAAGTTACCAGATTTTTCTTATTCTTGTTATTCTTAATCATATACTTTCTTTTTAGCTTCTACTCATTGTCTCTTTAAGCTCTCTTCCTTTAAAGAGATAATTCTCGATCCTCTTTGACAACAAGTTATGGATGAAGAACTTTCTGCTTTGCATAAGACAAATACTTAGGTTTTGGTTCCTCTACCTTCTGGTAAGAGTGTTGCTGGTTGTCATTGGGTGTATAAGATCAAGACTAATTTTGATGGGACTATTGAGTGATACAAAGTTAGGTTAGTTGCAGAAGGATACTCTTAACAGTATGGTATGGATTATGAGGAGACATTTGCCCCTGTTGTAAAAATAACTACTATCCATACTCTTATGTTTGTAAGCTCAAGAAAGTATTATATGATCTCAAACAAGCACCTCATGCTTGGTTTGAGAAATTTTATGTTGTGATCTCTTCTCTTGGATTTGTTTTTAGTAGTCATGATTCCACTCTTTTATTAAGTGCACTAATACATGTCATATTATTCTGTCTTTATATGTTGATGACATGATTATTACTGGTGATGACATTGATGGTATTTTATTTTTAAAGATAGAGTTGGCTAGACAATTTAAAATGAAGGATTTTAGTTATCTTCGATATTTCTTGGATATTGAGGTAGCTTACTCACCCAGAGGTTACCTTCTTTCTCAGTCGAAATATGTTGCATATATTCTTGAGCGGGTTAGACTTACTAATAATAAGATTGTAAATACTCCCATTGAGGTTAACATAAGATATTCTTCTTATAATGATTTATCTTTCTCAAATCCAAGTTATACCATACTCTTGTTGGGAGCTTGGTATATCCCATTATTACTCGTTCAGATATTGCATATGCTATTCATGTTGTTAGTCAGTTTGTTGCTTTTCCTACTATTGTTCATTGGGCAGTTGTTCTTCATATTTTGCGATACCTTTAGGGTATAGTCTTTCAGAGTCTTTTACTTTCATCCACCTCTTTTTTGGAGCCATATCCATACTCTTATTACCATAACTTCGGTTTGTTGGTGGCATATCTCTTAACTTGATGTTAAAAATGCCTTTTTAAATGGAGATCTTTAAGAAGAAGTTTATATGACGCCTCTTCCTGGTGTTTCACATGACTCTAAGTATGCTTGTAAGCTCAAGAAAGTATTATATGATCTCAAACAAGCACCTCATGCTTGGTTTGAGAAATTTTATGTTGTGATCTCTTCTCTTGGATTTGTTTCTAATAGTCATGATTTAACTCTTTTATTAAGTACACTGATGCAAGTCATATCATTCTATCTTTATGTATTGAGGACACGATTATTACTGGTGATGACATTGATGGTATTTCATTTTTAAAGACAGAGTTGCCTAGACAATTTGAAATGAAGGATTTAGGTTATCTTTGATATTTCATAGGTATTGAGGTAACTTACTCACCCAGAGGTTACATTCTTTCTCAATTGAAATATGTTGCAAATATTCTTAAGCGGACAAGACTTACTGATAATAAGACTGTAGATACTCTCATAGATGTTAACATAAGATATTCTTCTTATGATAATTTACCTTTGTCAGATCCTACTTTATACCGTACTCTTGTTGAGAGCTTGGTATATCTCACTATTACTCATCCAAATATTGCATATGTTATTTATGTTATTAGTTAGTTTGTTGCTTCTCCTACTATTGTTCATTGGGCAGCTGTTCTTCATATTTTACGATACCTTTAGGGTATAGTCTTTTAGAGTCTTTTACTTTCATCTACCTCTTTCTTGGAGTTGTGTTTATACTCTGATGCTGATCATGACAATGATCCTATAAATCGCAAGTTTGTTATTGATTTCTATATTTTTTTTGTGATTCTCTTATTTCTTGGAAGAGCAAGAAATAATTTATTGTTTCTCAATCTTCAACTAAAACAAAATATAGTGTTATGACATCTACTACCAAAAAGATTGTTTGGTTACTTGCAGATATGGGAGTCTCCCTTTCTCATCCTACTTCTATGTATTGCGACAACCAGAGTTCTATTCAGATTGCTCACAACTCGGTTTTTCATGAATGAACTAAGCACATTGAAATCAATTGTCATCTTACTCATCATCATCTCAAGCATGACACCATTACCTTGCCTTTTGTTTCTTGTTCTTTGCAGATTATAAATTTCTTTACCAAATCACATTTCATTTCCTGTTTTTATTTTCTAGTTGGCAAACTCTCAATGTTTGTAGCTGATGTATCGTGAGTTTGAGGGGAGATTAAGAAATATATTTATTTTGTTTTATTTATTAAAGGTAGAATAATATTTTTAATTTAGCCTCTATATAATCTCTTTGTATTTAAATTAAAATAATAATTTGAGAATAAAGTGATAAATGAAACCCTAGTCTCCTCCTCTCTTATGGTCATATTTCTTTTTATTTAATTTGGATTGTTTCACAGGAGGCATATATGGATTCAAGTATATGGTTGAATTGTTTATGGTGGACCTCTAAAGATCACTTAATGAAACAAAAAAGTCAAGCATGTCAAAGAACCATCTCAACCTAAAATTAAGCTTAAGCTATTAGGTAAGTTTCCAAGATATGATTTATATTATTTTTTAACACACCCCCTCAAGTAAAAGCTCTTTGAGCTTAAAACTTGCACAAGCTCACACTACTTTGTGCTTGATTTTTATCAAACAAATAGGGATGGTAAGATTCAAATTTATGATCGCTTGGTCATCAAGACTCTGATACCATATCAAATAACCATCTCAACCCAATAGCTTAAACTATTAAATAAATTCTCAAAATATAAATTTTATTATTCTCTAATAAATCACACATACCATACTTGCAATTCCTTGTCCTTAATATTAGCTTTGATTGGATAATAATTGACATTAATAAAGTTAAATCACATCGAGTGTCATGAGGACACCAAGCCTAATCGGCTTCAGAATAGCAGAGCAAAGTTCGAGAAGAATCATGAGAGAGTTGTCGACCCCAATGGCAGGTGCCTTTGACATAGCGTAAAATACGCTTCAAGGCTCGATAGAGTTGACAATATAGGATAAATTCGGTCTAGTAAGAGTCAAATATTGTAATGCACTGGATAGAGAGCGAAACTGTGTAGCATCAGAATAAGCAGTACCAGAATTGCTTAGATGAGATTCCACTACAAAAGGAGTTGATTTGGCTTGCAGTCCACCATAACTGCATGATTTAACGGATCAAGTGCATATTTAGCTTGGCTAAGATAAAAACCCTTATCATGTTTAACGACCTCAATCCTCAAAAAATAGTACTCACTGAGGTCTTTCGTGGAAAATTCCTTGGCCAGATAAATAATAAAAGAACTCAGCATAAAAGAACTGCTTGCTTCTTATTATAATCATATCGGAGTAAATAGATAACAACAGAAGAAGTAAGATATATAAATATATAGCAGCAAACCCCATCAACACTACTAGCAGCAAACCCCATCAACACTACTAGCAGCAAACCCAAGACTAGGAAAGATCTGACTAAATCGTTGAAACCATGCATGAGGGGCGTGTTTAAGGCCATAAAAAGCACCTTGTAAGCGACAAACATGACTTGGGAATTGTGGATCAATATAGCATGTTTTAGAAGATGGACCTGACGCTGGCCAACCATGCATGAGGGGCATGTTTTGCACGTCCAGAAAAATAGCCACGCTGGACAACCATAGCCGACTGATAGGAAGAATCACCAGAGAGTGATCGAGAAAAAACTCATGGCTGAGAGCTTTGGGAACCAAATTAGCAAAGGAGGGCAGTGGCAACTGAGACAACATGGGTGTGAAAAAAATTTTAAAATCCGATCCAAGTCCATAGAGAAACCAATGAACCTTATCGGTGTCATCGACTGATTTACCAGTAGCACTAAGCTGATCACACAATGATCGAAAGGAACGTGCATATTCAGCAAAACCAAACAATGTTTTTTTTTTTTGTTTTTATATCTAAAAATTTGTTAACAAAAAAAAAATATAAATCGCAAAATAATTCCTTTTCCTTTACGTAATTTTTTTTTATGGTTACAAAGCAAAGGCTTTTAACCTTAGGCCTTCTAAAAGGATTATTACAAATGAATTGATACTGTTGCGTTATTATTCCATTGCAATACTACTGTCTATATATAATACAATTACAATAACTGTTATGACTGTTAAGGGAAGAGCTTAATGAACGAATATACAGTCATAAACAAGACTGCAAGAATTAAGGTGCTATACATGGAAGTAAATCACTGATGAGCTGAGGTTATGGTGATTTCCTTATACGACCCCTCAAAATGGACGTTCCATCAGCAACGTTGATTTTGTCACGCAGCAGAGTGAAACGAGACCTAGACAGTGGCTTTGTCAGCAAGTCAGCAA
>Ga0325404_1001025_pt1 | contig 29041 bp, 16 predicted proteins | sample PopdelMetagenome_18_FD_205664 | JGI IMG/M metagenome (GOLD analysis project Ga0325404, IMG submission 205664) | Populus deltoides microbial communities from Bellville, Georgia, United States - Xylem-Control-R1 | ecosystem: Host-associated > Plants > Phyllosphere > Stem > Wood/Secondary xylem...
ATTTAACTTTTTAATTTGTAAGATTTGTTCCTTATTATTTTAATAAACTTGAGAAAAATAAAACATTAATAAGTTATTTTCCAGCTCATTTTCCATGATATAACCAAACATTGAAAAGTGTTTTCCAGCTCATTTTCCATTATACCATCAAACATCAGAAAATAATTCACTTTCTCGGAATTCACTTTCCAAAACGAAACTACTTTCCAGCAAACAAACGGGGCCTTAATGTCAATTGGGGCCTTAATGTCAATTTTGTTTTTGCTCTGGGTGAGAACTTGCTCACATTCCTTTCTACTGCCTTCTTTTGGAGTTATTGTTTTTAAATGCTGACATTGCAGTGCTCTTGAAGGTAAAAGAATCTAAGGACAAGGCAATGAGCACGCTCAACTCATACCGTTTGGCCGTTTCACAAGATCTTATGCATGATAGCAACCCGGATTCACAACAGGCCACCGCAACTGGTCCTCTGCTGTTTGTCTCTTTGCTGGAGTTTGTGAGCGAAATTTATCAGGTTTGTTGCACCTTATTTGTATGACTTGGTGAATTTGTTCATCACCAAGGAATTTTGAACTTGGAAGTTCCAAAACAGTAAATTCTTTAAATAAATTACAATCTTTTGTGAGCTATACCACTTTCTTTGCCAACTCTAATTAAAATGTTAGTTCAGGTTTCTGTTTAGATTTAGGATCTGAAAGAAGAAATTACTGAATTAAAATTTAGTAGCGAGAAGCAAGTTGTGCAGTTTTTTTAATTAATTCTTCATATCTATCTCACCATTTTCTGGTACCTTGATTTTTTTACTTTTTCCAGAAAGAACCAGAGCTATTGTCTGGCAATGATGTTTTGTGGACATTTGTCAATTTTGCTGGAGAGGATCATACTAATTTTCAAACACTTGTAGCCTTTTTAAAAATGCTGAGTGCTCTGGTATGTGAATTTCTGTTTTATAATTTAATAAGTGGAGAATGCTATACCATGTTTATGCTATGTCCGACTTTGGTGTTCTTGATGTAATGTTCCTTTCAGGCTTCAAGTCAAGAAGGTGCTGCAAAGGTTTATGAGTTACTTCAGGGAAACGCCTTCCGTTCTGTTGGGTGGAGCACTTTGTTTGATTGCTTAACTATATATGATGAGAAGTTCAAACAGTCAGTTCAAACTGCTGGAACCATGCTACCAGAGTTTCAGGAAGGGGATGCAAAAGCACTGGTTGCATATCTGGATGTTCTTCAAAAGGTTTTGACTTACTTCTGCTATATTTTTCCTTTCTTTCCTTGAAATTGATTTGTTTCTATGGTTTTATCATCACTGTTGATTCATGTAAATAACATTAGGATATTTGTGCCAATGGGCATTGATAGTCACATTCTCAAAAGGAATTTTTATCACTGGATTGCTGATAGAATTTCAAGGATAACTTTAGCCTTTGTCTGCCCTCCTCTAAGCATTTTAGGAAAAAATAAAATATGAGGACTTACAATCATATTTTTCCAAAAGGGAGTATTACTCTTTTTCTGAAAAACCCTTTAGTTTTTCATTTTTCTCATTAATTTTTTTTCTCCTGTTCTGTACTCCTTTTAAGCTCTTGGCTTTTATTTATTTTCTGTGTTCTGCAGGTTATTGAAAATGGGAATCCTGTGGATAGAAAAAACTGGTTTCCTGACATTGAACCATTGTTCAAGCTCCTTAGTTATGAAAATGTGCCTCCATATTTGAAGGTTGAAGTTTATTTGGATCAAGCTGGTTCCCTAAGCAAGTTTTTCAGCAATGCTTGCATTTTCTGTTCAAGTATTAGAAGCTTCCACTGAGTTGTTTCTGCCCCTTTGTAAATTGAATATACCATTATTTTACAGGGTGCTCTGCGGAATGCTATAGCTACTTTTGTTCATGTCTCTCCAGTCCTAAAAGATGCTATTTGGAGTTATCTTGAGCAGTATGATTTACCTGTGGTTGTTGGGGCTCAGGTTGGAAACATTGCACAGCCAACAGGAACACAGGTTAGTTTTCTCTGTTAAATTTAGATTTTTTTGGTTGTCTGAACCTACTTAGAATGTATTAGCTGTATAATTTTTTGCTTTCTTTCTTTTAATACAAGCATTATACATTTATAGAACTTGATGATTTCTTTGAGAAATATTTGAAGGTGTTCATACAAATGGTTTTTTGGACTTGATTTTGATGACCTTTTTTTAACATTTGGTCTTTCAAGCCACATATTGCTACCGGCTATTTGGCATGTTGATTGGTTGAATCTAGTATTGCATGTACAAGAACTTTCAGATGCAATAGCATGAAGAGTCATTCATATATCTTAGCAAATTCACCTTTTTTCTCTTTTCATTTTTGTGTTTTGAAGAGAAGTTAAAAACTTCTGTAGTTTTGTTTCCTTTTCTGATGTTAAATATCTATTCTATTTCATGTATTATTATTTCAGAAAGTGGCTGTGGTACTTGATGTTGATAATGCACAGTTGCTTGTCAGAGTCTCAATGAGCTAATTATTTTGAGATTCGGAACTGTACCAATTTTATCTGGACATCCATTATCAACTAGGACTAGGAAATTGTTTAGTTTACCTTCATATGCTAAAATATTTCTGTTGAACTCTGATTTTTGCAGGTTTATGATATGCAATATGAGTTGAATGAAATAGAAGCAAGGAGAGAACGATATCCTTCGACAATATCTTTCCTTAACTTGTTAAATGCTCTCATTGGTGAGGAAAAAGATGTGAGCGATAGGGGGCGTAGGTACGGCTCAATGGGCTCTCTCACATTCTGATAATTGTTTTCTATGCTTTCTTGCTCTAATGTTGTTTATCTTCTTGCAGATTTATAGGCATCTTTAGGTTCATATGTGATCATGTCTTTGGGCCATTCCCTCAGAGAGCCTATGCAGATCCTTGCGAGAAATGGCAGTTAGTTGTTTCTTGTCTTCAACATTTTCACATGTATGTCTTCTACCATTTTCAATAAGGAACTCAGCTTTTTCCTTCTTTTCAACTTATTTATATAGGATCTTGTGTATCTTTTTGTACTTGCTCCTTCATTCGTTCTCCTATTTCACACTTGTTCATCTTAAATTGAATTTCTGCTTTCTACGCAATTGACTTTTCTTTAGGTTCCTGTTTCAGTTTTAAAGATGGAAGTTGCTATGTTTTAACTTTTCAAATAAATGAAGTATATCACATCAGTTGCGTAGCATATGAGAAACTTATTTATGTTTATAATGTATTCTGCAGGATGTTGCGCATGTATGAAATTGAAGATGAGGACATTGACAGTGTTGTTGACCTGTCACAGCTTTCAACAGGCACACAACCATCTTCGCTTCAGATGCAGCTTCCGGTCTTAGAGTTGTTAAAAGTAGGTGTTTCATTGCTTGTTTGTCTGACTCCAAATGTTTACACATCTACTTCCAATGTCAGTTTATGCTTTGGAAAGGTGGTTGGAAACTCAGAATCATATGTGTGCTCTTAACTTTTCAATTATTAATATAAAGTGCTAGCTTCCAGTGGGCTTAGATTCCCCGTTCATATTTCTAGGAAAACAAGCTTGTTGAGGTAGCAATTTCATTTTCTCTGTAACTTTTGTGTACATGATTTGGGTTTTTAACTTGTTACTCTGGTGGTTCCTTTGACTGTTTTCATTACAGCTTTAGTTTTTTCAATTTGAATAACAGATTATAAACTTGTTCCTCCGGTGGTTATGTACTGCATTTTCCTTTCCTTTTGTTTTCCTCCCTGTTTAAAGAAAAGTAAAAATGTAATTGGTATCCATACTGATCCTGTAAAGAAGAGGTTCCGAGTTTGGATCTCTCTTCCCCAGGCTTGAACATACAGATTCATATTTAGAATTGCATTTGTCCCATGCTAGGTATGTCTGTTCCCATGCAATCAACACTAACCTAAACGTTTTGAGCCACAATAATCATTGTGGTGGATGCTTGAGTCGAGTCATGCTCTTCATGTAAATAGCTTGGCCCTTGTATTTATCATCTTCTTTCTCTGTAACTCTTGATGTATTGCGTTTGTTAGGTTAACAATGAAAATAAGTTCCAAGGCATTCCGGGACATCATGGTCCAGTGACTGTTCTCTCATATTTTGTGGGGGTTTATAGTTAGTACTGTAGCATCTGATTTTCTCTATCCCTCCTTCCTGTTACATTGGGTGATGAAATTAATTCTATTGAGTTTTCTAAAGGGAAGTATACGTATTTTGCATTAATTGAAGTTGAAAAGGTACGTGCCTGCCTGGTTGGAGAGATCTTGCAATAATAAAATAGAGCATAAATTGTATCTCTCCTTTCATTAAATTGTTATTGATTGACTTCTCAAAGAAAAGAAGGTATCAGACTCTCTTTTGGTACTGCTATATTGTTCCTGAAATTCTGTTTGGGCTTGGCTTGAAAATTTTGTTGCAAACAACATTTTTCTTTTTTAAGCCTTGTGGCTAGATTTGCATTATGCTTTATTTCATTTGTTTTGACAAAAAGATTTTTCAAAGCTGCATGACTTCCTTATATCTGTGTGTAGACTATAGGCTGATAATTTAGTTGTAACAGAATGTTTGACATTTGTTTTTGGCAGGATTTCATGAGTGGCCGGATTGTTTTTCGAAATATCATGGGCATCCTTCTGCCAGGGGTAAATTCTATTATCACTGAACGGACTTCTCAAATTTATGGGCAACTGCTTGAAAAGGCTGTACAACTTTCTTTGGAGATTATAATCCTTGTCCTTGAAAAGGATGTACTAGTTTCTGATTATTGGCGTCCTCTATACCAGGTAACTGTTTCATTTTTGTAGCATGCATTACTTCTCTGATGCATAGAAGCTAGCATTAATGTTTAGTTTGGTTCTTTTATATATATATAGGTAAGTTTTGAACTGAAAAAACCTGAGTCCTAAGCTTATTGGGGCTCGCTTGATTCAAGGATTTTGTCTGCTTCTGTCTGCTTTGGGCCAGATCTTCTGAAACATTTAGTGCATGTATGATCTGACAAATTTTAATATTTTTTGGTCTGGGTAAAGGGTTATTTTGATTGATTGATTGATTTTTTTTTCCTGATTTCAATCTTGTGTGCTCATTTCAATGTCCATATGTTTGTTCATTATTCAGATGTCATTTAGGTGGTGCATGACTTAGTATAAATCTGGAAGTTATGTTTATAGAATAAGCTCATGCCTTTTATTTATACAGAAGGACAAAAGAACAAGGCCATGCCTGTTAAGCTTTTTCAGAAATACGAAATTCCATGCTGAAGTCCAAAATGCATACACAATTGCTGCTCCCATTTAAGACAAACTCCTAAATTATGTACCCAACTTTGTGGCTTGACATAAGCCCTTCTGTTATTCACATCTATTTTAACTTGTTGTGTTTTATTTAATTCGCAGCATTATGTTCTTTATTTTGAAGAGTTCTTTTTAATTAGATGTGATACTAATAGAAGTTAACAATATAAGAATGAATAAATTTTTTATAAATTCTTTTTGTTGAATAACTTTTTTTGATTCTTTATTCTGAATATTTCTTTTTAAGTTGATGTGATGCTAATAGAAATTACAATGCAAGAATGAATAGAAATTTTTAGAGTCCTTTTTGTTAAAAAACGTTTTTTGAATATTAGCAAAGTTTGTCAAAAGTAATAATTAATGTTAGTCTTTGCCTTGATTAGAGGTGGGACCAAATTTACATATTATTATTCGGATATGTGATAATGTTAGTATTGTATTAAAGGTATAATAGTTGTTGAGAAGTTTTTAAGGAGAGTACTTTATATATAGCTTCGGATTTCTGGCTTGGAGGCCTTTACTAGCTCACGAAGTGTTCCACAGTTAATGTTCTAATATGATCATCTCATACGACTTTCTCATTTTTATTCTTTGTACACAATATCAAGGTTGCGTTTGGTTACTGTCTCGAGAGGGAAAAGATAGAGACAATGGGATAGAGAGGATGTCTCCTTGCATGTTATGTTTTGAAAGGATATGAATTCACTCCGAAACTGTATCAGAGATAGATTTATTATATGTCTTTGTTTCCATCCCTTCAATCAAATAGGTTTCTGTCCTTTCTATCCTAGGACATTAACTAATCGCAACCAACTATCCACTTGCCTAAATCAATCTATAATGTAACTTGGAGAAGTAACATATTACATATAATTTGGAAGTAGATTTCAAATAATGTTCTCATTACTTGGTTATTTCTGTTGCAGCCTTTGGATGTTATTCTTTCACAAGATCATAATCTAATTGTGGCATTGCTGGAGTATGTCAGATATGATTTTCTACCCAAAATTCAGCAATGCTCAATCAAAATCATGAGCATTCTAAGGTACTGAACACATAATTGTGCACCTTTTTGTCTGGCTGCATTCCAAGAAAGAGTGAGGTTAGGTGAAATGTTGATTGGTGGGTGGGTGTGCTTAAGGTGGTGGTGTTCAGGAAAACAACCAACTAAAGTAGCCAACGAATCAAAGCTGAAATAAATTAAAATGATCTGTTCATTATGTTTGGTATGGTTTTATTTCACATTTTCTGATTCTTTGGTTTGATATTATTTGAGATCAGTGAACTGTGGGTGCCAGCCAGCCTTTAACTGAACCAATTACTAGGTAACCGAACCAAACCAGTTTCTATGTGATTGGTTAGACTACCTGAGCTGAGCCATAAAAGTTCTTTTCTTTTCCGTTTATATTTTATCAACATTACTATAACTTTATATTTTTTTTCTTGCAAATGTCACGTGATTGAGAAATGTCTTCTTGTTAAATGTTTTTAATGGACCAAAAATTCATTATGAAAATTTTCAATAGAAGCTCAGAAAGTTTTAAAAATAGAAGTTGGTTAACCAATAAATTGAAGCCAGCTATTCAATAATAGGGTTCCTGGATTCCACTACCTTTTTATTTGAACTTTTTGTTCCGTTATCAGAAACAAGAATGCCCCTAATTGTTGGTGGCAGTCTGTATATATTTGGTGTTTTTGGGTCTTCATGGCCCTCTGCAGAAAGCGTTAACTACACTATTGTTACTTTTGGTGACAGTTCCCGTGTGGTGGGGCTCGTACAGTTACTGTTGAAATCCAATGCTGCAAACTCTTTGGTTGAGGATTATGCTGCCTGCCTTGAGGTACGATCAGAAGAATGTCAGATTATAGAGAACAAGGTTGATGATCCAGGGGTTCTGATAATGCAGGCAAGTCCAGCTACTGCTTTGCTTCCTGCATCAATAATTTTTAATGATCTTTATTGATGTCTGTAATCAGCTTACTTTTCTTTTCAGCTCCTAATAGATAACATTAGTCGGCCAGCTCCAAATGTTACACATTTACTGCTTAAATTTGATATTGACCACGCAGTTGAGCGGACAGTTCTGCAACCAAAGTTTCACTACAGGTTTTTTTAGTTTCAAGTTGCTTATGTACGTTGATATTTAATTTTGTGATGTCTATATGATAGATTGTACTTTATTATTTAACTTGCAGTTGCTTGAAGGTTATTCTTGAAATCTTGGACAGGCTTTTAAAACCTGAAAAGAATGCAATGCTTCATGAGTTTGGTTTTCAGGTTTCATGCTACTTCAATTTTATCAATTATAGTGTTGATTATTTGGTTCCTTTCCTGTTCTGGCATTTGAAGAATATCTAACCATTTTGACTGGTGCAGCTCCTTTATGAGTTGTCCGTGGACCCGCTTACATGTGGCCCTACCATGGATTTGCTGAGCAAGAAAAAGTATCAATTCTTTGTAAAGGTGCAACATGAATTATAATCTAAAGCTCTTTGGTACTGTTACTCTGCTTATATTGTATAAAGTTTTTATGCATTTTGGCACCTGTTTTAAGCATTTCAGTACCTGTTTTCTTTCTGGATGAATCTTTTTATATGACAGCACCTTGATACTATTGGTATTGCTCCGCTTCCTAAACGGAATAGCAATCAGCCACTTCGCATCAGCTCCCTTCACCAGGTTTGTTATTGTTTTTAATATTTGATGATTAACCAGGCTTATTGTTCTATTGTGGCATTCTATAGTCTCCTCATACATCCATTCTTGTAGTATGGCAGTCAGCATTTAGACAGTGGGTGAATTAGCCCTTTTCCGCCAATATTTACAAATAGCTACCATCTGGCATTTTGTTGTTAGCATGATCAATGTTTAAAGACATGGATTTTATGGGAATATCATGACCACCAAGATTTCTCTATATATAAAAATGTCTTTGTAGTTTCTAATTCGGCCGATCCATTGTTAGAAGAACCAGATGCAGTAGTGACCCTATTGAATAGATGGTTCAATTAAAAAGTTCAAAATATAACATTAGTACTATTTTTATTACCAATTGTGTACACAGTTTAAAATGATACACAATCAGATTTAATGTAAGTGTTAAATCTTCTAAGAACCAAAATATCTGGTTTGCTGAGCTGGCTGTTTCACAATTATGACCAGCTTGAATTAGGCTTCGTGCTGTCTTTGCCTTAAATAGTTCAGCTGAAAACCTGAACCATTTCAGGATGCTGCTTCAGTTCACTAATGCCATTGTCTGATGGGAAAGTATCGTCTATTCTAAAAACACTAATTTTCAGTTTGCATGATGTGGATACTGGAACAAGAATTTATAATTTTCATTTTGCAGTGTTCATTTTCTGTATTCTCTAAGCATTGATGCTCCTGATCTTAACATTGCATTAGCCTCAAATTGTGGAAATTGAGTTGCAAATTCTCGAGATGTTTTACTTTTGAGCTCGCACATGGATTTCATTTATACATGCTGTGTTTCATGGAAAACTGCCAAGTAATTAACATTGCATTTAAAATTTCATGTCTAGATGCTTGCTAATCTTTGAATATGGACAAGAAACGAAGAATTCATTTTTATTTTATTTGGGAACTATGGAGACTGCTACTGCTTGAAACTATGATGTCTATTCCCACCTCCACGCTGTCCTTACCTCTGAAGAAATCCTTATGATTTATCTCTACACAGCTGATGATTGATTTAATTTCATTATTTTTCCTAGAGAGCATGGCTATTGAAGCTTTTAGCTGTAGAATTGCACTCTGGTTATGTGGGTGGCCCCTCTCATCGAGAAGCATGTCAGACCATACTCGCTCATCTTTTTGGACGGGATGTAATTGAAAGTGGGCCTGATCATGTAGTTTATGATTCCGTTACACTTCGAAATGGCACTGAGCATGCTGGAACCCAGACAATAAGCAAGAATAAGGTATCGTTACACACTCTAATTTAACACTTGTTGACTGGTGTATAGAGCCTTTTCATTTGGTTCTTTTAGTTTCAAGCGAGTGCAGCAAGCGTAGGGATAGCAGATTCACTGGGAGCACATGCATTTTTTTGGTGTTTGATAGATTTATTTTATTTTATAAGAATTCAGTCTTTACTTTTATTTTTTTAAATATTACACACGTACATTCTTCCTTAATGACTTGTACATTTACTTAGTCTAGCCTGTTTGAGATTGTGGTAGTGGTTGCGGTTCAAAGTGCTTTTTGCTTAGAAATGCATCAAAATGATGTTTTTTCATTTTTTTAAAATCATTTTTGAGATCAGCACATCAAAACGATCTGAAAATATATATAAAAAAATTTTAGCAAAAAAAAAAAAATTTTGAAATTTGAGGAACTGCGTTCCCAAATGGAGCTTAAGTCTCCTATCCATAGCTAATTGTAGGTCAATGAAAATAAAGCCAAAGCCACAAGATAATGGACTTGAAATTGGACCTGAATGTGAAGTGCACTTTTGCATGAAACTCTGAATGCCTTAATATTTGACCACACTTGACCTCGCCACTTTGCCAATAGAATTACAGCAAAGAACTGAATGATTCTTCTTCCTTTGCTTTGCCCCACCTCTAACAATATGACCACTGCTACTGCCTTTTGTTTCTCTGTACTCTAAATATCTAGAAGCATGCTTTATTTTATTTTTTTGTGTTTCTCTTTGAACTTTATTGACTGACTGTTTTACCCATCTAAAGGATTCACTCACATCAATTTCTATTTCCTTGATTTCTGGCTCAATGTAATTGTCAGTGAGACATTGCCTTACTCTGCTGTATTAAATATCTTTAAAGTTATGTATTTTTCATGCCAGCTTTATTATTCTCAGATGCTTTGTGGATTTATCTTTTAGAGGTTTCTTTGCTACTTAGTGTTTACACTTGCATTTCAGTTTGTTTTACTGGATGCTGCTTGACTTTAACATTTCTTTTCTTATTTAAAATTGCTTTATATGAAATGTTTATGCTCCATGGTGTCACAAATTTAATCAATTTCAGTCTTGGAGCTTTATACAATTAGCTATTTTTTTCTCGTCGCAGCTTTTTTGTTAGCGAGGAGGGTTTTCTTTAACTCTTGAATGTTTTTGGTGGTTTTTGTTTCTTACTTAGTATGTACCATATAAGTATTTGGTTTTTAGCTCTTGTTTTCCCTGTAGATGGGTGGTAAATCCTCGGTTCTTGCTTCATAGGTATCCAATTTCATAAATTGCAAAAGATTATCGAAACAATTTATATTTAAAAAGGTTTGTGGATTGTATTTTGAAGGAAAAATATTCTCTCTCATTTTGTTGCTGCTGGGAACATGTCTTCTGTTATGAAATTTAGGTTTTGGAGTTGCTCGAGGTTATCCAATTTCGATCTCCTGATACTACCATGAAGCTTTCTCAGATTGTTTCCAATATGAAGTATGACTTGATGGTAAGATTGCACTTTTTGTTGGTCCTTGCTTTGTTTCTTCTATGCTGACTTCTCTTTACATGTTTTGCAGGCAGAGGACATACTTGGAGATCCAAGAACTTCAGGAAGGGGCGGTATCTACTACTATTCAGAGCGCGCTGATCGTCTGATTGACCTTGCTTCTTTCCGCAATAAGCTTTGGCAGGTTACTTTATAATTTAAGTTTTTGGTCCAGGATTGATTTTCTTTTATTAATTTGCTGAAATTTGCCCAAAGAAGGATGCTGGTATTGATTTTTTTTTTGCTCCAGAAATTCAATTCAGTCTATCCCCAGTTAAGTAACTTTGAAAATGAAGCTGAACTCAATGATGTAAGAGAGACGATTCAACAGTTATTGAGATGGGGGTGGAAGTATAATAAGAACCTTGAGGAACAAGCTGCCCAACTTCATATGTTAACTGGCTGGTCACATATTGTTGAGGTCTATTGCTATCTCCCTAGATCCTTTCGCTGATGGTGCTGTTTGAAATAAGATTTTGGCTGCTTATGTCTAAAACACTTCCATTTTGCATTGATCAACGCGTTTGCTTAGGTGTCTGCATCCAGAAGAATACATTCACTTGAAAATCGATCTGACATTTTATATCGGTGGGTACCATCACTTGTTTTAGTTTTTCCTCTTAATTCAAGTTTCCTTTTGGATACTTTGTAAATATATTTCTGGCATTGGCAGGGTTCTTGATGCCTCTCTAAGTGCTTCTGCTTCTCGAGACTGTTCATTGAGGATGGCATTTGTATTGAGTCAGGTATGATTGATCTTTTTGATTAACTCAAATTTTATTTTTTTGAGGAACTGATTTCACAAGGTATCTAAGGAGGTCCCCCTTTCTTAATTTATACTATAATTTGCTTGGTTTTGAAATTTTTGTAGGTTGCACTAACATGCATGGCTAAACTACGTGATGAAAGGTTCTTGTGCTCTGGTGGTTTAAATTCAGATAATATGACATGTCTTGATGTTATAACGGCAAAGAAACTATCAAATGGGGCCTGTCACTCAATATTATTTAAGCTTATAATGGCAATTCTGAGAAACGAATCATCAGAATCTCTGAGAAGACGGTATGGCTTTCTAGAAGCTGATTGATTTTATTGCACTTGTTGAACTTCTAGTTTAAGTCTGAGTATTTTTTTTCATTGGTTGGTGGTTGCAGTCAATATGCATTGCTGCTTGGCTATTTTCAGTATTGTCAGCATATGCTTGATCCAAATATCCCAACATCAGTTATGCAATTTTTGATGCTCGAGGAGCAAGATAGTGAAGATCTAGATTTCCATAAAGTGTGTAGATTCCAAACCACTGATTTAATTTTCTCTCACGTTTAAATATTTATCTTCTTTTATTCACTGTCCGCTTTCCAGATTGACAAAGATCAGGCAGAACTAGCTCGTACCAATTTTTCAATTATGAGGAAAGAAGCTCAGGCCATCTTGGATTTGGTAGATCTCTTACTTTTTCATCATATATTTGCCAGTATGGAAACTGGCTGGAATGTAGGGAATCATGGCTGTTATCCTCAGTGTGAATTTTAGATAGACATTACTGGGATCTGAAATTCAGATTAAATTTATGGATTCTAGTTTAAAGAGGTCATCATGCTCAGGCCCAAATATGTGTAATGTCTTTGAAGTTTTAGTTAAAAGGCTTCTCAATTTCTGTTTAGATATACACTTCAAGTCGAGCTTCTTGTCACAAAAGAATTTTAAGATATTTAATTTGATTCAAAAACATATATTGTTCAAGTTCTCATTCTTGTCTGCTGTCAGTGTTGTTATTCATGCCTATGGCTTATTTTCTTTTCCTGGTTGCTTTTCTCTGAATCAAAAGATATGTTTTCATGACTGCTTTGCTTTTCATTTATTTTTTGTTTGTTGTTGAATCTCCAGGTAATAAATGATGCAACTAAAGGAAGCGAACCTGGTAAGACAATAGCGCTGTATGTTCTGGTGGCATTAATATGTATTGACCATGAGAGATACTTCTTAAGCCAACTTCAAAGTAGAGGATTTTTAAGGACTTGCCTAACGAGCATCAGCAATTTTTCAAACCAGGTGTTCCTTCTTTCAATACTATTGTACTGACTCATGTTTAAAACTGTTTTACATTCTACAATTTTTTTTATTTCTCAGCACAGTAACAAGTAAAATTATCCACTTTTGAAATCTTACTTTAATGAAGATTTAATCAGAAGATCAGGTGAAAATATAGATTTTGCTATTTCTGTGTCTTAGTTCATGTATGGAATGAAAACTTGAAAAATTTCTTACTCCCAGCTGTTACAAATTTTTTTTCTCAACTCCTTGGTTAGTATTAATGACTTTGTTAATCAAAATAGGAAATTTTAGTTCATTAATTTTTGGCGTGTTTTTCACATAGATTGATTGGGGGGGGGGGTTATTGACAGTAAAACTCTAGGGCTTGCAACCACGAGGGTGCAGGGTCGTGTTAGTTATTTCAGGCAAAATGGTAAAGGGTATGACTCTCTCCAAAATTTTCTTCTCAAGTCCCAACGTTGTTGGGACCATAATGGATGGAGAATGAATGACTTTGAGAATTATAATCTGATTTATTTAATTTATATGATTATCCTTGATTTTAGCAGTGTATAGGAATATCAGTTTTCCTACCATTGAAATTTCTTGTTCCTATTAGATTCAATTTTTCCTGCTCTCCTTATTTTTTTTTTGTTGCGATTTATAGCTTCGAAGTTAAACATTTAAGAGCGGTTTTGAAGATTTGATCAATCAAATAAACTTGAATTAGAGAATTGGTTCTTATAGGTATTCTTGTTGCTTTGTTCATTGTTCGGGTCTGCATCAAGAACTAGGCATCTACATTTGTATATGGGGATTTCCCTTGAACCAAACTCATTAGCATAGAGTCTGACGCAACATATAACGTGGATAAAAGTTAGTGTTATCAAGTCCTAAAGTTACAGTCCTAACACCTTGGAGGAATAAAAGGAAAATATCTGATATTTTATAAAAATCTAAATAAAAGTCTGAATTTGAATGTTCTTAAAATAAACTAGATATTCTATTTATATTAGTTTTAGACCTAAAATCCTTTATAGTAAATGATTCTTAATTAAAACTTACCTAACATATAAAATCCTAATAAAATTCATCTAGCATTAGGATTTCTATATAGTAAAATTCTAATTAAATTAAAAGTCCTAATTTAAATAGAAAAAAAAAATCCAAATACAAGGTTGACGTAGAACAATTATCCCATGAATTTATGGCTCTAATTGACAAGACCAAGCTAGAAAAGAAATTCGCAGAGAAACTCGAAAACATGATATAAAGCCTAAAGTTACAATTTCCTGTCTTAATTGTTTTTCTTGTTAATTTTGAATTTTAATTTTTTTTTATTTAGCTCATGACTTTTAATTTAATTAGTATTTTACTATTTAGCAATCCTAATGCTAGATGAATTTTATTAATTAAGTTTTAATTATGAATCCTTTCCTATAAAGATAAAATAAAAATGCTAGAGAATTTTTTCTAAATTTCTCTACAGTTTGGTCTGTAACCTTAGGGTTTAAGAACCCTAGTTTTATCTTCACTATACACTACATTAGGTGGTATCAAAGTGGGTCAATATTTGGATCAATTGCGAATTATGAAGAGAATTATGGAGTAGTTGATGCCAACCATCTCTGTGACGGTGATTAGGGGATTTAACCTGTTTGGGATCAACTAGATCACCTTTCAGTAGCGATAGTAGCTTTAGAGGGACGAATGCAAATTGGGTTTGATGACATCAATCTTGACTTTACAACCAGGTTTGAGGCACTATGGTTGCTTGTAAACATGAATCGGGGAAGAAGAGAGGCACGCGCTGGGGATGACGCCCGTGGCCAACCCTTCATTGAACTAGTTCGTGGAAATCCTCGTGGTAAATATGACGATAAGTATTCATCTGGTGAAGAAGATCGAGGCAAGGAATAATTATGAACAAGATTATCGTGTGGAGGTTGAAATTTCTTCTTTTGGTTTTGATTTAGGAGCATAGGGGTTTCTTGATTGGTTAGTTGAATGTGATGAATTTTATGTGTATATGAGAATTTCAGATCGAGAATGGTAAAAAATGTAGGGTTTAAATTGTAGCACGAGGTCTTAGTGTAGTGGGATATGTTATTGGATACTTAATGGCGAGAGGGTAGAAGACCTATTGAGACTTAGGAATGAATGAAGCAGTTTTTGGGAGATAGATTTTGGCCCCCTAATTATGATAAGCTTTTGTTCCATCAGTATGAAAAGTGTTCCCAAGGTTCTTTAACTTTGCATGAATATACAGCGAAATTTTTGCGCCTAGCTGAGCAGAATAACATGCATGAAACTGATGGGCAACAAGTTGCTAGATATGCAGAGACTGAAACCTACCATTAGAGATAGAATTAGGCTTCAGATGTTGCTGAATGTTACTGATGCATGAAATATGGCTTTAAGGCAGAGATGTTGATGCGGGTTAGAACCAATACGAGATTTGATTATAAAAGGAGGGTTTCTACAACAAAGCCTTGAATTACACCTGCCGAGAAGGGTAAGCTGCCACAGACAAATAGTAAATCCAAACCAGTTACTGCTGACTTTGGCTATGATAAATAAGGCCTCAAGCAATTCCTAACATGAATAACCAGAAGAGATAATCTTGGTGCCATGCCACCTCCAATAAAGTGTTATAGATGCAATCAGGAAGGGCATAAATCCAAATGTATGATCTTAGAGGAGGCCTATAAACGTGGTTGATCATAAGGATGGAGAGTGTAAAGAAGGTACAAAATTGTATCCGGAGGAGTGTTGTGAACCTGATGATGAGGGTGAGTATGAGGATGATGATGGTTAGGTTTTTGTGGTGAGGCGATTGATGCTCACACCAAAAGCTGATGATGAGACACGACACAAACTTTTTTGTACTAGGTGCACAATAAACCAATGAATTTTTGATAATGGTAGCGGTGAGAATATTATTGGTAGGGAAACCGCTGTTAAATTGAGTTTGAATATTAAAAAATATCCTAAACCTTACACTATAGGTTCAATTAAAAAGGGAACAAGGATAATAGAAACTAAAAGATGTAAAGTTTCTTTTTCCATAGGCAAGTATAAGTATGAAGTTTACTGTGATGTAGTTGACATGAATACTTGTAACTTGGTATTTGGTAGGCCATGACAATATAATGTGAATGCATGGTATGGGGGACAAGAAAACATCTATAGATTTGTTAATGATGAGATTAGTTTTACTTTGATGCCTTTGAAGGGGAATTCCCAACCAAAACCCTGAAAGGCTGGAGGGAAGGTATTCCTTACTATTAACCAATCTTTGTCAAAAATTGAAACATTTTAAAGGAGACGAAGGAAGTAGATATTTTAATTGTACCTCCTATGCGTGATATTCAACACTTGATTGACTTGATACTAGGGGCAAGCCTTTTGAATTTATCATATTACAGAATAAGTTCAAAAGTAGGTGAGATCTTGAGGGAGAAAATAGAAGAATTGTTGAAGAAAGGGATGATTCAAGAGAGCTTAAGTCCATTTGTTGTCCTTATTTTACTGACACCAAAAAAGGATGGTAGTTGGTGTATGCGTGTTGATAGTTGTGTTGTCAATGAAATCATTGTGGGATACAAATAATAAAATAAATCATATCGAGCACTTAAAGAGTGTTCTAGAGGTGTTGAAAAACAAATTGTTATGAAAAATGTTGAGGTGTTCTGTCATAATTCTTTATGGAGGTGTTCAGTCATAATGAAAGATTCATAAGGTGGTGTGATTCCCTATTCTTGAATTGTTCATCATTTCGATTTTAGGATTCTTCCTTTCTGAACTGCACCTTTGTTACATGATGTGCCCCTATTTCTTTTTCATAATAGGAAGGTAAAAATTATGGAACTTCTAGTTCTTATAGGATTTAAAATCTTAGATAAGCTCAAGAGCTTGTAATATTGCTTCCTACTAATCTGATAAGGAATATTGAACTGATAAGAGAGAGCATGCTTAAAACCCAATAGTCTCCTCTTGTAATATTGCTTCCTACTAATCGTTTCTTGCCAACATGATAGAGACTATTGGGTTATGTTAGCTCCATGTGCAATTTTATTTGGAGAGATAAGGTTACTTTAAGACTAAAACATTCATTTCAGGAAAAATTCTCAACAATAGTAGCACCAATGACTACTTATAGGTGAGGAGACCTTAAGAGCATTTTTCGTGGTATGTGTGTGATGTGCTTTAATAGATGGATACACAGAGCTACTTTTTATGCATTGCCTTGTAACATTGGATATTTGGAGCTGAAGCGGGAATTTATGATAAGATTTTGGGTTATTCGAAGTTGATTCACTTGAGGTGATATGAAGAGGAATAGATACAAAACTTTTTAGGAGATTTTTTCACTCCTTGTATTGACTTTTTGGAAAAGCAATAGATAAATGGGTAGTCTTAGATTAAATCTGATGTGAGATAGATTTGTTTTTCCATCTTTATGGGTGTTTGTAAGAACTTGGGGACTTCTCTTTTGAGCATTTAAAGGCTTTTTTTAGCTATTACTTTCTAGTTTTTTTTATGCTGGTTCTGTATTTTGTTTTGTGAAGGATGTGTCATCCTGATTAATGTTTCTTCTTTTTGAAAAAAGATGAAAGACCTATTTGTTTTTAATTTTCATGTGCGAAAGAGAGCACTTTTTTTGTTTTTGTTATAATAAATATTCAGCTCTTCTAATTTCATCTTGGTCTTGTTTCTTATATAACTTTACAAGCATATAGTGATATAGATGGAAACAACATAAGAAAGACAACGAGCATAAGAACACATAGTTATGCTGAATAGGGATAACACACTTTAATTCAAAATTTTATTAATGAATATTCTCTCTTCATGTATTCTGCTGAAAAAACCTAAACCAACTAGGAAAATATAACAAATTTTGAACAATAACTTTTGGGCATTATCAAAAGACCTTTTCATTGCTAAAAAAATTTAATCCTATAGGAAACAAAACCTTTATAATCTCCAAACAAAATTTCAGCTTGATCTAACGATCATATCGAAAGTTATGTCCAATAACATAAAACCATCTGTTATGAAAAAATCTTGTGCATCAGTCTTTATGGGTTGGAAAGAACTCGTCCTCGAGTTCAAATTACTCGTCTTGATCTTGTAGATCTCCAATCAAAGACTCTCCAGCCCCTTTTCTTTCCTTCTCTTCAAGTATATAACAATTTTTTAGACATTAACTTCAATCCATTTATCTTAAAATTTGTATAATAAATAAAACTTGACAAATCATTTCCCTTCCATTGTGTTTCTAAAGTAATGAATTCCAAACATCAAATTTGTTTCACTAATATTTGTTGTAAGCACATAAACCTTGAATATATTTACATTTGTGATTACATTAACCTTGTAATAAAAAATATTAACATAATTTAAATAATTTTTTTTCTTCCCTCAAACACCTTCTATGTTTTCTTTGCATTCAACCCAAGACATCATCAATGATATCATCAATTGTATTATTGTAATTATTAATGATATTATCATCAACATAATCGTCATCGAAATAAATATCATAAATTGATGAAAAATATCAATCCACATCTATTTTACGATAAATGAAATCACCAAAAATCTTCACGATACTCATCCTTATCAAGAAGCCACTATCTCTACTCATGTTTCTGAAACAAGTTATCTAAACTAGTCATAGATTCGTGATCACTTCTTAAGATTCCCTAAACTCCTCAATTCTATCAACTGTTGAGTTAATTTTGCAATCTATCTCCGCATATCTTCTATCGTTGGTTCATGAAAACATCTTTTTAATTTTACAATCTGTCTATGCATGTTTTTTATCATTAGCTGCTGAACATTTCTCTCCCAACGGGGAACCTTCTCATCCCCTTTTTGTTGAACACACTCTGGTTTGTGATTTTTTCCAGCCATGATTATTTAGCAGCACACATGAAACAAAATACCTGGGATTGCTTCACACAACAAGCAATAACCTAGGATTTTTAGACTCTAAGACCAACTAACGTAGACGGAAGCAACACAAGAAAGACAAAAGGCACAAGAACACAAAGTTATGCTGAATAGGAGTCACACATAAATTCTAATTTAAAATTTTATTACTAAATATTTTCTTTTCAAGTAGTCTGCTGAAATACAAGCTAAATAACTCTATTTATACTAAAAAAACATCATAAACAAAATTGAAAAAAATAATAAAAGAGTTCTAAACCAAATGGAAAAAAGAATCCTAAACCAATTGGAAATTTTTTTAGCAAATCTCGAACAATCACTTCTAGGCATAAGAAGGCCTTCCGATTTTTGATTGTTACAAAATCTTAACTCTATATGAAATTGAGCCTTTAGAATCTCCTAATTAAATTTCAGCCCTATACAACGGTTAGATCAAAGGAAAAATCTCCTGCATCATATAGACAATCGTGAATGTGGCTCCCACAACACAATTAATCTCTCCCAACCTACTTGCACCTGTTATGTTCATGTAGACATGTCTTCACCCAATGCTAGACTCAGGCCAAAACAATTGCGAGTCCCTCCTAAATATATTTTGGATTGGTTAAATAGTCTGCTTTTTGATGAAGTAGATGCTGTCAAGAGTTGCGATTGTTACGGTTTCACTAGGTAACAGAAAAACATTTACAAATTGACCAGACAATTGCATCCACACACATGTATCAATGAAACGAAAATGACAAACTAAAGAAACTTTAACATGCTTAGTACTTTCACATGCCCCACAAGATCTGTAATGGAGAAAAACACAGTGCTTTTATTCACTCCCCCTTCTTTCCAGGTTCATGAGTCTTTGCTCTTTCAACATATTTTTCTATTATGTTAATTTGGAAGGATGTTTAATTTTCTTTACTAGGGTAGAATTATGAGAGCCACCTAATACAGCATGCTCCAGAGTTTAGGTTTCTGTTTTCCCTTTTTATGTATCCTTGTGCACATATTGTAATGTGTTTTCATGTACCATACCATATTGTTTTTATATTCAGGATGGCGGGCATTCATTGGATTCATTGCAGCGGGCAAGTACCCTTGAGGCTGAATTGGCATTACTGTTGAGGATTAGCTACAAATATGGGAAATCTGGGGCCCAGGTTTTGTTTTCCATGGGTGCCTTGGAGCATCTTGCATCATGCAGGGCAGTCAGTTTACAGGTGATAATATTATCCATCTGCTCTCAAGTCATTTTTTTGCTCTTACTTTCACAAAGCTAAACTTAAGCTGGATTATAGGGATGTTTGAGGCGGTTTGACCGAAAGCTTTGTCGAGATGTTTCTGTAGATTTTGACAAACAATGCATGATTGTAACACCTATGTTGAGATTGTTGTTTTCTTTGACGTCATTGGTTGATACATCTGATATATTCGAGGTTAGCCTTCTTTCTTGGTTTTGGTTATTTCTTTCTTATTGAATCATTTCTTACATCTAATTGAAACATTATAACCTTTTCTTTTCCTATTTTGTTAAATAATTTTTTTATTTCCCACATATAGCGATACTTGCAAATGAAAATTGTGGTTCTTTTTAAAGTTTTTATTAATTCTCAATGAAGAATGTGCCTTCAAAAGTATATAATTCTCAATTACATACTCTCGAATTGACAATCCTTTTGGGCCAGACTGAAGCCATCTTCACACCCTGTTTGGAATAGATTCTCATTACAATTAAATTGAATTTAGTAAAATTGATTTCACAATTTAGATTATATTTTTGGAATTATTCTTGGACAGTTGAATAGGGACCTTTTCTTTTGGAGTTCATAATAGATCATTTATGTTTAATAATTTCTGAAATTACTTGTCTAACTAAACATGTCTCTTTAATGAAACTGGTCCCTTTTCTGTTGCCTATAGCTTTAAACTTATAGCCATAATTTTAAATTGTGGTTGCAGATTGTGGATTTCACAGGTGTTAAATAATGGTTTCAATATGCATGCTTTTCTAATAGAGTAACATAGTATATAAAATAATAACATTTGTAGTAGTTAAATGCCATCTAAACAGTACATTAGAACTAACTATCAAAGGAATACAAGCAATCAAAAAATCATATTAGTAAGCAGGCTGTTATTGGCATGTTATTTTCACTATAACAACCATTATTGTTATATAAGGGCGTTATAGTTGTTCTAGTTGTAAATCACCATTAACAGCAGTATAATGCCGAGTAACAGTAATATGTTTCCCAGTTCTGTTAAATAAGGGTTGTTATTTAAAACCATCCCTGTAGTTTTCATTTGCAGAAAAATCCTTATTACTCCCTCTATGCAACAAAGACTGCCATATTCTTTCTTTGTCTCAGAAAAGGAAGTCAACAAACAAATGTAGATTCAACTGTCTATTTTGCTCTTACATTGCTATGTGTACTTGTTAAATGAACAATAAAAAAACAAAAGGATAATAAGGTCCGGGGCAATATTGGCATTTGAAGTAAAGTGAAAGTCTGAGCATTTAGTGTATTCTTCTTGTTGTTCAAAAATAGACTCTTAATTCGGGAGAAAAAAGAGTGAATAGTCTAGCCTATACCAATGTAGGTCTTACCAACACTTCAAACAAGCCTATGAGCAACCTTAAGACAGATTATTCATGAGCTTGTACATCTGCCTTAAAAGTGATGGGTTACTCCTTGTTCATTTGTTAAACAATCATGACAATCTACTGTTAAGCTTCTTCAATAAGATAAATAAATATACAGAAAGAACACCAAGCTCTTTAGCAATTTGTCTCATTTGTCACTCTGAAATTATCACTGTTGAACAATTAGTGTTATACCAAGATTTGCCACAAACTCGTTGTTGCAATTTCTTCTCATTTTGCCATCAATGTTGCTCATCAAGGCTCATGTCCAAGCTTTCAGTTTTATGGCTATCTTGGTCAGGGCTAACTTTCCTTTTTCTTTCCATATTTGGGTCCAATTCGCACTTAACATTCTTCATCTTTTACCTCCTTTTCTATGTGTAATAGGTGAAGAATAAAATTGTTCGTGAAGTTATAGATTTTGTAAAAGGACATCAGATGCTCTTTGATCAAATTCTTCGTGAAGATATTTCCACAGCTGATGAATTGACTGTGGAGCAGATCAATCTTGTTGTTGGCATACTTTGTAAGGTAAACTCTTGGCTGTAATGGTATTATAAGATATTAATACAAGGTGGGTATCTTTTCAGCTGCTAAGGTACTGCAAGCTCTAGGCAATGTGGTGGCAGTTGAGCATTGAACTATGTTGTGGTTGGGGAAAATTTATTTGTGCCTTGAAAGGGTCATAAAATGTGCTCTATAACAAGACAATTTGCTTGTGGTTGCCTGCTAGTTTAGCTAGTAAGATCATGTAGTATTATCTGAAGTGACTAGGATACTGATTGTACTTTGGATGAGATGGGTAAGGCAGGGGAATGGTTTAGATGTTATCCCATGTTGTAACCTAGTAATTGAATTAAGATAAAGAAATAATTAATCCATCTCCTCATTGTCATATTGGATAATTTTTTTCCATTTGTTTTACCAGCTAGTTTTCTTTTTATTTGGTATGCTCAAAAAGTAAAAGGAAGAAAAATCTTTATTTGGTTATGCACAACTCCATTTTTTCCCCCGCAGGTATGGCCCTATGAAGAGAGTGACGAGTTTGGTTTTGTTCAAGGTCTTTTCAGTATGATGCGTGCTCTTTTTTCTTGTGACTCTGGAGCTCCTACTGTTGGTAAATTGGCCCAATCTTCTGAGGTATCTCAGGTCTCTTTTAGAACCACTATTTGAAACAAATATATATATATATATATATATATATATATATATATCATGTTATATATGTCTTTATTTTATGAACGTTTCAATTGTTTCTTTTGAAAAAATCAGAATAAAAGCAAGGTAGAACTGAACTCGTTTCGGCTATGCTTCAGTCTGGGCTCTTACCTATATTTCTTAGTCACAAAAATGTCTCTGAGACTCCAGGTATATTTATGAATGTAGAGCTAGTCATTTGTGATGAAATACAGTATTACTTTTCCCAGTGAATAAGGAGATATTTCCCATATGGCCATATGAGTTGTGATTGTGACAGGTCTCAGACAGCTCCATAGATTACCATTCCCCTGCTATGCTGCAGCAGCCCACACTGATGTTACTTGACTCTCTCCTCCGTTCAGTTGCAACTTCCCTTGAAATGGCTGCTGAGGAGAAATCCTTACTTCTTAATAAGGTGTTATAATCATTACATATGTTAAAATATTTTCCCATTTTTGTTGGTTTTTCCTTCTTTTGTTCATTTCTTATCATGTTCAATTAAAAAGTAACTTTATTTGGGTTTGCAGATTCAAGATATAAATGAACTGTCAAGGCAGGAGGTGGATGAAATTATCAACATGTGTGTTATGCAAGAGTCTGTTTCTTCATCCGATGACATCCAGAAGAGGTACTTGTTCTGATTTTCTTCACTTCATTATTATGTTTAATCCTAGTTTGATTCGATTAAGTTATGTTTTTGCCTATCTTCATTTTATCTATCATATCATCTTTCTATATCAACATGTGAAACTAGTCTTTTGACCAAAACTATCTTTAAGTCTTTTCATTTGCATTTTCAATGTATACAAGCATGCATGTATTACATAACTGATAAATAAAAAGATCACTATCAAACATAGTCAGCAAAGTAGGACCTCTGAAGTCTAGAGATGGACCTAGCCTTCAGCATTTTAGTATTAAGCAACCATTTGGTACTGTGAGACTTGAAATTAAAAGTGTAGCAAGTGACGATCCCAAATCTGGAAGTCCAGCAAAGCAAATCAAGGACAGTCTTCCTCAATCAACCGTGGAAAAAGTATTCAAGCAGTGATATTTGATTTATACATACACCGCCAGGAATCAGGTTGACTTCCAACTTATGAGTATGGAAAAAATAACATGGTTGAGAAGATATAGACTGTAGAGCTCTTTCAAAACTCTTCGATACTAATTGATGTAGAACCTGATTTTGACCAAAACAACACATGACAATCCAAAAGGATCAATTTATTTGATTGATGAAAATTCATAGCCTTCTCGAGTTTCTAACTAGGATACTATTTATAGGTACCGAAACAAATAGAAAGTTTGAAAACCTAACCCAATAGTATTAGAAAAAACGAACCCAAAAGAAAGTTACTAATAGGATATAAATCTAAGCTCCTTATGAAGTGTTAACTATAACTACCATGTAAAAACTTGTATATAATTATTTAAAGTACTTAAAATCTTAAATAATCATGTAAAACTAAATAATCAAATACTAATTCTAAAAGTCTTACTTTATTCTCAATCACCCACAAAATCAAAACCACTGCCATCTCCAATGTCAACATACTCTTCTATGCCTACCCTTGTTATAGGCTTCCAAATACTTTTCTTGTTACCACCATGTCATAAAAAAGGAAGCCTTCTTTATCATCTCTGGAATGAAGGATTGCCAACTCATGTCTATAATGATGTCATGCGTGGCTTGATCTCTCTCATGTCCAAATTATAAGGGCTCAGCCAAGTGAATTTCATTGTTTTCTACTAGAGGGCATGAATATGGTTGTTGCTGTCTGAATAGGAAGTGTTGCTAATCCAGACTTGTGAGGGTGGAATTACCTTTTTTGACTACCTTTCTTGCTTTATCTAATTTTTTTCAAACAAATAACCTGTCAATAGTCTTTCTCCATTATATGGCAATTAGCAACTTGCCCAAGTGGCTTGCTAACCTTGATTATATGATTATTATGCAAGGTCGTTGCTGCTATTTCTTTTCTAATGCGAAGCATGGCTTGACTCTATCCATTTGCTAAAAATAAACATTTGATAAAACTCATTCTTAAACTCATTACTTGTTATGTTGGATGCCTCAGAATCTCCTTTGTTGGTGAAATCTTTCCTCTTCAAAGATAAGACCCATGCTAGATTATATTTGAAATTTGTTATGCCTTTTTACCTAGCAACATCTAAAAATTGAAGCATTACCTCTTTATCTAATCTTTAGGCCATAAGTATTAATTAATCCTTGTGAACAATCAACAAGGAAATTATAAATTGGTTAAATTATTTTTAAAATGTTCATAGTCTTTCCGGTGGTTGTTGATCCCTAAAAGCTATTCTTGAATGTAAATCATAGTATCAAAAGTGCCCCCTCAAATCATGGTAGCATGGTCTCTTAAAACCAGATCCAATTTCTTTTAAAAGCATCCATCAATGGTTTGTAATTAGTAGATTTAGCCCAATTACATGATGTTACGTTGGCATTATACCACCAGCTTGCCATGGCCATCATCCCACGATATTGATCTTTTTAAAGCCATTACTCTTTGGATGCTAGGTTGTGAACCTGGACTACCTGTCATTTTTTTTCAAGTACAGAATGAGATTGACAACCATGGTTTAGCCTCCATTTATTGCAATCAAGGGATTGGTGTCTGAGCATGGAAGGGATCATTGTCACTTCCTCAACCTCCCAGCTGTTTTCTTTGTTCTTTGAAAATCTTCATGTTGGATTCTCATGAAACCATAATGTTGAAGTGTAACTAATCAATCATATTCTTTTGACAAACATTATCTTGCTTTATGCCTGATTCTCTTATTTTTGCAGGAGGTATATCGCAATGATGGAAATGTCCCGTGTAGCTGGCGAAAGAGATCAGCTAATTACATTGTTACTTCCACTTGCAGAACATGTGCTGGATATCATCCTTGTCCATTTTCGTGAAGGGTGCGTCATCTTTATTCTCTAACTTTATTTTCCTTTACTTTCTTGACCCCTCTCCCTGCTATTTAGATCTGGTTGTTGGATGTTTTTAAATGTTGCTGTAATATATTGCACCCTCTGTTTTACTACAACCAAGCATTGTATGGGTTTGGTATCTGTAATTGTAATTTGGTTTTTCTTATGAAATTTTCATGTATTGATGACTTGAACAAGGCTGAGTTTTAGATAAAAACCAAATAAGTGAAAAGATTATAAAGCTTCAGTTTTTTTGCGTCTCCACCAATTCATCCGTGTATGAAAATTGTATCATGCAATATGAAAAAATAATTAAAATTTCTGTTGGTTGTTTTGTTTTATTCGGTTTTTTAAAACCAAACTGAAGATATCCAAATTACCAAAAAAATAAACTAAAGTACCTATTGCTTTGGGGATCCAAGGTGAGTTCATTAGTAGATGAGGCATCTGTTAAAATTTATCTGCCCTGTGATCTTTTGTTTTCTTGGCAGGTCCATGGCATCTGATAATAGTGGAGCTACAAAAGCAGTTACATTTGGCACACACTCTGACCCCAGACAGGATCTATCTTGGATGTGCGGGATGTTGGTTCCCACGTTAGAACGACTTGAACTGTTGAGTGAGGTATGGTACTTAATTTCTGCTTACTGCTTATAGCCAGTCAAAATAATAACTGAGATATGTGTAGTGATACCTTTTGAATCATGGCATCAAAAGTGTTAGAGATAAATTAGTAAATCTAATGGATTGATTGTTTGGTACAATCAGGGGTTGAGCTAGGTTTTTGAGAAGGGAAATGAATCATGAGACTTGAATTTCTGTCCTACAAGCGTTTTATGATGGGCCAGAGCTTTGAAAATCTGGGGATTTTAATGGTTTAGATTAATAAAAAATAAAGGGATTTTTTTTTAATTTGAATTAGGGAAAAACTTGCTCGAGCTACTAGCAACACTGGTGAGTTTTCTAGGATCACACCAAGAAACCTAAGGCATCACATCTTAGGAATCGAATTCTTAGGAATTGCATCATGCAACCTAAATTTTATTCATAAATTCTTATTTCTGAAATAAAGTATTATAAAAGCTTTATGTTGTTGGATCAGAATACTCTTAAAAAAGAAGAGCATAAATTAGGGGTGATCGCTAATTTAAACGGTTTGGTTTAGATGAGAAATTCAACTAAATTTGCACAGAGCCTAACCAATTTAAGCCTTTGATTTTTTTCAAAACTCAATTTTGCATTGATTGGTTTGGTATTACATTTTTAAAAACTAAATAAATCCAATTTAATTCATGGACCTTTTAGTTGTGCTATTTTTGACAGGTTTTGATTTAATGAGCTTTTATTTCATATTAGGCCTTGAGTTTACAATGGGCCTTTTCAGTTTACTTTGGATTTTTTAGTTTCTAAACTTTGAAACAAAAACCGAACTGAATTGAACCAATTTTTTTTTAAAAAAAATTATAATTGAATTTTTCTAAAAAGTTTTAAGAAAACCATTTGATTCAGTTACTTTCTAATTGGTTTTTAGAGATTTTTCAAATAATTCGATTAATGTCACCTCTAGCGTAAATATATTTTCCCTGCTTAATTAAGAACTAACAAGACGCTTTCATATGTTAAAAGCCATGTTCTAGGAGAATTTGGAACGTATCTTGAAATTACAGCAATACCCTGAATTGTAGAGTTGAATAACTTATACAGAACTAACCTTTTTTCACCTGCTTCAGGGGGCAATTGGCCCACTTCAAGTTACCGTAGTTTTTGTAACTTGGGTACATTTTTATGACAAAACAATACTTAATCTCATATATTTACCTGTATTTCTAACTTTACATTTCACTTGTTTATATTTTCTACTAATGATTCTGTATTTAGTAGTTCGACTATTTTTTTTTGTGTTGTTAAACAAGTGTAACATAGAAATATTCAAGTTATGTCGGAAAAGACCTAAGGATAGCATCTCTATCTTGCCTTTGTCTGCTAGCAAAACCATAAATAATATCTCATCACAATTTTCTGTTCTAATTTCTCTTTTAAGTAAGTGCTATATATACTAGTCGATACCTCATTCAAAACTAGTGGATTCAAAGCGGTCAAATAACTTATGCTTATTCTATGAATAATTCTCTGTTGTGCTTGTGCATCCCTAAACTAATAGTATACCATTTGTTACCACCATAAAATTACTCTCCAATAATTGTACTTCACAAGAAAAAGGATTCTTCTTTCCTTGTTGGAGTATGTGGATTTCTTGTTGTCGTAATATCAACTGAAGTACTTGTAAGAACCTTTGTGGGTGTTTTTCATCTGTGGCAAACGTGTGTAGTGTAACAATTTTCACTCGGAAAAGTGTGACAAATCTCAGCGTAAACTATGTACTTATAATTGGTTTTAGTTAAAATGAAGTAAATAGTTGCATCCCTGGTGTTGAAATATTTAGCGTCTGTGGTGTCACTAACTATTTAGGAATTTGATCTTGATTCTAGTCTTTTGCAATCGGCACCGATGTGCTTGCTTGGTTTTGCAGGATAAGGTCGGCCACAATCTGAAGGTGTTTCGAAGATTGGTGACATCCCTTAAAGAAATGGCAATCCAAAACCTGGCTTTATGAGATTACCTCAGGCTGTGAAAAGATGTCGTGACGTAGTGGAGTCAAATTTTATGTTGTGGTTAATGTTTTCTTGAGGTTTGCTTTTCGGCTTTGTAAATCTGCGAAATTATAATCTATAATCATATGTTGTATTAGGCTGATCCAATACTATCTTAGGATTTTTGTATTCTTGTACACGAGCAATCTTCTCAAGTCTACTTTCAAATGCTCAAGTAAAGTCCTGTTGGTATCATTAATTAATATGCTTTATCATCATTCTATACTCCATGTTAGTGAACTTAAAAACCATCAATTCTATTCAGTTTTTCTCATTTCTTTACATTTTTCAGTTCCTCGAAAAATACGCCCACTAAGACCTTACTTCACCACCACCTCCTCCTACCTTTGGAAGTATAAGTATAATAATAGTTGTTTTTTAAAAGAGTTTTTTATTTGGAATTATATTAAAATAATATATTTTTTAAAAACATTATTTTTAATATTAGTATATCAATCTAAAAACATTAAAAAATAGTAATATGGTATAAAGAAAAAACAAAAAAAATTGATTTTTTAAAAGTACTTTTTCAAATGTAAAAGCAACAAATTCAGAATTGTTCTAGCCACTTGGCAGCTAAACCCATACCTTTTAATGTCACTTCTAGTTTAAGCAGGGGATGCCATTGTTGCTGGCATTGATGTTGGGTTTGTTCGATAACTTGTATCCAAAGATTGAGGCTCAGTTCCGCAGGATGTTGCTTGGGCAGTGGCTGGACTGCACATCAACGAAAAGAGAAGCTTCTACTTCATTTATAGAAGGTTCTTTGAATGCTGGAAAATCAAGACACATGGCTTTGAACAAAGTTTTTATAACCTTCTTACGACCACATAAATACTCGAAGCT
>Ga0325404_1001028_pt1 | contig 29019 bp, 14 predicted proteins | sample PopdelMetagenome_18_FD_205664 | JGI IMG/M metagenome (GOLD analysis project Ga0325404, IMG submission 205664) | Populus deltoides microbial communities from Bellville, Georgia, United States - Xylem-Control-R1 | ecosystem: Host-associated > Plants > Phyllosphere > Stem > Wood/Secondary xylem...
TTTTTTATTTAGATTTTTTAAATAACAGTTGTTTTTTTAGTTATTTTGTATGTATTTAATTTTTAAAGAGATTATTCGAGTTCATCTATAAATTATTTTTATATTTTATATAAATGAACTTTATTTTTAAAAATAAAAAATAATATTTATTTTTGGATAATATTTATAATAAGTGTAACCTTCTGTAATATATTTTTCCTTTTGATTTTATTGAATCAATTTCATGTGTGTGTTATTTTTATTATCATTTAATTAAATAATTTTTTTTTGATAAACAAAGTCATTAAGCACAACCGAGCGCGGGTCAAATAGCTAGTGTATCATCTACAATCTGATAATTTTCAATTAAGTCCTTTCTAAATAAAAAATTCAAGTCATGTGACATAATTTATAGTGATTTTTTTTATTCAAATACCAAGTACCTTAAAAATTTCAAATGAACAATCTTCGAGTATATAAAAAATCTAATATATATATTTTATTTTTATTTTTATTGATATATTTTTTTTAAATCCAGCTAATAAAAGGTTGTACTAATATTTAATCAGATTGAATTTGATTAAATAAGTGCAATATAAAAATAACAAAACAATTCAAATTATAAATAGGTTGGTGGAAGTTAGGTGTTAATTGTTTTAAGATTTGAGTAAAAAAAAAGAAAGATTATAATTAGGTTGTTTGGTTTTTACTCATAAAAACAAAATATATTCATAAAGTTGTTTAGTAAAAATAACAAAACAACTTGTGGATATAGGTTTTAAGTTTTAGACTATGCCCCTAGAATGTTGTGATTGAGTCTTAGATATATTTTTTAGACTATCATTGAAAATAGAAACCACTTAAAAGTTGAATTCATGAATATTAAAATTATAGTTATTAATGGCTGAATTTTGATCAATTTTTCTCTCCTCTCTCTCTCTCTCTCTCTCTCTTTTTATACTACTTTCTCTCTCATTTAACAACAATTAGGGATTGAAATGCAAAATAAATGAAGTTTTATGATGAAAATGTAAAATTTAAAAGAACAATTATCAAATATGCAAAATAATAATCTTGAAAGATCAAATTGAAGTTTTCCATGCTTTTTGAATGGTGTAATTGGAAAAAAAAATAAAAATTCAAGGGCCTAGAAAGAAAAATATTAACTATGAACAGTAAAATGAACATAGAAAGGTCCTGCAATTTTATTTTATAATTAAAATGATTTTCTCTTTCATTTTCCTTTATTTATTTATTTATTATTATTAATCCTCTTTCTCCCCTCCTAGATTTTTGCCCTTTACTGGAGGGGGAAGGAGGCGTCAGCAAGAAATAGGACCCAATTTCCATTTTCCCTCCAATTCATTACAAAAGTCAACTTTTGACTTCATCAAACTCCTAGTATAACCCCAAGTTAGTTGTTCTTTTGCCTTGACACGAAGCACTTGATTATTACCCACTTACTTTCATTTTCATTAAAAAAAAAACAAAAAAGAAACCGAACCCACCACCGAACCAACCGTCAATTAACGACGGAACAGCCGCCACAGAACAACCGTCTCTGTCTCGCTGCTTTTAGTGAGAAAAACAAACTAATAAAGTGTAATTTAGAGAGAGAAAGTAACAAAATTCCACTTCTTTGTTAGTGTCGTTGTTTGTTTAGAGAGAGAAACAGAAAGAGAGAAGGTGGGGTTTGGGCTTTTGAGGTTCCTTTTGATCAAGAAATAATAATCATGGGTAGTCGTAATAATAATAATGTGATAAACAGAAAAGATTACATTTTGCTGAAAGATTTCAGAATGGAAATCGAAGTTGAAAACGAAAAAGATTTATCTCTCTCTTTCTGGGTTTATCTTATTGACTCCTCCACCACAACATTTCCTGCGACAATCATCAAACAGGTTTGGAAAACTGTGCCCTTTCTCTGTTTTTTTTTTTTGTTAGATTGTCATGCATTTAGGCATTCAACTGGGGTTTTAAGTTTATTTCTACTTCCAGCCTTTTATCCTATCACTTGAGGTGTAACCCATGTTTAAATTTTTCTTCTTTTGATGGGTTTGTGTATTTTTAGTGTTGGCAAAGCTTGTATCTTTCTCGAGGCTTTTATGAAATATTAGGCAAAATTTATGTAAATATTTGGTATGTTGCTGCATTTTTTGAGTGTGTTGTAAACATTTGCTTCAATTGAGTGGCATTCATATCCTGAATTTTTCTTTTCATTGGGATTGTGTTGTTGTCTTGGTCAAGTACATTGCTAGTTTGTTACTGGCTCCTTATTTTATATGGTTTAAATGTAGAAAGGTTAGTGTTCTCTATACGGTCATGAGCAGGAGTAGTGCCGTTCCTCATTACATTTGATCAAGTTATCTGCTTGATATCTTTTATGGTTTCCGGGGTATATAGCTACTCTCCAGGGGGGGAAAATGGCATTACTACTGTTGATTTCAATTTCTTTTCTTTTCTTTTCTTTTTCCTTGAAGATTTTATAGGCTCACCTCTCATGTAAATTATGAAAGTTTTTCCAAATTCGCTAGCTCATTCCACCTTTTTTGTATAGCCCTGTAGTCCTATGTCATGAAAGTCTAATCACTAGATGTTAATAAGGATAATGAGTAGGAGAACTTTATCAGCTGTAGTAGAGTTAGTCAGCAAAATCAAGGAGCTGAATAATGTTTTTGATTGCTTAGATATTGATAATCATCTTTAATACTAAAGCCTGAAGGGTGACCACTCTGCATGCTCCATAGATCTTTGTTAACCAGTGATTTGTATTCTGTAATGCGGTACACTGGTGTGTTTTGCTTGTTTGACAATTTCTTTTTCTTCCTTCAAATGAATTTCTGAACTAAATAATTCTGTTCACAGGTTTACCCGGATATTACTAGCTGTGCTCCTTTTCTTGTTCTGAATGAGAAGATAATCACGCTTTTTCCACTTCTCCATGCACACAAAGAAACTACAAATTCTAGTAATTCTACATCAATGGAGATTAAATGTCCTCTGGAAAACTGGATTCATGTTGGATTTGAGGTATGCTTTAGAAGTCAAGTCACACAATTAGTCATTTATAAAATTTATAGTGTGGAGGTTACTTTTCCATTATTTAGTTTTTTTATCTAGTTAATTTGGATTTTTTTGTATAATATTTTTCTACTTTCCCTTCTCCCTCCCATTCTCTCACCGGCTCTCTCTTCAGTTACAAAGTGCTAAAAGTCATTTTGCTAATTATAGGTTCTTACTGATATTTTTCGGCTTCACATTAATGGGGAGATTGTAAGCGAGCAGCCTCAGTCATCCTCCCTTGACAAAAACTGGAATTCCAATGGACTGAGGAAGATAGCATTAGTTGGTTCTTGTGCAGATGATGGCCTGCAGGGTTATGTTTACCATGCAGAAGTCTTGCCTTTAAGCTTGTCCATTAAGGATCACTATGTTAAGGTTCATAAAAGACATTTTTCTGGATTCGGTTATTCTCTTAAAATATGCCTATAAATTCACTGAATACTTGACAAATAAGCATATGCTGTGGTAGGATCCACCTCCGTGGTTATCAATTGATCTCTCGTCCACCTCTGAAATTGATGAAGACAATGATGGCATCTGGAATATTGTTGGAGGCAAGGTTAGTAAAAGTAGAGAATTTTGAGGTTATACTTTCTTAAGGAGTCATGTTACATCCCAAAACCATCTGGCAAGGGATGTTCCACTGGGGCATGAGCGACTTGATTGTCACATGTTCTTGGGTTTATCTTAAGGTTGCTGTTTCTTCTCTTTTATTCCTGCCAGCCATTTCGAATAGCTGCATGACAAGATCTATGAGATTAACTCATCTAACCATTTGCAGTCTATTTGCAAATTGAAGAATAATAGTTGCCATCTTGAGTTAGCAAGATGCTGCACATGTCAACCTTTTTGTGTGAGAAAATGATGCCTAGGCAGCTTATGCACAAGGGCTAGGTTTTGATGTTTGTATTTGCTAATCTTTAATAGGTGAAGAGGACATCTCTTTGCCCTTTGTTTTCTAAGTTGGAAGGGGAGTAGAGAGAGTGAAAATTATAAAAATTAATGTGTTTCTCTTGTTTGGTCTTAAAGAAGGGAATAAGAAGAGAAATAGGTGGGAATGTTTGTAATTTTATTTTATGCAGCTAGCAAGATTTCCTGCCAAGAGAGTCAAAATTTTGAAGGGAAAATCTTTTAAAACAGGGTATATTTATAAACAGTGGATTATTAAAACTTCCCGTCCCTATCCCTATCCTCCCACTTACATTTGCTTGATTTTAATTTATGGCTGTTGATTTTATCCTGTTAGAGGAAGAAATAGATAGCGTAAAATTCCAAGGACTGGTTGGTGAAATGGGCCTAATGGTAGAATTGGGGAAAAATTGATGAGGTAGAAGACTGTAATGTAAAGCAAGAAAGCGTGACCTTTTTTGTCCAACTAACTATATCCATACCTATTAAACATCTTGAACGAAAAGTAGTCTCGTGGAAGGAATTTAAATTATTTGTTCATCATTCATCACATATGACTCTTATCATACCATTTGTATTGTAATGGGAAAGGAAATGAAAGAAAGGAGGATAAAGTATCCTCCATGTTAAAATAGCTGCTAATACTTGTAATTTGTTAGTTAAAAACTTGTGATCTGGCCCAATGAATTAGGTGAAATCCTCAAATGACAATTTTTAATTAGATCTTCGGTGAGAGCAAAGATTTAGCAGCATATGCCCTTAGGACCAGTTTCTATGATTTCATTTTGGATTCAATTATTTTCTCTCCCCTTTTGCAATTAGGGCTCATTATTTTGCTTGTACACAAATAGGTTTCAGGTTTTATTGTGGTTAATTTAGAACCTCCTTTGTATTTTGTATTCCCCTGCTATTTTTATGGTGAAATCTCTGCTCTGTGGTTCACCATATAAATTTGGTGGACATTTTCTTCTTCTCTTCCTCAATTCTGTTGCTTTATTGTTTTCCTGTGAGGCTCACTAAATATCAGGTCAGAAAATGCTTGGAAACCTCGAGATTTAGAGCACCATAGGAAACCAAGAAAGCCACTCCATATCAGATTGACTGTTTAGATAGGAATTGATTTTTATATATCTCGACATTTTCTCTCCAAGCAGAGATTATTAAAAAAAATGAAAGAACTGCACAGCACCACATAGTCATAATATCTCTTTCTATCTCTCAAACTTATAAAAAGGGTTGAATGAAATCCTCTAAAGATGTGGAGTGCGGACAGACTGTTAACTTTCCTACATTTTAGGTTAACATTGCTGAAGTTATGAACCAAGCAGCATTCTGAGCTTTTATTCTCATATTTTCTGTTTTGCAGGCTTCATGTCGTAGGATTTTTTCCTTGGATGTGGTTTTATTAAATGCAATGAGCCAGGCTATAAACAAGGAATTGGAGGTCTGCAATTGAATCTCGAGTTTTCCGATAGTGCAATTTCTATAATTTTCTTGTATTTTTGTCATTACTTCTTGTACTAACATTTTGTACATTACTTGCTTTAATAGATTGTTGCTTCACTGGTATATGCGGACAATGGGCTTCCTGTGGAGAAGACATCTGATGATGAAGATCCCCTTTTGACAAGCTGCGATGGGATTGAATTTTTTAATTATGATAGACAAGGAAAACTATTGCATGGGCGTGCATCTTTGAAGCTCAAAATATCTCAGGTAGTTTGTCAGATGTTAATAAGGTTTCTGGTTACTTATCCAATTCTCTAAGTGTATGTACAAGTGTCCCTCTTCTATGCATTGACAAGATGAAGATTCTTATGGTGATTCTCATTTCTTTTTTTTCCTCTCTGTTTTGGCCAGAAAACAGATGTCTTCAGCATTCCATATGCATTTTTTTCCCTACAAGACTGTTTTAAGTATAAAGAACACTATCATATGGCTTTAGTTATCTGATATAACTTTGCTTACCATATATCTCTAGTGGAAGTTGCAATGATGGGACCAATATTATGTGAAGCTAGCTTGCAGCTTTCAGTCTCATGCAGTTGGAAGCTGTTTCTTGACCTTGACCATCCTATGAGTTTGCTTTATAAATAAGCATACAATTATTCATTTTATGATTTTCCATTTGGTCATGTTATATCCCAGACATCAAATTTTTTAGAGAATCCAAATGCTGCATGTCGCAAAAGTTTGTGTTGCATGATCACAATTTGATGAACACTATATTACAGTAGTCTTCTACATGTAGCTGAAATAATCATCATTATTGTGTTCTTGAATTATAATGTAGATGCTTCCTTTGTTGGATTCACTTAAATGAGTTACACTAAGTCACTTGGAGTCTCTAAGATACTTTTTTTTTTTTATCAAAAATGTGAATAAATCTTATTTAGGCTGACTTACCTTCTTGGCACAATAGCTTGCTCCTTTTACCATTGTTACAAATATATTTTAAATGGAAACAATGTTGGTCTTGGGTCACCTCATGGTTCTTGCCTGTGCTCTAGTAGGCAATGCAATTAAAAGTCTAAGCATCAAAGCTTGGTTTGGTATGTGTCCATGTGTCGTAAAAATTATTCTCCTTGCATTGCAATGAAAAGGATTACTCCTGGAATGGGATTCCGTGTTCACTAATTCACTAGAGATTAAATATGTATGCAATTTAGCTTCTTGCTACCAATATTTATGGAATTTGCAAGTGATTCTGCTTTCTTTCTCGTGTCAGCTTTCATCCAAGTGTGATAATAGGCTTTTCCGCATTAAATTAGAAATCCCAAAATTCAGTGGTTATCATTTCCTGGAGGCATTTTCCCATCCAATCCGTTGCATCTCTCGAAGTCGTAATCCCCGGACATCTCTGACATGGAAAAGGCCAACCTCTGTTGCTGAACCTTTCAACAAATCTCAATCATTTGGACTATATAATGGATCTATAGAATTGCAGCACAACTCCATCCATGAGATAAGACCTAGTCCATCATCAAAACGGATCAAACTTGGGCAAGAAAAGACATCTACCATGGAGAAGCCAGATGTGGAATGCTACTCTGATGCTTGGAAAACTAATCAGGTATAAAATGAGTGTACTTTTATTTCTCATTACCATTTTCATCGCCATCATCCTTGTGATTGTAGTAGCATTAGTATGAATATACTAAATAGTTTAACTACTGTAAGCATAAATATCCATCCAAAATCTAGGATATTCGTGAGGATCACCTGGTGTCATTTATTTGATTTTATATGGCTACCATATCATCAAAACTTTTCTACTATATTTTTTTTTCTTAAGCTATCTTTCGGTTTTTACTCTCTCTCTTTTTTCTTTGTTTTTGATGTTACTCCTTTTCTTTTCTTTTTATTTTTTCCTTTTTGTCCACATGATTTACAGCAGATTGTTTGGTTCCTGTTATTTATTTTTGGCCCTGTTGACATGACCAAAGTTGGTGCTTGATATTATGTCTTTAAGTAAGAGAAGGACAGGAGATTTTTTTAAAATATGTTATAATTGTAAATGATATAAGCATACAGTCTATGGTTTATATTTATTTTTATTATCCAACTCTCAATTTAATGCCACAAAGTTGGTCCATTTTTTGCTGGCGTGTGGTTCTGGATACAGAAATCTTATACCAAACGTGCATGGGTATAGATAGCGTTTTTCTTACTTGGAACACATTTTCCATGCCCTGTCCTTTCCTTGACATATCGTTTAGTTTAACTGTGATGTCGGAGACTCATTTATTTGGAAACCTGAGATTGGAGTAGAAATTTATTCTCGCTCATGAGTAACTGCACCATCATTTGGAATTTAGGTTGAGAATGCACCACGGATACCATTAGACAGGGGAGCAGAGAATGTTGAAGAAGCAGACAATTCACCATCTGTGTCAGACAGTATCGAAGAAAGGTTATCGGATTTCAATATCACATCAAGCAGCAGCTATTTGATATCAGATGTGACCATTTTTAAATACTGCCTGGGAGGATTGACAGATAGGGCTCTTCTGCTGAAGGAGGTTGCAACCTCTGCCTCTGAAGAAGAGCTTTTTAGGCTTGCAAATGAGGTGTCTCTGTACTCAGGATGTTCACACCACAGGTAATGTAAGGATTTGGTTCATTCTGGATGCAATTTTGTTTGAGGATTCTATGCCTGTTTAATTTTTAGAAGGTTAAAGTGATCATGATCCTGGTGCCGGTACTATATCAAAATTTAAATTTGAGTTCCATGCTATAATTTTTTTTTATTTGAGTTCTTATACTCTTGAAAAATGATCAATCAACTACATTTGCTCTAGAATACCTTGATTAATTGATTTTTAAATGAATGGGAACTCAAATAGATAAAAATGAAGTTGAATAGAAATCAGACAAAATGCAGGCACAAATTTGTGACCATCTAGCATAATGATTCTTTGCTAATGTTTCAATTACAGCATTTTGTTGATTTTGCTTACAAGCTATTCAGTTCACTTTTTCATGTCAAACTCGTTGGATTACTTTGGCATCATGTATGCTCGCTACATTTTTTTTTCTCTCCTATCCTATCATTTGCTACTTACAATAAAAATTCATGTTCTCCTTGTGCACTAGATTGAAGCAAGAATGAGCATTGCATATGTTGCCTACAAAATCTTACATACTTTCCCTGTGCGAAATTAACTAGGGGAAGAGGTCCATTTTCATGTCTTTTTTTTCCTTATCTGTTTGCAATTTTTAAATGTTAGAATAAGGATAGAAATATCGGAAGCTCTGTGGTGTGTAATTTGACCAACCAAGTGGTCATTCCTAACTGTTGGCGCTCCACGCAAGAAGAATTTCTAAATCACACGAGCCCTATTGTCTAGTTTTAATACTCACAGTACCATCTTTCTTGTTCAGACGACAGATAGTGATAGCAAAGAGGTTGATAGAGGAAGGAACCAAAGTTTGGAATTCAATCTCACAAAACAACCGCCTCATTCATTGGGAGAATGTGATTTTTGAGATTGAAGAGCAATTCATGAGGATTACTTGCTCCAGTACTAGATCCCTCACAGAAAAGGTTGCCTTTTCTTCTCCTTCTTCGTGTACTCATTGTGAACACACACGGACACCATGCTGCTACTTACATGTTGAGGATGATATGCTGGTGGCTTGGAAATAATATTAATAGTTTTGGATCATTATTAGGAAGCAATGACATGGCCTCATGCATGTGGCACATATATTTTCAGTTTCATTTGTGGGTTTGTTGTGTAGAGGCCACAAAACAGGGGTTAATTTCATCCATCTCTTTAACCCCCATTCACCCATCTTAGAATCTGAATCTAAAACATCCAATTTGAAAGTCACTGGGTTCACCTGAAGTAAATAAAAATGTAAAGAAACGGAAAATTGTGCGGATGAAAATAATTCATCAGAAGTTCTTACAATGAACTGTTTTTGCTTTATGTACCCATAAACGCTGTGATATTTTTTTAATATTTACTCTAACATGCTCTCTTAAACATATCAAGCCCCTTTCCATATGAACTTGTAGCCAAGGTCTAGTTAAGTACATTTAAGCAAGTTCCTGCCCTACAGGACTTGGGGAAACTAATGGTAGTATGTATCTTTCTGTTGATGCACTAATTGTTAAATCAATAATCTTCAGAAGAAGCTTTTTTATGCTGAGCATGTTATAATGGTGCACAAGCATGAGTTGGCACAACTTGGAGACATATGAATGTAATAACTATTCAGAGTTAATAAGTGTTTCAGGATTTTGAGCTCCTGAGGAGAATTGCTGGATGCCGGGAATATATGGCCCAAGAAAATTTTGAGAAGATATGGCGTTGGTTGTATCCTGTTGCTTTTACATTAGCAAGCGATCCAATAAATACAATATGGAATTCTACTTCGCCAAAGTGGATAGAAGGATTTATCACAAAGGAAGAAGCAGAACTGTCACTTCAGGGTCCGAGGGGCCTTCAAGAGCCTGGAACATTTGTTCTGCGGTTTCCTACTTCAAGGAGCTGGCCCCATCCTGATGCAGGTAGCTTAATTGTGACTTACGTTGGCAGTGATTACACTGTTCACCACAGGTTGCTTTCCCTTGATTATATCTACAGGTTTGGACTTCCTTTCTTTCTTCCTTTGTTCCCCTTTTTTTTAGGTGTGAAATTATTGAATAAATTTATCTATTTGATTATTGAATACCCAGATATTTATGTGTGCATTGCATTTATATGTTTACATTTTGTGGGCATTGTTTTTGGTGGGGGAGATGAAGGATAGAAGAAAAGAAAGAACCCCTGTTTTTTACTGAATGAAGAAAGTGATTGCCTTTGCTGTGTCGTTACAGTTGTGAGGAAAGGGAGATGAATTTGAAATCACTGGAACATATGCTGTTGGCAGAGCCTGAGCTCTCTCGGTTAGGAAGGCAAGATATCTGTTTCTGATTTAATCCTTTTCTATGTTGGGGGTATTAAATAATGCTTGTTCTCTCGATTGAGGGGCATCATATTTCCTTTCATCGACTAGTAATTAATAATTCATCACTTGAAATGCAGGATAGTAAGACAGAGTCAATTAACTTGATTGAGGCTTAGAGGAATATCCCACTGCTTTTGCTTTTTGGTGATATTGAACCATCATCTCTGTTTATTCTTATTCCTCATCTTGGCTGCTGCTGCTTCCTTTTCCCTTTCCTTTCCTCTCATTCAATTTTTCGGCATCAGGGAATGCTGTTCTAGGTGTATTTCTGCTCCTGTTCTAGTAATAGAAACTTGAGACTTCGAGTTGGAATGTCAATATTGGAACTCTCCCATCCTTCAACTAGCAAAAACACCAAGTGGGATGCTTGTCTTTCACACGCCCATGCAGGCAAAAATGTGGTTCAGATAAGTGTTTGTCTTGGTTATCTGATGCAGTTTTTTTCATACAGAAACTATTCATGAGATGAGAAAAGGACCCTTTTCTGAATCCATTAATATTCTGTTGCCTCAACAATGAAGTAATGCTCAGATGGAAAAATATCAAAGAAATCTGGATATGTTAAATGGACCATCGCAGAAAGAAGAGGAAACCTTCCGGCACATGGGATGAGAAAGAGATGCTTCAATGATCTGGAAAGAAAATTATGGGGGTTATATTTGAATTAGACTGTTGAATAACTTGAATTATTATTATTATTTTATAGAAAGCAACTTGAATTAGTCTGGTTCAAGTACTTGTGGTTTTCTCATTAAAAAAATGGAAAAATCTGCACAAACTGAATGGAGATACGCACATGACTAAGGAGTTACTCGTGAAGCTATCTATTGTCCTCTGGCATTGCTCTTGAGATTTTGTATTACTAAACACCAATTTAGGCACCTCGTGAAAGAAAAAGAAAACCAAAGAGTTGCTGCATTGATAGAAACAATGCACCTCAGAGTTCTTATGGAAGGCTTCGAAAAGTAGATTATACACAGAGGGTAGCTTTTTTCTTCATATATGTAAATCCCTGATGCGTCTCTTCTCTTTCAATATTTGAGCATAAGATCTCCAAGTGAGATGCTTGAACACTACTTCAAAATCTCATTGCAAAGCAACGTTCTTGCTTAAAATAGAAATCATAGCAGTCATAAAACATCATGTAGAACGAAAAGAATGGCATGGAAACGTTACAATGATGGTGGAAGAACAATTATTGCTACTGTCTTTTGAGTAGAAATATTGCTACATTGTTTAAAATGGGATTTTAAGATGAAAAGGAATAAGGAATCATGTAAATACACATGTAAAGTTGTATTTGTTTGGAAGTAGAATTATTTATTAATAAATAAATGATATAGATTGAAGAAATTTTTAGTATTTCACCTTAAGGGAATGTCGGCCAAAATGTTGTGAAGGATTATGAGATTTGTAAATTTGGTAGGCCAATATGGCGTACATGGTGTTGTGATAAAAAAAACATATGGAAATTAGGAGAAAAGAGGACAAGTCTCCTTTTTTTGTATTCCAGAGGAGGAGAGATACCAAATTCAAATTGGTGTGTGGTCTTGGATAGGATAATGTATTGTTGAAGGAAAGGTAATGAAAGATGATTGAACATGTAAAGAAATATTCTATGTTTTTATTACCATGGATTCAAAATTTAAATTGGAATGAGATTTCCATAACAATCGAATAGTACATTATGATGTACTCCTATTGATACAGGAGAAGATGCGGCGTTCGTATATCATCAAGGAGTTTTTGGCTCGAGCACTAACATCAAGTAGGAGCACCGCATCTTTGTTAAATAATCAAGTTCAATTCTTGACAATGCGATGTTATAATTCCTTTAATTTCATTATGAGCCCATAAGAATCCGAACATGAAAACTGAAAAATATGCATAACTGACCAGTTCCTCAAATGAAAACTAGTGACATCAGTATATCAAATGATCAAGAAATTGAATTGACTAACTTTTAGAATAGAACTTAATGACGTCATTATATCTGATAATCGAGAAGTTGAGTTGACTAATTTCTGGAATGAAAACTAGTAGTGGTGTAAGGATGTCTAATGTACAGGAAGTTGAATCGACTAGTTTCAAGAATGGAAATTAGTGGAGCCAATATGTTGATGACTAAGGAATTTAAGTAGACTAGTTTCTTGTAGGGGATCTTGTGGCGTCAGCAGTGATGTCACAAGGTGTCTGAACGCTCGCCTCAACGCTAGAGGCAAGGCCAATGCACCTTTCTTAGCCTGAGGCGTTGGAGTTTGAAGAAGAGGCAACCATCTAGGCAAGTGCCTGTGCATGGGAGCCAAGCGACAAAGACGTCACCTAATGAAATGCTTTTCAATTTTTGTTTTCTGGTCTTATATAAGAAAACATTTAAGGGTAGTTTTGTAAAAAAAACATAGATTACCTATATATAGGATCAGATTGATTTTATTCATCAAATGGTGGACTAAGAAGACAAATATAAAAAATGATTCTTCTTAGCTATCTCATCCTATCCTATAGGTATGCTAAAATGGAATAATTAAAACTAAATTTGTAACCCTAACTAAATATGAAAATATAAAAACAAAACAATAATTTTTGAGTGATAAATGATAAATCATTTCAATCTCTTTCTCTCTCTGCACCAGCGGAATCAAAGATAAACACTTGTCATAAAGCACCTAGATACAGTGACGAGGGCTCACGAAGCTAGGCCCTTGTAAGTTGTATCAATGGTTATCATATGTGTCAAAATTTTCAATCCTCCCTCCCTGCCCCTTTCATCGTTCTTTTCCTTCTTATCTCCTTTTATTTCACAGAAAAATTCACTTCAACTTCTGAGATTTGCTACATTTCCCTGTATATATGATCCTTCATTTTACTTGTTTGTTCTTTTAGGCTTTTTTTCGTTTCTATTGTGCGTGCTTTCGTAGTTTTTGGTTGGCTGATGCTATTTGTGAAGGAAAAGAGAGTTTTGTGATGGAAGATTTGCATTGGACTTGAATAGCAGCATCCAGATCATGTTCTAGCTAGCTAGCTTTAGCTTCACATCATTGTTAGATATGGATTCATTCTTGTTCCGGGGAAGCAGAGTCGCTTGCACTACTCATAACTCCACTGATGATGGATCTTTTTCTTTTATACCAGCTTGCTGCCTTTTTGAGTATGCTGATTTTGGGTGCTCATTCAGTTTGTTACAAGATCTACATTTCAAGCACTGGTAGGCTCAAATGGCCGAAGCTCAGTTTATAGCATTCTACATCACAGTATGCTGCATTGCTTTTATTATATCGAAGATTATTATTTCAGTCCTTCTCTATAAGCGATGGAAAAGAAAGCACATGATTTATGAAGTAGATGGCCTCTCAGGTACACTTACCACTACATGAACAGCTCTCGGCCTTCATTTTAATAGCCTTGGAAATTAAGATAAAGTCATGCTAACAATGTTACAGGTGGGAAGATGGTGATGTTCAAGTCTGCAGTGATGCAATCCCTAAAATCTTGAAAAAGACACTTAAATCGAGAAACAAGGACATCATAGGATCGGGGGAGCGTATGGGACAGTGTACAAGTCGATGCTAAACGAGTCTACTGCAGAAAGAGATCGAGGTTTCGAGAGCGAGCTGGAGGCCACGGGGGATATAAAGCATAGGAATATTCTCGTTCTTCATGGATATTACACTTGTCCTCACTAAAATCTTCTCATTTATGAGCTAATGCCTAACGGGAGGATGGACACATTTCTGAATGGCATGCACATGATATAGCTCCAAGTAACACAGCTAATCATTTTCTGCCTAAATTTTTTTGTCAGCACTGAAATTCTGTTCTTTGATTGTATGCCTTTTCCAATGTTCATAGAAAGTTCTGTCAAGGCTAGAGTTTTCATCTGATGCACGCTAGATTTTAAAGCTATTTGATACTGAAGTGGATGATGATGCAGGAAGATCAGGAGACAATAAGCTAATGGATTGGCCATCAAGATATAAGATAGGTGCTGCAAGAAGAATATCATACCTGCATCTTGATTGCATCCCCCCACATAATTCACCGAGATATCAAGTCAAGTAATATATTACTGGATCGAAACATGGAAGCTCGAGTTTCAGATCTCGGATTGGCCACATTGATGGAACCTAATAAGACTCACGTTTCAACATTAGTAGCGGGAACTTCTGGATACTTAGCTCCTGGTATGTCAAAGCACCAGATAACTGTAAATTCTGTCTCTTCCCTTGTAGGGATTTAATAATTAACATCTCCAGGTATGTACTTCTGCAGAGTTCTTTGAAACAGGGAAAGCGACCATGAAAGTGGATGTATACAGCTTTGGAGTTGTCCTGCTCGAACTTCTAACTGGAATGAAGCCAACAGATGAAGAATTTTTCGAGGAAGGAACCAAGCTTGTAGCATGGGTGAGTCTTCTGAATTTAATGAACATTTCTAGACTCTCTTGTGGGTGAGGGAAGAAAATTATAGGAAATCCCAAAGTGCTTCTCTACAGAATGTTGTTCTGACTTCCATAATGCTCATTCAAAAATGTCATCTCATACAAATTTAAATATTAATTAGCACATGCAAGAAAATGGTCTATGAAAGCAATATTGCATACAGTGAACTCATCTCAAGTGCTACAAATTCTGAACAATAAACTACATGAAGTTCCATGGCACAACCAGATATGCCTGTCAAGCTTTATGTGGATTCAGAACAGGCTGTTTATCTGGGAAAAGGGTTCCTCAACTACTAGTTTCCTCTAATATTAGTCTGAAACCACCTGATATTACATATATTGATATGGTGCCTCGTTGTTTGTTTCGTGTTGAAACTTGAAACAGGTGAAGGCAGTTGTCGAAGATAAAAGAGAAGAGTATGTCCTTGACAGTAGCTTAAAGTGCAGTCCCACTGAAGAAATTAATAAAGTATTCAGAATAGCATTCATGTGCCTTGAACCAGAGCCCTCCAAGAGACCTACCATGGATGAGATTGTCAAGATACTTGAGCAAGCTAAATCAGAGAGGGTTGTGGAAGAGTACTAATATTTACTTATTGATTAATCCTTGTTCTAGCAAATTTGATGTTTACTTTATGGAGAATTATTTAATAGATGTTCCTTAACAGACAATCTTGACATGCTTTATGTTTTTGACCATTTATGAGTACCAAGCCTAACATGAGCCAAAAACCTAAAACAAAATGAGTAGCATATTTCTCCATTGGAGAATAGGTGAATAGCCAAAAGGATGATCTGGTTCATAAAAAGCTTACCAGCCCCTGCACTAGACTCACAGGACTACGTTTTATTATGATTGAAGTAGAGAACTACAATGAAAGAGGCCACATAAAGATGATGCTAATCTGCTAAGCATTTTAATGGACTGAAAAATTCTTCTATCTGAATATTCGGTGGTACAACAATATAGAGATGTCAGATTCTCAACAGTCTAAGCTACAACTATAAAGAGATAAGCAAGATTTTCCAGAGTCTCAAATAATCAAGAAAATCTAACATGGAGGCTGAAGAAATGAAAAATATAAACTTGAAGAAACTAGGATTCAAAAATTGAACATAAATGAACTTCAAGAAACCAAGTCACCTTATTCACTTGAGCATAGTTGCAAGGCCATTGGCTGCTGAGTTTTTCAAGGATGGAGAAACTGGAGCATCTCCGAAAAATACGTCAAAAAGTGCAGAAGTAACATTTTCTGACTCAATTGTAGCATCTACACTAGAGGGAATCCCATCAGATGAGACACAAACCTGAAACAATCATAATATGGTCTAGTTAATATGCAGAGGAGAAAACCAAAAATACAAAAATAAATAGAAGAAAAATAAATGTAAAATCTTCTGTCACCAAAATTCTAAAAAAGAAATTACAAGTGTTCTTGTATGCATGTGCCAAAATCACACTTACTAGCATTTTGGAGGGATCGAGCCAAGTCAAAAATATCAAAGTTCCTTTCTTAAGACTTCGACCTTGGAAGATGCTTCGGAATGTGGACAGAGCAGTCTCGTCAACTGGAGTGGCAGTTTTGATTCTTGGGGATATGGCGTCATCCAAGGCATCCCAGAAAGTTTTACCATCAATATCTCTCACCAGAACAATCTGTAATGATTTTTCCAAGGGAGCTGCAATTAAGGGATGATTTCAGTTATATTAGCAAAATTCATATGCTCTTCCTCTGCAGACCAGTAAATATCTGATGAGATAAGTTACCTTGGAAAATCAAGTTAAACAAAGCTGAATTCTCTTGAATCTCACTGGCTGATTGTCCTTTCCAAGTGCTCAATGTACTTAAGATGGATGGATTGACATATAGCCCTGCAGCATATACCTTAACACCAATTATTGCAAAAACCTTCTCCCTGTATCCTGAATTCAATGAAGAGCATAGTTACAGCATTAGAATGACAACTTTGGATAACAAAAGCCACAATGAGACTTAAATGGACTTGGGGTTATCCAAAACTACAACAGGCCCATTAACTTCTCTACTTGGAGTTTTGATTGCTGAAAACCATACCAAAAACATCAACCTTCAGACAATACCAGCAGCAGGAGATTCAAGTCAGTAGAACCATTAGTTTTCCAGTTATAGTTGGAGCACCACCTCAAATACACGCATTAATTTCTTTATCTAGAAAGGCAGCTGTTTTCAACTAGGTGTTCCTCCATTGTCATCGAAAAACAGAGGATCCTCCACCTCTAAAGGGAGGCCTTTCCATTGAACTCTCCTAAATGATTACATTTGGAGGCAATTTTATAAAGCACCCCTATGTAACTTCCATCATAGTTACTGCTTGTTGTAGTAGGATTCAGTTTATTAATATGCATTAACAATCAATTAATACAAAATGTAGAATGAAAGATAATACAAACAACATATTTGAATATAATAACTCCTGCACATATTTATCTGACACCTATGCTTTCTGGTAAAGATGAAGGTTATTTAAATGAACTTGTTATGTTCCTCCACCCATTATGAGAGCAGGGAATTATTGAAATAATTTTCTTACAATAAGTGTGAAGTAGAAGGGGGAAAAAAGCTGTTCTAGGATACTATAACAGTTGTGATCAATTCTATCTATCTTCAGAAACCCTTTATCCTACAAATTGTAAAAGGATACTACATTAAGTGATAATCATACCAACTCTTACAGTTAGATGGTTGCAAACACCAAATGATTTTACAAAAGTTCGATTGATACATAGTTTCTAGTCTCTGCTGGAAATAAGTACTCACAACACTAAAGTAACTGACCAGTTCCAAGCAATGATAATGAGGTAGAGCAACCCGGCAAACTCAACGATGTCTGAAATTTCTCTTTGGTTGCTGTTTCCTCTGTGTATTCTGCACTCCTAACTGCAGCAATGGGTTAAGAGAGCAAAAGGTCTCATAATTTTGTGATGACTTCAAATTTAGAGAAAAAATAACAAAGAAAGAAAGGAAAACAAGCAGCATGTTTATATTGTTTTTCTCTTAGACTTTCAACCTCTATTTAATGTATAGTTTTGGAACAGAAAGATAGGAAGTTAGAGTAACCTTCACATATTTCAATCTGATTCCATTTCCTTATCTGTTGCTACTCTTCTCTCTTTTTCATTACAATCTTAAATGAAACCGCATAGCAGATTCCATAGTGATATGTCTAGCATTAAATATTCTTAAGAACAAAGACAACCTAAACAAAACACAAGTTTTCCAGTCAAAGGATGCCATGCATTTCTTCTTTTGGTCATTGTAACTGATACAGAAATTTATTTTTTTTCCTGAATTAGCTAACTAGCTTCAAGATCTTGTATCCAAGATACAGTGCCTCCCACCCAGCCCCCAACACACAGACACGCATACTAAAAAGAATAATTTTCACATATTTGTTTTTGACAAGCAACATTAATTCTAATTTATGCTTATTATCCCTTTGCTTTTCCCTTCCTGAATTTTGATATGCTGCCGATGAGTTTCAGTTTTAAGATGAAGATGATGTTTTCCTAGGTCTCAGGTGTCTAATTTAACATTTGAACAGGCACTACTCTGTCATCAACTTATACAAAGAGAACTTCATAAATCCTACTCTAACACTCTTGAACCTTCATCACCACAGTTATTAACGCACTCAACCCCAGATGTTCTCTCTAAAAAGGAAACCATCAACCATTTCCTTTTTCCACTTCCATTTAGATTTGGGTTCATATTTACATTCACCAATTAGATTCACAAAAATGTTATTGTTTCGGCTTTTAATCAAGAGAAATTTCCTCAAGCTCGGCCTCTATGCCAATGATGCAGCAATTATTATTGAGCTCAATTATTATTGAGCAACAAACGAGCCCTTAAAGATTGCTAGGGACAATCATAAGAAATATATAACGACCTTGATGATATTCTTATGAAAATCCACTGAGACAAGAAATTAACAATAACATAAGTTAATTATGAATAGAAATTATAATCACATAGTCAAGAACAAAATATGGACTAAATCTTTGAGGGTTTTTCCAGACCTTAACCATCTCCAAGCCTCCAATACCCTAGACTTGATCCCTCATTGTTCCAAAGTTTTTTCCATAATATTTACCACAATTAGTTAAACAGGATTCCTATTTCTTAAACTTTGCCACTTTTCACAAATATTTTTTAGAAATAAAAAAAAAAACAATCCCCACAAGAAAGTAGCACTCCATATATATACAATTTCAATGAGAATATTCAAATAACGTTGAGATGATTCAAGCATACCCCAATTGCACACAAAGTGAATCACTTCTTGTGAATTATGACCAAATTTGCGAAATTGCAAAGAACTTTGGCATGCATGACAATACTATCAATCTCAATATGAATTTTCAAGGAAAAAGAAATGTGATAAATTAAAAGAAGAGTTGAGAAAGGTACCTGAAAAGGAGGAGGAGGAGGAGGAGGAGGAGGCTTTGAAAGAGAGATGGGTTGGAGTTGAGTTGTTGTTGAGGTGAGGGAATGTGGATAAGGGTGAGAAATCAGAGTGGGTTTTATAGAATGGTAACGAAACTGGATGGTTTGGAGATTTGAGTGGAAAATGATGTAAGATATTCCAGGCCTGAGTAGAACACATTGACATTGCCATGCTTCAGTAGAAAGTACTATCAAGAAACAAAAAGTAAGTGTTCAAAAAAGACTTGCAAAAAGAAATAAGGACGTTTGTTTTTATAAAATAATTTCCCCAAAATTATTTTTCTGCGTATTATTTAAAAAAAATATTTATTTTATTTAAAATAATTTTTAAAATTATATTTTTTTAATTTTATTCTCCTTTAATTTTTTTAATTTACCAAATTTTATTTTTATTTTTTATTTTATTTGTAATAATTTATGACATATATATTTTTTTATTTTATGATCTTTCCTTTTTTATTTTTGATTTAATTCATGTTTTTTAATAAACTTTTTAAAAAATATTAATAATTTATTTTTTATCTTATATAGTCAAACACTCAAAATTATTATTTTTATTTATTTTCTATAACATTACAAAACATCATAAAAAAATTTATTTATAAAAAAATTATTTTCTAATAAAACAAAAAAAACAGTTAATTACTAGTTGTATAGAGTAATTAGGATTAATTTAAATCAATAAAAAAAATTATCAAAAGTTAAAATAATATTATTTATATGATAAACAAAAACTTGTATAGTTCTATCGTACTTTCACTTTTGATTTTATTATTATTATTAGTGTAGATGTCCGGATCAATTTACGCGCACCTCGATTAATTTTATGGGTTCTAAAGCTAACGACCATGTAAGTCTCCAATGACCTTGAGGTTTGTGAAACTTGAATTGATAACTTCTACGAAACAAATTTAGAATCTGAGTTACGCCATTAAAATTCTCAAACTTATTTCTTACTTTACTTCAAGATAATAAATTTATTATTCTAATAAAACTTTAAATTACGTTCCTTAATTAAGCTCTAAATTTAGCCAATCAAAACCTTGAATTCTTAAATTCGATTCAATTGCACATTTAGATAACTTTCATCAACTTACTTTATTAAATGAATAGCAAGTGACACGTATGAACCGTTCAAACACACTTGAAAAAAGAAAATAAGGTCATGATCAAATATTTTTACTCAAAATCTAAAAAGATTTGAATTCGAATAAATTAACAACACGTGTGATTGGATAAAAGAAAAGGAAGCATAAGTTAAATGGCAAGTATTAAAGTAGATGATAAAACCAAATAATTTTGTGATACAAAACAAGAATGGCAAAAAAATTATATATATATATAGGCTTAAGCTTACGTGGAGAGCTAATAATAATAATAACGTTGGAGTAACCATCTACTTAGGTGGTTTAACGATAAAAATTTTGAATCAAAAAATTTACTTTTAGATTTATTTTTTTTGTGGTTTTAGATTCGGGCCTTATAGTTACTAATATTAATGGTCATTAAAGATTTATATGGTCGTTAACTTCAAGACCCGTGAGGATTAGTCGAGATATACGCAAGCTACCCAAACACCCCATATAAATAAAATAATAATAATAATAATAATATTTTACTTACAAAATATCCCAAGCATGAGAAACAACTTACCATTATTTAAATTTGTTAATTAAAAAAAAAGATATATTTTTAGAGCATGCACCCTCCATATGTCGGTGTCAACATTGGGAATATCAATGGTCAAATCCAACGGTTCATACTCCATCACCTAATAAAAACAGTACTCAGTCTCACTCCCCAACCAACTAGCATCCCAAGCACTGTTATTAAACCTGGCTCGGCCCGACGGGTCGACCCGGGACCCGGTCGACCCGGTGGCTGGACCGGTCCGGGTTTAATAAAAGACCGGCTGTGGCAACAGCCCGACCAAACCAGGGCAACCCGGCGGGTCGACCCGGAACTCGGGTGACCCGGGCGAACCCGAACGAGACCCGGTTTTTTTTTTCAAATGTGGGATTTGAAACCCATTAGTATATATACTCTATTCCCATGAAAAAAAACCATGTTTTTTCAATGTGGGATAAAAAACCTTTTGGTTTAAATACTTCAACTTAAAAGAATAACATGATATCTTTTCAATGTGGGATTTGAAGCCCTTTCATATATATACTCTATGTTCCCATGAAAAAAACCATGTTTTTTCAATGTGAGATTTGAAACCCATTAGTAAATATACTCTATGTTCCCAAGAAAAAAATCATGTTTTTTCAATGTGGGATAAAAAACCTTTTGGTTTAAATACTTCAACTTAAAAGGATAATATATTGTCTTTTCAATGTGGGATTTGAAACCCTTTCATATATATACTCTATGTTCCCATGAAAAAAATTATGTTTTTTCAATGTGGGATAAAAAACTTTTTTAGTTTAAATACTTTAACTTAAAAGCTTAACATAATATCTTTTTAATGTAGGATAAAAAACTTTTTAAAATATTCTTTTAAACTTCATAATATGTATAATCTATATTTACATGGATTTTTTCATATGAAATATTAAAACTTTAATTTTTTTTAATTTTTCCGGGTTAATCTGGGTTGACCCGAGTTGACCCGGGTTGACCCATGAAACCCGGGACCCAACCCCTTGGCCGGGTCAACCCCCGGGCCGGGTTTAATAACTATGATCCCAAGTAGGCATATCAATCACTACACCTTGCTTATCAAGAGTAGATTGTTTTTCTCAGACCATCTAACATGTAAAACTAGTTTGATTCTTTGCATTGTGCTGCGTTGCAGCGTGAATTTGCTTTCAACTTTTATTCCATGTTTTTTTATAATTTTATAATTTTTTTTATATTTTTATATTTTATATATTATTGAATTATTGTATTTTATTTTTATAATGTCGAGTAGAAAATATACATCTAGTTCTGAAATACTTAAAAAGGAAGAATATTTGATAGTTTGATTCAATCCATTGTTGTTAAAATCGCGAGTTAACTTGTAAAATCGTACGATTTTACGAGTCAATATGTATCTAACATGCAAAATCAGACTAAAACTCGAAAATTATTAAAATCGGACTTAACTCGTGCAAAATCGGTAAACTCAATCTGATTTTACGAGTTTACTAAATTTATGATATGAACCAAGTCAGGTCCAAAATTGACCTTAAAATGTCTGCTGACCAGTTTTGTGAGATTGAACATATCTTTCAAATCGTACATTAGATAAAGCTGAAATTTTACAGGAAAATATTAAACACATGAAAATATGTTGTGGTAACCTTTCAGATCAAATAGAGTTCTGAAACATAATATTTTAAAGAGTCAAAGTTAGTTGACGAATCTTGTTAAATATGTCAAACTATACCTTCATGTATTGTTTGGGACATATCTGGAGGTACCAGTAGAAGTTTGCTGCAATTAAAGTTGGGCTGAAAATTAGACATATGAAGCTTTCCAACCATATATTGTAGGCCCAGTAATTCATCTAGACGAAAGAGAACGACTTGTTTGAAATCAGGACTCAAATCTGCCAAGAATATGCGAAAATTAGAGATTCGGGCTACATGGAAGAATTTTAACATGAAGACTTTTTTATTATTCTATTTTTTTATTTTTTTATTTTTGAATAATTATTTTTAATTTGATTTTTTCTAGCTCATTAGCAATTTTTTAAGGGTTTATTTCATTATTGAATTTATGTTAGTTAATTACTAGTTTATACTTATTAGTTTGCAACCCAAAAGGAATCCATTAAGACTTATTATGATGGGAACAACTAAGTTGTCACCATGTTCATGTGTACTTTCTACCATTCAGCGATTCCCCTGTATTAAGAAGTTTTGTTCTACGACTTTTTTTTCTCTCCATGTCATTAATTTATTGATTTATATTATTTATCTCTCTCGTTTTATTTAGATCACTCATTGATTATAATATTTTTTATTCCCTTTATCAGATTTTAATGTAATTTAATTTTTTGGTTGGAATTTTCAATATATAATTAGTTAAAAAAATTACTTATGATTTTACGATCTGAGTTTATACTGTATTTTTTATGTCGTGTTAAAAAAATATTTTTGATAACCTTGATTCAATCTTAAAAGGGTGCATTTGATAAATATGTAGTAAGTAATCAACAAAATGTTATACTTAGATCTAGTTTAGAGGAAAATGAAACTCTAGTAACTGAAGAACAACCAAATAACTCTACAATTAAGGTACAACAAAATAATATTTATATAAATACTACTAATAATAATAACCTAGAAAATAATGATGAACCTAGAGTAGAAACAAATGATATCATCGTTGCAGAAAATATAGATGTTGATGGTAGTTCTAATTATAGTGTAAAATATATTTGTGATCAGCTCCCCAAATCGAGATTGCCAGGAATAATATGGGTGGAAATGACAATGAATTCTTATACTTACCATTATTTAAGTTTGTTAATTAAAGAAGACATATTTTCAGATGAGCATGCATCCTTCTTATGTTGGTGTCTACATCAAGAATAGTAGTGGTCAAATCCAACGGTCCATACTTCATCATCTAAATAGGCATGCCAATCACTACACCTTGCTTACCAAGAGTGGATTGTTTTTCTCACCTATCATCTAGCATGTAAAACTAGTTTGATTCTTTATGCTATGTTGTGCTGCTACATGAATTTGTTTTCAACCTTTATTCCATGTCTTTTTTTCTTAATTTTCTAATTTAGTATATTTTTATATTTTATATATTATTGAATTGTTGCATTTTATTTTTATAATGTCTAGTAGAAAATATACATATGGTTATGAAAAACTTATAAAAAAAGAATAATTGATAGTTTGATTCAATTTTAAAAGGGTGCCCTTAATAAATTTATAGTAAGTAATCAACAATATATTATACTTATATCTAGTTTAGAGGAAAATGAAACTCTAGTAATTGAAAAACAACCAAATAACTATACAATTAAGGTACATCAAAATAATATTGATATAAATACTACTACCAATAATAACCTGGAAAATAATGATAAATCTAGAGTAGAAATAAATGATATCATGTTTGAAGAAAATATAGATGTTGATGGTAGTTCTAATTCTAGTATAAAAGATATTTGTGATCCTATTTATCCCACGTGTATAGTATCACAACAATCATTCTCTTGGATCAGGATTGCTAGGAATGATGTGGGTGGAAAGGATAATGAATTATTGTTTTTTATCAGTAGAAAAAAGAAAACAAGAGTCGTCACCTAGTATTATGATCACTAGGAACTGCAACTGATCTCAGAGTTTGAGTAAGGGGATTGATTGTGTAAATGAAATGTATTAGCACTTGATACGTTTTATCTGAGGTAAGTTGCATTGTTTATTTGTCTGATATAAATTAAGATAATGTTGTGTTTTTTAACCATTGGTCCATCTAGGCTTTTAAAAAAGTCATTCTCAGTAAGGTTCTTGTTTTATTAGGTTCAAACCTAGCCATTTTAATGCCAATATAAAAATAAAATAAACGATCTTTTATTTAATATCAAAAATACGTTTTACGTATAAGTTCATAATCTTGCTTATTAAAAGAAACAAAATAATTTTTTTAGTTTTTTATTTAATATCATAAATACATTTTATGTAGAAGTTCATAATCCTGCATATTAAAAAGAAACAAAATAAATATTTTTGGTATTTTTGAAATGTTAGCCAAAATCCTTTAAAAATTTATAAACTTGTTATAAAATTTATGCAATATATATATATATATAACATGTCACAGTGTTTTAGATTTAAAAAAAAATACTTAAATAACTTTAGGATTTTAGCCATATACAAGAAAAAGAAATATTTTTTTTTTATTTTTTAGGCTATATTTGACAAAAACCTATTTCTCTTTGTAATAAAACAACCAAAATATATCTAAAGGTGTTTGCCAATCATACCCTTCAACCAAAAGAAACCTTTAACAAAAACATGACAAACTAAACAGGGTCTTAACCCTTTTGCCCAATTTTGACCCGACCAGGTCGACCCGACTAGGATGACCTGAAATTTTTGGTTTAACCATAAATCGAATAAAAAATCATTGTTTGACCCAAAAAACAATCCAAAAACAAAACCAAAGCTAAAAAACAGATTAAAAAAAACTTAAAAATTCTTGAACAAAACGGATCAAACACAAAAATAAATGAGGAATACTATGAACACCAAAACCCAACCCAACAACATGGGCTCTAAAACATACTAGATACGGTTAAAACAAAGGCACATACATGTTGAAAACTATGCAATGATCAATAATCTAGCATCCATTCACTTTGATTATCAAAGAAATATCACGATTTGGTCAAAATGGGTTTCAGTTCAAAACCAAATCCTGAGATTAAATTCCATCAAAAACTTGTTATTGATACAAATAGACCCTATATTATCTATTAATCAAGCATAAAGAAGGTGCATGTGCAAAGAAATGGATAAAAAATGATCTAAATCATGAGGCTAAGGCAATGTTCTTCCTAAGAACACGAAGAACACGCTAAAAAACCCAACAAAAACCCAGTTACCGCCCAACACTGCCAAGCCCCAGAAATGGTTATTTTTTGCTTCTAAAATATGCTTTCTTTATCATAATAAGTTACATTATCATACACAAACATGTTCTAAGAAATAACATTAAAACATCAAAATCATGCAAACTATCAACTTATAACAAATTATATATTCATATAATATGGATTCATAATTAGTTTTTTAAACTCATTTTGGTCATAAATATAACTAGCAAACCCATGATAAACACCCAATCTTAAACTTGCATTGCTTAAATTAAACAAAAACAAAAACAATACCATATATAAAATAAATGAAAAACAACTTAAACAATAACATTATTATATAAAAAAATAAAAAAAACTTTAAAAAAACTCTAGTAAATAAAAAAACATAACATTAAAGAGGTGAATATAATATCATTTGTCAAGCATTTCAAACCTCTTTTCTATGCTTATAAAACTCAAGCATACTAGAAAGACCTACTTTTGAATTAGAAAATATACCAAGAACAACTACTTTTTTTTTTCTTTGGAAAATTCCGCCTTTCACCAACCTCTTATCCTTTCAAAGCTTGGGAAATTTTTATGTTAGTCTGCTAAATGTTTTCTTTTAAGTTTCTTATGAATATTTTCCTTACCTTTCTTTTCTTTTTTTTTTCCTGTCTTTGTCCTCCTAAACTCTAATCTTAAAGAGATATTTATAGGGTTTTGTTAGGATTTTGGTAGGTCTTGAATCTATTTATAATCTCTTGATCTTGAGGAAAGTTTTATAAACCCTTGATAAGAACCCATTGAGGAGCATTTGTGTGTGAACACACGAAAAAAAAAGGTTGGTTTTTGCATAATGGTGTTTAAGTCATGGCTATCCGAGTTGCCTATTTTCGAGGCATTGTCGGGGTAATTTTGATGTCATTGTTGCCTTTAACTACCTGAAGTTAATAGAGAGGATTCACACATTTCATTTGGATTCAACCTTGCTCAATATGGAGGTCTATAGCTTCACATTTATTTTTTTGAAATTACCAACTCGATCAACCAAAAATGTCAAAATAAAGCCTAGTCGACCGAACGACGTATCACTCATCTTCTTATCATTAAGTCTAAATAACATGTTGCTTATTGTTTTTAATTTGGGATTGACAAATTTCAATTGAGTCTCTATTCTTTCAAATGTTTTTAATTGCATCTATATTTGTCTCCAAACTTTTAATTCCATGCAATTTTACCTTTGCCAAATTCAAATATTAGCCCCAAAGTCGACCATCTTTTTCATTTTAGTCATTTGTTCTGAATTTGTTTAGGGTATTGGCCAACAAACTTCTAATTTCTTTAATTTGATCCCTGATTTGGTCAATTTCAGCTCCTACATTCACTTGTCTTTTTTCAGTTTAGTCCTTGATTTTGGATTTCTTCAATCAAGTCCTTAATTGTTCATCAAACTTCTATATTTATACCATTAAGTCCCTGATTTGACCAAATTAACTTTTAAAAATTACAATTCGACCCCCAAACTTTAATTTATTCTAATTAAAGCCTAAATTGACTTCGAAAAACAATGTTTCTTGCAATTAAACCCTTATTCAAACCTTGAAAATTTTTAATTGAGTCCTTAAACATTCAATTTTAAATTTCCCTTTTCAAATTGAATTTTCTTTACTAATAGGACATTCATCAATAAAAAATACTCTGTCAAAATTTCCAATCTTATATATCTTGATCTTCCTTAACTAGTCTTAAGTAATTTCCTGGATATTCTGGTATGTTCTTCTTACTAATATATATTTTTTTATTTTTTTCAACTATTTTTTTTTATTTTTTTGTGATTTCTTTTTTTTTTATGTGAGGCTTCAAAATAAATAACAATAGATGCCCTATCTTTAGTAAATTTGTAACAATAAACAAACTATTCTTCAAAACTAATATTTTCAAAGTTTTTTAGTTTGAGTGATTTGAAATAACTGGGTTGATTATTTTATTTTTTTGAGAAATTTTTGATAGAAAAGTTATTCACTGTTCTTTTTAATTACATGGTTTAACTAATATTTCTCGATCGGATTGGAAAATCAGAAAATTCCAGATTTGAGAATTGCGTATTTATGTAATTTATAAAAAAATTTCTACACACGAAGAATTGCGTATTCATGGTGAAACTTAAATTGGATACATCATACATACAGTAATCGATAAATACAACGTCACATCATACCTCTTATTCTTAGTGGCTGTTAGTTATATGGCAAATTGAGCAGTATTTTCTATCTGGGTATTTTAATTGGATAGCAAAAGATTGTTTCTTTTTTGCTTTCTTAGGGTGTTGCTATTGAGAATGATGTAAATGACTTGTCGTAATCTTTATTTTGGAAGGGCTAAACTTCATTTGGTGGCTTTTGGCTACTCCTCCAGTGATTCAATAGATAGGTATTCGGTGAGAAATTATGCAAAGTCAGTTTCTAAGAGTTGTAACAGAGATTATAGTTTCGGGAGAATGTTTTGTTGCCGGCAGATATTGCTAGGTGTCGAGTATCTTCAACAAAGACCCCTGAGGCTTTACTTGCTGGTACATTTTTTTTGTATGGCTGAAACACTCTTTTTTTACTACATATGAATAATGGAAAAACAAAAAAATCTCTTGTCTAATAGCCCAACAATTTTTGATCCCAGGGTAAAAAAATATTTTTGCTGTCTAAAAATTTATAAAAAATCAAAAAATTAAAAAAATCTTTAGTCAACAACTCTAAGTTTTGTTGACTCCGGGAATAAAAGAGTTCTTTTACTGTTAAAAATAAATAAATCTATACCCCAAATAATCTTTTAATAATCAATGATTTTATTATAGTAATTTATACTAAACTGTGTCTATGATTACAGTAAAACAACCCACGTTACTATAATGTTGTGATTAATATGACAAATATGTCATTGGACATTATAACATAATTTGCACATATTATATACTAGAGGTTTTCTTTTTGGTTTGGTTTATTGGGAGATCCAACCTACTTTTATACCCTGGGATAACTCTTATCCGTCACATATAAACATTTTAGAGTTTACGTAATATCATTGGAGCACCGTGCTGTGGCTGAAGAGTTACGACTGTGCGAGGAGCATGAATATACGACGGAGAGAGCTCA
>Ga0325404_1001034_pt1 | contig 28970 bp, 17 predicted proteins | sample PopdelMetagenome_18_FD_205664 | JGI IMG/M metagenome (GOLD analysis project Ga0325404, IMG submission 205664) | Populus deltoides microbial communities from Bellville, Georgia, United States - Xylem-Control-R1 | ecosystem: Host-associated > Plants > Phyllosphere > Stem > Wood/Secondary xylem...
TAATTAATTTATATTTAAAAAAACACACGATATCCAACAATTTACCATCACACTTCTGATTTTTATCCATCATAAACCGCAACCGCAAGTCACTTCAACAAACAATGAGCACGTGTAAATTATCACAAGGCTACTATACCGACAAAATGATTTAACACTGCATCATTTCTAGATATAAAAAAACATCGAATGTCCCTGTATGCGACCATCTTGAACGCCAACCAGTATAAACCACATCATTGTTATAGATCAATTTTTTTTTTTTAATGTGAGGAAAATATTTAAGCCACGCTAACAAGTTTTTCAATATAAAATAAAATTTAAATCATGTAGAGATTAAATCGTTATAACTCGGTTAATTTTATAAATTTAAAAATAAAACAAGTTAAAATATAGTTTTATTCAAAATAAAATTTAAAATAATATTTTAATTTTTTTTCCCGTAGCTGTCGAACAATTGACAGGACTTTGAAAACTTTTTGAAAACTGCAAGGATGACGACGATAGATTCCAATCTATATTCTATAAGGTGGATTGAGAACTTTATGAAACCAGGCAATATAAATAAAGTCTGTATATAGTTTTTTTAGTTAATCCATACAAACTCATTATAAACTCGTATATGTTCGTAGTTAAAACATTGATGCCTAAGTAATACTCTGACGTGTACTAACATTACGAGTGACTTTGTGAATATCAATAGTTTGTTTTTATATTTTTAAAATATTTTTTATTTTTTTATTTTAAATTAATATTTTGTTTTTGATTTTTTTGATGTATTGGTATTAAAAATAATTTTTAAAAAATAAAAATATTATTTTAATATATTTATAAATAAAAAATATTTTTAAAAAAACTGTAACTATATTTCTAAACAGGCTATTAAATCACTATAATACAACGATTCCATAAACATGTGAAAAACAAATCTCCCCATGTAAATTATATTTTATAAAAATAAACACATGTTGAGCTAGAATTTGATAAATTAGTGAGCAAACTTGGAAAAATCTAGATAAAATTAAAAACAAGACTGAAAAAATTGAAGAATAGAGCGCGAAATTTACATGTTTTATTAAATTAGAGTTAGCTTGATATTATAATAATGATTATTTTTTAAAAAAATTATATTGAAATAATATATATTTTTTTAAAAAATCATTTTTAATATCATGATTTAAAAATATTAAAAAATTATTATTATTTTTAAAATACTTTTAAATCTATAAACAAATCGGCCTTAAATAGCAATCCAAATGCGTATAAAAATAGATCATCGCAAGCTTTCAGTAGAATTAGGATGTTTGACCCATGATAATTATTTTTAAAAAATATATTTAAAAAATATATTTAAATTTTTTTTATCATGACTATTAAATAATTAAAAAAATAATAATATATTTTTTTAAAAAAATTAAATTCTCTGATAACTCGCGGATAGCCGCGGAAACTAACACTGTGAGTGTATTTGACAGCGTAGCAGTGGTTATTTATTAAATAACTTTTTGTACTAAAATACTTGTTAATAATATTTTTTTATTTTTTAAAAATTATTTGTAATATTAACATATCAAAACAATTTAAAAAATAAAAATTATATTAAATTTTAATAAAAAAATTAAAATTTTTAAAAATATAATTTGCACTGCGTCGCATGAGGATGTTCTGAGGATTCCTGAGGGCTGAGATATGTTTTCCAAGAGGCTTTAGGCAGTGGAGGTGGATCCCACGACTTTTACGGTTCGCTGAGCATGATAGGGAGGTGACGATTGATGCTTCGTCCACGTCACTTTTTGTAAATTTTGTGGAAGGGCCCGGAATAACAAGGTATAGCTCGCCAGCATGGGGTGTTAAAAAAAACCGGTTTATTTATAATGTTTGTATTATTTAACTTGAATTTAGATAATATAAATATTATAAATAATATTACATAAAAAATACAAGAAATAAATATGGATAATTTTTTTTAAGACATGGTTAACTTAACTTGATTTATAAATTCCATAATAATAAACTTAATTTATTATTTTGTGTTCTATTATTTTTTTACAACTGATTATTTTATTTTAATGATTTTTTATGTATTAAATCTGAATTATTTATTAAAATTTACAATAAGTTTTAAATTTATTTTTTAAACTTCAAATTATAATTATAATTAAGTCTAACTCATTAAAATTAACAAGATAAACTCAAAATATATACAGATATTTGTAATATTCAGGAACCCCGGCTCCGAATACTATCTTACCCGACAAGCAAAGCAACCTCCCAGAGTTTATTCCGATAAGAAAAAAGTGCTTCTCCCGATCACGCGCAACGCGCGTTCGGTTATCAGTCCACCACCCACCCACAGCGAAATATCATTTCCTGGAATAATAAAAAAAAAAAACTGAGATTTTTTTAGTAAAAAACTGAGACCTGATAAAAAAAAAAAAAAAAAAAACTGAGATAAAAAAACCTTCTAACTCCCAACAGAAACCCCTTCGCGCCCCAATCCCCACCAGTTCTACTTCTTCACACCACCACTTACCTCCCCCCAATCAGAAAATAAATTATTATATTATGACTCAGCCATCGGCACCGCCGCCGCTGGCCTCACAACCATCACCACAACCTCACTCTGCAGGCGGCAGCGTCCAGGTCCGCTGCGCTGGATGCCGAATGATCTTAACCGTCGGACCCGGAATCACGGAATTCGTCTGTCCTTCATGTAAGATGCCGCAAATGCTGCCGCCTGAGCTCATGAAAAAGGCGGTGGCTCCGCCGCCTCAAAACAATAACAATATGCTCCATAAAATTACGTCGCCTTCGCAACTGCAAACGCCTGCTCACGGTGTCGATCCGACCAAGATGCAACTGCCTTGTGCTAATTGCAAGGCTATTTTGAATGTTCCTCATGGTCTGGCTCGGTTTCAGTGCCCTCAGTGTTTTATCGATCTCGCTGTTGATTTGTCGAAGATTAAACAGCTCTTTCCTCCTCCTCCTGCTATTCCTCCTCCTTCGCGAGCGGTGCTTCCTCTTCCTCCTCTGCCGCGACCAGTTCTTCCTCCTCCCCCCGAAGAAGTCAACGAGGTTTTGCATCAATTGTTCTCTGATTTTTTTTCGTGTATTTATTTAAACGGAGTAAAATTTATTTGAATTTTAAAAAATTAGGGCTTTCTGCTGAGTGCTGCTTCTAAGCAGTATTAGCTGTAGTGAATAAGGGCAACACTCATAATTACTAGAAATGTATGCGTGCTAAGTGCTAACAGAAAGAAAAGGTTAAGCTTTTAGTAGCTGCATTGTAGCTGGCAATGTACTAGAGGGTGGAGGACACTGCCGTTTCACAGTTGGGTGACGTGGTGGCTTATTTAGGTCTTCTACTTCTAAATTTCAACATCAGGAATTCTTCGTTTCACGACCTTCCCTGCGAGGTTTTGGGTACACAATGAGACTGGGAATTAAGAGAAGTGGGTTGTGTTTTTTCATCTAGTTTTCTAAAACCCGTTAGAAGGGAGTATAAGACCTTATTGCTCTTACAAGGTTCTCTGATGATTTATGTTAGAGATCCTGAAAGAGCGATTGAAAAGTTGATTTCTGGGTTAATTCAGGAAAGGAAAGAAGAATACCCTCAGTTAAGATCATTCCCAGGAAGGAAGCGTGACACTTTGTGAGTGTGGAGAAAAGGTAGTGAAGTTATTCACAAAACTTTCCAATTGAATTCAAGGAGTACAAACATGTTTATTTACTTGAAATATTTGTAACCTAGTTGGACTTGGACTCCTAAATAGGAAGACTCAGACATTCTTATATCATTAGAAAACAACTTGAACGAAATCCATTTGTTTGAGGAACATTGGGCACCGATATATAAAATAGGAACCTAGATCTTGCTATTAACAATTTCTAGCAAATATAGAAACAAGCTTGTCTCTACTGACAAATTTGGAAAATTGTAGAAATACTCCGTTTCTAACAACAAGTATCACTACCAGGACTGAAATAGCTTGGTAAGTGCAAAATGACATCCATATTCAACCAGCTTTGTCATCATTCCACCAAATCAAAGCTCAGGGTTTATAAATTGGCACCCCTTCTCTTATGTAAAACTAAAAATGTTTTTCTCCACCACCATCCTGCCAAACAAAACTCAAAAGATCTTGGATGCCCCTTCTCTTATCTAAAAATAAAAAAAAACCTTTTTCTCACCATCACCCTGCCAAACAAAATTCAAAAGATCTCAGATGCATATTCGAGTGCCCTGTTGTGGGATGTCTTGTGGAAGCTGGTGATTTGAAAATATGCTAACTTTCTTGTTCATATTCCGCTTTGTTTCATCCTTTTTGACACTAAAACCTGTCAGGTAGCCATTGAAGTGGAGAGAGAAGAAGATGAAGGTGGCACTGTGGGAGAAACTTTTACAGATTATGTGAGTATTATTTCTAAAAGCTTCACATTAGAAGTTCTGCAATGATATTCTCTGCATTTCTGAACTTTTGGCTCGTGTATAGTTTTTGGTTATTGAGCAGTAGAATTTAGTTGATGTTTATGCGTTCCTTTATGCAGAGACCTCCGAAACTATCTATTGGACCACCCCATCCTGATCCTATTGTGGAGACTTCTTCCTTGTCTGCAGTGCAGCCACCTGAGCCCACTTATGATCTAAAAATCAAGGATGATTTAGAAAGTTCAAAGGCTTTGTCATGCTTGCAGATTGAGACATTAGTCTATGCATGTCAGGTTGTTTTCTACAATAGAACTTATGGTAGGTGATTATGTGTGCCACTACTTATAAGTTATTGTTGATTTGATGACAGAGACACCTTCAACACCTTCCAAATGGTGCCAGGGCTGGATTCTTTATTGGAGACGGAGCTGGTGTGGGTAAAGGGAGGACAATTGCGGGCTTGATATGGGAAAACTGGCACCATGCAAGGAGGAAAGCATTGTAAGTTTTGGGTTACACTCACTGATTTGCATGCAGACCTTCAATCTATCCTCGTCCTCTGTTCATTTTTTGTGGCTATTACTGGACTGTTAAGTTATTAATTTGCATTTACAGCTAGGAAGGATGCTATATTTCAACCCATGTTCTATAATGTTTTTCATCTTCTCTAATGTTCTTACACAGGTGGATTTCTGTTGGTTCAGACTTGAAGTTCGATGCAAGAAGAGACCTGGATGATGTTGGGGCAGCACATGTTGAAGGTAAATTCTCAAGTCTTTGCTAGCTTATGTGATGATTTTATGCAATAATAAAATTCTGTTTTAGCTATTCAACATATGGGATTAATGATTGAAGTAGCATACCATTTGAAATCAGAATTATTTGTTCAAGATTGGGTGTGGAAAGGTTTGCTTTAATGTGTGGAGTTATAGAAATTTGGAAAACGAGAGTTTAGGGACCTGAGAGGATATTTTTCTTGCTTTGGTGGTAGAATAAATGTTTTGTTAATTAAATCTTCTGCAATATTTTTATATGGATTAGAGAAGCAAACGCGTAAACATCAGATGTGAGTATACAGTAAATATATTTGGAAATATATTTGGGTTTAGTTTTTCTTTTATTGTTGCTATTATTTTTGTTGCTGTTATTTTCCACATTAGCTTTTATTTGTGCTACTGAGCACTTTTGGCCTTGCCTTGTTTGGATATTTCTGAGTAGTGATCATCTCATTGTACAGCGTTTACATGTATGCAAATGTTTTATTCTATCTGTAAAAGCATAGTGAAGTAGATAGAGAAGTTTCTCTTAGTAGTGAATCCTTGTAACAGTAAGATTTTTGATTAATTGCATTCTCTTTAAGTTTTGATAATGAAAGTTCTCCCCAATTTTGTTGTAATGTGTGGACTATGGTTCTGTTCAAGTGTTACTGGTTATTGCTTTGGATGTTTATGCTATTTTAAATTGCAATGAGATCATTTGATTCTTGGAAAATCTGGTTTGAAATACTTGGAAAAGCTAAATTATATACAGGAGACAGAAAAATTAAAAATATGAACCAAGTACTTTTTTGTTGCTCAATTGTTTCCCAGTGAGTTGCAATAGATAGATTACCGCTGCAAATTATAAACTATCATAGTGTGAATATACTCGGGCAATGATTTTAACTTTCTTCTTTAACAAGGTTCAAAAAATGGAATATCGAAGTTCTGTTTTTAGTGAATTTTTTTTTAATATAAAAGAAACTGTGTAAATGTTGACAAGAGTAGAAGTCCAATCACAAAATGGAGGATAAGACAATGTCCAAATTAAGGGTGCAGCAAACAAACAAAGCAAAAGATTACAAAACTAAAGCAGCCAAATCTCAGTTGAGTGTCAATTAATGATACTTCCCCTAAACACCATAAGGATGCAAAGAAAACTATTCTATCCCATAACAAATTAGTGGAAGTAAGTTGATTCCTGAAAATTCTTGCATTTCTCTGCAGCCAGATCCTCTGAAAGACTGCATTCATTGTACAAATTCCATAAACATACCTCCGCCCAAAACCCATAAAGGAAACCTGCAGAAAATCTTCCACCCTACTGGGATACCCAAGGCTCACCACCACAAGCCATCGATATTTTTCACATTTCCCAAACCACTGGACAATGTAAAAACAAATGACTGTGAGACTTGGTGACCCATTACGCCAATATCAGGAGATAAGGTCTTGTGAGGTCCTCTAATCTGTAACAATTCATTATTATCACCTCGAGAAACAGTCCAGATGAAAGCATTAACTTTGTTGGGAAGTTAGCTTTCCAGATATGATATAAAAAAAAAAACTAATGTGTTCATTTTGGGGGAGATGGCATAAATTTTTTTTTAAAAAATTTCAGACCCCTCCAAAGACCATCGGAGAGAATTATATCAATAAAGTATACTAAAGCTGGGTAGAATCATATTATTTCAACATGGCTGTTTTAAATGCTAAAAGGTTGCTTTTTTTTTTATGTTAACTACCTTTGTTGGAAGTAAGAAGTTTAAGTCTAGTGATTTTGGTAATCTGTTGGCATGGTTGAGCTAGTTGGGGTGTTAGGATGTGTAGAAGTAGTTTGATAAAGAAGTGGCAGAGGATACATAATCACTTAAAACTGAAACCCAAACTTGAGAGCTGCTGATAAACTCTTTTGTGACAAAATATCATTTGCTTATACTTGGCTTTTGGCTGCAAATTTGAGATTTTTAAATACAATCTGCTGTTATAATCTTGTAATCCATAAATGGAAAAACCAACATAATACTTCTTATTTCTCCATGCAGTACATGCTTTGAACAAGCTGCCCTATTCTAAGCTTGACTCGAAGTCTGTTGGGGTCCGAGAGGGTGTTGTATTTTTGACATACAGTAGCCTCATTGCATCTTCTGAAAAAGGTCGTTCTCGTCTGCAGCAGCTTGTGCAGTGGTGTGGATCAGGATTTGATGGTCTTCTAATATTTGATGAGGTAGTATACTTCTTTTGGAAGTTTGTCTTATGTTTGTCGCTTTGACAGTCAGACCTTGCAAAGTTTTTGTTATTTGACTGACTCATTGAGTGCTGTGTTTCAATACATCCTTATAATTTTCATTGCTAAGGATCAATGGCTTTATTGTAGTGCCACAAAGCAAAAAATTTGATACCTGAAGCTGGAAGTCAACCCACACGGACAGGTGAAGCAGTTCTTGATATTCAGGTTTGTCCTTGAAACTGATTTCCAGAGAAGATTTTTTCCTTGCCTGTTCTGCACTTCCTTTTTACCAGGTGTTTGGGATTTTCTCATTTATGTCTGTACAATGTAGGTATCATCATTCGTCTCTGTAATCTAATCATGTGAATACCTTTCTGGTGGTATTTAAGATATTTTTTTATAAAAACTTTAGAGGTTTCTTCTAACAGTTTTCACTTCCATTAAAGTATTATAGTGATTTAAGCTATTAAATTTTCCTATATGTGAAAAGGAAAAATGTACACAGGAAACGTTTATGGTTATGACATGACCATGGAAGATGGTGTGTTACGGAAATTGTTATTCCAGGAACTCATGGCATAAGTTTGCAGTTGCCAAGTGTGTATCACTCCTATTTTTAAAAGAACTATTGGTTTCTGTTTATGAAGGTATAATGGGAACTATTAAGTGGGGATGGAAGAAAGGCTTCTTCTTCTGATCCCTCCTCAGTTGGGGCTTACGGCGGCCATCCACACTTAGACTGGTGAATTCATAAGAATTATTTTCTTATGCTCTCTCCTAGGATTCAAATGCTAGAGGATAATGTGGGGAGCAAAACCACTTGCTAATTGTGTTAAGCCTCCAAGGGTCTTTTTCAGTTTTGATGATTTCTTTTGTTGGATTCCATGCAATGCATTTCTATTTATTTCTTCTATGCTTCTATTCTCATGTGCATGTGCACACACGAAAAAACTGACATGCTCAGGAAATCATGCTGGTGGATGTGCATGGACACGCCTATGGTCACACTTGCTATGCCATATATCACACAAACATTCACAAGTTTGGTTGATGCTTCTGTTTTTTTTTAAAATATTTTGGAGTAATGATCATGGGTTAGCTATGCTATTTGTTATTGCAAAGTGGCTTTGGATGATTAAACCAGGTTTCCCCGAGATCTTAACTTTCAATATTCATGTTCCAATATAACAGGCCCGACTTCCTGGAGCACGTGTTATCTATTGCTCAGCGACCGGTGCATCTGAGCCCCGAAATATGGGTTATATGGTCAGGCTTGGTCTTTGGGGAGATGGAACATGTTTTGATGTTTTCCAGAAGTTTCTAGGTGTGATAAGTTCATGCATTTTATTCCTAGCTCCCCTCTCTTATGTTCCTCTATCATTTCTGTATGCATATTGTCTGTGCCACATTTTTTCTTTTGTTCAGCTTTGGTAAGATGATGTTTGAGTTAGAAGAATTTCAGTTACAAAACAAAACTGGTTTTAGTTGGAAGCAGTAGAATAGTATAGTTGAGTACATAAATGGTAGAGGCCTAATTGATCTCCCAACAAAAGGTTTAGTTTTGTAATGCTAACTATTATAGGAACATTATTCATAAATCATATTAATATTTTTTTCCTTCTCTATTGGATAATTGAATCTGCTGTTGTCTACTTTGTTGAAAAGTTTGTATGCATGTGTTTCAAGATCCTATTTGGAAGACATGAGTTAGTTGCTGAACTCCCTCCCTCCTCTCTCTCGCTTTCATAAATGTGCCCATGCAGACATAAATTCATCTGTTTAACTGTCAATTGTAAAGGCTGTACAATTGAAATGCTTGTGTGCTTCTCTACATGTCAAGGTGAGGTTTAGAGGATTGCCTTTCAGTAGGGAGGGTTTCTGGCAACAAAGCGATATGCTTTGTGCATAAGCAGCAGTACTTGTTCCTTTTAATCCTATAGTTGCTCAATCATAATTATTAATCTAAGGAAATAGAGACTCAAGTAAAGGAGCTATAATTTGTCTAGTATTGAATTAACCTTGAACAAAATGCACGAATAATACATTGAACTTAAGCCACAAAAAGCTCCTGAGAAAAAGAGTGTAGGATATCTGAAACAATCATCATAATTCCTTAGGTATATAACATTAGGTGCAATTTCTAGAACACCACTGGATATAATGAAAAAGAATGAAGAAAGATCTAACTTCTTCCATAAGATTACATAGTAAAGAGAAACTAATATTTGTCATATCTTGAGTTATTTGTGTTTTGATATATTTGTGTTGGGACTCTGGAGGTGATCATCAAAGAAAGTTTTTATATCTTAGATGCTAGGCCGTGTCAAGAAACTACATATTATAATGATAATTAAGAACTTAGAAGAAGAGCAAATAATTAGAACACACCGAGATATTTGCATTTAGTTATCAAGAAACGTATTATTGAAATTACCAGATGATATAACCATAAATTTTGGAATCTGCAGGCTGCTGCTGATTGATTCGCTTGATATTATATGCTCATTGCTTGTTGTTCTGGAACTCTTCTGTGTGTTTGTGTGTTAAGCTTCCATAAATCTCCACTATGGGCATTTTCTCTATGATTTGTTTTTGCTGCTTCTATGTCGCTAGTTAAATACGATGTTCACCATTCAAAGTTAGCTAAATAATAGTTTTGCAGGTGTTCTTGAAAAAGGTGGTGTTGGAGCATTGGAACTTGTTGCCATGGACATGAAAGCAAGGTTGTTATGGTTGAAATGATTTTGTAAACTAGATTTATTTTTAGGAATTTATTATATAATTTGTCATCAACTTCTGATTTTCAGGGGAATGTATGTGTGCCGTACCCTTAGCTATAAAGGGGCGGAGTTTGAAATTGTTGAAGCGCCCTTAGAACCTGAGATGATGGTAAGAAGCATCAATTGGCTTTCCAGTATGAGACATAGGAATTGATGGTCAAAATTGTTACTGCCTTCCAAGGATCTATATGAGCTATGATTATGATTTTGACCTTTTCTTATACTTCCTGGTATTCACTTAACTATAGTTGGTCTTTTTTGATCTCCCCCTTTCCTTCTTTACCCTTTGCACCACAGAGCTGTGCTGGTTTCTAACCCCAGTAACATGTCCAAATAAAAGCACTGTGTATGGTGTGTTTCCATGCCAAATATATTGTTTTGAGCAAGCTGATGTTGTTTGCTTGCCATGAATTTTGAAATTGGTCTGATGCCCCAGACCAAGTTCTGCTGGATGTTTTCCTTTCACATTGCTCCGCAAGATGTTTTAAATAGCAGGGCAGTTCGACATTGCTTGTTACTTATTCAATTTTGTTTTTTATTCTTAAATATGCTGATAGCTTAGACATCGTCAGCAAATCATTTTAGCATATTTTTTTTTGTGGCCAATTTTATGCTCTCAACAAACCAAGTAGCGTGGAAGGCAAAGAGAGGTTATATTTAGGTAACCATGTTTAGGTCAGTCAATCTCATTTCTGGACAGAACAACCTTAGATTTGTAACCCTGCAAAATGCCCTGCTATTTTACTTAATTACCTGCTTGGTTCTGGTCTTTGTTCTTTTTTCCTAGCTGATTGTCCCCATACTCCATGTGGCCAAGAATGCGTTGAACCCACCAATTTAATGCGCTAAGAATGTAGAATGACACTCCCATTAGGATTTATTAACAGGGCCTCTGTCCTTTAAGTGCCTTGTCAAATTTTTGGGCGAGGTTTCTGTAGCGTTGTGGAAAATGGAAAATATCTATTTGTTAATATCAATTGATTTGAAACAGCTGTCCAATAAAAGTGGGAATTTTTAGCAAATTACTTTCCTATGTATCATTGTTGACTTCTCACTTGTGGGGAAGGATGAGAACTCCTCGTTCGAAGTTTCGGACCTCATCTTGAATGTGGTGTTTGAATGTTCCTTTCTGTCACTCATCCATTCCTTCAGTTTATAGGAACTTTAGTTTTTCCACTGATCCCTACTAACTGGATTCAGAATCTCCTAGTTGGGGACTATCAACACCCAATAAAGCATTGCCTTTTCCCTGTTTTTATTGCACCTGTAGTTTCCCTGAATCTCTTGATTTTTCTCTTTTCTTTTTTTGATAAATAATCCCTCGAGTTTTCTCATATTGGATTCTGAATTGCTTAGGACATGTACAAAAAAGCAGCAGAATTTTGGGCAGAGTTACGAGTGGAGTTGCTTTCAGCAAGCACCTTTCTCACCAATGACAAACCTAACTCTAGTCAATTGTGGAGAGTATATTGGTCAAGCCATCAGGTTTGGCCTTCCCTTGTGGTTTAAATGTTTTTCATTGATCCTATTTTTGTAAAATGCTTATTTTATTGTTTGACAAGTTATTCTAATTAATTTTTTCATTCATTCATTCATTCATTTTTTGGCAGCGCTTCTTCAGACACATGTGCATGTCAGCTAAGGTGCCTGCTGCTGTAAGAATAGCTAAGCAAGCATTGACAGAAGAAAAGTGTGTTGTTATTGGCCTACAGAGTACTGGGGAGGCTCGAACTGAGGAAGCTGTTTCAAAATATGTGCGCATGTCATTTATTCATTGATGTGGTGCACGCATTTCCATGTGATTCTTCCAATTGGCATCATTTAGTTTCTTATTTGAATGCCATTTATACTTTCTTGAGCAGGGTTCTGAACTTGATGATTTTATTTCTGGTCCTCGAGAGTTGCTGCTGAAATTTGTGGAAGAAAATTATCCTCTGCCTGAAAAACCAGAGCAACAAGGTAATTATGTGGTTATGATTTGTGTTAATTGAACCTTATGCATTATGGCTTATATGGATTATGGAGTTTGCTTTCTTGTTTTATGTAGGAGAGGAAGGTGTAAAGGAACTTCAACGGAAGAGGCACTCTGCAACACCTGGTGTTTCATCGAAAGGGAGAGTCAGAAAAGCTGCAAGATGGAAACCTGAGAGTGATGATGACTTTGATGAAGGGTTTGGAAGTAAGTTTTCTGAAGTCTGACATTAATTGATTTATTGCAGTTAACCATGGACCAAACGTGATTCTCTCTTTTGTTATATCATGGGTTTGCAAAATGATGCTTCTTGCTTGCATTCTTGGTACATGACTGATCTTCATTGTTGAAGAAAAGAGAGAAAATAAATCTAGTGTCTGAACCTTTTAATGCTCTTGTATGGTTTTATTCTAATGTGTTCTGTCTTTTCATGTGATCGTCCTTGTGTCCTTGTTGAGTGCATTACCTTTTCCTTAATTAGTAAACTCACCTGCCAAATTTATTGATGCCATTTTTTTTTATTTCTTAGCAATATAGGGCTTTACTGCTTAAGTCTGGAGGCATTCTCTTGTATGCTATGATGCAAACTCTGAAATTGCTTTTTCCTCCCTTCCTAATTTCTTTTTTGCCAATGCAGCTGATTCTGGAGGTGAATCCAATGGATCTGATGATGAGTTTCAGATCTGCGAGATATGCAATTCAGAAGAGGTAGTTTCTGATTTTGTTTGTGGTTTTGATATCAGTGAGGTGCTATTATTTATAAAATTTTAACCGCAGGGAAGGAAGAAATTGCTCCAATGTTCTTGTTGTGGACAGCTGGTCCATCCTTCATGTTTAGTGCCACCTGTTACAGATGTAGTATCTGAAGACTGGTCATGTCATTCATGCAAGGAAAAAACAGAAGAATTTCTTCAACAACAGCATGCCTATCTTGTTGAACTTACAAAGAGGTAGCCTATCTTGTGGAAGCTAATTAGTTTTTCCTGTTTCTTAGTAATTTTACCTTCTACGATTACTTTTCTCATCTGGGCTGCTGATGGTCATGTTCTTTCTAAATCACCAATTGTTAAAAGCATCATTATATAATTTACAAACTTGATATTAGGTATGAAACAGCTTTGGAACGCAAATCAAAAATTTTGGAGATAATTCGATCCTTGGATCTTCCAAACAATCCTTTGGATGATATTATTGATCAGGTAGCGACCACATTCTGACTCTCCTCTCTCTCTAATACACGCGCACACCCATACTTGTATGTATATTTATGGTGTGCTGTACGTAAGCCTAGATCTGCATACATTACTGACAAGCAGTTACCCACATTCAACATTTTGTAATATTTTTTTATAGCTAACGCTTGTTTTCCTGACAAGTTATCAAATTCTGTAAAAAGTTTTAATTTGTAAGAATGTTTTGCTTTTATAACCAAAATTTCCCCTTTCACTGGGCTCCGGGGGCATGGAGAGTGACAACAAACTCTTCTAGTGTATTTTTATTTATATGGCATTACTAAATGGGCACTGATTTTTGCTGCGTTGCTGAGTCACAATGCAGTGAAATTGTGTTATAGTCCTTGCAAACTTCAATATCAAATGTTACCTTAGTTATGTAGTCTCAAGTTCATGGTTTTCTTCTCCTGTCTGTTATTTTTGTTTTTTCCCTTCTGGAGATAAAAGGAAGTGTGTTTTTATAAGTGTTATGTTTCCAGTTACCTGTGGAATATTATAGGGTCACAGATATTTTCAAATTACTTCACATAACTCAGTAAGCTTTTCCATTACCCTGGTTGATATGTAAATCTGTTAGGAAGCTCTTTTTTTTCTGGTTCTTTTATTCTGTCATGGATGATGTCTTATTCTGCATGTTGTAATCTTCTTTTCACTTTGATCTGATAATATTCTCTTCCTTTGGAAATAAAGAAACCCTTGTTGACCGAGCATTTAATATTTGCAGCTTGGAGGCCCTGATAAAATTTCTGAAATGACTGGGAGGAGAGGCATGCTTGTAAGGGCCACCAGTGGAAAAGGTGTAACTTATCTGCTACGAAACTCGTAAGTTGCTGTGCGTTTCCCCTTTCACTTATTGTTTGATTTCATTCCACATGACTGTTTTTGCTTCTGTTTTTTTTACTTTAGAAAGGATGTCAGCATGGAAATGGTCAACATGCATGAGAAGCAGCTTTTCATGGATGGTAAGAAATTGGTTGCTATCATTTCTGAAGCTGGATCAGCTGGTGTGTCTTTACAGGCAGACAGAAGAGCAAAAAATCAGGTGTGCCCAATGCTCTGAATTTTTTTTGGTTGCTTGGTATTGCTCTTTGAAAATCTCTAAAGTTGATTGTTTTGCATGATTCTTTGGCATCTTCGTCTCATTTCTGCATGGTTCTGCTTTGTATAATTTGTACATTTTTTAAAGTTGTCTCACTTCCAATTAGGTGCCAACATTTCTATCCACAGAAAAAAAAAATATTTCTGCCTCCTTCTGCTTTTGTAATTTGCACAATTTGTAAGTAATTGTCTCATTAAGTGCTATATGACATTTCTACCAACAGAAAAGAAGGGTTCATTTAACTCTAGAACTTCCTTGGAGTGCTGACCGAGCAATTCAACAGTTTGGAAGAACACACCGATCAAATCAAGCTTCTGCGCCCATGTATAGGTAGGCCGGGCCATGCATGTTTAATTCTCTTTCATCTATTTGATTTTCTCATTGCATCAGTATACAAGTGTCATATTAAATATTCAACCTTTTGAATTAATATTTTACTTTATTTTGTTTTATATTAAATGTAAAATTCCTAAGCTTACTCCCCAACTTTTTTATAGTTGTCATGTCTGCTAGCCATTTGGCTCTTCAAGAGTGAATGATTTAAAAAAGCATATTGTTCTTAATTTTATAAATGTTAAAATAGTAGCTGGGGACTTGGGGATCTTTGTGTGTGGGCTTAGGTTAGTTTCAGTTGATAAAATAATCCAAGCGCAGGGAGGAGGGTTGACATGAACTTCAAATTAGGTAGGTGAGGTAGTAATTGCTTATAAGCTCTACTAACTTGTCTCAATAACAACTGGAGAAGCCTTCTTCTGAGCTACGTGAGGTGATTCCCTTTTCATACATACATGACTAAATGGTGAGCATGAAGCTGGGAGACTTGATGTAGTATAGTGCTTGACAATGCACACAAAATTATCCATGGCATTATGATTATATTAAACGAAGTTCTTGAAGGAAATTATGGAATTGTGTGTGTGTATAGCAAGTTAGAGGTCATATCAGATGGCAGAAGATAGGAGTTGCTAGCGAGGCAAATGGTTGAAACTGAACGTGCTACCAAAACAAAGATGGGGCAAAGTTAGAATTTGGGTGAAGCCTTGAGAAAGATTGTTATTTTACACAATGGATGGGTAAAAATTAAGATTTCTTTGGATAGGGTTAAGCTACAGTTTCTGAAACCATGGTTATTTGATCTGATCATGCCTTTTTGGTCATTGCTGATGTTTGTTACCAGAATAATAAAACTGTTGTCTTTAGTTTTGTTTGAAAGTAGTAGAGTTAACATATAGATGCTTAATAGTTGCAAAGCCTAAAGTCGACATCATAAATTGTTGGGCCAAAAACATACCTCTCTCTCTCTCTCTCCCCCCCTTGGCAGGCTATTATTTACTAATCTTGGTGGAGAACGCCGCTTTGCATCTATTGTCGCCAAGAGATTGGAATCTCTTGGGGCTTTAACACAAGGCGACCGCAGGTAACTTGGATATTTTATCCTCTGGGGAACAATAGCAGTTATCATTGATGTCTTTTGCTTGATTGTATGTCTCACTATGTGTAAATGCTTTTCAGGGCAGGGCCTTCATTGAGTGCTTACAATTATGATAGTGCGTATGGGAAAAAGGCTTTGACGGTGATGTATAGAGGGATTATGGAGCAGGTGTTCATCACCTTTTTCTTGATAATATTTTAGTATTTCTCTTCATGCTAGATTTATAGTGGAAAAATGGAGTGCCAGGTATTGTTGGGAATAACTAAAATTCAATTTTCAGGATACTCTGCCAGTTGTGCCTCCTGGATGTTCATCTGAAAAGCCAGAGACAGTTCAAGATTTTATAATGAAGGCAAAAGCTGCTCTTGTGTCTGTTGGAATAGTTAGAGACTCTGTTCTTGGTATTTTTTTTCTTGTGCCTTCCCGTTTCACTACTTTTTCTTGAATTGAACTGTCAGAATATACTTTCACAGTTCACTAATTTTATTTTCGTTATTATGCCATCATTTTTACCGTTTTATCATCTTTAATCATCATTTTTTTTGTAACAATTATAACTCTAAATTCCCACATTTTATATAGGTAATGGGAAAGACTATGGAAAGTTGTCTGGACGTATAATTGATTCAGACATGCACGATGTTGGGCGTTTCCTCAATCGGATCTTAGGACTGCCACCTGATATTCAAAATAGGTTTCTATTTTGTTGATTGAGAAATGATTGCTTGTTGCAGTCAGAAATAAATTTAATCCACTAAACTGCTTTTCACTGCAGGCTGTTTGATTTGTTCGTCAGTATCCTAGATCTTCTTGTTCAGAATGCACGCATTGAAGGGAATCTTGATTCTGGGATTGTTGATATGAAAGCAAACATTATAGAATTACAAGGAACTCCAAAGGTATACTTTCTTGTTGTTCCTTTACTGGCTTTACTCAACCAGTGATGTTGACTTTTATCTTACAGACTGTTCACATTGATCAAATGTCTGGGGCATCAACTGTTCTGTTTACTTTTACTCTGGACCGTGGAATCACATGGGAGGTGTTTTTCTTCTTTCTTCTGTTTTCTTTATGCATGCATGTTTTAACTCTGAATGGTGAATGCTAGATTACATCTTGATAAATAACTGTAAAATTTGTAAATGTTCATTAATGGTAGTCTGCAAGTACCATGCTCGAGGAGAAGCAAAAGGATGGGCTCAGTTCTTTGAATGATGGATTCTATGAATCTAAGAGGGAGTGGTTAGGAAGACGTCACTTTATTTTAGCATTTGAAAGGTATTGCTAGATTTGACTGCACATCTATGTTTATTATTTGTGAATTGTAAAGTTTTTATTATGTGAATCGTAAATTTTTATGACACAAATCAGTTGATTCCCTTGAAAATATTACTCTTTGATTAAAGAAAGTATGAAGCCAAAGAGGGCAAGTGATTCAAAACTCCAGTAGTCCACTGAGGTTTAAGGAAATCAACTCTAGCCTGAGTTTCTGGATGTTTGACCACTGTAGCTTGGAGAGGAACTGATTTTCGATGAAGTATTTCCAATTTAGCTACCAGATTTCTTCACTGTAAAAAAGATAGGAAAAGAGGTGAGAAATGTAAATGAAGGATTTGACTGGAGGCATTAATACAAGTCCATAGTGGCAATTTTGCCACAAAATGAATACCAACTTCTCTGATCTCCATTTCACAGTTCTAGGATACATGTGTTTTAGAAACTTCTGCTGCTATTTTGTTGACTAGAGGCATTAATACAAGTCAATAGTGGTAATTTTGCCACAAAATGAATATCAACTTCTCTGATCTCCATTTCACAATGCTAGGATACAAGTGTTTTAGAAACTTCTGCTGCTATTAATATTAGGTGCTTTGCTATTTTATTGTTCTTGTATTCATCCTTTCAGTGTCTTTGTTTATTTCATTGCTTCAGCTCTGCTTCTGGAATGTTTAAGATTGTCAGACCTGCTGTTGGGGAGTCGGTAAGGTATCAAATATCACCAGGCTTAGTCAAAGCTTATATTGAATCTATTGTGTTCGCTAACCCCTTCTTTCTTTCTCCAGGGAAATGCCTCTGGCAGAGTTGAAAAACAAATATAGAAAATTGCTGTCGTTAGAGAAAGCTCGTAGTGGCTGGGAAGATGAATATGAAGTTTCATCTAAACAGGTACAAAAAGGTGTTGAATATATGTTCAGATGATAAATGCTGTTAGCATTGGTATTTTGCAATATCAAATATAGCATAACTGCAATGCTAACATGATAGATTGACTGTGATGCAAATTAATTGCATTTTATGTTGACTTTTCTTTGTGAACAACCATTTTAGGACATGGAAAGATGAGTTTTGTTCTTTGATGTGGATTTCTCTTCATCTTGTGTGTTCAAATTGTTAATGAATTGGATGCCAGCTTCGACCTTCCAACTTCCATTTCAGCAGTCGGAGACAAGTCTTGTGTGAATATTCAAATTAATATCTTCCTTGCAAACTTTCCAGTTTGTAATGTGTTCCTACTTAAATGGGGAATTATATACTGGAGTTAATTGATAATACCATGTGGAAAGTTTAGGACTCTGAAACAAGGGAAGTGACTTGGAGAGAATTTGGTGGAATATTTTAGCTTTGATTGATTAATGTTATTGATACTCGCTGATAGTATCACACTGTCCCCTTGTAATGTAGTCAAACAAAATCATGCCTAAGTGAAATGTGCATGTCTTGATACTGTGTGACTTCTTGAATCCCACTTTTGCTGTGATGCATTCATAATCGTATGGATCAATCTGGAATCTAAATAATTTTCTTCTTGAACTGACTATTTCCTCCATGTACACTTGGTGCATAATTTTTTTGCTAATTCTTCAGTTACCCTGCAGTTCTTACCTTAGCTTGCTGTTAATTTTTCCTGCAGTGCATGCATGGCCCCAACTGTAAGCTTGGAAACTTTTGTACAGTTGGCAGAAGACAGCAGGAAGTAAATGTTTTGGGTGGTCTTATTCTTCCTGTTTGGGGCACTATCGAGAAAGCCCTTTCTAAGCAGGTAATGCAGGGCTTCTTAATGATCTCTAATTCCCATGAACATGATGTTTAGTAAATGCTACCTTCATTTTTCAATCTTGTCCTTTCTGCTATAGACCACGCTTGAGCCAGGAGTGTCAGTTTTACATACATCGATCCTCTTTGAGATTTTTTACTTTGTGACACTTTCACTGAAATCTAAATTTTTTTACTGCATTCTACTAGTTATGCAGTTGCTATTTTATTCCATGAGTTTCTTTCTGTGAGCAACACTTTTGAATTTGCAAGAGGGTCGTTTATTATGTAGTGCCAAAATTGCTTATGTTCGAGTCAGGTGCTCTCTCGATGGATCTAGGTTTGATCAATAATTTGGAAAATGCTCTATTAAGTCTGATCTACTTGTCTGGAGGAGAGATACACATGAGGAATGAGGTGGAAAGATAGGTTAATTTCTTAATTGATTCCTAGCTTGGGTCAGTTTTCTTCCTTCTTCCTTTGTTTTTTGGATAACTATGAAAAGCAGCTGTTGGTTATGGAGTGGATCTTTTTTAGGTATTAGAAATATATGCATGCTGACTCAACTGAGCAATGTATTGCATTGGTGACACAAGTTCTAGAATATCAAGTGGAAGGAACCATAAACAAAGACACTGAAGTGTGCTGTGATTTCCATGCATGGTCAAGCTCTTTATTTTACTGCCCTGTGCTTAAAATTTTCTTTTTAAAATAAAATGGAGAATTTATGAGAATTGATTTATTTTTATGGGACTTCGACCAAATCATTTATTGTCAGGATTTTCTTACCTTGTCCCTGATTGTATTCCACAAGAAGAAACCAAACATTCAGTTTGTTTCCTTTTAGCATTGCCTGTTAATACAAAGGGGTATTTTTATAAATTGTTCAAAGCATGTCACTGCCATTAATACTTGCAGCAAAGAAATGTTTTATTAAAGAATCAGCTCATGGAATGAACTATCAATCTGATGTAATTGCCATTGAGATAAATTGAAACCTCAAGTAATATTCTCTTCAGGCTCGTCAAAGCCAAAAGCGACTCCGTGTTGTGCGCTTAGAAACTACCACAGATAACAAGCGAATTGTTGGGCTCCTTGTCCCAAATGCGGCTGTGGAATCTGTACTTCAAGGTCTCTCTATCTCCCTACCTTCTCTCACATGCTTAGTCTTATCCTGCCTTTATGCACACATGCACGAGTTTTGTTATCGAAGCATGCTACAACTACCTGCCTCACCTCATCTCTCTCTCTATGTGTGTGTGTGTGTGTGTGTGTGTGTGAGCGCGCGTGTATAAGTCTGGATATAAATCTGTTTTATTGTAATTTACATGGATCTAATTCTATTGTGATGTCGTCTTGGTTGCAGATTTAGCGTGGGTCCAAGATATTGATGATTGAGATGGTGCAGTCTTTTGTTCCAAGGAGCGTGTGAGCAATACAGAAAGTAAGAATGTTGCTTTGGAGACTTGAGAATGTGATTCAAGTCTGAAGATACAAGCATAAACCTCATAGTGAAAAAATTAGAAAGTCATTTCCTGCACCATGCAAGGAAATTGTGCAGGCTCATTCATACTGATTTTTTGTCTTTTGCTTTTTTGCTCCATTTTTTGGCTCATAATTTTGTATATCTCTTACAGTATCGCAGAAGGCAGTAAGTTATAGGTTCCAGGTTGTACGAGTCGTAGTTGTACTCGAACTAATTTGTATAAATCTCTATATAATCATCATTCCATTGCTGATAAAGAAATCCATCTGTGTTCATGTTGATATTATCCTCAATTATGCCGCTTTCTAATTGGATTGCCAACATCGTTCCGAGGAGCACCGCAATAACATTTTCTAATTGGACTCCTCTCTGTTACTAACTGGGCTGGATAGGTTTTAGCACCAGTGTTGTGTTTAATGAATAGAGGGACACAAATCAGAATATGAATTTCCGGCATCGTTGGATGTGAGGAGCTCCTTGTGGTGCAACGAGACTTCGTTGTATTAAAAGCCCCCACTAATTAGTTATTATGGAAAGCAGGATGTCTGGATAAATTAGAAGGGGGTCATCTTCATGCGAGTGCGGCCGTGATGTGGTGGGTTCCTCTTTTCCATCTGCAAAGCACAGGCAAGAGCTTAATTTCGATCTTTTTTTCTCTCTAGGTCAACCTGTAACTACATTCTAAGCATGTTATACGTTCAATCGTTTTTACCAAAACATACATATGATGTTTGTGTGCGCACCAATGCATCAGTTTTTATCTTTTAATTTGATTTGCTTGATTTCTCTTCTCAAAGTTTAATGCAAGACTTCTCACCTAAATTCATTTTTACTGCAGTTGATTAAAATAAGGGTCATTTTGGATAACATGTTAGGAATAGAAAGGGTTAACTCGGCAGTATGGTCTATGTGAATTGTACCAGCCTGCATCAAGGTTCAGGCGCCATAAAACTTGAATATTACCATTTTTGGTCCAAGGTTTTGTAGTTCAGACGGAAAGCACAATAAAAATCAGCACAGTCCACTCAAAAAACACGCACACGCACATAAAATTTATTTATCTCTTAGTACTGGAGAAACCATTCAGGTCAGCACACAAATGGAGCTTCAACATGATGGTCGCTGCAGTAGAGGCCAGGTCGCTGAGTGAAACCCTGCTTCTTCAGAATCTTCCTGGCCCTCAAAACAAGCTCCTGGTTAGAAATGTCACCATCCGCCTCCCCAAGTATAGTCTGGATGGCATTGCTAAGAGCTCCGTATGCTTCGGCTGAATTTCCTCCTGGACTGGCATCGGCAGAAGTTTGGTCAGTTTGGCAGCCACTGATCAAAATCCCACCATCTGGTAGTGCACGCTTAGTTGCTCCAGCATAAACTTCTTGCTTGCTACCCACCTCAGTCTCGAGAGCAGGCTGTGCATACCCCTCGTTATGCTCCAGTTTTTGTTTGAGAAATTCCTGGGCAAGATTCCCAACCATTCCAAAGAGTCCACCACCTCCACTTTCCCCATCACCAAGTTGGAGTTTATCCATGATAACCTTCATGAACTTCTTCACCTTAGGGCTTGCATCTTCTCCAAAGACATCAAAAAGGGCTGGCCTCAGCTTCCCAACATCAATGTCATCTTTACCAGTCTTTTGCTTGAGTATTTCTATGAGAGTTGAGAGAGGCAGAGATCTACTTTTCACGTACTCTCGCTCACCATAGTCTCCTTCAACTGCTCTGTCATCAAAATCTTCCTCCTTGACATGCCGGCTGGGGTGCAATCCAGAAGGAATGTGAACTCCACGAGATTCAAATGCATCTTTCACGGTCTGTTTCAAGAAACTTTTAAATCCAAACCCAGAAGACCCCTCCTTCTCTTTCTCCTCCTCCTCCTCCTCCTCTTGACGCCTTGTGCTCTCCCCTATCTGCTCTTTAGTCTCATCAATGAGGCCACCACTATGGCATGAATCAGACACAACTGTTATGCGACAACCTTGTGGGATCTGATCCACAAAATCTCTGAAATCATCATCTGTTCACAAACATCCGAGTTGGAAGTTAGAATGGAATTTGCTTAAGCAACATTTATGACGAATCATTCTAGGAACTACGCAGTCAAGGGAAACAAATAATTCCGTAAAATCATTTCCATTTCCAAACAAGTCGAGTTTTTATCAATTAGATTAATAACAACCAATACAAGAGAATGATAAAAACCCCTTGGCTCTGATGTTTTAATTATTTGCCTGAATAATTCATGGTTCATGCTCTTCATCCATCAGTAATACTTTTTGCCAATGAATTGATTCTCTTTGAACAAATGCATGGACCATCAAACAGGCTCCAAACTATTTCAGAGCGCAAAACTGGATTGTGTCCTATAAATACCCTGGCATGGGAACTTGTAATGTGATGTAAGATCATCGTGCCAAGAAACAATAAAACAAGCCTGTATTTATCAAAAACCTCACGGTTAAAGATCCAAAAATTTGTTTTTGCAATAACAAAGACTCTGCATCTCTCTTGTTAGAATAAAGAGACTATACAAATTATCTCTTCAACAATCCTAACAGCTTTGAACAATAACAGCTCCACCACAACAGATATTAAATTATTGAAAACGCAAAGGTCCAAGAGAGTTAACTAATCAAGATTCAAAATTGACAGTCTCAAGCACAGAGATCAAGAGTCAAGACATTCCACTGACAAAAAAAAAAACCCCCAAAAAAAAAACTAATGGTATTTTCTTAGAAAACCACATACAGTAGCGCGGCTCCTTAGAATCAATTTCCCAGGGATCCAACCAAACAAAGAATAAAGGTGCTTTCCCCCCCTTCAAATTTCCTATCCACAAAAAGATCTAAAACAATCCACCATGATCGCAATAAAAAAAAAAAGAACCCCCAGAAACAAATAAGATCAATCAAAAACTGTTGTTGATCAGATCACTGAAAGAAACTAAATCGGATCACATCAATCAAAACCAATCTTTCAAGAGAGAGAGAGAGAGGAACCACAAAAGACAAGAGAAGATAAAGACATTACCAGTGATAAGATTCATATCACAAGGGACAATGCACTCATCGTAACCAGTATCATCATCCTCTCCAGTTTCAGCAGGCAACCTTGTCCCATGTCCGCTATAGTGGACAAACAACAAGTCTCCAGGCTCGGCAGAGCGAACCAGATCCTTCAGCGCCTGGCGCACGTTTCTCCCAGTTGGTTGGGTGTAAGAATCATCCGTGTCTATCAAGATAGTTATGTAATCTTCAGAAAAACCATAACGATCAACAAGACACTGGTACATCCTCTTGACATCATTTATGCAGCCTTTGAGCTCAGCTTTTGTTCCTGGGTAGTTGCAGCCTATCAACAATGCCCTCTTTGTCATGGTCCTGTTGCTGGCAACGATCAACTCAGTCAGTCTCAATTGGATTTGGGATCTTCTGATCCTTGGAGAGTGTTTTCTGTTCTTTTTAATCCTGACTTTTTGGACTCTGAGAAAAGTGGGATCGTCAAAGAAATGGTAATGATGAGTTGTCAGGAGGATTTATTTATTTATTTATTTTGGAGAAAATGTTTTAATTTAATATTAATAGTTCACTTGGTTTCTCATTAGAAATAAGGAAAACAACCATAAAATTCATTGTTTTTTATTTATTTTTTTACCGGATCAAATCTGATTGACCTTCAACAGCAGAGTAATTAAGTCCAGTATATAATATTCGCTGAGTAAATAGTATTAAAAAATAATTCCAGTATATAATTAAGTCCAGTCTATTTATTGATTTATAATTCGACCATATTATTATATATGGATGGCATTACGCGTAAAAAGGTTCTAAAAAAAGAAGAAAAAGATGGGTGAGCTGGAACACCACAATTAAAGAGGATGGTAGTGATTGGAATGTAAAAGTTATTATTTTTTAAAATATATTAAATAATATTTTTTTTATTTAAACCGGTTAAAAATTTGTATTGTAAGTTTTGATTTAAGAGATATATTTATTATTTAAAAGTAAAAGCAGAAGAAGACAAGGAAATCGTATTGCCTTGTAATTTGTTTAAAAGTTCAAGGTAAATGCATCAGTTGAATTACGTGTCATTTTACATTATTATTGTTTTACTAATAAAGAATCACGTCATATAATTTTGCAACATTTTTCTTATAAATAGTAATAAAATAAATATTTATTTATTTATTTATTTATAATACTACATTACGAGAGCTTTGCTAAATAATATAGTTAAAAAAAGTTTAAGAAATTACAGAATAACATATAGATATATAACTTTGTAATTGTAGTGATTTTAACTTTATTATAGAATAAATTATAAATGATTTAATTCGAGATCTACTATTATTGAACACCCATCCATCGGGTGGGCCTTGACCTTAAAAAATTGACAAGTCAGTTTGTGGGTGTCATGAACCATTGCCTGAAAGTCAGCCACATATTTTTTAGTTTGTCTGTAGAGTAATAAAGCTTGTATTTTTTTTATTTAAATATATATTTAAATTATTTTTTTATATATTTTAGTATATTAAATCAATAGACATTTGGTGATCCATCCACTATCTTCTATTTACAGAGAGGTCAAATAATTTCCAAAATTATAGAAAAATTCAAGCCCGCATCATTTATTCATTAAAAAACCTTTTTTTTTTTAATGTAATACCCTGAGCAAAATCATTAACAAGCAAATAGCATTTAATAAAAAATCAATCTTGAAATACCAAAGTTAACAGTGGAGTGGTTGGATCATGGAAGGATGATGGAGTGAAGTTGATGTACGATGACAAGGGAGTTCTTGTGAGTTGAGTCCCCTTTTAACGTGCACTCGAGCCGTATCATCAGCCATTTGTCAGTTATTACAGTGAATCCCTGTTTACCAGCTAACTCCGAACTCCCAGGGGATCAAAACATAAGTGGGGAGGAAGGAGCGTGGCATCTATTGTAACTTGCAGTAATTATTGATCGAAATATAATTAAGAGAATTATCGATCATCATATAGACTACTACTTCAAGATGCGAGACACACAAGGCCGAGTATCAGTTTATTTAAATAAAACCAGAATCATTAATTGTCAAGAAATAAGAACAAAATGTCATGGAAAAACCGCAATGGAATGGACATCCATCAAGGGTTGTAACTGCGCCGAGCTGGACAGACATTAATCTGTCGCAGATTTACTTAATCGCGTCGTGGTGGATTGGCCTTTTTTTTCCTAGGTGCGGGATTAACATAATTACAGTCCAGTCTGATTTCGCTTTCCTTCGGAGCAGTATAGACAAGAATGTTTCCAAGATTCACCATTGACGCTGCAAACTGATTAAAGAAAAGGTCAGGCTGCTGATCTGTGAATGCTGAAACGAATGGCGCAGTTCTTGGATCCGAGTAGAGTTCTTGATCTGTTGACAGCAACCCCTTTTTCTTGCCAAGGTTGTTGTAGTACTCCACGTCAAAAGTCTTTGGAGTTGTTATATCTAGATTGACCAAGTTAGAACTCCATTTGCAACTTCCTGTCAAGTTCCTCAAGTATTGTCTGTCAAGGGTAGGATCAGGCCTGCCAGTTCCCTTATAGTTAGCGAGTCTGTGCATGAATGAATAGCAACTGCTCCTTCCAATTGTGTGTGAGCCTGAGAGAACAACCAGATCAAGAATGCTCAATCCTCTTTCCTGGAAGAAATCAATCAGAGCTGTGACATTTTCGCGGCCCTGAGGAACAAGGTCAGCCTCTTTGGCAATGGAAGTTTTTCCATCTTTACGCCCAAATGTGACTTCCCAGAATGGACCTCCAAGCAGAAGAGTGGCATCTCTAGCCGCAGCTGTGAGAATGTCCGCGCATGAGACAGTTTTTGGACACTTCCTCTCAAGCTCTGCTTTAATTTCATCAATCACTTGGAAACCTCTCAGTGTCTTGCTAGCATAAGCTCTCCTTTCACTATTTCGATGGTTCAACAAGATAGAAGCATCACATCCCTGCATTGCATGTTGTCAATATTTTTTGTCTCATAAGACTTATACGAGACTAGCAATTCTATCATTAATAAAATCAGTTAAAAGAAAAGGAAAAAACCAATTAATGACCATCATTTGGTGCATAAAAGATGCCAAAACCTGAGACCTTTTCTCAGGTTGAGAATACTAGCTAGTGCAATGGTCGTGAAGGATATATATTAGAGGTGCAAGATTTTTGGTCATAATTTAGTGCTTACCCTAACAGCGCAATCATGGAAGTGCAAGCGAATGATGCTAGCTGCCAAGGTGTAATCCTTCAGAAACCAAGCTTTCATTTTTCGGTGAATTATTTCTTCAGCAGCAGGGCAAGTTTTTTGATAGTAGCTAAGAGACAGGAAATCTTGAGGAGACAAGATCGACGGTGCTCCCAGAGGCTTAACTAAATCTTTGACAGGGTTCTGTGGCAATATGGCTGACACCATGTGCAGCTCAAACTGGACAAGGAGGAGAAAGGTGCAAAACCACCACTTCATGTTGCTTTTTTGATCTCTTGTCAGCACTGGCATGTCACACTGACAAAAACTGTTCGAGTATTTACTGATTGTGTTCTCCGCCTTGTTTTATACCTGATTCATTGTGGATTTTTATGTGTTGTAAAGAGAGAAATACGTGAGGAGCACTCTCTAATTCACAATTTTTATGACTTGCAAACATGTACTCCAAGTGGGGGCTCTCAGGACAGCCATACACGCTGTATTACAGAGTTAAATATTAAGGTCACTTGGACACTCGACAGCCCAGAAGAAATCCATGCTGTTAAGAGAGAAACATGGAATTGGGAACTGCAGGATGATCGTTCAGCTACAACTCTTTAATTTAAAAAATAAAATCAACTGTTTCAACATATTTCGTTATGATTTAGGGAGGAAAATAAAAAGAAACGGACTTGGTTTAGATCTAGAAGGAATACAATTATTACGAGGGCCTTGAATTCAAAACATAAAGTCCATCAAGAGGCCATTAGTTAGTCAGTAATTAACTAAACTATCGATCTAATAACAAATAGCTCAGGATTGACGCATAGCTAGAGTGCCAACCCTTCAACTCTGTAGAAATTAACAAAGTCTATACCGGCCGTAATATTTAAAGAAATTCATGATCATGCTGCATCTAAACTTTTTTTTTTTTTATCACATTTCAAAATAAAAATAAATCCAATAAAAATAGCGCAGAAAACTCGGGATCTAATATCGGCTATATTTGGCATGGCCCTGATTGGAGGGGGAAGGGTTGACCTTTCTGGGTCAAGTCATGCAAATGCCACTCGGCAAATTTGGGCCCTTAATAAAGACATTCTATCCAGCTCAGAAAGGAGCACTGGACACGATCAAAATGAAGGAAATTTTGTGTGACGTCCACTAAGAAAAAACTTCAAAAGAAATAAAAAATAATAGTTATCTACAAAATTAATTGACCTTCTGATTCAGCTTAAACTTTTACTAGAACAAAACAAGTCACAGCATGTTTACATACATATTCTCAATCACACTACAGCACAAAATCTTGAAACAAGCAAAAAAAAAAAAAAGAAAAAATTCACACTATCCCGCAAGATATGAGACCACGCAGCTAACCACAACAAACAGAAGATTTAAGCCTTGCAGCAAACAAAACGACCTAAACCCCTGGAAACATGTTTTTCACCATCATCTCCAGAGATTTCTACGGCCTTGTTTTTAGGCTTCGTTTTCAGTTCATCTTTAGGCACTGTCACCACAAGAACCCCATCATGCATTGACGCCTTAATCTCATCAAGTTTAGCATTTTCGGGCAATCGAAACCTCCTTGAAAACCCACCACGCGACCTCTCTTTGCAGTGCCACTTCTCTCCTTTCTCCTCGGCTTCTTCTTTTCTCTCTGCAGTACTTATTTGAAGCACTGTCCCCTCATGAACTTCAATCTTCACGTCCTCTTTTGTAAGGCCGGGAAGATCGATCTCGAATACATGGGCGTGAGGAGTTTCCTTCCAGTCCATTTGGGTCTCTGAGTTTTCGATCAAGAAACCCCGAAATGGATCAAACAAGCTGTTTTGGTTCAAGAGAGAGTGAAGGAGAGACATTTTCTGGTTTTTTTTTTTATATATATATTTGGCTGTGCTGGAAAGATTTTTTGGCTTAGGAATGTTAGAACGAAGAGTTAGCTGAAGACTTCAGTTGTTTTGTTATGCTTGTTTGTTTAGGTATTGCTATTGAAGGTATTTATATTGGATCATGTGGCAGAGACTGGCGAGTTCTTGAAGTTTCTGGTGATAGATTTTGCAAATTATAAGGATTTTGACTCCCGAGGATCATAACGTCGGAAGAGATAATCACACTCCATTTGGTAGTCAACACAAGGGAAGTTTCTGGGGGAACCTAGAAATGGACATAATAAAAGTTTCTATGTCAAAAAAGTTGTTTAGCTGTGCAATTAATTAATCACAGACATGGAATTTATTAGAAGATTGTAGAACATGCCCAGCGAGAAAACCATGATTTGACAGTGTTCATCTGCAGTTTAATTTAATATTTTA
>Ga0325404_1001035_pt1 | contig 28942 bp, 17 predicted proteins | sample PopdelMetagenome_18_FD_205664 | JGI IMG/M metagenome (GOLD analysis project Ga0325404, IMG submission 205664) | Populus deltoides microbial communities from Bellville, Georgia, United States - Xylem-Control-R1 | ecosystem: Host-associated > Plants > Phyllosphere > Stem > Wood/Secondary xylem...
AATCAATGCATGGTTTGGCAGATTTCAGGTTGGTGTTAATTTATAATTTTCAGCTTATTTCTAATAAATTATTAATATAATTGTAAATAAATTATTGTTTTTATTTAAACTTGTTTATTTATACACAGCACAAATTCTGCTGGGACAGTGAGCATAACACTGTTGTGAGGAGGGTGTGGGAAAATCACGCGGCAACTAGGTAAGATCGAAAATAATATAGGATTTTTTTTAGACAAAAATTTATGTTTCGAAATGTAATTTTTGGTTGCGTGAAGTAGGTTGCGTGATTTTTGGTATGAGGCACAGAAAAAGGCAAAAACAACTGCGAGGGATAGGGGTTTCGAAGGCTGGAACGATGTTGCGGTTTGGAGGGATTTCAAACCGATATACATCCCGGAAGATATATGGCCGCACTATCTTGAGCATGTGACGTCTGAGCGGTTCACACGACGCTCACATTCCGGTGCTGGCAACCAGAACGGCCAATTCATGGTGGGGTGACAACGCACACTGGCGGCTTCGTTCCGTTTGCTGCACATGCGAAACGGATGGTAAGATTAATTTAAATGAAATATATCGTTAAATTCAGTTGTTATTAATATATCTTTTTTCATTATAGGCTGCGTCTCTTGGACGTGAGCCGAGCCCGATGGAGCTGTTTGTGAAGACGCATGTGCAGAGTCAAGACCGCTAGAAGGGGGCGCAACAGTTCGTTGATAACCGTGCTCAGCATTTCGTGGTATGTTTGTTCAACCATTTTATTTTGTAAGTTATTATGTAAGTTATTATGTTTATTGTATTGAATATGATGATTACTTTTTTATTTTATTTTCAGGAGACGTATAATAATCGGTTGAGGGAGAGATATGGGGACGATACTTTGACCCATCCGGAATTCGATCCGGATTTGTGAATGGAGGTTGGCTCATCAGGTGGACCCGATAAAAATCGGGTTTACGGGCTGTCCAACACTACGGCCGACAACTTGCGGTCGACCCGTAGTGTTTCAACCGTTGGGAGCTCCCAATCAATATCGAGCTCCCAATTTAAGGAGTCCGTGGTCTTGCAGCAACACACTGCTCAGCTCACCGAGAAATACGATAACCTCCAAGCGGAGTACGCACAATTCAGAGCGGAACAAAGAGCGGAGTCTGAGCAGCTCAAAGCGTCTCAAGCACAACAAAAAGCGGAGTATGAAGCGGCTCATGAACAACAAAAAGCGGCTTATGAACAACTTCGAGAAATGATCATAAACATGTCAAATAGTGGAACATGTACGCCTAATATTTTTTGGCTGTATAACCACCAGTCTCCTCCAGGATCTCCTCCTCCTCCTCCAGCTCCACCTTTATATTAATTTGTAATCAACATTATTTACCTTTAAAACTTTATTTAATATTTTTCTTGAAACATATTTAGTTTGTAATGAATATTATTTAACTTTGTTTTTTTTTTTATGTTTAATAAAAATTTTATTTGCATAATTGGTTTGTATAACAATTAATTTATATAGTTTTACATTAAATATCCTAAATAGTTTTTTCAAAACAAATTAAGAAAAAAAACTATTACCAATGATTTTACCGACGGATTAATTCGGTCGGTATTTTAAACGTTCACCGACAGACTTACCGACGGAATTAATCCATCGACATTTAACAGTAGCTTCCACCAGTACCAACGAATTTACAGGCGGACATATTCGGTCGGTATTTCATAAATTCACCGACCGAGGTACCAACGGATATTTTTCGTCGGTAATGACAATGTCACCGACGGAATGAAAATCCGTCGGTATATTTCAAGCGGGAATCTTTTTTTTTTTGGCGTGCACGTTCCGTCTGTAAAACCGTTGGTAAATGGTTTTTTTGTTTTTCCGACTGATATACCGACGGAATGGGGAATCACCGACGAAGGTAAAGTCGACGGACATATTCCGTCGGTGATGACATCGGTAAAACAATCACCGACGAACTTCTAATCATACACCGACGAAATTTTTCCGTTGGTAAAACTGTGAAATCTTGTAGTGTTAATTATCAAACTTTTAATTTGTCTCAAATTGACCCCTGATTTGATCATTTTTTGTCCCTAAATCAGCACACCTTTTTCATCTTGGTCCTTTGTTTTAGGATTCTTCAATTTAGCCCTCAATTAACATTTAAACTTCAAATTTCTTTCAATTAAGCCCATAATAACACCACTTTAGGCTTTCAAAAGTTCAATTTTGTCCCTGGTCTTACAATTTTTGTGAATTGATCTGAATTAGGCCTCAAAACTCAATTTTCCTTTAATTGAATCAACAAAACCCGTTAGAAGTTTAATTAAGTCCCTAAGCTTAATTAATTCTTTCAATTTTGGCTAATTTGAAGTTTAAAATTTATTTTTTCTTCAATTAAATCCTTAATTAAGTCAATTAAACCCATTAGAAGTTTAATTAAGTCATTAAACTTAATTAATTCTTCTAATTTTGATCAAGTTGGACTTCAACCTTAAACTTCTTTCCATTAAATCATTGATTGAGTCATCAAAACCCATTAGACATTTAATTAAATCCTTGAACTTAATTAATTCTTCTGATTGTGATCAAATTAACTTTTAAACTTAATTTTTATTTTAATTAAGTCTTTCTTCAAACTATTTTGTCATCAATATTTCAATCTGAATGTTCATTTGGTGTTTTTTTTCTTGTTTATAACTCAAACGCTCATTTATTTGTGACCTGAAAATATTTTTTATATTTTGAATTTATGATTTCTTAGATTTTTGAATAACAATAAAATAAAATAGGAGAATATATTTTTTTTTTGTAAAAGAATCTTGGAGAACCCAAAATTGGGTTATGACAAGGGGTATTAAGGCTTTTGTATGAATATAGATACTATCTATTTTGCAGGGGATTCCATGGAATAATATCAAAAGTCGTACTCAGTTTATTTGAAATACCTTAGTGGCTAATACGATTATGTTCACTTAATTAGAAAAAAAATAAGACCTGTATGGCTATTTTTGTGTTAGGACCAACTACTTCGCTCCAGGTAACCCTGGGGTCAACTCTCTGATTGCTATCCTCTTACCTCAAATCAAACCCTAGTAAACTTTATGGTATCCTCAAAAAAATAATGAAACCCCATGTCATACCTTCAAAGCTCCACCATCTGTCGCAACTTTCAGGTTTGCCTTGTCAAAGGTTCTTCTGTAATGTGATTTCTGGAGCTTACAGTCTAGTGAGAGTGCGAAGTTAGAGTTTTTGGAGAAGAATAGGGGTGAAATTGGGAATACAGCTGGAGAATTTCAGAATCAACAATGGTATTTATACTTCCTATGAACTCATAAACTTGGTTGCAAAATCACGATTTTGATCGAGTCTATCAATTTTGCACAAGTCAAGTATAATTTTACTGATTTTCAAGTTTTTAGTATAAGTTTCCATGTTAAATACATGTTGACAAGCCAATTCATGATTTTAATAACAATACCTAGAACCTTTTGGGTCAAGGCCACGCACATGGCCCAATTCATGTCCTAATATCTCATGGGTCTTGCCTTGTATCGTGGACCAAGTACCTAATTCTATAGGGTTTCTTATCTGATCTAAGCTCTTTAGCATAGATCCTACTCAATTTGCATCTTTAGTTGCACAAGAGTCTCTCATAGCCTATTATATTTTTTATTTCTTTTATTTAAGTAAAAAAACAAGGTTTAGGAAGTGCAAATACTCCTTGAACCACATATATATAAATAATTTATAATTTTTATTCTCAACATGTACACACTAGTTTTTAAGGGTATTCATTTTATACCAAAACAAGAACAAATAACCTTATTTTAAAATTTAATGTTTTTTTATATATTTATTATATTTTTTCTTTACAGAGATATGGACTTAAATATTCGAGAGTTCTCAAATCCATTCAAAAAAAATATTGTTTTGAAGATGTTAAAATTTTTATATCAAGATATAATCTTTCTTTGTTATTGGAGAATGCATCTATCATCATGAACACTTGATAATCCTATTATCTAATGATCAAATAATTATATTTCAAAGTAGTTTAAATTTTGAAACATCATTTCACAAGGACTCTAAAGCCCACGAAAACAAACGGGCTTGTCAATTGATTAGTAAGAAACGAAGCCATTAGAAAGCTTCAGATCTATGGTTTTCAAAAGTTTTATCTTTACATTATTCTAAGGTTTCTTGTGCTCCAATTATACCCACATTTGGTAAAGCCTACCTTTGGTGTTCTTTTTCTGAAGTATCTATATGCTATAATTATATAGCACGCCCCTTCTTTAATTTGAATATGCTTTACTTTTCTTCATTGGGAGCTCTTTAGTGCAGTTGGAAATATGCTGACCCGTTATGAAAAAAGGGAATGTTTTTTTTTCTTAATAGCTAAGATTTCATCCATTTAGGAGATTAGCAGACATTGGAATATTTGCGTTATCAGGGTTTCCAGCAATCTCAACTTAACTACATGTATCATACTATTATGCAAGAATCAAGTGGAGACCAAAGTATTCTTTTTATATATATACAGATTTATTACACACTTATCTAGCTAATTAAAAAAAAAAAAAACATTATGTCTTTCACATCCATGCATGTTTAGAAAGATCTAAAGGTATCTATATATAAATCAAAACTTAGATACTTTTACGAATAAAGTTAATGAAATATAGATATGTCATTTTTTTTAAGCAGGTGCAATTGGATTATGATTTGTAGTAAATTGTTTCGTTTTATCTACCTTAGTTAAAGTTATCTAGAATACACTACCTGTTCAAAATATTTTTCTTTCAAAAAAAAAAATTAGAATGTATTGGTTCACTGAATCGTGTTTTACCTTGAGATAATTTTTTTAAAAACATGAAAAAAATATCAAAATTGTAGAAAATTTTTAAGCAGTGTCTTCAAACTCAATAGCTTGAATGAACAATAATAATGTAGTTTGGATTTTAAAAAAATAAAAATAACAAGAAACCCTATATAAAAACAAATCAAAATCAAAGCTAAAATAAAACATATCATATATAATGATCAATTGAAATAAATTAAATGTTTAACAATAAATTTGATCAGCACCAGCTACGCAACCGACCTCACCTTTCAAGTCCACAATCTGGGTCCTGGAATCAACTATGTTTAGTAATTTAATTTTTTACATGAGTATAGGATAAATAATAATAATAATAATAATAAATAAATAACTAAAATTTGAAAATGAAAGAAAAAAAAATAAAGGAAAACAAATTTGCAAGAAGACTTTTTTCTAAAAAAACATTAATATGGTGACATATTGAAGCAGCTCGATTCATCCAAAGTTAACTTGTTATATCCGCGATCATGATAATCATAAAAAAAATAAATTTTGAAAAAATTAACTCCACATGAAAAAGAAAAACAAAACACATCGCGAAGACAAATTCAAAATAAAATAAATGCTTAATTTTGTTTTCAATATGGCATATTTGTTTTTTTAAAAAAATATATATTGAAATGACAATATTAAATTGACTTGGATGTTATGGATTAACCTATCAAACCTATGATCCGGGTCATATACTCAGCTAAGTTTAATAAATTTTTTTATAAAATTTATTATTTACCTAAAGATAAAATAATAAAGTTTTAATAAAATAAAATAAAATATAAAAAAAACCCTAACACATAGGCCTACAAGCCTAGGTGCGCACACCTAGACCTAATTTTATTTTTATATATATCTTTTTAAGGGGCAAATGACTTGTCTTTCAACTCCTTTTTAAAAAAATAATAATTAAATAACCCTCAAATTTCGGCCACTATACTAGTTGAGAAATTAGGGTAAAGTATTTTTTGATCTAAAAACTCATATTTCAACCCATTTTAACCTAAAAACTATCTTGTAAACGCCCTTAAAACATGTAGAAATCAATTTATCAACCTAGAAACCTAAAAAAGGTTTTAAAAAACAATAGAACTGGGTAAAAAACAATTCTTTGAATTCTATCTTATTTTTTAGAAAATATTGAGGTCCTAAACAATCATAATCAAACTTCTCTCATCAAATAAAAGTCATTGACACCAAAATCAATCATTTTTGTTGTTGGGAACAGTGTAAAAAACAACTTTCTCTCTCTACTCTAAAATCTAGCGACTCTTTCTCTCTTCTCACAAACCAAGGACTGAAAAATAAAAAAGAATAAAAAAATATATGAAAATTGAATTTTTGATAATTAAAGGAACTGAATTTTTATGAACTGAAAAGTAGGGGTGACCAAACTAAAACTTTTTGTCCAAAGTTTGAAACTTTGAAGTCACCATCTGTATTCCCTGTCTTTTTCAAGTTCGTCTTCTATCTTTCAATTTCATTATTTCTTAAATATAAGAATTAATTAGGTTTCAATTTGAGCTCAAAATGATATAATTCAAGAAAAAAAGGTTTGAGGATCAAAATGAAAATATAGAGAAGGTGAATTGTTCTAGTTCACAGGAAGGAGAGACAATGCATGGTAAATTATAAACAATGAAATATCGATACCTTTTAGTTTATTTTGTAATAACTAGTGAACTTAGCCAAGCTTCATTGTAAATAAAAATAAAAATAATTTAAAACATAAAAATCACACTATTAAAGTTTTTTAGTTTTTTTAACATAATCTTTTTTAATTGTGAACTTAAAATTTGATATGTATGTCTAATAAAATAATTGATAATTATATACACCAATAAATATTAAAAATGTTGTTAACAATAATCAAAGACTAAATCAAAAAACTAAGAGATAGATGTAAATTTAAAGATATGAGCTCGTGTTGTGAAGAGCCATTAAATTTTTTTTATTTAATTATATGTCAACATTACTCTTAAGAGAGTAATAATTTTAATTCTATTGAAACAATTTTTTTCCATTTCTTTTAACATTTAATATATATATATATATATATATATATATATATATTGTTCTATATTCTTTATTTAATAAAAAAAATAGAATAAGTATAAAAAATGAAAGATTTGAAAGAAGGATAAAAAACATCTCTGTAATTAAAATATCTTTATCTTATCAACACTTTCTTTTTATTTTAGCATTTTATTACAATAATATTTTTTTACAGCACCTCATCGTAATCATAAAAGCAAGTTTAAATTAAAAAAAATACTAAAGTTTTGATAATTTAAATGTAAATGCATTCATATATATATATATATATATATATATATATATATATATATATATATATATATATATATAATGATACACAAATTATGCGTTGATTTAGGGAACAAACATTTTGGTTAATTTATCAAATCTAGTGTAGCTCAGCAGGCCAATCTAGAGACTCTTATATTTGATTCCTTGCTTGATCTGAATTTCAAATTAAATCAGGTTGAAGTTGAAATAAAATAACCTGGTTGACATGGTAGGTTCAAACACAACCCGGTTAAAAACACGATTTGATTTTAAAAACTCAAGACAACTTTTTTTATTTTTTTTGAAAAAAAAACATTTATAAGATGTTTTGAATCAACCTGCGTTAAACTAAGTTAACTGTGTTAACCTAAGTTAATCGCGATCCGTGTCACAGATCCAGTTAGGTTTAATAAAAAAAATTTAATCTATTTTTTATTTAATTATGAAATAATAAAAATAGAGATGCATATGAAAACAACCGAATAAAATTTAAGTATATATAAAAAAAACAATTCATGAAGGGTTGTACAAAAAGAGTGCTTACTATATTATAAAACAAATGTTATAATATCATTCAAAAACAAAAAAAGAATAAATGGGATTTTATAAAATAATATCCCAAATATATATTGAATTAATTTATTTTAATAAATTTTAATTGACATCAAAGACTCATTGTGCAAAGCCATTAACTGACCCGGTTTCAAATTAGGTTGAAGATGACTTCCCATTTGATCTGGTCGACTTGAATTGACTTAAAACAAATTAAGAGAATGTCGTTTAAACTTTTTTTTTTAAAAAAAATATAGAGACAACAATATTTTGAATCGACCTGGGTCAACCCACCAAACCTATCACCTAGGCCATGAGCTTGATTAGGTATAATAATTTTATTTTGTGAAATTTATTATTTATTTAATTATTTGATAATAAAAACAGAGAAGCACATAAAAGAAATAGAATAAAGTTTGTTTAAAAAAACACAAATAAAACATTACAAAAGGGTTGTACAAAATAGCATTTGCTAATATTATAAAAAAATGTTGCAATCTTATTGGAAAATAAAGTAAAAGTTGAATGGTATTTAATAAAAATAATATTTCAGATATATTTTTAATTAATTGATTTTAATAAAATTCAATTTAAACTGAAGGAAAAATATAAAAAAATAAAGAAAAAAAAAGGCAAAGTGGAGGACGACGCATCTATTAATGTTACTTTGGCAATATTAGGTGGCTAAAAAATCGACCTTAACTCATTTAGATCAAAATAACTTGTTAATCATTTTTTTACCTAAAAAACTTACAAAACACTCCATAAATCTTATTAAACTCATATCTATCCTCAAACCAACTCTTAATTGCCCAAAATAACCGACAAATCACCTCAGTTCAAAACAAATCCAAGCCTGACCCATTTGGACCAGGAAAAAAACTATTTTTAATTATTTTTTCCACTTGAAAACACATAAAAAATAACTCATAAATATCAATAAACTCATATATAACTTCAAATCAACTTTTAATAAAAAAATCACCAAATTTAAAATAGATCGCAAGTCTCGATCTATTTTTTTTTTTCAACGAAAGGACGAGTAAGAAACATCTTGATGAAAATTCTCTCATCAATATCATTATTGCTAGAATATAATCAACTTACCACTTTCTCTTTCATTCCTTATTTTTCAATAATTTTATCTCTCCTTTCAGACTAGGAATAAAACATAAATAAAATAAAGTTTTGAACCAAATTATAAAATGCTAAAACTAAAAGGACCAAAAGATAAGTCTATGGAGGATATGTGGACAAAAGTATAATTTTCGCATGAATTCTGGAAAAGCCATGCTATTTTGTTTTTATGATTGGTTTTTTTCTTTTAATTGTGTCTTTATGCTATAAATTTAAATTTTTTTCCCATCAACTCAACATTGAATAAGTTTAGAAACCTTATCAAAACTTTTAATTGCCAAGAATATATATAAATATAAGAGATCATCAACTAAAAAAGATCACATGAAATAAATAAAAAATTTAATGACTAAAAAAGCATTATTGAAATTTGTGTGCTTTGTGAGGAGAAACATTGTGTCAGGCGCCCTAGTAAAACACCTTTAAAGAATTAGTTCTATATATATATATATATATATAAAGATTGGAATTTAACAGGGTGGTACCTAGATAATTAAGTATAATCAAGTAGCTTCTTTACATGCGAATATCTAACATCCAATTTTTTTCTTAACGTAAGTATGGGTTGATACAGTTTGATTTGGATAAAAAAAAATTAACTAAAATAATTTTTAAATTAAACTAAATAAAAAAAACTGATTTATTCAATCTTATTTAAATAGATTAATAAAAAAAAAAACTTAGACTTTTTTTTTATCAAGGGTTTGATTTTCTTGAGATAAAAAATAATTTGTTCAGTTTCGTTATATATAGTTTTGGTTTTTTAAGTTTGATTTCTTGGTTCAATTTTGTTGGTTTCTAAAATGTAAAACAAAAATCCAACGGCCAATTTTTTTTAAAATCTTCTAATTGTTTTTTCGTTTTGATTTTTTAAATTAATTTTAAATTGATTTTTAAGAATATTCTGGATAATCTGACACCTACGTATTGGTTACAAATATGAAGTACCCTTATTAGAGGTTTCACCACCCGAAGTCATCTTTACGCTTCTGCCCTTGACTTGTAGCGTATTCTATATTTAATGCCCACTCCAGTTTCAAAAAATGCAGAGTAGAAACAGCTCCTCCTAAGCCATGGTGGTGCTTCCTTATACTGTTGCTTTCCTACTCCTTTCCTTCTTACAGACTGTAAAAATCGCAAGTAAGTTTGCGTCTCTTTCTATTTTAATTATCTCCTTTCATTTCTAAAGAATTTACCTTAACTGAGCTGTCTTCATTTCAGTCTATGAAAACAAAAAATGTTGGTGTTCTGTTTTGTCGCTTAAAAATTGATGTTTGATCATCTGCTTTAAATTTTGCTGCTTTTTGTGCAGACTCGCAATCATTCATCGGTATAAACTATGGCCAAGTTGCGGACAACCTTCCATCACCATCATCCACCGCAAAGCTTCTTCAATCCACTTCAATCCAAAAGGTCCGATTATATGGATCGGACCCCGCCATAATCAAAGCCTTAGCCAACACCGGAATTGGAATTGTTATCGGCACTGCAAATGGTGACATTCCAGGACTAGCCTCTGATCCCAATTTTGCCAAGAGCTGGATCAACACAAACGTGCTTCCCTTCTATCCAGCTAGCAATATCATCCTCATCACTGTTGGCAACGAGGTCATGACTTCCAATGACCAGAATCTCATGAACAAGCTCTTACCAGCAATGCAAAATGTACAGAATGCTCTAAATGATGCATCGCTCGGGGGTAAAATTAAGGTCTCTACTGTTCATCCGATGGGAGTGCTCAAGCAGTCTGAGCCACCTTCTTCTGGAAGCTTTGATCCAAGTTATGGGGATCTGATGAAGGGCTTGTTGGAGTTTAATAGTGCGAATGCTTCGCCTTTCGCAATCAATCCCTACCCTTACTTTGCCTACAGAAGCGATACAAGGCCTGAGACTCTTGCTTTTTGCCTTTTCCAACCGAATGCAGGACGAATGGATGGAAACACTAAGATCAAGTACATGAACATGTTCGATGCTCAGGTGAGAGTAAATCAAATTGCAAGTGCGAAAATTTTGTATCAATAGATGACATAATAAAAATGCTACTGACAAGTGGTTTAATCAATTGCAGGTGGATGCAGTTTATTCTGCACTGAATTCTATGGGATTTAAGAATGTTGAGATAATGGTGGCTGAGACTGGATGGCCATATAAAGGAGATGACAATGAAGTAGGGCCAAGCATTGAGAATGCCAAGGCTTACAATGGCAATTTGATCGCACACCTTCGATCGATGGTGGGCACTCCACTCATGCCAGGAAAATCAGTGGATACATACCTCTTTGCTCTTTATGACGAAGACTTGAAACCTGGACCTGGTTCTGAGCGATCATTTGGACTTTTCAAGACTGATCTCACCATGGTTTATGATGTTGGACTCTCTACAAGTAGCCAGGTAAGAACAAAATTTATGTGCATTTCATTGGTATTTCGAGCTTTCCTTTGATTTGGCATTAGAATTTCTGTGTTTGGTTGGGAAGATGGGTTTTAAAACATCACCACGCATTTTGTTTGTTAATAGAATGGACAGTTCCTTTTCAAGAAAGAAAAGGGCCAAATTGTACTAAAAAAAAACCTTGAACTTAACTTCTGAACAAAACAAATCCTGATTTTCTATCCTAAAAATTATGATTTTTGGAATTGGCTTGTGCTGTTAGGAAATTAACAAAAAAAAAAATCCAGACACATAATATCTTTTTAATCGCTTTTTATGTCTTTATTAATAATAATAAAAATAAATGTAGAAAGAAATATTTAACTTTTTAATATAATATCATTATCAACAATATTTGAAATACATAGAATATCATTTTTAGAAAAATAAATCCAAAATATTTTGGCAAATTACACCTGTAAAAACTATTTAATTTATTGAAACAAACTCAGCCACCAGTAGCAGCACCACAACTGCCGCCGTCACCACCCACGAACACCATCACCAACAATAATAGCAGCACAAGAACGAGCAGCAACAGAAGCACGAGCAGCAGCAGCAGCATAAGCACGAGCAGCAAAAGATGGAGTGTTTTTTGGTTAGTTTTTTTAGAATTGAAATTTTTTAGAATTGGAGTTTGGAGAGGTATATTTAATTAGGATTTTCAATTTAGATTTGTTGTATGAGTTTATGAAACTTTCTTTGATTTGCCTTTTCGTTTATGACTTGCAAACTTAGAATATGAAGTTGTAAAGAGATGATAAAGACAAGTTAGGGTTTCTCTCTCTATTTTATAAGTTTTTTTTGTCGATTCTATTTTTTAGGAATAAATTGAAAAAATAATTGGAAAATCAGTTCAAAAGATATTTGTTGGTTAAGTATTATTATTAATTTTTTTTAGATATAATGGGACGAGGAAAGGTGTTGCATATTCGATATTGTGACTTCTTAATATATTTTATATCTGGACCAACTGGCTCATTTAGTAGAAATTTGATACTTATGAGTATTAGAAATCCCAATTTTGTTTAGATTACCGTGGGTGTCTGGGTCAGCTTGCGCACACTTCAACTAATCTCACAGGCCCTGAAGTTAACGACCGTGTAAGTCTCCAGTGGCCCTGAGGTTTGTGGAACTTGAACTAGTGGTCTCTAGAAAGCAAACCAAGCCTAATCAGTTGAGCTACACCCCTCATGGTTCAAAACTTCCAATTTTGGTAGATTTCGTTTAGGGGTGAGAAAAAAACCGAAAAACTGATTAAACTGAAAAAACCGGAAAGAATTTAACAGAAAAAACCAAATTAAGAAAAAAAACCGAATAAACCAATTAAAAAGCCTAAGAAAAAAATTGGTTCGGTTCGGTTTCAGTTTTTAAAATATTAAACCGATTGAACCGAACCGAACCGAACCAAATTGGTTCAACCAACATTTAAATCCACTATAAAAAGAAACCCTAAAACTAAATTTCACAATCCTTCAGCTCTCAATCACCCCCCTCTCTCCTAAATGTCTTTCAAATTGTCCCTCTCTCACCACTCTCCTTCTCTAATTTTCTCATTATTCTTTGATTTTTTGGATCAAAAGATTCAAAACTCAAGCCTTTATAAACAGAAGATGAAGGAATAAAAAATGTTTGACCCTAATTTTTTTTGTCTTTTCCTCTTTCATACTGTATACTTCATCGTATACTTCATCATTATTATTTATAAACAAAAGATGTAGAGATAGAAAACGTTTTTTGCTATATGTTTTTGCATAAAAGCCTTTTAGAGACAGTAGAAAATGTTTTTTGCTTTTGCGCATGGTAATACGACCATCACCAAAGGATGTGAATTAGGGATATTTTGCCCTAATTTTTGCTATCTGAATTAATTAGAGAGAGTCTCAGTTTCATAGATTTCTCAGTTTCATAGATTTTTCAGGGTTGTTATAGGCTTTTTATGAGTTGATCCTCTTATCATTTAGATTATTATTTTGCACTTTATATACGGCTGAAACCCTTGCCGTTTAGACCAATCAATTCATCAACCATCTTCTCCGTTTGTTAGCATCAGCTTGCCCTTCACATGAAACATAATTTGATAGCACCGGTTTTTCCAATTTTTTTCCTCAATTAACCGAACCAAACTAAAACAAAAATGATCGGTTTGAACCGGTTTTAGTTTGATTTCGGTTCTAAATTAAAAAAATTAATTTGGTTGGTTTTTTAAGTAAAAACCGAACCAAATCGAAAATGTTCAACCCTAATTTTGTTGGTGGAATTGTGAATATTTTCTTATGATGCTTCTTTTATAGTTCTTATCCATGCAAACAACAATGAAATATATATAGCCTTTTTGCGGGTGGTTAATAAAAAGATAAAAAAAAAAAAAAGAAATATATTTACCATAAAACACTGATGTCTTCATTAACCAAAAAAAGATCTTCACCGAACCCAAAACGTTTAATGCTTAGTCCACCATCTGTTCGCTAAATTTAAACACCAAGAAACAGAAACATTACCTCGAAATCAATATTAGAGTGATAACCCCAACAGGGCCTCTGTAATCAGCATCTATGACACCAGCACCCATATCAATCGAGTGTTTCCATGTCAATCTCGATCTCGGTTCTAAAACAACAAAACTCAATTTTAGAAACAAAACCAAACCATCTGTGAACATAAATTAAAAGGTATGAAGTGAGATTTAGCAATGCTCAAATCTGTAGGGACAAGGGCTTTTCCTCTAGCTGGAACCTTTGTCTCTAAGGCACTGTGCAACATTAGAAACAAAAACCCATGAATTTGCTAATAATCCTGCATCCTTCAAAAAATGAAAACACTAGAAGAGGGTTTTGCTTAATACCTGGAGAGATCACAGCCAGCGGCAAGCAGAGAGCATCTAGAGGGCAAAGCAGCGCTTTCAGAGTGCCTTTTCACTTTCAGGAGAGATGATGGAATTGGAGCGGCTTCGTGGACGCCATTTTGTTGGAGCTTGGGGATTTTATGAGAAGTCTCTTTGTTTTCAGGGCTGTTGTTTCGTAATTCTGCTTGGGGCATTTTGAGGACTTGAGGGTTCGGATGATAACAAAATGGGAGTTGTCTAAGGTACTCTCGAAGCTGCAGACTGCAGAGGAAAAAAAAAATAATTCAACATTGTAGCTTCGTAGTGTTTTACGGGGAAAGTTATCATGCTTAACATGATTTGTAGTAAATTTTTCCATGCTATCTACCTTAGTTAAAGTTATCCAATACATTATTTGTTCAAAACATGTTCCTTCTAATTTTTTTTTGGATGCATTGGTTCATTGAATTGTGTTTAATCGTGGTTGAGCTAAAAAATTTTAAACCATGGTTGAGCTAAAAAATTTTAAATTATAAAAAAAATATCAAAATTATAAGAAATTTTTAAGTTGTGTCAGTAAACTCAGTAACCCGGATGACCAATAATGATGTACTTTGGATTTAAAAAAAAATAAAGATAGCAAGAAACCTGTAAAAAAAAATCAACATCAATTAATCATACAGAAATCAAAATAAAACATACCATAATGATCAATTCAAAATAAATCAAATGCTTAAAAATAATTTTGATCAGCACGAGCTACGCAGCCGACCTAACCTTTCAAGCCCATGATTTGGGTCATGGAATTCATTAGGTTTAATAATTTAAATTTTTACGTGAGTATAGGATAAATACTATTAAATAAAAAAACTAAAAGTTGAAAATGAAAGATAAAAAAATAAAGGAAAACAAATTTGCAAGATGACTTTTTTCCTATAAAAAAACATTAACATTGTGACACATTGAAGGAGTCCGGGTCAACCAAAATTAACTTGTTATATCCATGATTAGAAACATGAAACCGTGATAATCATACAAAAAGCAATTTTGAATAAATTAACTCCATAAGAAAAAGAAAAACAAAACACATCGCAAAGACAATTTCAAAATAAAATAAATGCTTTTTTTTTTCAATGTGGCATATTTGTTTTTTTTTTAATATTGAAATGACAATATATTAAATTGACCCAGATGTCATGGATTAACCTGTCAAACTTATAACCCAGGTCATGGACTTAGCCAGGTTTAATATTTTTTTTCTAAAATTTATTTTTTACCTAAAGATAAAATAATAAAGTTTTTAAAAAATAAAACAAAAATGCCAAAAAAAACCTCTAACATGTGGGCCTTCAAGCTTAGGCGCGTGCACCAAGACCTAATTTTATTTTTGTATATATCTTTTTAAGGGGCAAATCACTTGTCATCCAACCTTTTTTTTAAGAAAATAATAATTAAATGATGCTCAAATTTCAGCCACCATAGTGGTAGCTGAGAAATTAGGGTAAGGTATTTTTTTACCTAAAAACTCATATTTCAACCCATTTTAACCTAAAACTATCTTGTAAACATCCTTAAAACATCTAAAAATCAATTTATCAACCTAGAAAACCTGAAAGATGTCTAATAACACAATAAAACCGGGTAAAAATAATTCTTCGACTTCGATTTGATTTTTTAGGAAATATTGAGGTTCTAAACAACCACAATCAAATTTCTCTTTTCAAATGAAAGTCATTGGCACCAAGATCAACCATTTTTGTTGTTGGGATGGGTATAAACAACTACTTTCTCTCTCTACATTGAAATCTAGCGATTTTTTCTCTCTTCTCACAAACCAAGAACTGAAAAATAAAAAGAATAAAAAAAATATATGAAAATTGAATTTTCAATAACTAAAGAAACTAAATTTTTATGAACTGAAAAGTAGGGGTGATGAAGCCGAAACCTTTTGTTCAAAGTTTGAAGTCACCATCTATATTCCCTATCTTTTTCATGTTGGTTCTCTATCTTTCAATTTCATTATTTTTTAAAAATAAAAATTAATTAGGTTTAATTTGAGCTCAAAATGATACATTTAAGGGAAAAAAGGTTCGAGGCTGAAAATGATAGAGAAAGTGAATTGTTCTGATACACAAGAAAGTGAGACAATGCATAGTAAATGATGAACAATGAAATGATTAGTGAACTTAGCCAAGCTTCATTGTAAATAATAATAAAAAAAATTTCTAACATAAAAATCACACTATTAATGTTTTTTAGTTTTTTTAACATAATATTTTTTAATTATGAACTTAAAATTTGACATGTATGTCTAATAAAATAATTGATAATTATACACACCAATAAATATTAAAAAAGTTGTTAGCAATAATCAAAGACTAAATAACAAAACTAAGAGATAAATGCAAATTAAAAGATTTTAACTCATGTCGTGGGAGAGTCAATAAATGTTTTTTTTTATTTAATTATATGTCAACAATGCTCTTATGAGAGTAATAATTTTAATTCTATTGAAACAATTTTTTTCCTTTTCTTTTAATACTTTTTAAATATATATATATATATATACATATATATATATATATATATATATCTTTTTTGTTCTATATTCTTTATTTAATAAAAAAATATTATTATTTGTGTTGTAATATTATTATTTTCATAATAATTCAAAGTTTTAATATAAAAAATATTATTATATGTGTTATAAATATTTTTCAAATTCTTAAAATAATTATTTGTGTTATAAATATTATTATGTTTATTATAATTCTAAATATTCATCTAAAAAATATTATTATTTGTGTTAGAAATATTGAAAGTATAATTGAAAGTAGGGGTAATCATTTTCGGTTCGATTCGGTTTTTATAAAAAAATGTAACCAAACCGAATTTTTTGAAAAGAAAAAAAACCGAAACCGGTTTCGGTTCGGTTCGGTTTTTTGGACAAAAACCGGTTCAAACCGGTTTGGCTCGGTTTTGTTTCTAGTTGTTTTCGGTTTGGGTTTGGTTCAGTTTGGTTTTTTCGATTTCAGACTTATAAAACTGAAACCAAACCGAACCGGTCGGTTTTTTCAAAATTTCATTCGGTTTAATCGGGTTTTTTTCATGTTTCGGTTTTCTCGGTTATTTTTTTTATTTTCTCGATTTAATCAGTTTTTCAGTTTTTTTGCTCACCCCTAATTGAAAGTATTAATAGAACAAATATTATTATTTATGGTATAAATATTATTATTTTTATTATAAATCTATTGGGTGCTGAACCAATTGGCCTTGGGTCCTGTGTGAGGACCCAATGCTCTTGGGTCCTACAGCAGTACCCATTTCTCTTAGGTTCGGACGTAGGACCCAAGAGCATAGGGTCTTGAGGCAGGACCCAATGGTCTTGAGTCTGGGGTTGTGTTATGAATATTATTATTTTTATTATAATTCTAAGTATTCATATCAAAAATATTATTATTTGTTTTTTAATTAATATTATTTTTATTTTGTTTCGAAGTATTAATATAAAAAATATTATAATTTGTGTTAGAAATATTGTTTGGATTCTTAATATAATTATTTGTGTTATAAATATTATTATTTTTATTATAATTGAAAGTATTAATAGAAAAAATATTATTATTTGTCGTAAAAATATTATTATTTTTATTATAGTTCTCTTGAGTGATGAACCGATTGGCCTTGGGTCCTTTGTGAGGACCCAATTCTGTTGGGTCCAGTGTCAAGACTCAATGCTCTTGGGTCCTGCCGCAGGACCAAAGTCTCTTGGGTCCTGGGTCGGGACCCAAATGGCTTGGGTCCTGGGGCGGGACCCAATATTCTTGGGTCTTGGATTGTGTTATAAATATTGTTATTTTTCTTATAATTCTAAGTATTCATATCAAAAATATTATTATTTGTGTTGTTGTTATTATTATTATTATTATTATTATTATTATTTTATTTAATTCTGAGTATTAATATAAAAAAATATTATAATTTGTGTTATAAATATTCTTGGGTTTCTTAATATAATTATTTATGTTATAAATATTACTTTCTTTTTATAATTCAACTTATTCATCTTAAAGATATTATTATTTTAATAATAATTCAAATTATTAATATAAAAAATATTATAATTTGTGTTATAAATATTCTTGGGTTTTTAATATAATTATTTGTGTTATAAATATTATTTTCTTTTTATAACTCAACGTATTCATCTTAAAGATATTATTATTTGTGTTGCAATATTATTATTTTAATAATAATTCAAACTTTTAATATAAAAAATATAATTATTTGTGTTAGAAATATTGTTAGGTTTCTTAATATAATTATGTGTGTTATAAATATTATTATTTTTATTATAATTCTAAATATTCATCTAAAAAATATTATTATTTGTGTTAGAAATATTGTTGGGTGTCTAAACATAATTATTTGTGTTATAAATATTATAATTTTTATTATAATTGAAAGTAATAATAGAAAAAATAATATTATTTATGGTACAAATATTATTATTTTTATTATAAATCTCCTGGGTGATGAACCAATTGGCTTTGAGTCCTGTGTGAGGATTTTATTCTGTTAGATCTGGTGCCGGCACCAAATGCTATTGTTTCCAGGGTCTGGACCCAACTGGCTTGGGTCCTGCGTCAAGACTCAATGCTTTTGGGTCTTGCGGCAGGTATATATTTTTATTTTTCTTATCATTCAACGTATTATTCTAAAAGATATTATTATTTGTGTTAGAAATATTCTTGTAATTCTTAATATAATTATTTGTGTTATAAATATTATTATTTTTATTATAATTGAACTTGGGTTATGCGTTAGGACCCAATGTTCTTGGGTGTTGGGTTGTGTTATAAATATTATTATTTTTTTTATAATTCAATGTATTCATATCAAAACTATTATTATTTTTTTTAAGTATTTTTATTTTTATTTTTATTCAAAGTATTATTATAAAAATTATTATATTTTGTGTTAGAAATATTGTTGGGTTTCTTAATATAATTATTTATGTTATAAATATTATTATTTTTCTTATAATTCAACGTATTCATCTCAAAGATATTATTATTTGTGTTGTATTATTGTTATTTTTTGTAATAATTCAAAGTTTTAATATAAAAAATATTATTATTTGTGTTGTAAATATTCTTGAAATTCTTAATATAATTATTTGTGTTATAAATATTATTATTTTTATTTTAATTGAACTTGGATCCTGCTTCAGGACAGAATGCTCTTAGGTGTTGGGTTGTGTTATAAATATTATTATTTTTCTTATAATTCAAAGTATTCATTTCAAAAATATTATTATTTGTTTTTTAAATATTATTATTTTTATTTTAAGTCAAATTATTAATATAAAAATATTATAATTTGTATTATAAATATTCTTGAGTTTCTTAATATAATTATTTGTGTTATAAATATTATTTTCTTTTTATAATTCAATGTATTCATCTTAATGATATTATTATTTGTGTTGCAATATTATTATTTTTATTTTAATTGAAAGTTTTAATATAAAAATATTATTATTTGTGTTAGAAATATTGTTGGGTTTCTTAATATAATTATTTATGTTATAAATATTATTATTTTTATTATAATTCTAAATATTCATCTAAAAACTATTATAATTTGTATTATGAATATTTTTTTCTTTTCATAATTCAACGTATTCATCTTAAAGATATTATTATTTGCGGGTTTTTATTATAATTATTTGTGTTATAAATATTATTACTTTTCTTAACATTCAACGTATTCATATGAAAGATATTATTATTTGTGTTATAATAATTTTTCTATAATAAGTCAAAGTTTTAATATAAAAAATATTATTATTTGTGTTATAAATATTATTGGGTTTCTAAATATAATTATTTGTGATATAAATGTTATTATATTTATTATAATTCTAAATATTCATTTAAAAAAATATTATTATATGTGTTTGAAATATTGTTGGGTTTCTAAATATACTTATTTTTATTATAATTGAAAGTATTAATAGAAAAAAAATATTATTATTTGTCATAAAAATATTATTATTTTTATTATAGTTCTCTTGGGTGATGAACCGATTGACTTTGGGTCCTTTGTGATGAACCAATTTTGTTGGTTGCGGTGTCAGGACCCAACACTCTTGGGTTCTGCCGCAGGACCAAAGTTTCTTGGGTCCTGGGTTGGGATCCAAAAGGCTTTGATCCTGTGAGGACCCAATACTTTTTGGTCCTGGGGTAGAACCCAATGTTCTTGGGTCTTGGGTTGTGTTATAACTATTGTTATTTTTCTTATATTTCTAAGTATACATATAAAAAATATTATTATTTGTGTTATAAATATTCTTGGGTTTCTTAATATAATTATTTATGTTTTAAATATTACTTTCTTTTTACAATTCAACGTATTCAACTTAAAGATATTATTATTTGTGTTGTAATATTATTATTTTAATAATAATTAAAAGTATTAATATAAAAAATATTATAATTTGTGTTATAAATATTCTTGGGTTTCTTAATATAATTATTTGTGTTATAAATATTTTTTTTTTATAATTAAACTAATTCATCTTAATGATATTATTATTTGTGTTGCAATATTATTATTTTTATATTAATTGAAAGTTTTAATATAAAAAAATTATTATTATTTGTGTTAGAAATGTTGTTGGGTTTCTTAATATAATTATTTGTGTTATAAATATTATTATTTTTATTATAATTCTAAATATTCATCTAAAAAATATTATAATTTATGTTATGAATATTATTTTCTTTTTATAATTCAACGTATTCATCTTAAAGATATTATTAATTGCAGGTTTCTTATTAAAATTATTTGTGTTATAAATATTATTACTTTTCTTAAAATTCAATGTATTCATATCAAAGATATTATTATTTGTGTTCTAATATTTTTTTTATAATAAGTCAAAGTTTTAATATGAAAAATATTATTATTTGTGTTTTAAATATTGTTGGGTTTCTAAATATAATTATTTGTGATATAAATGTTATTATATTTATTATAATTCTAAATATTCATCTAAAAAATATTATTATTTGTGTTTGAAATATTATTGGGTTTAAATATACTTATTTTTATTATAATTGAAAGTATTAAAAGAAAAAAAATATTATTATTTATCATAAAAAATTATTATTTTTATTATAGTTCTCTTGGGTGATGAACTAATTGGCCTTGGGTTCTTTGTGAGGATCCAATTCTGTTGGTTTCGGTATCAGGACCCAATACTCTTTGGTCCTGTGTGAGGACCCAACACTCTTTGGTCCTGTGTGAGGACCTAATGTTCTTGGGTCTTGGATTGTGTTATAAATATTGTTATTTTTCTTATAATTCTAAGTATTCATATAAAAAAATATTATTTTTTGTGTGTTGTTATTATTATTATTATTATTATTATTTAATTCTAAGTATTAATATAATAAAATATTATAATTTGTGTTATAAATATTCTTGGGTTTCTTAATATAATTATTTGTGTTTTAAATATTACTTTCTTTTTATAATTCAACGTATTCATCTTAAAGATATTATTATTTGTGTTGCAATATTATTATTTTAATAATAATTCAAAGTATTAATATAAAAAATATTATAATTTGTGTTATAAATATTCTTGGGTTTCTTAATATAATTATTTGTGTTATAACTATTATTTTCATTTTTTAATTCAATGTATTCATCTTAAAGATATTATTATTTGTGTTGCAATATTATTATTTGTGTTATAAATATTATTATTTTTATTATAATTCTAAATATTCATCTTAAAAATATTATTATTTGTGTTAGAAATATTGTTGGGTGTCTAAATATAATTATTTATGTTATAAATATTATTCTTTTTATTTTAATTGAACTTGGGTCCTGCGTCAGGACCAAATGCTCTTGGGTGTTGGGTTTTGTTTTAAATATTATTATCTTTCTTTAATTCAAAGTTTTCATATCAAAAATATTATTATTTGTTTTTTAAATATTATTATTTTTATTTTAATTAGAATTATTAATACAAAAAACATTATAATTTGTGTTAGAAATATTATTGGGTTTCTAAATATAGTTATTTGTATAATGGTTAGGTTTTACCTGATAAGATGAAGATCTCCTTACCGAGAAGAACTTTTCTTAAACCATAGACAAACCAACAATTAGAAAACACGACAAGAACTTAGTTTTTTATCAGACAATTAAATAATACAGCATACCTTAAGTAGGGCGTATTAGGGGTGTTAATACCTTCCCTTTATGCAACCAGTCCCCGTGCCCAATCTCTAAGACCAGTTAGGATTCCTAGTGGCCAAAATATTAGGTGACAACTCCCATTCCCGCCTTTCATGGATAAAAGTTAAGAATTCCTTGTTTCGCTGAATTTTCTAGAAACCACAACCTAAGAGAGGAAGATCGTCACGACGCCGCTTACGTGCGACATCCTTAAGTAACCAATATAACCTAACAATCTCTTTGGTAGTAGATGCTATAAAATGATATTCTGCTTCGGTTGAAGATTGAAAAACAATAGATTGTTTCTTGCTCTTCCAAGAAATAAGAGAATTACCTAGAAAGATACAGAAACTGGTAACAAACTTGTGATATGTGGGATTACTGTCATGATCAACATCAGAGTATGAACACAACAGCAAGGAAGAGGTGGATAAGAGTAAAAGATTTTGAAAGACCGTACCATGAAGATATCGCAAAATACGAAGAACAGTAGCTTGTGAACTGTAGTAGAAGAAGCAACAAACTGACTAACAATATGAATAATTTATGTACTATCTGGACGAGTAATAATGAGATATACCAAGATCCCAACAATAGTACAATATAAAGTAGGATCTGTTAAAGGTACACCATCAAAAGAAGAATACCTTGCGTTAACCTCAATGAGAGTATCTAAAGTCTTGTTATCAGTAAGTCTAGCCCGCTTAAGAATATCTGCAACATATTTCGACTGAGAAAGAAAACCTTTAGGTGAGTAAGCTATCTCAATATCCATGAAATCTCGAAGATAACCCAAATCCTTCATTTCAAACTGTCTAGCCAATTCTGTCTTCAAAACTAAAATACCATCAATGTCATCACCAATAATATTCATATCATCAACATATAAAGACAGAATAATACAACCTGCTTCAGTGCACTTAATAAAAAGAGCATAATCATGACTGCTAGAAATAAATCCAAGAGATGAGATCACAACAGAAAATTTCTCAAACCAAGCACGAGGTATTTGTTTGAGACCATATAACATTTTCTTTAGCTTACAAACATATCCAGAGTCATGTGAAATACCAAGAGGGGGTGCCATATAAACTTCTTCTTGAAGATCTCCATTCGAAAAGGTATGTTTAACATCAAGTTGAGAGATATGCCACTGATGAACCAAAGCTACAACAATAAGAGTACGGATAGTAATTATTTTTGCAACTGGGACAAATGTCTCCTCATAATCCATACCATATTATTGAGAGTATCATTTTGCAACCAACCTAACTTTGTATCGCTCAATAGACCCATCAGAATTAGTCTTGATCTTATACACCCAACGATAACCAACAACACTCTTACCAGAAGGTAGAGGAACCAAATCCCAAGTATCTGTCTTATGCAAAGCAAAAAGTTCCTCATTCATAGCTTGCTGCAAAAAAAGATCAAGAATTGCCTCTTTATAGGAAACGGGTTAAGAGAAATAATGAACAGAAGCTAAAAAAGAAGTAAAGGATGAAGAATAACAAGAATAAGCAAATTCTGGTAGTTTTGTGGACTTATGAATGTGTATGGATTGATGTAGAGGTGGATCCACAATCTCAGACGAAGCTTAGGGGGTTGTAGATGAGAATGGAACTTCAAATGTGTCGGAGAGTAAAATGTCAATACCTACAAAATGATGAGTACAAATTGGTCGAACATGGGAAAGGTTATCTAAGGTACTAGGAACCTAAGATGATAAACTATCAGAATTCTTAGAAAAGGGATCTATACGAATAATATTAGGTCTAGTCAAGCTATGAGTAGTGGATGGAATAGAAAAGAAAGGTATATGCTTGAGAAAGATAACATGACGAGATACATAAAGTTTCTGAGTTATTGGATCAAACAACGCTACCCCTTTGTACCTCCACCATAACCTAGAAAGACACAAATAACAGATCGAGAGGACAACTTACTACATTCTGCATGAGGACGAAGAACAAAACAATTACAACCAAAAACTCTAAAGGAGGAATAATCAGGGACATACCCATATAACTTTTCAAAAGGAGAGAAACTTGAACTATGAGATTGTATTAATCAAACTTAGAGCAGTAAGGATAACTTCTCCCCAAACTCACAAGGAACAGAAGCAGACAAGAAGAAAGAATGAACAGTTTTGACAATGTGCCTATGTTTTCTTTCAGAAACACCATTTTGCTTAGGAGTATCTATACACAAAGTTTGGTGAATGCTTCCATCTAAGGCAAGCAACTCACAGAATATATTAGAGGTGTATTCACCACCCAAATTACACCTAAAATATTTGATAACAACAGAATGTTGAGTTTTGACAAGAGTTCGAAAAGCTGTATATATCTCAAAAAATTCAAAATGATGTTTCATTAAATAAACTTAACAATAATGAGTATGATCATCAATAAAAGAAACATGATATCAAGACCCTCCTTTTATGGAAATAGGAGAAGGTCCCCATATATTAGAATGAGTCAAGTCAAATGGGAAAGAAGAAACAGAAATACTTTAATTAAAAGGTAAAGCGAAAAATTTCACTAGTTTACATCCACTACAATAAAAAATATCACAAGGTTGCAATTTTTCTAAATCTCTTGTGGATACCAAAAATCTCAAACGAGAAGATGAAATATGACCTAAATAAGAATGTCATAAATAAAAACTAGAAGAAGAATGATTCAAATGAAAAGAAGACAAATCAACAGTAGCAGAAGCAGCACCACCAACAACAACTGACACATTTAACTCATCCAAAATATATAGTCCATTCTCCCTACGACCTGTCCCAATAAGCTTTTGCAGGAGCTTTTAGACAAAGGGTTCAGACGACCAAACAACTTACCTTGGGGGGCACCGTATTATTTGTGAAGAAGAAAGATGGATGACACAGCCAAAGAGTTGATGTCTTCTCTTAAGTGTAGGAGTGTCGAAGTAATAAATAACTCGGCAAGACCAGTGTCGAACCACATGGAGGTTAACTATATAAATTATAAATAATAATAATAATAATAAGAAGTTGAAGAGAGCTCTGAGATGTGATATTGATATAAAGATTAAACAATGATAAAAACAATTGTCAAGGTTAGAGGATCCATTAATGGTATTTCAAACAAGTATAGTATAAACTCTTATTACTCAACTAGAAACCACACACAAAGGAGGTTCCAATCGAATTATAAATTGTTAATATGATTACATTAGTTATCTTATTTGAGTAATGCTAATACTTGTAAATGTTGTCAGGTATTCATGATTATAACTTATGTTAACAACAAATCAAGTTCCTTTCATAGCACAGGTGTCGGTTATACCATACGGTTTGGGCTATGAAAGTGTCAAGTATTTGTTATACCAAGGTTAAACAACATAAATCTAGATTAACCATTTAACAAGCAAAGTATTAAGAGTGAATAAGATAACAAATACAAAACATGGTAGTATCAAACATTAAAGTCCATGTTGAGTTTATACTATATTTATTCTTACACCATTAGTGTAACCTTTTCACCTTGACATAATAAACTTAGCTAAACATAATGAAGAAGAGAAACATAAATAAACAAGATAAGAACATAAATAAGATATAAGTTAACTAAGTAAAGAAAAGGAAATGAAAAGCATAAACAAGAGATTAATATAAACAAAACTTAGGCATTACAAAAATATAAAGAGAGAGCAAGAACATGATCTTGATCTGAAAACCAAGATGCCTAAATGCATGACAAATGCCTCCTTTTATAGGCCAAAATTTGGAACTATTGATTTGATGACTAATTGTTGAGTGGGTGGCCACATCTTGACTTGGTGACAATCCTTATCATCTTGTCTAAACAAAACGTCATTGCTAACGTCCGAATTTGAATAGATTGTCCTCATGAAAGTTCTAGGAAATTGTCTTAGCTTTCCAACAAAAAAAAGAATCGGTGTATTTGGACTTCTAGAATTCGAGATATGGGCTGAACACTGAACAATGTCTAGGCTGCAGGATAAATTCTGACTTCTCCATTGTTGCTAAGATTTGGACTTCCAAACAGCAGAATTGAGTCTTAGACTCTTATGAATGTTTTAGGCCTATGTCTTAGCTTTCTAGCCATATAAACCAAATTGAAATCCAAGATCTACAGCTCCAGATATGACCCAATGATTGAACAGTGTTCCAGTTTGGACTAAACCAACATCTCTTTTCTAAGCTTAACCCTCTCTTTGTCTTCTCAATTTTAGTAGTTGAACTCATCAATCAAGCCTTTGATTTATGTGATAGGCCTGCATTTAAGATGAACATTTACCATAAGTTAAAGGTATCTTATAGTATCAGACTTGTTATTATAAAACATGCTCTAGTTAAGGAGTTATTGATACTTTAAGTGCAAAATGATGATATAAAACCTTGATAAAAATGCACTTTTAAGTACTAATCAATGGAACGTTGAGGCTTTGCATAGATTACCGTCAGCTGAATAAAGTGATGGTAAAGAACAGATATCCGCTTCCGCGGATATATGATTTGTTTGATCAGTTGAAGGGTGCTAAAGTATTTTCAAAGATTGATTTAAGATCAGGATACTACCAGATGCGAATCAAAGGGCAAGATGTGCTGAAAACTACCTTCAGAACTCGCTACGGACACTTCGAGTTCTTGGTGCTACCCTTTGGATAACTAATGCTCTAACAGTTTTTATGAATTTAATAAACCGAGTATTCCAACCATACCTTGATAAGTTTGTTGTCGTATTCATCGATGACATCTTGGTTTACTCTAAATCCTATGAGGAGCATGAATAGCACCTGAGACAGACACTACAGACTCTGATGAGCCGCCAGTTGTATGCCAAGTTGGATAAATGTGACTTCTGGTTAAAAGAAGTTACCTTTTTGGGGTATATAGTGTCTTCAAAAGGCATTTTTGTGGACCCTCAAAAGGTGGAAGCAGGTTTGAGATGGGAAAGGCCTACTACGGTAACTGAAATTCATAGTTTTCTCGGATTGGCAGAGAATTATAGAAGGTTTATCGAAGGGTTTTCAACGGTAGCAACTCTATTGACATGACTCACCAGGAAAAACATAAGATGGGAGTGGTCAAATGAGTGCGATGAGAGCTTTCAAGAATTGAAAAGAAGGCTTACTACTGCCCCTGTATTAATCCTTCCATCCAGAACAGAAGGCTTTGTAGTCTACAGTGATGCCTCAAGAAAAGGACTGGTTTGTGTCCTAATGCAGTATGGAAAAGTAGTTACTTATGCATCGAGACAACTGAAGACTCATGAAGTCAACTACCCAGTTCATGACTTAGAATTGAAAGCAGTAGTTTTTACTTTACGAGTATCGAGGCACTACTTATACGGATCTCGGGTTCAAATTTTCACGAATCATAAGAGCCTTAAATATTTGATGTCGCAGAAGGAGTTAAGTATGTGACAACGGAGATGGGTAGAATTAATTAAAGACTACGACTGTATTATAGATTATCATCCATTAAAAGCGAATGTAGTCGCAGATGCTCTCAGCCATAAAGACAAGGTGATTAGGGGTGGACCAGCAACTTGGAATGAGGAAACCATGATTGAGCTAAAGAGATTAGGGGCAGTATTAAATGTAAGTCCGGAAGGATCCTTAATTGCTCAACTAAGGGTGAAGTTAGGATATCGAGAGCAAATATTAGAGGCACAATAGCTTGATGATGAAGTGTTAAAAGTAAGAATAAAACTGGAATCGGGGGGTGAAACTTTTTTTCAAATGGGTGAGGATGGAATAGTGATGTTGGGGCGACGTATGTATGTGCCTGACAACAAAGCCCTTAAAAAAAATTTACTACGAAAGGCTCACGAGTCTAAGTTCACTATACATCCAACTAGTACTAAGATGTACCAGGATTTGAAACAGTACTACTGGTGGCCAAATATGAGAAAAGAAGTGGCTGGCTACGTGGAAAAATGTAGTATTTGCCAATAAGTAAAAGTAGAACACCAAAAACCAGCAGGGCTGTTACAACCATTACCAATCCCTGAGCGGAAGTGGGAGATGATCACAATGGACTTTGTGTCGGGACTATTTAGAGGAAAGAGGGGAAATGATGCAATCTGGATCATTGTGGATCGACTAACTAAGTCTGCCCTTTTCCTACCAGTAAAGATGACAGATCAAGTTGACAAGTTGGCTAAGATTTATGTGAACGAAGTTGTAAGGCTTTATGGAGTCCCAACATCAATTGTTTCAGATTGAGATCCAAGATTTACTTCACATCTCTGGCCAAACATACAACGTGCTGATGCAACCATATTATTCGATAGTTTCACCCATATTTAACTAGTGTTTTGCCTATGTTTTATATATAAAATGCCTTGATAGTGTTTGTTTTATGTTTTGAAGGCACTTTTGGATGAAAGATGCAAAAAGGAGTAAATTGGAGATAATTGGCAGATTTGACATTCAGTCGATGTTTTGTGCAGAGCGTGAGCTCTAGAGGTTGAAATGAAGTGATTCTAGTGGCATTAAAAAGCTAACATCCATACCTTTCTGGACATCTAAGGCAAGAAAATAAAATAAGGAAGAGCA
>Ga0325404_1001036_pt1 | contig 28935 bp, 12 predicted proteins | sample PopdelMetagenome_18_FD_205664 | JGI IMG/M metagenome (GOLD analysis project Ga0325404, IMG submission 205664) | Populus deltoides microbial communities from Bellville, Georgia, United States - Xylem-Control-R1 | ecosystem: Host-associated > Plants > Phyllosphere > Stem > Wood/Secondary xylem...
GGGGCGTTTGCATTCTCTCCAAATGCTCATATTTAAAGCATTAGAGATGAAGTTATGACACCAGGACTTTTCTTTAACAACCCTCGAAAGGCAGATCTAAGCCATGGAGTTGATTGCACAAGCAAGGAAAAATATCCATGGATTCAGCCACAATCAATCAATATCTGAAGACACTTCAACATTTATACCATAGGTCCAAAAATACACTGCCATACAAGAAAATCCATCTAAAGCTGAGACTATGGACATTCTCCACGATTTTTTCAGTACACAAACTAATTTATGGCCAATACTTTTTATTAAGAAAGTACATGAGCATGTTTTCTTTTCGAACTTGGTTTTTTAAATGTTCAATAATTTTTTACCTCGGTCTATTTGCAACAAATAAGCACTAGAATTGGAAAGGGAAAACACAAAGCAATTACCCCTGGCAACAATGATGAAACAATACCTGTAGACAAACGAAGAAAGATAAAAGGCGTGTTCTTAATTAAAAAGTGTAACTCACAAGAGAGGTCACAGGTACTCCAATTTCTTCAACTACTTCACGAATTATACTATCAAACATTTCTTGAGAGACCTTGGTGTTATTGTGTTCTGCGTTTGTTAAGCGTTCACCCATCTGATGAGATGCTGCTCCAACTTCTTCAGGCTGTCATCATCATCAAACAATTGCACCAGGTTTAAGTCTTGATAACCCAGACATAAATGTCTGCAAAAGATAAAAGGAAAGAAAAACTTCTGCCACATGCAAATAAATAACAACAATAAACTTCCAGTGCATTAATGCACAACAAAATCCAGGATTATAAAATGCTTCCAAAACAATAAAATCCAAAAGGGAAACAGGCATCACAGAATTATGTCCTCAGCTATTCATCATATTGGATAGGATTTAAAGAATCAGGATGCAAATGTTTCATTTTTCAGATTCTATACCTCTGGATGGCCTCCAGGGAAAACAACGTGTCCAGGAAATTCCCCTACATTGTAACTTCTTTGTAACACAACTATTTTCTTGTCAGATGTCTCTAAAATTGCACCATTACCCAGTGGACTTGAGGTGTGTTGACACTGCATAAGGTCATCTACAAAAAAAAAAAATCAAAGCTGTAGATACATATTATGAATTATAACAAAGAAAAATTTTTAAAAAGGGCATCTTGTGCTAAAAAAATAACAATTCTGTGAGATATCCAATATGATTTTTCATCTTTCACAAATCAATACAAGATCATTTTTTTTTTTCAATAAGAAATTCAGGCAGTATTGAAATGTATTCTCAAAAGATTCATCACCGAATATGTATTAATTTATTGCTTGATTTCATTTAACTTTAAAATATACAGATTTTCAACCAGCAGACAAGTGCATCATTTCATCTTTTAATAAAATCCTCCAACAGCAAACAGACCACCACATAAGTTGCATTAAATACTAAGACGAGGCAAAACACAAATTTATGAGCTCATGTGCATAGCCACTGAGATGGTAACAACAACAACGATAAGGTGTCAAAAAATAAAAAATAGAAAACAAACAAAGACATCCTATTCTGTGATAAATATTTCACATGAACGAAGAGATACCTTCTGATGGAACAAGGAACTTTTCCCAAAGAGGATTTAAGTTTGTTCCCACAAAAGACCTGGATAACAAGTAGATAGCATCAACTCTTCATTTCAGGGGAGGAAGAATAATAAGCATAAATATGATGTGTTTCATTGCAATTACTGAAATTCAAAAAATCAGTTAAATATTTAAACCAAGAGCAATAATCCACGAATTTATAAGAAAATTGAGAAGCAGCTTCAGGCCAACCATCAGAAAACTGAAAAACCGAATAAATGCAAGGCTGATTATAAAAACAATTCTATACAGTATCCAACTAAAGAATTTAGCTGGCAGCTTTATATCTGTCCACCTTAACCCATGACAACCCACTGTTAAGAAGACTAATCAGTTGATGCAGAACTCATTTCCAGTAATTGTGAAGGGTGAGATATTTAATGAACTTGCTATGCCTTGCCACTGGTAAGAGTTATAACATGAACGGATACTATCCTCATAAGATCATTGACCAAGTATTATGAATGTGGGACTGAACACTATGTCCAAATATCAATCTAGATGAGATTAACAATTTAACATGAGAGTTGACTCATATTTATTGGTTTGCTCTAGGAAATTAATAGATGGTATTTATGAACTGAGGTTGTAAACCATACCTATAATCTGTCAAACCAAGGTGGAGACACACATGAAAATCTTGTTGTGATCCACCTCTGTTGCACAGTGTAGACCCTCCATACTGTGAAGTTATTAACAAAACAACAGATAAGGAACCACAGTTCATAAAAAAAAAACTTTCAAAGTAAAATGCAGGGAAAATTTTCATGCATTAAAATTTTAAAAATATGTTTTACATATGCAAGGCATCAACTTTTAGTCTGCTGCATAACGCAATTATTATGTCTTGCATCAAATGCTTCAATAGAATCATAGTTTTATTTCTACTATCAGTCCAATTATTAAATCCCCATTCTCATCAATATTTGGTTTCTCTTGCTTTTTATCAACACAAGACATTACAATCCGTTTAGAACTGTGGAAACTGTATAAAAACTCAAGAATAACTGCCGAATGCACTTGACATCAACTCGACAGCATTGGCAAAAGAATCATGGTAATAAGCATCACATCATACGCAAATAACGGCATTCTAGAGTTCTTTTTGATCTGGTATTAACAATGAAGGTTTGGTAGAATGATGTCTAGCACAAAAATTACACACTTCCCATCATTGGTGCATATCATTAGATCCACATACCCGGAACTTTTTCCCATTGAACAAAGATGCATTCTTCTGTACCCTCTGATCCCATATCTTTAAAACACCGAAAAAAACAGTTAGTTGTCGAATTCTATAGATTTGGTCATTTATTTCAATACAGAAATAGATAAATCAGTAAACTAACTTACCTCAGAAATGGAGTTTTCTAATTCAATGTCAGGATGGGCGATTCTATCGTAAGATGGATCAAAAACCACAGATACCTTAATCCAACAATTTTAAAAACTTAAACCACATACATAAATTTTATAATAATGAAGCTTATGATAGAACGGAAAAAAAAAAGACAAAAAAAAAAAAAGAGGACCTGAGAAGGCGAGAGACCAGAGGGGCATGAGAGCACAAGTTTGTAGTTTGTATTCTCCATTTGAATGTCGTCCCACGCACGCCAACTGTTTGATGAAGGTGTCCGATCTAATACAGGCTCTTGTCTAGAATAGTCTCCTGGAAATTATTTTCCGAAAAGTCCTACGGATTGGATGAAGGGATTACATTAGTCAGTGTGATCGCACTATGTCGGCTAAGAATAAGTGAAATTATAAATGCATTTTTCAATTTCATAAAAATTGTTAATTGAATGAAGTTGATATAAATCCACATGTAAATATTTTACTTGTATTGTTAATTTTATTTTAAATAATATTTTATTTTTATTTTGAAGGTTTATTTTTATGTTGACTTTATATAATTTTAATTTTTATAAATACATCATGAAAATATAAATAATTTATCTATAACTTAATTAAAAAATAAATATAAATTATAATGATATTTTTAATTATAATAATTTATAAAAACAATCTAAAAATTAGTTATTATTTAAAAGCATTGTTAAATTAAATAATTAAAAAAAATGAGTGAGACCATGTTAATTAAAAATTACTTTTAAAAAAATTAGAAAAAAAAAACCAAGTATTGTTGGGCATGATAAGACTATGAACTTGTTTGGTATTGTGGTAACGATTGTATTTTAAAGGCTTATTCGCTCGGAAATGTATTAAAATAATATTTTTTATTTTAGATATCAACACGTCTAAACGATCTGAAAAAAAATTAATCTGAAGTAAATAAAAAATAAAATTTTTTTAATTTTATTCAAAAATATTTTTAAAATACAAAACCAAACAAGTTATATACCAACGTGCCTCACCTACCAAAAAGAGAGGGGAGTTGGTTTGGCCGGGGGAGGGGGGGTTATATATATATATATAAACTAGTGTGCCTCAACCTTTAAAATCACATTTATTTTTTATTTTGTATCTTTAATACTTTAGGATATACTTTACAATGTAATTTTATATCCTTAAATAATAAAGTCGACAGCTAATTCCTAATATTTATTGCTATTAATTCATTTAATTTAATATCGAGAGCATACATTACGTTATAAATTTCTTACTCTGAATATTAATTAAACAAATTATTTTTTGTAAGATTTTTGAGATTTTGGCCAAATCCTAATGAATAGTAATAAACTGGTTACGATATTCATTTTGATATTTTTAAAACATGATAAAAAAATGCTTTTTTTTTTGTTTTTTGAAAAATATGTATGAAGAAATCTTTAGAATTTGACCGTATGCACGAAAACAAAACATATTTTGTATTTTTTTAAATGAGCAATTTTTTAATGTTTTTAGATTTTTTAAAATTTAAAAGAAAATGAAGTATTTTTAATATCGGGTATGTAACTTACATTGTAAGTCTACAACCCAATATCAAATGAAATTCTTAAAGAAAAAACATGTTTTTTTTATTTTCTGAAATAAATGAAATTTTCTTGAATTTTTAAACTTTTGGCATCGTTATTGGCTTCTTTTTTCTTTATTTTAGGATACTTAGATGAATATATCAATTAATTTTGGCAATAAGATATTTAGATGTTGTCAATGCCACGTGTTTTTTTAGCTTCAAGAACAACTTACATGTTTAACTTAAACAAGCTCACAATTCTCAGTTTGTTCTCTTGGTGGGAAAATTCGACTTGCCAAAAGCACGTTCAACACCTGAATATCTAGGTATGCTTCTTAATCCTACAAATGGTCGGTTATCTGAAACCTTTTGGTCCAATTTGTGTGCTTACAACTCTATACTTTCTTTTACATCTATGGGTTCTAAGATTGATCATTCTATTAATAATTGATCTGGATCATTGTTAATAACTATTGCCACTTCACCATAACTTAAGCAGCTTTTATCAATAATGTTCTTTTCTGTGAAGTTACTGTCTGGTTGTCCTACTCACCCAATTTTAACACTCAATACTAATTAAGAACTGTTTTAACATGCCGCACCTTGATCTATCAAATGATGAGCTCAAGAACTATATTTTATATAAGTTTGAACAACTTTTCAATGTATTATCTGAGCTTAAGAACTATGTTTTATTCTTCTGCAATATCACTCCTGGAACATAATCTTCCCAATGCCCAATGGTTGTTTGCTTGAAGAAATTATAAACAAGCTTCTTAGAGAAGAACTTAATTACAATGTTGCCGAGCTTACATGATGCTTTTTCGGGCTGTGTTAATTGTCACCACAGTTTGCCATTCAAAGGAAAAACAATCTTGTTTGGCGGTGATTTTAGCCAAATTTTACCTGTCATTCCTGGTGGACCTCAGAATGAAATTGTACATGCTTCTTTGATCAACTCATCGCTCTAGCCCCAGTTTACACTTAGAACACTCAAAGAGAACATGCATCTTTCATTTGATAAGCTAAGTTCTAATGAAAGATTTGAGATAGGCCCATTTGCTAGATGGATTCTTAGCATTGGCAATAATGATTTACATGATTTGCCATGCTTTGATGAATGTTATGCATCTTTTTAAAAAATTTCCTCTGGCATTCTCCTTCACGCTTCAATCGATCCTATTACAACCATTGTCTCAACAATTTATCAGTGCATTGGCTAAACTCAATTAGATCTTTATTACATTAGAGAGAGAGCGATTGTTACTCCAAAAACATAAAAAAGCGTGATTGTTACCCCAAAAACATAAAAAAAATCTAAAATTAATGATTTTATTCTTAATATTATACCCGGTTATAAACCTATTTATATCTTAGCATTGATTCTGTTTCCATGTCATCTGAAGAGAACAACAATGTCAATATATTAAACTTGTATTAAGGGGTTTTTTTGTGTTTTCAACTTGATTTTTCTGTTAAATCATGTAGACTAAGAGAAATTTAGCATTTCAATAAATACAAAATATTATTTAAAAAGGAAAAGTGGCTGACACATTAATCGCACGCGCCAACGCCATTTAGGCATCATGTGCGGCATTGTCCAACGATCAAACGATGGCTTTTAGGGTGGCGTTCAACTCCTTTTGGATGAGACCTCCATTCCTAGATGACACATACGGCCAACGGACATCCAGTTTGGGGTCGGAAGCCTTTTTTTTTTTCTTTTCCTTGATTTCAACGTTTGACTCTTAAATTTTTCAAAGCAACCTTTCAATTTATTTTTCTTTGTGATTAGGTCCATGTTCTTTTAAGTACTATTCATTTTATTTGATATAATTTATAAAATTGATGTTTTTTAATTTCACCCTCCTCTGATTTTTTTTTTTTAATTTGTCAAATTCGGTTCCTATTTTTTATTATTATTTTGTTTATTTGAAATGATTTTTAAAATTAGATTTTTATGGTTCCATCATCTTTCGGTTTTCTCCCCTATCATATTCGATTCTCATTTTTCTAATTTCTGCTTTTTTACTTTGGAAATTTTTTTAGATTGATATATTTTTTTTAATTTTATCTTTCAATATTAAATTGGTTAAGAACTGAACTTCATGATTAAGCCAAGGTTTAAGATTTTACAGGTTGCGAGTTTGAAAGATTAACCTTAGTTTAGGAGATTTATCAAGGTTTGCTTAATTTTTTTTTAAGCTCATGTTTTTTCAATTTTATCCTTCATCATTTGTTTAATTGGAGATTGGGCTCCACTATTTTTTCTTTCTTTCTATTAGATTTCTCACTAATTTTGAAAAGAATTTGAGTTATCTTGTCCTTCGATATTGAGTTGTTTGATAATTAAACTTCATAATTTTATTCAATTTGGTTTCGACATGGTTATCTTGGTATTACAACCAGGCTCATTCGGATTTTTTAGACCTTTTTGTATTATTTTTTTCCTTTAATTTTATCGTTCAATATTTTTTTTGCTGTAAATTGAGCTTGAAACATTTTTTATTTTTCTTTCTATAGGATTGTTGCATTCTCATTTAATTTTTGCTTTATTATGTGATAAAATCCTTTAACATTTGATTTTTTTAAAATAACTTTTTATTTCAATTTTATCCTTCAATATTTGATTGATTAGGAATTGATCTTCGTGTTTTTTTTTCCACTTTTGTTTTATATAATGTCATCTCAATCTTACGCCCATGATCGTTTGGTTAGCGAGTTAACTTGATTTGACTTGGATTTAAAAAAAAAATTAGCATCAACCTTCAATATTGAATTGTTTGATAATTGAGTTTCATGATTTTATTTAATTTGTTTTCAATTTTATTTAATTTTTTTTTCTATAGAGTTACCCTGGTGTCATGAAAAAGTTGCATATGTAATGTGCTAACCTAGATGGACTTAGGTGGGTTCTTTTATACTTTTTTTTCATTATCAATTTTTTTTCATATTATATTATTGTCATTGTATTTTTTTTTTTTATCTATCCTATTAAATTAACTAAATTTATTAAACGAGTCAATATATATATAATCAGAGTCTTATATTTTGGTTTTCTTTTCTATAAACACTCGCATTGTCTAAGAACTTTTTTTTTTTTGTTTGAAAACAATGGGGTCGACCCATATATCGGCCACCTATCTAGATAAAGTCTAAATATCATTTATTTAATTAACAAACACATTTCTTGCATATGTAATTATCAAATATCAAGTAGGGCTTCAGATTTTTTTTCCCTGTTTGAGTTCACGATTAAAAGGCAACCATCAATGATAAAGTGATAAACATCTGGTCACCTTTTATTAGTCTACTGGAAAGTGGAAAGCAGAAGGCAGAAAGCAGAAAGCAGAAAGCAGAAAGCAGAAAGCAATCCTCTACCTGAAAGGGAGGCCAGACGTGTAGTTTTAGTCGGTAACAAATTAATGCGGCTGTTGCAAAGGGGCTGCAAGATCTGTTTTGAGTAGTCTTTATTAGTATTACCATTGTTTTTCAATTTAATGTCTTCTCTCTTTCAGTGGGTTCCTCTCCAAAGTTAATGCATGTTGCTTGAGCTCCAATGGTGATTCGGTGAGTCCAGTTGTACCATTCATGCCGAGGAAACGAGCCATGCCTATAAAAGTTAACTGTGGCATTAATTTATTGGAAAATTAAAGGTGCGGGTTCATGGACCACGGTGCCTGAAAGCTATAGAAAGGCCAACCATTTCTGCCATGAAGAAATCTTGAGCTGGCACATGTTGTTACGCATGTAGGTTGTTGAGAATCATATGCCACCCAACCCCCCGGCCCCGCGGGGGAAGGTAAGGTTTTTATTCTTAACTAGTTAGATTTTGAATTTATTTTTAAATAATTATGAGTTTGAATCTTTTTAGAGTCACTGAAGATTTATATAGCCGTTAACTTCAAGGCCCGTAAGATTAGTCAAGAAACATGCAAGTTAGCTCGAACACCCACATTAAAAAAAAAAATTTAATTAGCCCTTTCATATTCATATTATTAAATGCACTTGTGAAAATTTACTGTCTAAATCAAACTTAAAAGGATATGTTAAATTACAAAAAAAAAAATCTTCTAGGATATTATAAAATTACTCATGCCATCTGAAAGTTTAAAGTTTGGCACAAATCCCCTCGTGTTAAAGCAAGTATTATAAAACCTCCCTTCCTCTCTTGTATTCAAGATATCTTCAATATTTTTAAAATCATTCCCTCTAGTATCAAGGGTATTTTGGATATAAAAAAAAGATTTTTTTTTGTAATATTTTTATATTTTTAAATGGTTTTTGTGATTTCATGATACCAAAATAAATGAGATTAATAATAGTAGTGAACTTACATGGTCTAATATGATAGTCATTGAAGGCTTATATGGTCATTAACTTTAGGGCCCGTGCGATTAGTCGAGGTACGAGCAAACTGACCCGAACACTCATGTTAATGAAAAAAAAATAGTAGTAATGAACTACTGTTTTATAACTTTACAGAGATTAATTACAAATAGTGAACTTATACCCTAATCTTTTAAGTTGTTTAAAAGTTTATGATGATAAATTATGTGTATCATACAACCTTATTAGTTTTTAATTTATCCCTTCTGTAAAAAAAAAAAGAATTCAAGTTATGAAAAGTGTATTATTGCTTCAAAAAATTAATTAGTAGTGATTAAAGATATAAATTGAATATGCATTGAGAATTTTTAAGATTTAAAAAGATATTTTATAAATATTTAATCATATTGAATAGATATGTTTAGGTGGGTAAATATATCGGTGAGCATGTTTGCAAATAAATTTCTATTTCAAATTTTAATCCATCAAATGATTCAATAAATAATTATGATGGAGAGAGGGAGGAGAACTAGGAAGGAGGAGCCTTGTTGCCCCTTGAATCTTTGTCCTGCTTCTTTGTCTTGAATATTTGCTTCTTTGTGCACAAATGGTGAGAGAAACAGAGAGGGAACACGGGGAAACCGATAGGGAATAGGGCATGAGAGAAACCGAGAGGGAGAGGGAATAGGGGAAGGGGAATGAGAGAAACCAAGAGGGAACAAGGGAATGGGGAAATGAGAGAAACCGAGAGGGAGAGGGAATAGGGGAATGAAATTAAAGTTTAATTTGATACTTGTGAAGTCAGGGGAAGGAAGCTTTGAAGGATTATGGGTCTTTTCATGGCTGATTGCTGGGCTTTGTAGATTGAGCCGTTGAAGGTAGCCATTGAATTTAGTCTCGTGAGCACCTACAAAACATGGGGCAAGCTGCGTGTTTGTAAGGGAAATGCAAGAGATGATGAGAGTTTTAACCAGAGAATGTGAGCTCCCATTTTTTTTCATGTGTTTATGCGAGAGTTAATGAGGGGAATTACATATGGTCATATTATCATTGTGAATAATTACACTGTTACCATGTGAAGTAGGATGTTTAAATACATGTTACATTAATAAAGGGAATTATAACAGAACAATAAACATAAATTTGTGTTTTAGTTTGCTTTGATTAATATATGATTAGTGTTTGATTATATTTCTTATATATGGATAAATTTGTGGGACTATACCAGTAATTATATGGATTTCATTGCGCAATATTTATTGATCGTTGTGAACTTATGAATTGTATAATTTTAAAAACGGTTTTATTCATCGAGAAATTTAATTTTATGGTCTTAAATAATATATTTTAAGACCTTATTTGTTTAGGGAATCAGATATCATTGCCATAACTATTATACATTGTCAGCTTCTTTCAGCATAATTTATTGTATTAATTGTGGAAGTATTTTATATGTTTTTTTAATATTTATTTCCTCAAATTTTTAGGTTTTGTTATCAGAAAACTTCACTTTCATGTTATGGATAGTAAGATAATTCATGCAACATGTATGGGAGCAGCTGTAACTGTAATAGCTACAAGGGTAGCTATTATTGAACAAGAAAGAAATAGAATTTATATACCAAGAGAACCACGTATAAATGCAATTGCTCAACGAGAATTCTATATTGACAGCATTTTGAATCGAGGTGATAGACATTGCGTTGAACAAATTTGTATGAAACATGTTGTCGTATATAGATTGTGTGATGTTCTCACAAGTCGTGACCTATTACGATCAACTCAAAATGTGTCTATTAGGGAGCAAGTAATTGTGTTCTTATAAATTGTAGGCCAAAACCAAAGATTTCGTGTTATTAGTGGTATATACTATACGTCTGTTGAAACTATCCATCGTTACTTTAGAATTGTTTTTAAAGCAGTTCTTAAGTTATACAAACACCTTATTAAAAATCTAAAGGATACAGTCCCAGCAGAGATAATGAATAATCGAAGATTTTATTCTTATTTTAAGGTATGAAAACAATACCAATATTTTTATACATTAATTAATTACATCTAGAAGAAAAGGTTATAAATTATTTTTTCCTATTTATATAGGATTGTGTAGGAGCAATTGATAATACCCATATTCCTGTAAATGTTCCTGTTGAGATTCAAGGAAACTTTCGAGGTCGAAAAGAAGGAACTACACAAAATATTTTAGCAGCTATAACTTTTGATTTGAAGTTTATATATGTTTTAGCTGGCTGGGAAGGAAGTGCCCATGATTCATGGGTTTTAGGTGATGCATTATCAAGACCTAATGGTCTAAAAATTTCAGAAGGTATATAATAAAGTATGTATTATATGCAATAAACATATAAAATGTATTATTACATAAAGATAGTAATAGGTTTTTTTTTATTTGTAGGGAAATATTATCTCGGTGATGCTGGTTACGGTATTCGAAAAGGAATCATTTCTCCTTTTTGTGGAGTTCGATATCACTTGAATGAGTTTACAGAACGTTCACTAGAAAATGAAAAGGAGCTATTTAATCTTCGACACTCTTCATTGAGAACCGCTATTGAGCGAGGGTTTGATATTTTGAAGATTCATTTTAGATCAATTGATGAAAAATCTTTTTGGTCTTATAAAACACAAGTAGATGTTGTGCTTGCATGTTGTATTCATAATCACATAATGGGAGTTGATCCTTATGACTTTCTTATGGAAGAAATATGTTCGGAAAGTGAACGAAATAGACGAACAATCAACTTAAGTCAACGGGAGGAAAAGGAAGAGAATAAGGAGTGGATAATAAAAAGAGAAATGATTGCATCAACCATATGGAATGATTATAACACTCAAAGAAACTAGTAATTGAGTGTTAATTATATATGTTTGTTTTTATTATGTCTTGCTTGAGTTTGTATTATCTTTGTTATGTATTTGGAGTGGATGTTGATTTTATTATAAGTTCTTATGTATTTTATGTATTCTCTTTTAAATATTAATTGTAGTTTTTATGTTAAATTTATTAAATCTAAATATTATATGATTTTATTTTGTATAAATTTGTAATTTTTTTTTATAGAAATGAGTTCCACACAGAATGAAAAATGCAAGGGCAAGCACTTCACATGGTTTAAGCCTATGTCTCACATGTTACTTGAGATATTAGCTGAGGAGGCACTTAAAGGAAGCAAACCTTCTTCCACCTTTAAAGCAGAATCTTTTGTTAAGGTGGCTACAGAAATCAGTTAAAAGTTCAACGTGCAATGCGAGCCTAAGCATGTGGACAATCATCTCAAGACTATGAAAAAAGAATGGGGAATAATAACCAAACTTAAAAATAAAAGTGGCTTTGGCTGGGATGATTGTCTGAAGATGATTACAGTTTCGAAAAATGTATATGATGAAGAAGTAAAGGTATGATAAATATTATACTCTTTGTAATTTTTATATTTACTTTTGTTTCTAAAATGTTATACAATGAACTAAAAAATCGCATATTCTAAACTTTATAAACAGGCACATCACAATCATGATAAGTTTCTCAATAAAAAACTTGATATGTACGAGGCAATAACAATTGTTGTTGGAAAAGACATAGCAATCGGAAATTATGTCAAATCATATGTTGATGTCAACATGGAAGAGAACACTGAAAAGCAATCAATTTCAATTGAAAATAAAGGAACTTCTAAGGGAAAAGAGACATCTTCCTCTAGTACACAAAAGAGGCAACATAGGAAGAGAAATCGCATGTATGAAAATGATTATGTTGAAAAGTTATCTAAATAGATTGGAGATGTAGCACTTGCAATTCAAAGCCTCAGCAAAAATCAACTTGATGTTAATGCGTTGTATGCGGAAGTGATGAAAATTGAAAGCTTTGATGAGATCACTCTTGGGGATGCATTTGATCATTTGGTCCAAAATAAAATGTTGGCAAAAGCATTTATGGCAAAAAATGCTAATTTGAGGAAAATTTGGGTTTAGAATTTTATGAACCAACACTACTACAGACCTATTTGCTAAGATGGTTTGACTATGTTTAAAATTTGGGTTCAGATTATGTTTGTTATTTGACAAGTATGTTTACTTGTTTAATTCAGTCTAGCATGTTTATGTTTGTAATTTGAACTAATATGTATGTATATGATATCGAAACTTAATATTTATGCATGACTTTGTTTGATGTTAGATATTTATATTTATTTCTTGATGCTTATTTGATATATATATTAAAGGGATATTAATGGTATAATTGCCTTTACCCGTAAAAAAAAATATTTATCCAAAAAACCCATCAAAATATTTTTTGAATCTATTTATCTTTTAAAAGAAACTTCATACAAAAAAAAAAAACCCAAATTTATAACTCTTACCATAAACTAATTTGGCTTTCTTCATATGAAAAAAAAACTTATTTTAAGCTTTTAAAATTAAAAAAAATATAGTAATAGGTTTACTTAAAAAAATATTTTACAAGCTTATTTTTATATAATATGATGTGATATATATAGTTATATTTTATAAAATAAGCTATGTATGAATATATATTATAATAAAAAATTCATCATTATACTTTTTAGATTTCATTCTTTTATTGAAGTGATTAAATATTTATATTAAATATTTTATATATATTAGATAAACTTAAAGAAAAAATTAATTCATTAATAAATTATTTTCCAGTTCATTTTCCAGAACATAACCAAACACTGGAAAGTGTTTTTCAGTTTATTTTCCATAACATTACTAAACATCGAAAAATACTTTTCAAAAATTTATTTTTTCTAAAATTTATTTTCTAAAAAGAAATATCTTTTCTATAAATAAACGGAGCTTAATTAAAAAAAAAAAAATTAAAACACATTGTTTTTGAAGTTTCCTTTTCACTAACTCCACCGGCTCTGCAATTAATGCACTCTTAATATTTATGCCTCCTGTACAACACGGCATGTGTCGGGGACAGCAGGTTTGAAAGCAATTTTTTACTTAAATTTATTTATTTCAAATTAAAAATATTTTAAAAAAATATCATTACCATATTTTTAAATATTCTCTAAATCTATTTTGAAAGGGAGATAGCAATACAAAGACTTCTTCCATTTTTTTTCTGGGAAAGCAAATCATAGTTTTAAGACTCGTATGGGAAAGATCCGATTGATATATCTTGATTGACTCAAACAAAATTTAAAAAATAAATTAAAATGATATTATTTAGATAAAATAGAAAGTTCACATCTTGTTATGAGAGTTTTGATTAAATCAAGTTTAACTTTACGAGTCAATCTAAATTTTTTTATCAAGCTAACTGAGTTTTCTTTCTTTCCTTCCTTTTTCAACTCATGAACGCTCTAAAAGTGTTTGTTTTTGAGGGAATTTTTATAGTTATAGTTTTTAAAAAATAAATTTGAAAAAAGTATTTGGATTTAGATACGTGTTTGGTAAAAATTGTGGTAAAAGTTTATGTATAGCAAAAACACATATTAAAATGTTTGGTGGAAGTGTGGTTATGGTTGCTTTTCAAAGTGTTTTTTTACTTTGAAATATATCAAAATAAAAAAATTATTTTTTATATCAGCGCATTAAAATATTCTGAAAATATCAAAAAAATATTAATTTAAAGCAAAGAAAAAAAATTCTCAAATTTTTTCAAACGCGCTTTTGAAACGCAAAAATAAATAGGGTTTTACGAAACCCAATTTAAAAAATATATAAAAATTGTTTCACAAAAACTATATTTTAAATTCAATTTTTAGTGAATTCCATATTATAAAAAAAATTTTAATTTATTACCAAACATCTTACTGTGTTTGTTTAACGGTAAATGAAACTGTAAAACAAACAAAACCTTAAAAATCATACGAGTTCTTAAATGTTTGATATGCCGAGGTTTTAAAACAAGGATACAAATAAAGCAGCACCACTGGTATATATCAACTTGTTAAAAGAAAAAAGGAAAAAAAAAAAAAAAAGGATTACAGCCGGCCTCCAATATTAATTAGATATACAAACTTCTCATCACATTGGAAGCAGCACACCTTATTGCGCTATGAAATCCAACAATAATTTCATATAATAGTGTACGAATTGTAGGAAGGAAAAATTAGAAAAAACAAATATTACAGTAACAAAAGAAGGGTTTAAATTTGATGAGAGAAGCAAGAAAAGAGAGAATTAAGGAAGATATGGAGGTTGAAGAGAATAAAATTTTGAGCTTCGTCTTAAGATTAACGCATTACAAAAGTGCTTGGATCTTCATTGTTTATCCACCCAAACTTCTCCATGAATGGATTGGCCAGTGACTTTGGTGGATAGCTATCAATGCAGTCCTTCCACACGTTATCTGCATCCAAGTCTCTCACCACCTCCCACAAACAGCTGTTGCATTTAAAGCCCGCACCAAAACTCATCATCAGAACCCTATCGCCTCTCTTTAGCCTCTTTTTGGCCTCCAAGTATCCCAAAACATACCAAAGACTGCTAGCAGATGTGTTGCCAAACCTGTGCAATGTCATTCTTGCTGGCTCCAGATCATACTCGGTGAGATCAAGATTAACGCCAATCCCGTCTATCACCGCCTTGCCACCTGTGTGGATGCAGAAGTGATCAACACCGGTCTTGAAGTTAATCACAGGTTTAGGACTGACTACTCCCTTCGTGGATCTATGGCTCCAATATTTCCGTATGAATGACACCACCATAAATCTAAGTAGCTCCCTTACTGGCAAGATCTTTGGGGTTATTTCTCTAAGGTTGTCGACCAAAGCTCGTGTAGCGGCCTTTGGTAGTGACTTGCCTAGGTGAAATCCTAGGCGCCCTTGCTCGTCTTCTCTTTGAAGGCAACAGTCATATGACTCGTCTCTAGCCCCATGGTGTGTCCTAACTAGGCACTTCAATTTGAACATGGCTCGGTGCTTTAAGGCCCTTTTGTTAGTCAAAAGGATGGCACACCCACCAGATCGGAACAAACAATTTGCAAGAATCATCGATCTATCATTCCCTGAGTACCAATTAGGGCTTAAAGACTCCGAGGTGACAACAAGCGCATAAACATTCTTGCAACTCTTGAAAACGTTTTGGACAATGTCGACTGATATAAGGCTTGCACTACAACCCATCCCAGAGAGGTTAAAAACCTTAACATCCTCCCTTAGTTTATAGTGATTTATGATCCTAGCGGCTAAAGAAGGCACGGAAGACAGCATGGAGACATTAACTACAAGAACATCAATTTCTCTAGGATAAATGCCTGACCTGGCCAAGAGCTTTTCGATGCTGTCATGAAAGAACTCCTCCATCTCAGAAACTGAATCTTGTAATGTAGGGTTTTCCTCTTGGCCTTTGAACATGATCCTGGGACCATAGGTTTGCTCCCCAATTCCAGAGCTCACAATAGCTTTCAACAGAAACTTGTACTCGTTAAGACCAAGCTGTTTACTCCTCATTATCACTTTCCCAGAAAACTCTGTGTCAAGCTTCCTGTCATCTGTTGGTTTGTAGCACTCATAGTCTAGTATATAACATTCTCGGTCCCTTTTCCTATCAATCCCCCTCCATAACACGAAGAGAGGATAGAAGATTAGGAAAGCATATACTAACAAGAGAAAATCCATTGTTGAGTGTGTGTGTGTGTGTGAGAGAGAGAGAGAGAGGGAGAGAGAGAGAGAGAGAGAGTGAGAGAGGTGTGGTACTTTGAGTTTTGTAAGATGGGAAATCATGAAACGCAAGCAAGTGATCTTATATCAAGAGAAGAGAGGATGTCTGAGCTGTACACGAGAGAATGCTGAGCTCTCAACTCCCAACAAACTGATTTTTGCGTTGAACTTTCGTATCGACTTTATTACAAATTCAACTTTTAGTCGGGTCAAATAATTTTTTTAATAAAAAAAAATTGTGCAGGTTGTAGACTTCAACATGTTTTTTTATATTAAAATATTAATTATAAATAAAAAAATACATTTATTTAAAAAATCAAGAATTATACTTGTTAATAAATATAAAAATAAAAATTATTAATGATAACTAAAATCTAAACTGGAAAAAAATCAAAATATAGATCAAGATTTTTTATCTTGCGTAACACGAGCCATGTACTTAGTTGTATTTAATAATTTTGTTAAAATTAAAAAAAATCTAATAAAGGATGCAATTGCTAGAAAAAATAAAAAGACCTAAAAAATAAATAGAAAAACAAAGACTCAGGCATATGATTTAGGCTTGAGTGGCCCAACATGTCGGGGCTTAAAAAAGTCTCGTTGTATGAGCTTTTAAGCTTAAGTCTGTGTCCATGTGCTAACTTTTTTTATTATTATTAAGGGGTGGATAACATATCGTTCGCCTTTTATTTATTTTAAAAAAAATAAACAGGTGACACGTTGTTTGTTGTGGCAAATTATGCATCACCTGTTGGCTCAATTTCAAGTGATTGAAGGGTCACTGAAATTTTAGGTCATGGTTTTTTTGCAAAAAAAAAAAACTTCATTTTCAATCTTTTTTTGACAAAAAAAAACCTAGGAAAAAGCTTAACAAACTTATTTATGCCCTTAAATAACCCAAAAACCAAAATTGATTAGAAATAATAAAAAAAAACTTTCGAAGCTCAAATTTACAATTTAAGGCAAGGTTATAGGTAAATAACACCCAGGATAAACTCTCATCATCGAATGGAACCCATCAACACCAAAATCAACTCTTTTTATAGCCAAAATATATCGGTGTCAACTGAATTTCTCTTTCTACTATCAGAATTAGATTAGTTTTTCTCTCTTATCTAAAACCAATGACTAAAAATAAAAAAAAATTCTTATCAAAATTGATTTTTCAAAAATTTAAGGGACCGAAAGTTTAGAGCTTGAGAAGTATAATGACCAAAGTGAAATTTTAGATCCACTTATGAAACTCTGTTTTATTTACTTTGATTTTATTTCTTTTAATTTTGCCCTACCTAAATAAATTTGAAGTGATTGACATTCAGTTTGATCATAAAAGGATGAAATTGTCGAAACTGAAAGTTTGATTATCAAAATAATATATATATATATATATATATATATATATATATATATATAAAAGAAAGAACAATGTTTTTATCTACAGTGAAATTGACACGGTTTAGAATTTCTTATAGAATTATGAGTAAATTAGTTTGCTAACAAAAAAAAAAAAAAAAAAGTGTCCATCGAAATCAATAATTCATATATATCGCGTGCACATTTTTAATCAATATTTAATATTTATTTTTTTCTGCTTACAATAATTGTATCTACCTATAAAGATCATCATGCATGCATGTGCTTTGACTTAAAAAATTCCATATGCCTTCTTAAATAGAAGCCACCGGTCCCCATTGGTAGCTTACCCAATATAGTTAGCATCATTTAAGAAAGACAAGGTAGTTGATAGAGATTACACTCTCTCTCGATCCATAAACAAGTACTCATCACCAGCAGCCGGGATCACAAATAATGAGGCGATAATAACAGCTAAGTTTTGCTGTCAAAAAGAAGGAAAGAACCTCAATATTAGCGTGCTCATAAGTACGTGATTAATAATAGATCGATTTTCTAGCAAGCTAGATGCTTACCAAATGTCCGGTGATTAAATCACTCAAGCTTGCTAGCTCGCCATTGCAAAGGTGTTCTCTGCATCTATCCTTGCATGCGTTCTCTTGCTGTATTAATTTCTTTACTGTTACGACGCGTTTATTTGCAAAATATATCATGGGGATCGAAGGCAGGCAGGCAGGCAGGCAGGCCCCTCAGACGACATGCAGCACTGTGAATAGAAAGGCAAAGGGCTGGCCTTTGTCGCCATTAATGCCCTCAATATGTTGGCAACTTGGCATTTATAGCTTGACTTAGTGTGTGATTAATTGATATATATAGCGTGTAATTGTTAGGTATGCTGGATCTGCTTTGTTCTAGCTGTTGCAATCGATTAATGAGAGTCAAGATTGAGACCAAATCATGTTCTTCTACTTAAAGACTTAATGATTACGAAATTTAAACCGTATTTTGATTGATCATGGAAACTGCTACAAATTAAGTCAACTCCCAGCTAGCATGGGAATCATATACTTAAGCTCAATAGTTCAGTGATCTCTTTGAATCTTGGCTGCAAAGGCTAAGGGATCAATGCTTATCTTCAGATGGGAAGTGTCTCTTGACTTGAGCTTAATCCGTGTGCGTCTTGTTGCTCTTTACCGTTGATTCATCGAACTTTGTGAATGGAATATATTATTATGTTAACTCAACCCGATTAAATTAGTCAAGATCCAGTAAACTTCTAGACATCAAAATTTAAAATAATAAAAAAAAAAAACTAGATCAAGAAGCCCGAACAACCCAGAACAGAGAAATTTCTACGCTGTGATTTTCAGGCATTAATGGTGGGAACAGAATATGAGCTGGTTGAAACAATAATAGCAAGGATGTAATTCTCCACAAGAGAACTAGTTCAACTAAAAGAAGCAACTATAGATAAGGAAGCAAGGAGTCCACTTGTTCCATCATACATGGGGAAAATGAAGTCCTCGAAGCAATATTGGTGGCTGATATCTAAGCATTCCATGACTTCAACTTGGAAGAAAAGGTACTGAAACTGTATATACATGTGATGCTATCTATGTATAAAAAGAATTGAAAAAAAAAACTCTCCGATGAAGACATTTTCTTGTGTTAATGTGATGTTCAGCATTTTAATATCAAGAAAATTAGTAAATCCAAAAGTTTAAGCTAAGGTTAAAATTAGATTTCATATCTTTGTCATACTTCTTCAAGCAAAAAGTCTATTGGGCTGAAAGTGTGCAAATCGCATATGTGACTTCGGTTTGGAAGTCAAAGTTGGCAGGCTGGCATTCAAACACTTCCACCCAGTTGTGATTATTTTTTATTCAATTTAATTTTTTAAAAAATAAATAAATTAATTAAAACTTTTTTTTTTTAGAAAAAACTCTAATTTGGTTCAAACTGACCAGTTTTGATTCAGTTTGATTTTTCAGAATAAAAACCAGTTCAAACCTGTTTGATTCGGTTTTTTCAGTTTTTTTAAGCTTATAAAATTAAAACCAAACCGAACTAGTAGGTTTTTTTAAAATTCTAATCTTTTTTTTTTCACGGTTTGATTTTTTCAGTTATTTTTTTTCAATTTTCTCAGTTTAATCAGTTTTTTGATTTTTTTATCACCTCTTTGAATTAATTTTTATCTAAAATAAATAACCAAACCAAAATCTTTTATTTTTTAAATTAAAAATCAAAACCAATTCAAGTAAAAAAACAGGAAAAAAAACATTTTAAATTTTTAGGCTATTCTTGGTCCTTTTTGTGATTTATTTTGGGCCTTGTATGATATTTTGATGGGCTTTTCAAAGCCTTGTAATTGTTTTAAATAGCCTATTCTAATTATCCAATTTTCTTTTACTAGATTTCAATTTCCCCAAATCTCCAATGGCATGAGAAAATTCACAGCACACACCAACAAATTAATACAAATCCAAATCTGTAGAGCATGACAAACTTAACAAATAAATAAAAAAGTTGCAGCCTTCACATGGCTTAAAAACTAAACAACAAAGAAGCTGATATTGTCAAAAACAAACCACACCAAGAACATAAATCTTCACTGTACATATCGTCCCAGTGAAGAAGCACATTAACAACGTTGTTGAAAGATTTCTTGATAGACATCAGATCTTTCCCTGCAACAAAACCTCATTTAAATGCTTTTCATGAAAACCAGAACATTAATCTGTTTTGTCATGTATTCAAAAGCAATAACGGTTGTTTGAATCGATCTTGAATATAGCTTTGCACATAACTGTCATCGATTATCTTGGTGGACCATCTCCATTAGTGTTGTCTCAAGTTCCTCGGATCTGGAAAAAAACAAGCACCGCAAGTATTTAATGGGTTTTCCCACTCCCCCATAAATAAATAAGGCCATTAAGCAATATCAATAATTATTCGTGTCTGAGTAGGGATCTTGCAAAGTCTACACCGCAAATATCAATAGAGGATCTTGCAAAGTCTACACCCTAGCTGAAAGGCCAATGTTGACAACAAAACCAACCCATAAATTAAATCAACAGCAAGCACTTGATGAAATAAAAATAACAGTATTAATAGCAAAACCAACTCAGAAAAGTAAGAACATGGCTTAAGAGTAAGAAACTAATTGAGAAGAAAAATCATGGCTTAAAAACAAATCTAAAGCAGTAAGTCGAAAACAATAACAGAGAGAGATGAGTTTGATTTATCTCTAGATAGAATGGAGCTACTGTGTCTGTGGTGGTAGACGATGGAGAGAAATTGTTCGTGTGAGTGATCTAGTGGTGGAAGTAGAAGATCGAGATAGAACGAGAAAAGGGATGTGTGTGATCGGGACTGAGTAGGGGCTTAATTTCAGGGTTTCCTTGTGTACATGTTAGCATTTTATAGGAGGGTTTAATGTTGGTTAAACCGATTCAGTTCGGTTGAATTAATTTCAGATTTTAAAAATTGAAATCGAACCCAACCAATTTTTTATGGGGTTTTTAATCAATTAATTCTGTTTTTTTTTTTTCAGTTTGATATTTTTGATAATTTTTTGTTTTTTTAATTTAATTTATTTTTTAGTATTTTTTGCACACCCTTTTTTATATGTTCGTCAAAGAGATTTTAACACGTAAGTAAATGCTTGCACTATTATGTTGTTTAATATTATTCAAATTGTTCACTTTTACACCAATTAGCCCTTACTAGACGTAGACCCACAATATGTCGTCGGGTCAAATTATTATTATTTCCTATATAAAATAATATTTAAAAAAATTAATTTTTTTAAAAAATCATATAAAAAAAGTCAAGCTAACCTGTTAAATTCGCAACTCTAATTATGAAATCAGAATAACCTAAAAAAACGAAGAAAACCACAAAACTTATTTTTTTAAAAAAAATAACTGATATTGAATGATGAAATCAAAAAAGAAAATAAGTGAAAAAATGATGTCAACCTGCATTAACTTTTTAACCCTGTAATCCGAGTCATTGGATCGGAAGCGCCCCATTTAAAAAAACCATAAAGTCTAATCCTTAACCAATTAATTTATTGAATGATGGAATTGGAGGGAAAAAAAAAACTATACAAAAGGATCCAAAACACAAAAAAAAATTGCAATTAAAAAAATAAAGATCAACATTGAAATATAAAATAAATTAAAGAACAACTAAAATCTTTTGATTGAAAAGTGAAATTGAACCAATTAAATGTTGAAAGTTAAAATTGAAAAAAGTTATATAAAAAAATCCAAAACAAAAAAATATCAATAAAAATATAAACATCAACATGGAAATATAAAATAAATTAGAGAACAACTAAATCTTTTTTATTGAATGGTGAAATAGAAAATAAGAATCAATTTAACCAAAGAACAATTAACATTACAAGGATCAAAATTTAAACAAAAAATAAATTAGAGGATAACTATAAATTTTTTATTAAATGATGAAATTGAAAAAAAAAATCAATTTAACAAAAAGACCCGAAACAAAAATAAAAAAAGTGAGCACTAAATTGGAAAAAAAAATAACAAATCAAGGTATTAAAAGATAAAATTAAAAACAAATTAGAATTTTACTAAAAGGTCAAGAATAGAAATTAAAAATCAAAATAATAAGAATTAAAGTTAAAATCTCAATAAATAAGAGGGTAACTCTGAATTTTTCCATAACTAGTGCGAATTTCAAGGGATTGAGAGGGAAAAAAGAGAAAGAAAAGGAAAATGTTGCTAGCAACCGCCACCTCAACACCGACAAGCATCGCCCTAGCAAGAAGAGAACGATGCAAGGTTTCCAATGACACGATAAAAAATTGGAGTTTTGGTCTTCGGGAGGTGCCACACATGTTGTCCAAAGGCATGGCATGAGCACCTCCAACATGCTAACACATGTGTTGCATGCACCATCTATTTTTTATTTTTTTATTACATTTGTTCAAATACAAAATGTCATTCAACTAATATAATAATAACAAAAAAATAGTGGAAAAATACTAATAAGTCCCCAAACATCAATTTATAAATTATTGTTTCTAATAGTATTTTGATTGTTTCGCTATGCTTTTAAAATAAAAAAAAATTATTTATCCTTGATTAATTTAGTAATAATTAATAAGCTTTACGAAAAGATTCATACTCTCCTTATATATAACCACTTCAATGATTTCTATGTTAAGGGTGAAACTATTATTACAATATTTTAGGAAACATTGTCATTAAGTCTGATGAACAATGTTTTTTCAAAGGATTTTAATGATTGAAAAGGTTTGTAAGTTAGGCCTCCTACTCAGCCTGATTTTTATTTTTTTCCTTCCAAAAAGCAAGTTTAGATTTGTCATTAACTAAGTCAAATGAGCTGTTAATCTTCCCTCAAATCATTAACCATGTAAATTTTAATATTTCCAAATTGATAACTTTAATTCATCCTAGATCTAATATTTACTTTAGTCTTATGCTCTTAGTACCAAATACAAAGCAATCCCTCAACTTATAAATTGTACAAAATAGTCCTTAAACATATTACAAAGTTTTTTTCTTCAATAAGTTCAAGTGAGATCCTTGAACAATATTATATATATATATATATATATATATATATATATATATATATAAATTAATAGTATATGAATTAAACTCCAACATTATATAATTTTGATACTAGCTGCATGACTAAGCACTTCACCGCAGGTGGTGTAAATTTTTTTAGCATCATTTTTTAGTTTGAAAAAAATTTAGAAAGCAGAAAATGGAGAAGCTAGCATTTTAGCATGCCTTCTTTTCAAGATCTATAGTTTTATCCTTTGACCTTCAATTAATTTCCTCAGTACTGAAGTGATTCATATTTTTGTTAAACACGAAGAAAGTCCTTGAAGGTGCAAATTAACCAAACTAATCTTTCTGGGAAAAAAAATTAATAAAAAACTTGGACATGTTGCGCGAGAGAGAGAGGGAGAGAGAGAAGAAGAGATTTGTTTTTTTTTTTTTTTTTTGAAGCAAATTAACATGGTAGTAGCCATGTGAATAGATAGAAAACTCAACAAGAACACAGAAGCGCGGTCACGTAACTTGCTGCAATAGATATTCAAGAAAAGATGGGGAGGAAGGAAAAGATCAAGACACCCAGTTAATGGCGACAGCAAGTTGCAAGAAAAACAAAATGCAGACGGCGATGATACATGCTGGGAATATTGCAATAAGCTTAATTAAGAGCTAGCGGTTAAAGCAAGTAGAATGCTACCAGAATTAAGGAAATGAAAAGCAGCAGCAGCAGCAGGAAGGATCATGAGAGTAGCCAAGGCATCAATTTGCAGTAGCTAAATCAAGATCTTGAAGACAATAGTTCTTGAGATGACTCACAATGGTTGAATGGACTGCTTGGCTGGCTGGTGTAATGTGTTTTTTATTGGCTCTTTACTGTTTTTTCAATCTCCCAAGCAACACATTTTTTTAAAAAAATTTTAACTTTAAATTAATTTTATTTTGATATTATTTTAATGGACAGTTATTAAAAATAATTTTTAAAAATTAAAAAATATTATTTTAATATATTTTTAAATACAAATTACTTTAAAAAACAACTATTAAAATACTCACAATCATCCACAAAATTTTTAATCAAAATTAATACATCTTCAAAAAAACAAAAAATGAAAGAATAATATTCTTTAATCAAAAAACTGTCTTCACAATATCATAAGCAGTCAACGGGGTGACTTGCTCACTTGTTAAAATGCTACACACGCATCTTTCATTTAATTATCGTTGTTATTATTTCTTTTTTTATTCACAGGAAACACGGGCTCCAAGGTTCCCTCGGACCAGGACGGCAAATAAGAATAATAATAATAGGAAATGGACGGCCGCTCAACGAATTCGACCGCCCCGAGAGTGACCCGAAGACGAGGAAAATGACGAGACAGAAGAAGATGTTGATAATGACAGGTTACTCCCTGAACCTCCAGTCCCGAAAAGCAAATCTGACAGGTAATTCTCCAAATCATCAGGTGCAAATCTGACAATCCCTTCCTTCCTCGCCACCAATTGCCGATACTTGCCATAAAATTCCCGGTATACCGGTACAAGCTTTCTGGCAACCGAAACTTTTATCTGGTCTCTCAGTTTGGAATCGGAGACAACCCATGAAGCTTGGTTGTTATAAGCCTCTTCGAAAGAAGAATTAAATCTCTTAAAACACTCAGTGACTTGAGGGGTTGTCATCTGATTATCATTAGCATCCGGTAGAGCAGCAAAAACTTTGCTCCATCCCATGCGTTCATAATTGGACGCATATTGCCGTACCTTTTCCTCGTGCTTCTCCATCCATTCATCACCAAGGAGTAACTTTAGGTTGGATTTCTGGACTTTGTTTACCACATATTGAAGATTGTTTGCGAGGAATAGATACGAGAGTGCCACATCTTTGTACATCTCAGCTTTGCCGTCGAGTTTGCATAGCATAACAAGAATCAGCCATGCTAATCTTATTGATATAGATGAGGTACTCGTGCCATCAGCGGACACGGGGCTACCGAAGTATGCTTCTGGTAAAGGTGATGGTACTGTTAGAGGCCAATCAGCAAGGATGTCGGTAAGTACGCCACTGTAGTCAGTGAGGAAAGTGATGTAGTTCATTACGTAACGTGTTAGAGGATGAATGCCACCACCAGGCACTGCTGCTTTTGAGTTGAATTTTGAGATTGCAGTCTCGAATTCTGTTAGAATTGCGCAGACTGCCTCCCCGAGCTTGTTTAGTGAGTTAATGACCTGTTGTCTGATGGTTGAGGTTGATTCTAAATCAAAGATGGGTTCGATTTCAGTCCAGAGATCGGCGATTGCTTCGTAGAGGTCAAGGGCGCGGAAAATTCTCTCAGGAGCTTTCTTGCACTTGGCTACGTTTTCAGGGAATACAAAGAGAGACAAGGCACCTTCTCTTGTTATATCGGCAAAGCAGGACTCTTTCAACGAAGGAGAAGAAGAAAAAACCTTGTCACAGAGAACTCTTTCACCATAAAATAGAGTTTTAACTGCGACCTTGACTGCATTTAACCAGGTCTTGATTTTAACTTCCAGAACCTCCCAGTCCATCTTTTGAATCTGTGCCAAGCTCAACCTGCTTTCAACGTTCAGATGATACAAGGCCTCGTCAACAACTGATTTACGAATGATCTTGAATATCTTGACACATTCTTTTCCATAACCAGCACCAATCATGCATTCAGCAATCGCCTTCAAATCTTTCATGGCATCCATGGAAACGAGCTCTCCTTCAGATATGGAATCTTCTCCGACTCTTGACAATTCGTCCTCCTCAGACTCATCCTCAAATTCAGAAACGCTTGATCTTGACGTTCTGGACACGGATTCAGGATCGAGATGCTGCCTCCTGGACTTCAAAATGATGTAAAACTCCTTCTCGAGTCTCTTCATGGCAATTTGCATGAGATTTTGAGCGAGAACCAGCTTGTCCGAGGTGGGGTCTTGGGAGATGTAATATTGCATGGCAGTCTGGAGGTCTTTGATCGAGTTCAGGTACTGTTGGGCTTCGTAGCGATTATCTGATGCGAAGAGATTGGCGACGTCGACACAGTAGAGGCTGGAGGAACGGGAGGCATCCCACTTAGAAATGAGTTCTCGCGCATTCTCGACATTGTCATCCATTAATGTATCTGAGAATGTGTGGCGATGAGGTGTAGATCGAGTAGGTGACGTCGAAGGTGATGGTTTGAACAATATAGTCCTCATACCTTTTCTAGGCATATAAGATATCAAAATCAATTACACCTTGTCTAAGAAAGAGCAAGAGATGAGAACACTTGATTTCTTGCTGAGTTGAGAGAGAGAGAGAGTCTAGTTTCGAGAGAAGTTTTGATTTGGTTACAGATACATCAGTGAAGTGATATTTATAGAGGCGAGGCATGTTGGAAGCCACGCAAATAAATTAATAGGATGGAAGATGGTTTGAAAATGTCTACGAATCCACGCGTTATTATTCTGTCTGTATTTGAAATGGCCTTTCGCTTGGAGAGATGCAAACTCTGGATTATATATATATATATATATATATATATATATATATATATATATAATACACTACGACTACGTATGATGAAAGAGATGATTGATTCTGTCGTGGAAAAAGAAAGTGTTAGGAAACTCCAGCAATGGCCAAGAGAAATGTAAAAAAAAAAAAGAAACGCAGAGAGAAACTTAGAAAATTTTAGTATAATAAATATGACATCTATTACTGCTTCAAACAGCATGCCCATTCCGTAACTCGAAGTTTTTGACGTATTTGAAACCGTGGAATAGGTCTCCAATTCAGTAACTCTCCAGTATTTCTTCTAGCCCTTTCAAGAAATGAAGCCGTCTTGGTTTCCTTCGTTGCGAAACACCCCGTTGCCAACCTATGTTGCTCCTTGCGTAATTTATTTTATGTTGTTTTGTTTGTTAATGTAACAGTAGTTGTTTTTTAAAATATTTTTATTTAAAATTATATTAAAATTAATTTTTAATACTTAAACATTAATAGAATAATTTAAAAATATTAAAAAATTAATTTAAAAAGTTTTAAATTCTAAGATTATGATTGTTTTTGTGTTGAATGTATCTTTTTAATGCAAGAAACAATTTCATTTTTACTTGATAGTTCAAAAAATATTTATAACACTTGAATTAATCTTATTTTTTATATTTAAGATCAAAAATTAATTTTACAATGATAATATTTATAAGTAACACAATATCTATTATACAAGTATTAAATATTATTTTGTAATGTTTTCTAATAACTATGTCATCCACTTTCTCAGGGAAATCTTACAAAACCCCTCCTCTCTTTGGCATAGCTGAGGTTTCCTTGTATATTTGTTGACCCACACCAATTTTATATGTCTAATTTGTTGAAAATATAAGTTTATTGACTGACAACCGGTCAACCGGTTAAATCCATATAATTACTTTTCCTGATCGGATTAGGATTGATTACTTAAATCTATATAATCATTTTTTCTAAATAGGTTATGTTTTTTATTTAGTTTAATTTTTTATTTATTTAGAACGATTAAACTTATAAATTCATAATCGGAAGCATAAATATAAGTGTAAAACATATAGTTTTCCTTTTTTAAATACATTGGGAGAAGAACATCTTTCCCCTTTTTCCTTCTATATTATGATATTTTCTGACCATGTCGTCCCCTTTCTCCCCAGATCCCACTCGCAGCTCTTAAATATGCCACCATTCATGCTCTTTTTTTCATTTTCCTTCTTCAGTAATCTACACTTTCCTTTTCCTTTTTGTGAAAAAGATGCTTTGGTTTTAGAGACAGGAAACTTGACGCAAAGGTACGGTCAAAATAATGGGTTTGAAGAAGCACAGAAAGCGGCACGCTCCCTGTGTACGAGGTCATCGGAGAGAGAACAATGAATTTATGGTGATTAAATTGCTGTTGTTCTTTCATTCTCCACTGACGGGCTATTCCAAGATGGCAAGTGCTGGGGTAGGGTTAGACGGCAAGTTTGACCAAACCCACAAGATTAAAGCAAATAGTAAGCTTTTCCTCGTTTGCCTGAATTGTTCCTTTGTTCAACTCACTCTTCAAAACAACATCTCTATTTGATCCCATTATATATATTGCTTGAAATAACAAAAAGCTCTGGGTTTTGAAAATTCATTGGCTTAATTGAGAGATAGACTATTAATAATTTAATATTGTTGAATTGTTTTATTCGTAACGGAGCAGCTGACTAATCTTGCCTTGCTGTGAAATACCAACCATTTCACTTGAACCCATTGCAGCTACAAGTTGTTGTAATATACGAGTCCATTGTAAAAAAAAAAAAAAAAAACCAATTATTCTATATCCTAGAGCTAGATTGTTACTTTTGTTTAAAATACAGTGTTCAATTTCCACAAAAGTGTTTTTAAAAAGAAGAAAAATTCATGACTCTTCATGGATGTGGGTCAAATAAATTAATTTTAGTTTAATTGGATGATAAGAAAAAATAACAACAAATTAACATGGATTGG
>Ga0325404_1001041_pt1 | contig 28908 bp, 28 predicted proteins | sample PopdelMetagenome_18_FD_205664 | JGI IMG/M metagenome (GOLD analysis project Ga0325404, IMG submission 205664) | Populus deltoides microbial communities from Bellville, Georgia, United States - Xylem-Control-R1 | ecosystem: Host-associated > Plants > Phyllosphere > Stem > Wood/Secondary xylem...
AGGGTTCCTAGTGACCAAAATACTAGGTGGCGACTCCCACACCATTTTTCACTGCTAAGAGACAAAGAATTCCTTGTCTCCCCATATTGACCAGATATATCCCTCCATCACACATTCGAGGGTGGACAATCGCCGCGACGTCGCTCACGTGCGACACTGCCTAAACACGTTAATTCCCTTTTGTTTTAAGTTAAATAATTACATAAGTTTCACAAAGTAGAGTCCTAAACTAATGATCTTCCTGGATGTTTGATGGACCTGTAACATAAATAAACATACCATTTTGTTGCTAAAGAATATATGTATGCTCATGTAATGAATATGAATGAAGTATTAGCTTTCTATCGACTCCATGAGAACTCTAACAAAAACTTATATTTTGCTTGTAAATCTTTTAAACCCAATTAACACTCATTTGTATATTCTTAATTGAATAATCTTATTTACTTGCATAAACTGGGTGACATTGCAAGGTTTAATCCTATAAATCATATTCCGGCAATCCTATCACCGATGCCATTAGCCGAAGCTAATTGTGTAAATCATATCCCGGCAATCCTATCACAGATGCCATTAGCCGAAGCTAATCATGTAAATCATATCCCGGCAATCCTATCACGAATGCCATTAGCCAAAGCTAATCATGTAAATCTTATCCCGGCAATCCTATCACGGATGGCATTAGCCGAAGCTAATCTTGTAAATACACTAGGCTTTATTTACATTGAACACGATATTTATTATAATTGCATTCACCAGAAGGATTCTAAATTGTATAAGTGCAAATAGGAGGGACAATCACGCACCTACTTCGTCTGTCTCACGACCTCCCTTAACAGAAGATCCAATCCTGGTTGCTCCTCCTGAATCACAAGAAAGTTTTTTACTTTCTATGCATGTTCATTTCCTCATAATAACATACATACATATATCATGTATATTTTCAGAGTTAATATCTCAATATACAAGTGTTTGTATCACTCAATTCTTTTATATTCTTATTTATAGTATTCACATAAAAGTCTACTGTTACTGTCTAACTTTGAACTGTTACTGTCCAATTTCCAACTGTTACTGTCCAATTTCCAACTGTTACTGTCAATTTCCAACTGTTACTGTCCAATTTTCAACTGTTACTGTCTGACTTTGAACTGTTACTGTTTGACTTTTCCAACCGTTACTGTTTGATTTTTCCAACTATTACTGTTTGACTTTTTCTATTGTTACTGTTTGACTTTTCCAACCGTTACTGTCTGACTTTTCCAACCGTTGCTGACTGACTTTTCCAACCGTTGCTGACTGACTTTTCCTATTGTTACTGTTTGACTTTTCCAACCATTACTGCCTGACTTTTCCAACCGTTACTGTCTGACTTTTCCAACTGTTACTGTTTGACTTTGAACTGTTACTATCTGAACACTCATCAGATTTTAACTATCTCTAAAGTTCTAAAACTCCATTTTAACTAAGATTGATCTCGTTAGAAAGCTAATACACGAGGCTACTAGTTCTCTAAGGGAGGAGAACCCAATTTTTCCTCCAAGATAGTCAAAATTGTTCATATACTAATTAGTCCTACTGCCCTACATAATCAGTCACAACTTAGTCTCAGTCGGTAACCCATAACTGGAGTTCTATATTTCCAAATTGAGCAAGACCAGTTTCCTTTGTTAGCTAACATTCAAATCTACAATTTCTATGGGGAACCCGATCCTAATCCCCTTATCCTCTTACCTGAAATCTCATCAAAAGTTAGGAGACAAGTCTGTCCAGATTCGTCTCCCCCTCCCCTTCACACAATACTTTCATAAACTACATTCTACATACATGAATTAACTTAATCTCAACAATAAGTACTTTTTCCCCAATTTAAGTCTAAGAACCCTAACCTATGATTCAATATCAAGGCATCAATTCTTCATCGAATTTAAAAATGAATTTTTTTTTAAGATCATGTTTAGAATACCTTACCCGGTATAAATTAAGATTTTGATCTTCAACTAGTTGAAGATTTTCAACTCCCTCCTTTCTTTTCTTCTAGTTCAATTTCTTGGTAATCCTTTGCTCTCAAGTGTTTATCCCATCTTTAAGATCTTAATCTTGAATGGGTTCTTGAAATTTTAGTATCTCTCTCTTGATTTCTCGAGAATGGGTATAAAACTCCCTATTTTCTCTCCTTATGGTTCTTACCGATTGTCTTGGTGAGGAGAGAGTATTTATACTCTATATTTTTTCTTATTTGCATTTAGACCCCCTTTTCCTTTAAGTGCATTATTCTCTTCAATTAAATCTAACCCTCAACAGTACCGAGTTTATTATAATGTCTCGAATTATTTCGCCCGGAAATTTATATTCAAACATTTCTTAATTTCTGTTTTTATTTAATCATATGCATGAATTCTTTCACTTTTATTTATTTATTATTTTTCCCAGGTTTTACATCTAGAATTGCAGGACCCGTGATGACGCGTTGTTCCACGTGCCACAGCACTAGTGGCGCGTGGGTTCATGCGCCGCCGCCGATGAAGGCAACCAAACCGGTGGAATGGGAACGTCTTCTTCTTCTCTACCTTCCTACATCGTTGGTGAGGGTCACCGCCACCTGCAATAAGGGGAAAACACACAAACAACAGTTGATTTTTATTTTTCTTTCTTTTTTCAGATTTGCTTCTCTCCTTTTCCTTCTTTGGATCTACTTCACGGCAGGTCAGTTTGTTCTGGGTTTCGTCTTCTTCTCCTCTGCTTCGGGTGGCAGGTCTGGCGGTTGTAGAGGTGGCGGCGGCGTTGATGATCTTTACTCCTGTTGGTTGTCGCGGCGGTTGGGCTTGCTGCGGGTTGGTTTCGATGGAGACCAGTCTGCGCCGATAATGGATTGTGGGCAACGATGGAGCTAGCTGGAGGCGGTGGCTGACTTTTATGAAGGCCAATCTACTGGGAGATGAAGAAGAGAACGGGGATCGCCTGGTCTTCACGAGTTGGCGGCTGGTTCAGGAGAATGGGTTGTTGGGTCTGTCGGGTAGAAGGTTGAAGATGAGAAGAAATGGGGGAACATTGATGGCTAGCTTGGCAAAAGGAGAGGGTGAGTTGGAAGGTTTAGCAGAGATGGGGGAAGAGCTAGATGAAGAAGGTGGGCTGATCGGAGAAAGAGAGGGAGTTGTGGCCGGGTGTGTATGTATGAGGGAGAAGAGAAAAAAAAAAGGTGCCTGGTTTCTGTTTGGCTGGCGAGTAGGGAAGCAGAGCGGGTAGGTGGCGGTTGGAAGAGAAAAAGTCCTCCAGTGGGGGGCGGCCTGTTCTGGTTTTGTAAGAGATGGGTTTATGGTTAGGGTTTTTTTGTATTGCCTCTCGAAATTTGCAAAATTGCCCCCCCTTTTTGTAGGAGTTATGGACCTAAATTTATAGGTAAAATATTGTTTTGGCCTCAAAATTGGTCCCTCAACTATTTTTTTTGTTAATTTTGATTTTGCTTAACTTTTTTGTATTTTTTGAAAACAAGCAATATCAACGTCGACTCAATGAGGAAAATCAATGATTTTAAAAAATGACCCGTGAAATGTCGAACACGTTTGAAAGACCTTTGAAAATTTAAATTCTTTTTTAGACGACGTTGAAAATGCTAAAAATGATGCAAATATATTAAAAATGTATTTTTTTTGGATTTTCATTGTTTTTTTGCTATTTTTTTATTTTTCAAAAATTTATCAAAAAGATGGGTAAAAATTGTGTAGTAACAGATACCCCCTCTTTACAATGCTTACCAAGCAAAAATCCTCAATGTTTTGCATAGTAAGCTTTGTAAAGAAAAGAAAAGGAAAATGATCTTATTATCTTGGGCGACCTGTCCCTTTTGAAGAACAGTGGTCTATTTTCAATGGCGACCAACCCCAAACACTCACACTGATATATTTTCAAGGGCGACCAGCCCACACACACTCACCCTAATCTATTTTCATAAGCGACCTGCCCAAATGAAAAAAAAAGGAAGAGTGGTCTTGACCTAGCTAGGTGGAAGAGTGGCCTCATTGTAATGGGTGACCTACCAAGATAAAAAAAAAACATGGAGAATTGGTCGCGCTGTAATGGGTGACCTACCTAGAAAAAATGTTGGTCTCATTGTAATGGGTGACCTACCCAAGTGGAAAAAAGAAAAAAGTGGTCTCATTGTAATGGGTGACCTACCCAGGTGGAAGAATGGTCTCATTGTAATGGGTGACCTACCCAGATAAAAAAAACATGGAGAATTGGTCGCGTTGTAATGGGTGACCTACCCAGAATAAGGATGGTGAGGGCTCAAAGGCGCACTCGAAAGGAGGTTGGGTTAGAAAAGGCACTACCTGAGATGGTGGCTCAAAGGCGCACACAAAAGGAGATGAGGGCTCAAAGGCGCACTCGAAATGTGATAGGGTTAGAAAACGTGCTACCCAAAAGTTGATGGTGTAACATCGATCTAACAATGTTGAAAGTAATGCATTATGATTGATATGCATGTATACTTACCTGAGAAATATAGGTCCCCATTTCTTCATGGTGTCTTTCCTTTCTCAAAAGTTGGGGTGTTGGTAGTAAACTTCGATAGCTTTTTCGCTCTTGCTTACTCGAGTCATCTCTTGTGATCTTGACCTCTGGGAAGGGCTTAATATCATCATACTTCTTTGTCCTCCACCCTTTATCTCAAGAGTTGCCAATTTTACCTAGTATTTTTCTTAGAAAGGGAATTATGGAGCCAGCCCTACCAGGAGTTTTTGATTGCCCCCCCCAGCTTGATCATCCCCCAAGTATTCAATTCGGGTTTGGGGATAAGGCTAATGTGAAGGAAGGTTTGACAAGTTGTTTTCATGCAGAACTTTTTGAATTTCAAAGCTATTCCACACATAGAAATCATTTTGACATCGATTCAAAGAAAACTTGTTCTAAAGAAATTCAAGTAATTTCTATGGAGAGGTTTTCAGAAGTGATGAAAACTTTTTGTTTTGCTTTTGGTGAAAAATATGAAGTGACACTTGGTTGGTCAAAAAGGTTTAAGATTTAATTTGAGGGTTTCAAAGAACCAGTGTTCAAAGTATTCATTTTATTTGTATGAATAATGATTTGGTTTGCATGAGAAAGCATTGCCTACCGATCCAGATTGCTTGCCTTTGATCAAAAAGGGCTTGATTAGGCACGTAATGTAAGCTTGGGCTCTTGGTTATAAAGAAAAGGATATTTGTAGGCTCAAAAGGTGTTTAAGGGATTTCAAGACTAAGGATCAATTGTGCTTGTTTCCTGACCTTTTGTCTTTTGAATTGTCTTTCCTAAATGGTCTATCGTGCCCCCCAGTATTGGGCTTAGGCTCTTTCTCTTTGTTTTTGTTTTCTTCATTTGGTTTTGAGCATCATCATATTGGTTTTTTTTTATGCTTAAATTTTTTGGATCCTTTGGATTTTTCTTCATGCCCTCAGCTTTGTTTGGGCACCTTTGATGATTGAGAATCTTCTTTTATGCCCCTTTGTGTTGCTTGGGCACTTTCAATTGTCGAGGTTTTTTTCTATCTCTCTCGCACTTGCCCCCAATTTGGGGTGTGATCCTAGCCAAGGTTATTTCCAAAAAATGTTATTAGGCTCAAAAGGGGACTGTAAAGGATATATTTTAGCCTCATGAAAGAATTATCAAAGATGGCTTTTCTTCATTCCAAACTCATGCACTTAGGATCGGCAAGCCTTGCTTTTATGCGAGTATACAAAGTGATTTCTCATTATTCATTTAAATAAAACTCAGCTTTAGAGTCACCTTATGGTTTTTTTTTCCAGGTTTCCTAGGTGTATGATTACCTCTCTAAAGAATCACTTGAATTTCTAGAACTTGTTTGTTTTGGACAAACACCAACATGATTTTTGTTTTTGTACTAAATTTTAAATTCCCAAAAATCCTTGTGAAGATGTATGATCATGCATAGCTTTGGAAGAAAAGGGAAACACACTAAAAGATTATTGGTGTGATGGTTTCATGCTTAAAGGTTATGCTCAATGTGTTATTTGCATGAAACAGCAACAAAAATGAAGGCATATCATGAACAGAGGAAAACACATCTTATTAACAAGAAAGGCTTATTTGACAGGGAAAGTCTTGTGACATTATGAGCTTACCAACAAGACTAAAATAGGTTCAAACAAAAAATCAAGAAGTTTTGAAGACATGATCAATCAGAGGTAGTTATTTTTGGATAAAACAAGAACAGGCTCCATTCTGCAAATGTGGTGCAATTCCCCTTCGGTCAGCCTTCCCATAAAAGCTTTTGCAGAAATGTTGGATTGTGTTGAGGCCCTTGACCATGTTTGCCCCCAATTTCTTCGAGTTGAGTCGGTTTTGGGGTTTGAACAAAGATGTTAGGTCGATTGGAAAGAACATTCCCCAGAGTTATTTTTCAGTATTTGCTCGAGTAACTTGGAGGCAAGTCAAGCTTGTCTTTAGAGACTCCAACTCTTCTTGAAAATGGACGTTACGGCGATCACGCTCTTCATCTTCCATGTTTCTCGCTCAAAATTGAGTGTTGTAGACTTGTAGGGGACTTACTTTTCATCCAAGTGCATGCATGACAAATGTATGAACATGTAATCTATATGATGAACTTGCCCTTCAAGGGGTGACATATGATCGTAACTCTTGTATGATGAAACAAGAATCTTGATTCTTGCCCAAACTCTACAATCAAAATCTTCTAAGTGACGGTCATTGTGTCACCCACAAGTCTTGAGTTCAAGATGCTTCAAGAAAGGTTTGCCCTGATGTAAATAAAGATAGCACATACAACTTAAGGACATGTTCTATTCATTATGTGAACATGGGTAGTGTCACGGGGTAATTTTTCGCTACGTGAATAAACCTGTGCGGCAGCCTAGTGTCTCACTAGACTCAACCTTCCCTCGCCAATCCCACTTGTGTTTGCCTAGTAACTAAGCAAGCAAAATACACAGGTAGAATAAGATAATCAAAGTGCACAACAAGCTTTACAGGAACTCTTTCCCAACCTTTATTGATCTCGTAAACAAAGGGAACTATACACAAATCTGTATGTGTGCTATGCACAAAGATTGCATGCTACACCAAGCTATCTCTAACTAGTGCTCTACATGTTCTTGCATGCCCCTACATGCTGAACATTCCCTACACATGTTGCTGCATACCCATACATGTCGCCCCTTCAACTAAGAGCTATAACAAGTATTTATAGACAAGCATTTACAAGACACCCCCCATTCCTACTTTTAAGGAAGTAGTGGGACACTATCTCACCCATGTTCACCCATGAACATAGTGGCCCCATTATCTACCAAGTAGTGCGAAGTTTTCCCCCCATGATCCCCCATAATCTTTAGTGGGTTGAGAGCAACCCCTGGTCAACCCCCATGTTCAACCCCTATGATCCCATGATCTTGGATATCCATAACTGCCACTACCCACGTTCTGCATGCCCACCTGGCAGCCCCTTCTGCCAGCTCTTATTGCATCATCTATTGAGTCACTCATATGCCTTGGACAGTCCTTCGCCCAAGTTTCAGATTGTGCCAAGTCGAACCAACAACTTGCACAAGCCATTGCACGCTGCCGAATTCGCATCTGCGTGCAGGCTGCCAATGTCTGCGCTACTGAATTCTGCGACAGCCCCAGTTTTTGTCAGCCTATCCCCCTCATGATTTTTGCTGCGTGGCCTAGACAGTCCATCGTCCAGCCCATGTTCATCAACAATCTGCATTGCCAATTTTCCTTTTACGAACATACAGCTGCACAAATCTGCGTTGCTGATTTATGCCCCTATTGGCATGGTTGCCAGCACCCCTAAGCACTGTTTTGGATAGCCTATTGAAGTGTGCACCTCATGCATATTTGACACTGTTATAGGTAGGTTTTCTAAATGGTCTCAAGAGGGTTTCATATATGCCTAGTGACGATCTTCGTAAAGACAGTATAGGGCATTGCAAGAAATGGTTAAGGCACGTATACCCACCATTACCAAGCAGACACTCAGATATAAGTTGGGTGTTTCACGCATCTGAACCTTGACCAATAGTCATAGGGCAGATCGCTAGTTTCCTACCTAACCTAGAAGCTTGTGTGTGCTTCCAAAAATAAAAACATGTGATGCATGAGACAATTCTATAAAATGCATTGAAACACAAACATTAAACAAATGTCAGAAACAATACCTTCTCCAGTGGAGTCACCATTTTATCGCACGTCACCTGCGCGACGTTTGTTTGGCGATTTTTCATTTATATTTGGTTTGAGTTGTGGGAGTCGCCACCTAGTATTTCATGAAGGGTTACTAAGAAACCCGGGTGTACTGGTCTTGTCAAAGATTCATGGGTAAGGGATTGGTTGTGGTTAGGGAAGGTATTAGCACCCCTAACGCACCCTACCTGAGGTAAGCTGCTTCGTGGTTTTGATGTGTTCAAGAAGTTTTAAAAATTTTGTCTTTTCATCAGATATTAGGAATACAACTTACATATAAGTTCATAATCCTTTACCGTGAGTAAATCAAAATTTTAATTTCTTCTTTTATCTTTGCAGTTTTATCATAAAATAAAAAAATCCATAAAACAAATACAAACACACACATTCACTTTTACTACATTTTTTCCTTTTTCTTTTTTGTTCTTTTTTTTTACATCCACACTACAAATTATAAAAATTCAAAAAAACTAAACAAAAATTACATTAAACAATTTAAAATTTATAAAATAGCCCTTAAAAAATCAGGAATTGTAGAGGAAGACTTCTGGAATTGCAGGACTCGTGGCGGCGTGTTGTTTCACGCACCGCCGCCAATGAATGCAGCCAAACCGGTGGATCGGGAATGTCTTCTTCTTCTTTGCCTTCCTACGCCGTTGGTGAGGGTCACTGCCACCTGCAACAAGGGGAAAACGCATAAACAACAGTTGATTTTTTTTTCAGATATGCTTCTCCCCCTTTTCCTTCTTCAGATCTACTTCACGGCAGGTCAGTTTGTTCTGGGTTTCATCTTCTTCTCATCTACTTCAGGTGGCAGGTCTGGCGGTTGTAGAGGTGTCGGCGGCGTTGATGATCTTCACTCCTGTTGGTTGTCGCGGCGGTTGGGCTTGCTGCGGGTTGGTTTATGTGGAGACCAGTCTGCGCCGATAATGGATTGTGGGCAACGGTGGAGCTAGCTGAAGTCAGTGGCTGATTTATGTGGAAGCCAATCTGCGGGGAGATGAAGAAGAGAACGGGGATCGCCGGGTCTTCACAAGCTGGCGGCTGGTTCAGGAGTGGGTTGTTAGGTCTGTCGGGTGGAAGGTTGAAGATGAGAAGAAATGGGGGAACAGTGATGGCTAGCTTGGCAAAGGGAGAGGGTGAGCTGGAAGGTTTAGCAGAGATGGGGGAAGAGCTAGATGAAGAAGGTGGGTTGATCGAAGAAAGAGAAGGAGTTGTGGTCGGGTGTGTGTGAATGAGGGAGAAGAGAAAAAAAATGAAGTCGAAAGCTCTTTTCTATGAAGAGAGGGCGTTGCAAAAAATTCTTTTCCTCATCAATAAGCACCAAGTTTTTATAGTTTAATAGTTAGTTAAAATAATTATTAACTAGAGGAGATATAGGTACCGAGTACCTACCTACTGTAGACGCTCGACTTGCGTTCCCCTATTGTTGTTGTACTCCTCCCACAATTCCTCCTGAAACCACAAACACCCATCATTATTCCATAGGAGTCCACATATCACAACACAACAACAACAATGGCAATAATATTCATTTCTCTTTTACCGATCTTTTTTTCTCACTTACATTCCTCATTATTATCCTTTAACATTTTTAGCTCATTAGTAGTCCAAGTGGACATCATGAATTCAATTTTGATACAATTTATTCTTTTTTGAAAATCAAGACACACTTTACGAAGGGCAAGAAAACAATTTCTACCCTTAATATGGCCAAATTTCATTGTTTTATTGACTTGGATGAAACTGCCAACAGGGGTGGCAGCTTGACCTGTCTTCAGATTTTTATTTGTATCTAGAGTTCCAGAACTCCAAATTAGGAGGTGTCAGACTCGTTGGAAAGCTAACACTCCCGGCTAAAACTTCTATGAAGGGACCCTCCCTAGATTCTATCATCTTCAGGTCCAAATTCCCTTAAGAACCAGGGCAACAAACCTACCCTGTTTTGCTAATGGAGAAAGTATCTCCAATTCATTTTCAATCCTTGCTTCCTCATCAATCACAGCTATGCCTTCCCTTTGTTCATGGCAACCCGTCTCATTTATGTCCTCTTAAGGTCATTTGTATCAAGTTAATTAATTAAGCAAATCATAAGTTCTCATTCCCTCTCTGCAGTATCTCATAGCCGAGAACATGCCTAAGGGAACCAAGAGTTCCCTTCCTCTCTTTTATGCACTCATTTCTTCTTCTTCTTTAAGGCACTTAGATTAATCTAGTCCATTTAATCTCACTCATTTCTGTATTTTCCCAACATTTTATGTTAAAGAACCCTAATTCCTAATTCAAGAAAATCATGAACTTCTAATCAAATTGAAGTTAATTTCATCGAAATTGGAATTAGAACTCCTTACCTAACCTTTACTTCATAAATTTTAGAAGAATCTTAGCCTTCTTCTCCTTGCATATAGCCGGCCACTCTTCCCCCTTTTTTGTTCACCAATTCTTCACTTTTCTTCTTGTTAATTCTCCACCCAATTGTGTTTCTCCACTTAATAATTCCAAGGCTTATGTGGGTATACTAATTTTAGGTCTTTACTCCTAGATTTGATGAAGGAAAAATCTGAAATGCCCCCCTCTTCTTCTTGTTATCAGCCGGCCATGGATGAGAGAAGGAATGGGCATTTATTGTCCCATCTCTTCTTAATTCCATTTTGGCCCCATCTTTCTCCCTTTTTCTTATTTTAGCCCCCTTTTTTTTGCATTATTCTGTATTATAACAACATTTTGAATTATTATAAACCTTCCCCTCTTTGTATACTTTATTCTTGGGCTTCACAGAATTATTCATATTGGAGTTATGTAATGAGAAATTTCCTTAAAGGTAAGAAGATATGGGGGTATGTTAGTGGAAATTATGTGATACCTAAGAATACTGAAGAGGGGGATGATGTTTTGATAGTACATGGGAAGCAAACACTGTAAAGATCATTAATTGGATCAATAATTTTGTTGAGCATTCCATAGGTACACGGTTAGCAAAGTATGAGATAACAAAAGAGGTTTGGGATCATCTGCAAAGGTTATTCACGCAATCAAATTTTGCAAAATAGTATCAATTAGAAAATAACATACGAGCTCTTCATCAGAAGAATATGAGTATTCAAGAGTTTTATTCTATTATGATAGATCTTTGGGATCAATTGACTCTTACCAAATCAGCAGAATTAAAGGCATGTGGTGCCTATATTGAGCGTAGAGAGCAGCAACGATTGGTACACACTACAAGATTTCATAGTTTTACCTATAGACACAATTCGTTGGCATGAGATTCAGACTTCGTTGGTAAATTTTTTACCGACTAAATCACCGACAGAAAGTGTTTGTCGGCATGTCTTTCATTGGTAATACCACATTTTGTTGCTAAGTCTGTCAAGAAACAAAAAAAATATTACCGATGGTTTTACAGACAAAAAATGCATGCCAAAAAAAATTCCCGCTAGAAATATACCGACTGATTTTTTTCGTCGGTGATAGTGGCATTTCTAGTAAATATTTTTTCAACTCTTTATAAAATATTGACGGACTATATCTGTTTGTGAATACGTCGGTAAGTGTGGCATTTCCAGTAAATATTTTTCAACTCTTGGTAAAATGTCGACCGACGGTATCCGTATGTCAAAGCGTCGGTGATTGTGGCATTTTTAGTGAATATTTTTCAACTTTCTGTAAAATGTCGACGGATACATCCTGTCTGTAAATCCATCGATTGGGTTTTTAAAAAAACTTTTAAAATATTTAGAATAAATTATATAAAATTATATAAATTAATAGTAAAAAAAACCAATTATGCAAATAAAATTTTATTAAACATCAAAAATAAAATAAATAATATTCATTACAAATTGAATGTGTTTAAAAATATATATTATATTAGAACAATGACGGAGCTGGAGGACGAGGAGGAGGAGGCTGGTTGTTCCCGGGACCATACGGCCAAAATGGGGCTGCACATGTATCACCACTCTGTGATGTCAAGTTCATGACCATTTGGTGACGTTGTTCATAATTCACCGAGAGTTGCTCGTATTTTTTGGTGAGATGAGCCATATGTTGCTACAAGGCCATAAACTCTTTTAATTAGGTGCTCGATACTGATTGGGAGCTCCCAACAGTTGAGACACTACATGCCACCCGCAAGTTCTCGACTGTTGTGTTAGAGAGCCCGTACACTTGATTTTTATCGAGTCCACCAAATGATCCTACCTCCATCCATAAATCCAGATCAAAATCCAGATGGGTCGAAGGATTGTTTCCATATCTCTCCCTCAACCGGCTATTATAGGTCTCCTGAAAATGAAAAAAGAAATCATCATATTCAATTCATGAAAACTAATAACTTACCAAATAAAACGGTTAAACCAACACACCACAAAGTGTTGAGCGTGGTTGTCAATGAACTGTTGCACCCTTTTTTGGCGGTCTTCACTTCACATGTGGGTCTCTACAAACAGCTCAATTGGGCTCGGCTCACGTCCAAGAGACGTAGCCTGTAAGAAAAAAAATTAATTAAGTAACAACAAATTGAAATAATGATATATTTCATTTAAATTAATCTTACCATCTGTTTCACATGTGCAGCAAACGGAACAGAGTCGCCGAAGTGCGTTGTCACCGAATCATGAATTTGTCGGTTCCGGTTGCCACCACCGGACTGTGAGCGTCGTGTGAACCGCTCAGACATCATGTTATCAATATGTTGCGGCCATATATCTCCTGAGATGTATAGCGGTTTGAAATCCTTGCAAACCGCCACGTCGTTCCAGCCTTGGAGATCGTTATCTCTCCTTTTGTTTTTGCCTTTTTTTGTGCTTCATACCGCAACCTACTTCCATAGTGACAAATTAGATTTTAAAATATAATTTTAAAAAAAAATATCGTATTGTTTTCGGTGTCATACCTAGTTGTTGCGTGATTTTCCCACACCTCCTCACAACATTGTCAAGCGCGCTGTCCCAGTCAAATTTGTCCTATGTATAAATAATTTATTTAAAATAAAAATAATAATTTATTTATAATTATAATAATAATTTATTAAAAATAAGCTGGAAATCAAAAATTAACACCAACCTCAAATTTGTCAAACTATGCATCGATATAAGGTCTCCATTGAGGATGTCTGGAAACCTGACTCCATTGAAATAATAGAATCTCCACCGACGATTTAAACGCCGATGATATTACTAGGGAGGCCTCAATGTTTGTGAACCTGAAAATAAATTAAATTAATAAAATATTGATTAGTTGTTCATAAATTATGTTATAATTAAAAAAAAGAAAACTAAAACCAAAACAAACTTACATTGAAAGGTCGTCCTTCCAATGTGCCTCGTACTTGCAGGTGAATTGATTCCGCTGTGAAACTGCGCTAGAAGAGGCAGCATCATGTCGGCGCAAGTGCCTCTTCTTGATCGGCACCTATGGACATATGTGAGCGACGAACTGTTGATTTCATTCTACGCATCTACACAATTTTATACGAATAATTACATAATTAAATTCAATTCTTAAAAAAAATTCGACAGCACCTCCCCTATACTGGAGACTACCCAAAGTTTTCAAACCTGTAAATATTGACAATAGCCACAACCAATTGAATCCATTCAAAAATCTTATGTATAACCTAACATCTATACAAATAACAATTAAAATCAATGAAAATAATTAAACACATATCAAGCAATAATATAGTAAAATTGAGATACAATAATTAAATTTATTCTTATATATTCAATTACTAATTACAAGGTAAATTCAACAATAACAATTAAATTCAACAAAGTATTCAATTATTATGGCAATACAAACAATAAAATATATTGAACAAATTAAAAAAAAAAACTATAGACTTTAGGAATGAAAAATGCTTACCTTAATACTGTGTTTATTTCAAGACTTTATCTACATTATATAAATACACCAAAACAAAAAATACAACAAAAATAACAATAACTAAAACAAAGAAAAAATAAAAAAATAAAATCATTAAGCATATTAAATGGAAATACATACCTTTTAATTTGTTGAATATTGAACTAGAGATTACAATCCAAAAAAACAAAAGTTTTGAAGGAAATGAGAGGAAAAAAACGAAAAGAGAGAATGAACAAACAAAGCAGAGGAAAAATGAACTAAAGAGGTGGTCACAGAGATTTATAACGCAGTTTTACCGACGGACTCATCGACGGCCTATTTAAATAATCTTATTTTTAATTATTTCGTCGGTAAATTTTCAAAAATCCATCGATAAATTTTGTTTTGATTAGATTGTCTTGCAAAGTGACATTCATGAATATAATAATTGTTGAACTCAATTTTCAAGTGATATAGATCCGTATAACAAGTGAAGAACACAATTCTTGGAGATTAGCACGCAAGGTAGTAAGCATAATCTCTAAAATAATTATATTCACTTGGAATTTTACGATTGACAAAGATAGCTAAAAGAATTAGTCTACAAGATAAACACAATCGATAAATAATTTTAAAAAAATGTTGGATGAGTATTGATGCTTCTAATCTTCGTAAAATGTTATGATGTGAGTTTTTGTTATATTGAGATAGACTTAGTAAGATTATCAAATGGTATTCTTAAGTGCATGGTGAATCATTATGGATTCCTCCTCCTCAAGGTATGCTTAAGTGGAGTGTTTTATCCTTTTTTGGGTCTGATTAATACTTAAAAGTGCATTCTCATTAAGATTTTATATCATCATATTGCACTTAAAGTATCATTAAATTCCCTAACTTAAGCATATTTTATAATAACAAGTGTGATAATATAAGATAGCTTCTCATTTTAAATGCAGACATATCTCACAATTCAAAGGATTGATTGATGTGATTAATTATTGAAAGTGAAAAGACAAAGAAAGGGCTAAGCTTAGAGAAAAGATTATGGTTTAAATTGGAACACCATTCAGTCATTGGGTCATATTTGGAGCTGTATACGTTGGATTTAGGTCTGATTTATATGGTTGGAAAGCTAAGACATAGGCCTAAAATATTCATGCGCAGTTCAAGACTCAATTCTACTGTTTTGGAGTCCAAATCTTATGACCAAAAGAGAAGTCTGAATCTGTCCTGCAGCCCAGACACTATTCAGTGTTCAGTCCATATCTTCGGTTCTAGAAGTCCAAATGAGCTCATTCTTTTTTTGGTGGCAAGCTGAGACAGATCGATACAACTTTCATGAATACACTTTGCCAAAATCTGATTGTATCAATGTCATTTCCATACCTAAACCACCAAGTCCACTTTGTCATTAGTTGACCATTAATTCAATAGTTAATTACCAAATGAATAGTTTTTTTTAGCCTATAAAAGGAGGCATTTGCCATATATTTAGGCATCTTGGTTTTCAGATCAAGATCATTTTCTTACTTTCTCTCTTTGTATTGTTCAAGTTTTCTTTCATGTTATAGTAATCTCTTGTTTATGCTTTTCATTTCCTTTCCTATACTTAGTTCACTTATATCATAACTATGTTCTTATCTTGTTTATTTATGTTCTTCTTCATTATGTGTGGCTAAGTTAATTATATCAAGGTGAAAAGGTTTCACTAATGGTGTTAGAATAAGTATAATATAAACTCAACATGGACTTCAATGCTTATATTCAAGAAAGTTTGCTATTAACATGTCTTCTCATTTTTATCTTATTCACTCTTAATACCTTGCTTGTTAAATGGTTGATCTAGATTTATGTTGTATATAACACTTGGTACAATAAATGCTTGATCCTTCATAGTCTTTTGCCGACATCATTGTTATGAGAGGAACTTGATTTGTTGTTAACATAAGTTAGTATCATGAATACCTGACAATATTTACAAGTATGATGTTACTTAAATAAGATGATTAATATGATCGTTGTTTAATCCTCACATCAATATCACATAGAATTCTCCTCAACTCTTTGTTTTATTATATATGTATTATTTGTAATTTATATAGTTGACCTCCCTGTGAACATCGAGATGATTGAGATAAAATATTTACAAGTATGGTGTTACTTAAATGAGATGATTAATATGATCGTTGTTTAATCCTCATATCAATATCACATAAAATTCTCCTCAACTCTTTGTTTCATTAATCTCTTGTTTATGCCTTTTATTTCCTTTACTATACTTGTATATTCATGTTCTCCTCTTGTTTATTTATGTTTCTCTTCTTCATTATGTTTAGCTAAGTTTATCATGTCAAGGTGAAAAGGGTACACTAATGGTGTAAGAATAATTATAGTGTAAACTAAACATGGACTTTAATGTTTGATACTAACATATTTTATATTTGTTATCTTATTCACTCTTAATACTTTGCTTGTTAAATGGTTAATCTAGATTTTATATTGTGTAACCCTTGGTACAACAAATACTTGATCCTTTCATAACCTACTGTATGGTATAACCGACACCTGTGCTATGAAAGGAACTTGATTTGTTGTTAACATAAATTAACATCATGAATACCTGGCAACATTTACAAGTATTAGCATTATTCGAATAAGATAACTAATGTAATCATGTTAATAATTTATAATTCGATTGGAACCTCCTTTGTGTGTGGTATCCAGTTGAGTAATAAAAAGAGTTTATACTATACTTATTTGAAATACCATTAGTGGATCCTCTAATCTTGACAATTATTTTATCCTTATTTAATCCTTACATCAATATACATCTCAAAAGTTCTCTTCAACTCCTTTTCATTTATTGTTTATAATTTTATATAGTTCACCTCCCTATGGTTCGACCCCGGTCTTACAGGGTTATTTATTACTTCGACACTCTTGCACTTGGGATAAGACATCAACTCTTTGATCGTGTCAAAAGTGTTTCATAAAGGCTCTCATTTGTCGAATTAATTTCAAATATAATTATGCCTTATCTGCTATTTCATGCAAATCACTTACACTGAAATACATACATACATATATAAATACACACACACACACATACACAAGTATACATTACACTAATGAAGCCTCTAATTTGAATCAATGAATCCCAATGATAAAAACAAAAATTGATCGATTTCCAAGCCTAGATCAACCATTTAACAAGCAAGGTATTAAGAGTGAATAAGATAAAAATGAGAAGACATGTTAATAGCAAACTTTCTTGAATATAAGCATTGAAGTCCATGTTGAATTTATATTATACTTATTCTAACACCATTAGTGAAACCTTTTCACCTTGATATAATTAACTTAGCCACACATAATGAAGAAGAACATAAATAAACAAGATAAGAACATAGTTATGATGTAAGTGAACTAAGTATAGGAAAGGAAATGAAAAGCATAAACAAGAGATTACTATAACATGAAAGAAAACTTGAACAATACAAAGAGAGAAAGCAAGAAAATGATCTTGATCTGAAAACCAAGATGCCTAAATATATGGCAAATGCCTCCTTTTATAGGCTAAAAAAAAACTATTCATTTGGTAATTAACTATTGAATTAATGGTCAACTAATGACAAAGTGGACTTGGTGGTTTAGGTATGGAAATGACATTGATACAATTAGATTTTGGCAAAGTGTCTTCATGAAAGTTGTATCAATCTGTCTCAACTTGCCACCAAAAAAAAGAATGAGCTCATTTGGACTTCTAGAACCGAAGATATGGACTGAACACTGAATAGTGTCTGGGCTACAGGACAGATTCAGACTTCTCTTTTGGTCATAAGATTTGGACTCCAAAACAGTAGAATTGAGTCTTGAACTGCGCATGAATATTTTAGGCCTATGTCTTAGCTTTCCAACCATATAAATCAGACCTAAATCCAATGTATACAGCTCCAAATATGATATAAGTTAACTAAGTATAGGAAAGGAAATGAAAAGCATAAACAAGATGCCTAAATATATGGCAAATGGCTACATGGAAGTCCCAAGTTATCGACATACGACTTGTTTACACTTCTAATATACTGCATCCATCTCCTAACTCAATTCAACCCAATCATCTTGGGTCTCAATCCCACAAACATCATCATTCATATCAGCCACAATGTTTATGATATACATCGTACAACAATTATCATTATGGATGGATAAAGATATAAACATGCATACATGGAACATGGTTATACAAACTACATAATTAAATTCATCTATTCAAGTTTAAACATCAATTATACAAATTGAGTTATATAAAAGTTGTAATATTATCAATTACAAGGGTATACTCCTTAGAACCTAAATTACAAAAGGTGAACCTAAGCTAGAATCTACTCCTGTCGTACATGCGATGGTCCTGAAAACAAAATACATATTATTATTGAAATATGAATATCACAATAATATAGCAATACAAATATCCAGCAATTTTAAAAAGGCAATCATGCATTCATATTTTATTCACTTCTCCCTTTTGGTTTTCATTGGAAACTCTTTCTCCTTCAACTACTAAAAACCAATCCCTCTTCCATTATCAACCTCCATTCAAGATCTCATAAGACCATCCATGATTATTTCCGCTTAACACATTACCCATACCAATTTCATTGTTATCATCATCACCCCGTAGGAGTTGATGAAGGTGATCCCCTTACCTGATCCTAACATACACCAAATGTATGCTAGTCAATACATCTTGATCCCCTTACTCGGGATCCTAAGATACACTAAATGTATGCTAGCCAATACATGGTGATCCCCTTACCCGATATCCTAAAATCCACTAAATGTATGCTAGTCCAAACATGGCGATCCCCTTACCTGGGATCATAACATACACTAAATGTATGCTAGTTCACGTCTCAAATCACACTTCTCATATTTCCTTTGTCAACGATAATTTCATCACTTGGCAATTCACACAACAACCGTTCACCTTGAATACACATACATTCAGAATACTATTCAAAATATTGATATCATTACACAAACTTTCTTCTTTTCTCCTAATATCCATTGTTTGGTAATTCACATCTCACATCAATCATATGTTTATCTCATAAATTTTCCTCACTCAAGGACATGTTTTATAATAATCATATCAACAACCAATAAGTCTTTCTTTCAGTCATTTTTTAATATTTTATGTTTTTTCTCATTTCACCCATAAATATTGTCGTTTCTTTGTCCAACCACAGTTATCATTCCTTTCTTTATATTTGAACTGTTACTGTCCAACTGTTACTGTCTCATTTTTGAACTGTTACTGTATGACCTCTCCTCAGATTTTAACTATATCTGGAGTTATAAAACTCTGATTCAAGCGAGATTACTCTCGTTAGAAAGCTAAGACATGAGGCTGCAAGTTCTCTGAAGAAAGGAGAACCCAGTTCTGCCTCTAAGATAGTCAAAATTGCTCATCAACAAACATTTGGACTGTTACTATCCAAATGTTAATGTCTTGTTTTTGAACTGTTACTGTCTGAACTAACCTCAGATTTTTAACTATATCTGGAGTTATAAAACTCTGATTAAAGCGAGATTAGTCTCGTTGGAAAGCTAAGACATGAGGCTGCAAGTTCTCTGAAGAAAGGAGAACCCAGTTTTGCCTCTAAGACAGTCAAAATTGCTCATCAACAAACATTTGGACTGTTACTGTCCAATTGTTACTGTCTCGTTTTTGAAATGTTACTGTCTGACCTCTCCTCATATTTTTAACTATATATGGAGTTATAAATCTCCGAGATTAGTCTCGTTGGAAAGCTAAGACATGATGCTACAAGTTCTCTGAAGAAAGGAGAACCCAACTCTGCCTCTAAGATAGTCAAAATTGCTTATCAACAAATCAGACTTACTGCCCTACAAGGTCTGTCATCACTCAGTCTCGGTTGATAACCCATAACTGGAGTTCTACAGCTCCAAATTGAGCAAGACTAATTTCCTTAATTAGCTAACATCCAAAACTACAATTTCTATAAAGGAACTGGTTGTAATTCCCTCATCATCCTATCCGAAATATTACCGAAAGTCAGGAGACGAGTATGTCTAGATTCGTCACCCCCTTCCCTTCACACATAACTTTCACAAACTACATTTTCTAGGTAAATTATCATGGTTTCACATCCCCAATCACATACCAAACATGAATTAACTTAATTTTAACAACAAATACTTTTCCCCCAATTCAAGTATAAGAACCCTAATCTATAATTCACATCAAGGCATCAATTCATTATCGAATTTGAAATGACTTATAAGATCATGTTTAAAACACCTTACCCGGTACGAATTAAGGTTTTGATCTTTAACCAGTTGAAGATTTTCAACTCCCTCCTTTCTTATCTAATGACAGCCGGCGCTCCATTCAATTTTCTTGTTAATCCCTTGCCCACAACTGTTTATTCCATCTACAAACCCTTAATCTTGGATGGGTTCTTGAAATTTTGATATGTTTCTCTCTTGATTTTGCATGAATGGATACAAAAGCTCCCTCTTTTCTTTCCTTACGATTGCTGCAGATATTTGGTGAGAATAGGAGTATTTGTGCTCTATAGTTTTTCTTATTTGCATTTAGACCCTCACATCTTTTTTTCTTCTTATAATTAAGTTATACCTCTTTTCATTTCTTATAATTTCACCCCACAACTTTTAGTTTAGTTTATTTTCTTTAATTTAATCTAACCCTCAACATTTTCGGGTTGATTTATAATGTCTTGAAATATTTCATCCAGAAACTTATATCACTTTTAGTTTAGTTTATTTTCTTTAATTTAATCTAACCCTCAACATTTTCGGGTTGATTTATAATGTCTTGAAATATTTCGTCCAGAAACTTATATCACTTTTAGTTTAGTTTATTTTCTTTAATTTAATCTAACCCTCAACATTTTCGGGTTGATTTATAATGTCTTGAAATATTTCATCCAGAAACTTATATCCAAAAGTTTATGAATTCCCGTTTTTATTTAACCATATGCATGAATTTCTTCACTTTTATTTCTCATGTAGTTAGTTTGCAATCTAAGCAACCTTTATTTTTCCCCCGGGGTTTACATTCTCCCCTCCTAATAGAAATTTCATCCTTGAAATTTAAGTTACGTACCTATGTCGAAGAATAAATGCGGGAACTTTTACTTCATCTTGGATTCTCTTTCCCATGTTTCTTCTTATATTTGAGAGTTTCTCCATAATACTCTCACCAGGGAAACTCTTTTATCCCTCAACACCCTCACATCTTGATCAAAGATCTTGACAGGCTTAGCTTCCATGGTTAGATCCCCTTTAATCATCATAGGAACGTGTGGCAATACCCGTGAGGGGTCTATCTTGGCCTTTCGCAGCAATGACACATGGAATACATTGTGAATCTTATCCAAATATGCAGGCAACTCTAAACGATAAGCAACTGGTCCGATTCTTTCCTTAATCTCGGAAGGGCCAATATATCTCGGAGCTAATTTCCCTTTTACTCCAAATCGAATGCTGCCTTTCTAAGGCACCACCTTCAAAAATACCTTATCCCCCACTTGGAATTCTAAAGGCCTTCTTCAGTTATCTACATAACTTTTTTTTTTGTCTATCCTAGGCTTCCTTTATCCTCTTTTTGATCACCCTCACCTTGTCAGTTGTCAGTTGCACCATTTCAGGTCCCAAAAGCTTCATTTTTCCTACTTCCTCCCAACAAATTAGGGTACGACATTTCCTCCCATGCAATGCTTCATATGGAGCCATACCAATAGTAGCTTGATGGCTATTATTATAAGTAAACTCCACCAATGGCAGGAGATCTTCCCAGTTCCCTCCGAACTCCAACCCAAGGAGATCCTCAAGAGTTTGAATAGTCCTTTCAGATTGACCATCCGTTTGAGGATGAAATGTTCTGCTTAGATTCAACTTTGTCCCCTATGCTCGTTGTAAGCTAGGCTATAATCTCGACGTGAACCTTGGATCCCGATCTGATATAATTGACACTGGCACTCCATGAAGTCTGATTACTTCATTTTCATATAATTTTGCTAGCTTATCCACTGAATCAGTCATTTTCATAGGAAAAAACAAAACAGATTTTTATCAGTCGATCCACAACCACCCATATGGCATCATTCCCCTTCCTTCCCCTAGGTAATCCCGTCATAAAATCTGTAGAAATATCCTCCAATTTCCATTCTGGAATCGACAATAACTCTAAATCCCCTGCAGGTCTCTGGTGTTCTATCTTTACTTGTTGACAAATCCCACAGTTCGACACAAATTCTGATATTTCCCTCTTCATATTTGGCCATCAGTAGTATTCCTTTAAATATTTATACATCTTCGTACTTCTAGGATGAGTAGCAAATTGGGATTCATGAGTTTCTCTCAATACTTCATCCTTCAAAGTCTTATGATCAGGCAAATAAATTCGCCTAGCCATAGCTATTAGCCCACCAGATAAAATTTGGAATGTTTTCTCTATACCCTGGTTTACACTCTCCTTGATATCCTTTACTTTTTTTTTATCTACCTGTTGAGCCACCAAGACATTGTTTCGAGGCACAAATTGGATCTTTAACTGAGCTAATAGTGATCCCTCAGGACCTACACTTAGCCGCAAGCCTGATTTCTTCAATTCCACTATACTTCCCTGTTACTTAATCTCCATATCATTCATCACTGTTTTTCCCTTACTAATCAATGCATCGGCTACTACATTAGCCTTACCAAGATGGTAGTCAATCACACAATCATAATCTTTTATTAACTCTGCCCACCTTCTTTATCACATATTTAACTCCTTCTATGACATCAAATACTTCAAACTTTTATGGTTTGTAAAGATTTAAACTTGTGACCCACACTAACAATGTCTCCATACTCTTAAGGCAAACACCACTGCTGCAAGTTCTAGGCCATGAACTGGGTAATTCACCTCATGCGACTTTAGTTGTCTTGATGCATAAGCAATCACACGCCCGTGTTGCATCAACACCCATCCTAGATCCCTTTTTGAGGCATCATATATACCACAAACCCTTCTGTCCCTCATAGAAGGGCCAGCGCAGGGGAAAAAGTGAGTCTCTCCTTCAGTTCTCAAAACCTCGCTTCACAATCTTCTGACCAAACAAACCTGACTTCCTTGCGAGTCAGCTTAATCAAAGGTGGTGCTATGGTGGAGAACCCCTCAATAAACCTCCTATAATACCCAGCAAGACCCAAGAACTTTGAATTTTTGTCACGTTGGCAGGCCTTTCCCATTTCAACATGGCCTCAACCTTTCTTGGATCCACAAATATTCCTTCTACGGATATTTCATGGCCCCAAAAATACAATTTCTTTGAGCCAGAACTCACACTTATCCAGCTTTGCATATAATTGATTCTCCCTTACAATCTGTAGCACATCCCTTAGATGTTGTTCCAGCTCCAAGTAGGAGCTTGAATACACCAAGATATCGTCAATAATTACCCTCGCATATTGGTCCAGGTACGACCACAACACCCGATTCATCAAGTCTATAAACATGGCCGAAGCATTGGTTAACCCGAAAGGCATCACCAAAAACTCCTAATGTCCATAACGGGTTCGGAGTGCAGTCTTTTGTCTGTCTTGTTCCTTGATTCTCAACTGGTGATATCCAGATCTCAATTCTATCTTAGAGAACACCTTAGCACCCTTCAACTGATCAAATAAATTATCTATTCGAGGGAACGGGTATTTGTTCTTCACCGTCACTTTATTCGATTAATGATAATCAATGCACAAACAAAGTGTGCCATCCTTCTTCCATTTTTTTTTAGCCCAAGCCCAGCAACCTCAACATCCTCTTCACCACGGTAAGTCATACAACCTATCCCTCACATACACCTCACCCACTACACTATAGTGACTATTCTCCCTGATCTAGGAGCTGTACTTGAGGCTCCCGCTACCATTCCTACTGCTACAGCTCTCACTATATGATCCATAGAAGCAGGATCCAAAAATGGGTTTGACCGGGCTACCAGTGCCACTGCTGGGGGTATATTATCTCCCCATTGTATGTTTGATACATTGGGCATTGTTACCCCAGCCTGACAGGACAATGAATCATCTCGAAGTCTCACTAACTCGCCCCTTTTAAAGTATACTGATGTTGTATGTACATGAGAGGAAGTGTCTGTCAAGCGATCCCAATCTGGATCACTTTCATAATGAAGACTCTGATCACTTCCCCGAACTGGGAATGGATCAGTCCTGGCTCCTTGCCTTATTATCACCATTCAGAACCACATTTGAAAACATTATACTCATTCCTATCCCTGGAATAGCAACCTGAGCTCTAATACCAAAATGTAACATCCCCATATCCGAGATAAAGCAACGATCTCATGTTAACTGATAAACAGAGTGATTAATTTTTTTTCTATATCTATTCATGGTGTTTGTATTAAAGTCTACCAAAATTTCGACGGAGTCTCCCCTATACCGAGAGGTCTCAAGTTACTGACATACGACTTGTTTACACTTCTAATATACCAGCATCTCCTAACTCAATCCAACCCAATCATCCTGGATCTCAATCCCACAAACATCATCATTCATATCAGCCACAATGTTTATGATATACATTGTACAACGATTATCATTATGGATGGATAAAAATATAAACATGCATACATGGAACATGGTTTTACAAACTACATAATTAAATTCATCTATTCAAGTTTAAACATCAATTATACAAATTGAGTTATATAAAAGTTGTAATATTACCAATTACAAGGCTATACTCTCTAGAACCTAAATTACAAAAGGTGAACCTAAGCTCGAATCTACTCCTGTCATGCATGCGATGGTCCTGAAAACAAAATACATATTATTATTGAAATATGAATATCACAATAATGTAGCAACACAAATATCCAGCAATTTTAAAAAGGCAATCATGCATTCATATTTTATTCACTTCTCCCTTTTGGTTTTCATTGGAAACTCTTTCTCCTTCAACTACTAAAAACCAATCCCTCTTCCATTATCAACCTCCATTCAAGATCTCATAAGACCATCCATGATTATTTCCGCTTAACACATTACCGATACCAATTTCATTGTTATCATCATCACCCCGTAGGAGTCGCTGCAAGGTGATCCCTTTACCGGTGATCCTAACATATACTAAATGTATGCTAGTCAATACATGGTGATCCCCTTACCCGGGATCCTAACATACACTAAATGTATGCTAGTCATTACATGGTGATCCCCTTACCCGGGATCTTAACATAGACTAAATGTATGCTAGCCAATACATGATTGATCCCTTATCCGAGATCCTAACATTCACTAAATGTATGCTAGTTCAAACATGGTAATCCCCTTACCTGGGATCATAACATACACTAAATGTATGCTAGTTCACGTCCCAAATCACACTTCTCATATTTCCTTTGTCAACGATAATTTCATTACTTGGCAATTCACACAACAACCGTTCACCTTGAATACACATACATTCAGAATACTATCCAAAATATTGATATCATTACGCAAACTTTCTTCTTTTCTCCTAATATCCAACGTTCGGTAATTCACATCTCACATCAATCATATGTTTATCTCATAAATTTTCCTCACTCAAGGACATGTTTTATAATAACCATATCAACAACCAATAAGTCTTTCTTTCAATCATTTCTTGATATTTTATGTTTTTTCTCATTTCACCCATTAATATTGTCGTTTCTTTGTCCAACCACAGTTATCATTCCTTTCTTTATATTTGGACTGTTACTGTCTCGTTATTGAACTATTATAGTCTGACCTCTCCTCAGATTTTTAACTATATCTGGAGTTATAGAACTTTAATTTAAGCGAGATTAGTCTTGTTGGAAAGCTAAGACATGAGGCTGCAAGTTCTCTGAAGAAAGGAGAACTCAGTTCTGCCTTTAAGACAATCAAAATTGCTCATCAACAAACATTTGGACTGTTACTGTCCAAGTGTTACTGTCTCGTTTTTGAAATGTTACTGTCTGACCTCTCCTCAGATTTTTAACTATATTTGGAGTTATAAAACTCCGATTTAAGCGAGATTAGTCTCGTTGGAAAGCTAAGACATGATGCTACAAGTTCTCTGAAGAAAGGAGAACCCAACTCTGCCTCTAAGATAGTCAAAATTGCTTATCAACAAATCAGACTTACTGCCTTACAAGGTCTGTCATGACCCAGTCTCGGTTGATAACCCATAACTGGAGTTCTACAGCTCCAAATTGAGCAAGACTAATTTCCTTAATTAGCTAACATCCAAAACTACAATTTCTATAAAAGAACTGGTTCTAATTCCCTCATCGTCCTATCTGAAATCTTACCGAAAGTCAGGAGATGAGTATGTCTAGATTCGTCACCCCCTTCCCTTCACACATAACTTTCACAAACTACATTTTCTGGGTAAATTATCATGGTTTCACGTCCCCAATCACATACCAAACATGAATTAACTTAATTTTAACAACAATACTTTTCCCCAGTTCAAGTCTAAGAACCCTAATCTATAATTCACATCAAGGCATCAATTCATTATCGAATTTGAAATGACTTATAAGATCATGTTTAAAACACCTTACCCGGTATGAATTAAGGTTTTGATCTTCAACCAGTTGAAGATTTTCAACTCCCTCCTTTCTTATCTAATGACAGCCGGCCCTCCATTCAATTTTCTTGTTAATCCCTTACCCACAACTGTTTATTCCATCTACAAACCCTTAATCTTGGATGGGTTCTTGAAATTTTAATATGTTTCTCTCTTGATTTTGCAAGAATGGATACAAAAGCTCCCTCTTTTCTTTCCTTACGATTGCTGCAGATATTTGGTGAGAATAGGAGTATTTGTGCTCTATAATTTTTCTTATTTGCATTTAGGCCCTCACATCTTTTTTTCTTCTTATAATTAAGTTATACCTCATTTCATTTCTTACAATTTCACCCCACAACTTTTAGTTTAGTTTATTTTCTTTAATTTAATCTAACCCTCAACATTTTCGGGTTGATTTATAATGTCTTGAAATATTTTGTTCAGAAACTTATAGCCAAAAGTTTCTGAATTCCCGTTTTTATTTAACCATATGCATGAATTTCTTCACTTTTATTTCTCATGTAGTTAGTTTGCAATCTAAGCAACCTTTATTTTTCCCCGATTTCATCTGATTTTTGTGATTTCACCCCGATTCAACCCGATTTCACCCATTTTTGATTTTTTCAAGTGATTCAACACGTAAAGCATGTTTTGATTTTACTTATAACGTGATTTTAACAACCTTGGTTAATCATATCAATTAATTTTTTGAATTGTGAGATATGTCGGCATTTAAAATGAGCATTTACCATAAATTAAAACTATCTTATATTATCATACTTGTTATTATAAAACATGTTTAAGTTAGGGAATTTAATGATACTTTAAGTGCAATATGATGATATAAAACCTTAATGAGAATGCACTTTTAAGTACTAATCAAACCCAAAAATGGATATAACACTCCACTTAAGCATTCCTTGAGGAGGATGAATCTATAATGATTCACAATGCACTTAAGAGTATCATTTGATAATCTTACTAAGTCTATCCCAATATAACAAAAACTCACATCATAACATTTTATGAAGATTAGAAGCATCAATACTCATCCAACATTTTTTTTAAAATTATTTATCGATTGTGTTTATCTTGTAGACTAATGTTTTTAGCTATCTTTGTCAATCATAAAATTCCAAGTGAATATAATTATTTTAAAGATTATGCTTACTACCTTGCGTGTAATCTCCAAGAATTATGTTCTTCACTTGTTATATGGATCTATATCACTTGAAAATTATGTTCAGCAATTATTATATTCATGAATGTCACTTTGCAAGATAATCTAATCAAAACATATATCAATAAAAAGATATGGCAGATATTTAAACATGCCAAATGTTAATCTTAGTTTGATTGGTTCGAATTGAGAAATCTTTGTAAATAAATGGTTAAATCTGATCAAATTGTTTCATGAAGGCTCTCATCTGTTGAATTAATTAAAATATAATTCTGCCTTATTTGCTATTTCATGCCTCTAATTTCCCATTGAAGCCTTTAATTCGAATCAATGAATCCCAATGATAAAAACAAAAATTGATCGATTTCTAAGTCTATGATTGATGTAACCATATTATTCGATAGTTTCACCCATATCAACCTAATGTTTTGTCCATGTTTTATATATAAAATGCCTTGATATTCTTTGTTTTATGTTTTGAAGGCACTTTTGGATGAAAGATGCAAAAGGGAGTAAATTGGAGGTAATTGGTAGATTTGACGTTCAGTCAATGTTTTGTGTAGAGCGTGAGTTCTAGAGATCGAAATGAAGTGATTCCAGTGGCACTAAAAAGCTAACATCCATACCTTTCTGGAAATGTAATGCAAGAAAAATAAAAAGACAAAGATCATGGAAATCACATCCTGCAAATTCAAATCTCGCATTCTGCCAGTGTTGACCTTTGGCCATTCAAAATTTAATATCTGGAGCTACAGAAGTCCAATTAATGCAAACTCAATTTTTGTGGAATCCTGACTTAAAGACCTATCAACGATCAAAATTTAAGCCAAAAAAGATTTCATATGAGGGAGATATGATTTTGTAAAGATGACAACTGAATTCTGCCAGCAAACAGGTTTCGTGAAGAAATAAGTCCAAATTACATTCCGAAGCATCTAAACCGACATCCAAGTTTTTATATCAGCAATTTAGCTCCTCTAAGTCAGAGCTTGAAGATTTCATGCAAGGCTATTTCTCCTTTTAGGAAAAATAGTTA
>Ga0325404_1001042_pt1 | contig 28904 bp, 11 predicted proteins | sample PopdelMetagenome_18_FD_205664 | JGI IMG/M metagenome (GOLD analysis project Ga0325404, IMG submission 205664) | Populus deltoides microbial communities from Bellville, Georgia, United States - Xylem-Control-R1 | ecosystem: Host-associated > Plants > Phyllosphere > Stem > Wood/Secondary xylem...
CCTATGTATTTAGGTTAAGTGCAAGTCGTGAAAATAAGGCAATTTGAGTGCAAGCCATGGAAGGGTGCAAAAAATGAGTAATAGGAGACTTGAATACTTTCTAATCTATTTACTATTTACTTTTTTGTTATTTTAATTAGTTTGTTTTAGAACGTGTCTTTCATTTCAATACTGAATTCGTCGTGAGTTGTTAAATTTTATGTTTATTTATAATCTATAGTTAATTATGATAGATAGGTTACAAAACATTTTATCAAATTACATTGATTGTAGAATTCTCAACGGGAGAGAATTCAAACCTTTTGTATTGCTAACTTGCTTTGACAACGAACTCATCACTTTTCCTATGCATTTGTAGGTTACGGTAAACCTGGGTGATTATTTTGTTTGAGATTTGGTGTCTGCCGTGATGCAGGTGAAATGAAATAATTCAATCTTTTTTTATTTTAATGTTAGCCAGTTTAAGTGTATTTTAATTAATTTTATAAATTTTAAAATTAATAATTATATAAATTTCCGATACCTTTTTAACTGTGGAGCTCAGAAATAATTCAATCTTGATCTCTGCTTGGAGTTTTTTGGTATGATGGGGTTATCAACTTTTGACGATGATAAAAGAAAGAAAACGGGTACACTGTTGATAGAAAGGAAAAAAAAAAAGTAAAGAGAGAGAGAGAAAGAGAACACAATAAAGTATGGTTTTAATCAATTTCTGTTCGGTTTCAACTTGCTTTTTCTTTTTCTTTTTTTTTTCACCTAATAGCTTTAATTAGTTATTAATCCGGATGATTCAATATAACCCAGATAAAACCCGGGATCCGGACACTATCCGGGTCAAACCGGGACGGGTTTTAAAAATATGAATAGAGATATAATTGGAGCCGGTCACATTTATTAATTGACTCCCGTTAACAGTTCCTCACAAATTGAAGCCGGTCACCTACCCTACCCTACCCGAACCCCCAGCGGGCCATGGGCAGGATGGCGTCAAGACTGTCAAGACCGTTGTCGTTGTTTTGTTCCTTTTCCATTCCTCTAGGCATACCTTTTCTTGTTGTTCACCATACCAATCGCATCGCCCAATTCCCTCTCTTCCACGAATTCCTCTGCTTTCAAAATTCAATAGTCTGTAACAAGAACCCATTACCCCTTGCCTCCGTATCCATATTTTCCCATATTTTAGGGTTAGGGTTAGGGTTAGACCCACCGATCCCTAAATCCTAAACAAATTAATCCATGTCGAAACTTTCATTAATTTCCACCTTATGCATCGCCATTTTCTTATCCAGCCTCTGCTTCCAGATCGCGCGATCGGAGCCTGACGCTGCAATATTAATTCAAGAAGTCACGAACAAGGATGGAAAGGGTGAAGCTTGCGCAGGGTTAAAAGCACCCGCTTCATGCCCAATCAATTGTTTCCGTGCGGATCCTGTGTGTGGTTTTGATGGTGTTACTTATTGGTGCGGGTGCGCTGACGCTATGTGCAGTGGCACTCGTGTTGCTAAATTAGGGGCTTGCGAGGTTGGAAGTGGTGGCAGCGCTTCTCTTCCCGGTCAAGCACTTCTTTTGATTCATATTGTCTGGCTTATCTTGATTGGGTTTTCTCTCTTGTTTGGGTTTTTTTAATTTGACAATTTTGCAATTTGGCTTTGATTCTGTCATTTATTATTTATGTTGTGCCGAGGTTGAGATGGTTGGGGCTTGTCGAGATTTCCCATGCTTGTAAAAATATTCATTGAGTTAGTACCGTTATTTTTTCATTCTTTCTTACTGATGTTCTTATGGTTCTAAGTTACTCGATCATATTTTAATGGTTCTAAGTAACTCGATCAACTCGATGCATATGGGCATTGCATTCGAGGGCGTAATTTTTTCATTCTTTCTTACTGATATTCTTATGGTTCTAAGTTACTCGAACATATTTTAATGGTTCTAAGTAACTCGATCATCTCGATGCATATGGGCATTGCATTCGAGGGATAGAAACCTGTGTTTTCACATTGAATGTTCTTCAACCTGTATTTTTATGGTTCCAATGCTGACTTGACAATTCAAATTGCGAGCTACTCCCATTCTAAGTGCCATTGCAAATTTACTACTGCAAGTTGATGTTTTTTTGTTTTTTTTTATCTTGGAGCATTTTCAGAGAATTAACAGGAGCTACATCCAAAAGGGCCATAAAATTTGTTGAGCAAACTTTCAATATGAAATAATTAGGGTTCCAGGAAATGCTTCAGAATAAAATGACAATAGAACCACACCAAGCATGGTCAGTTGCACAAAATATTGCTAGTCTTAGATGTAAGAAGATATTACATAAGACGCAGAGATCAGATACAGAAGCAAGCACAATTGATAATTGCTTCTCCAAACACATATAAGCATTTAGGTTTTCTCCTTTCTTTTTGCTTCCATTTCTTTTCTTCTTTTTTGGTTGAACAGAGCTCGGTAACTAGACTTTGATACTATTTATAAGCAGATATGAATTTCATTTCTTTGTTGAAGTACCGAGTCTTGTCAGTACGAATGCTAGTTCAATGCATCTCAATATGATGAAAAACTGTTGGTTATCTGGATGATCACCATCCCCAGTTTGTCAGTGGATTGTCGATTGAACTCACCTGGTTTTGCTTTATTTATTTATTTATTTATTTTTGTTGAATATGCAAGTCATTCTTTAACTTCGCAAGGAAACTCGAGTTGCACAAGTGACTGGAGGCCGTCTCGTGCCACAGATTGTCTTGTTTCCCAATAGCCACTTAATATCCCAAAGGTTTATTTTTACGAACTAACAGAGGTTGCCTGGAGAAACGCTGACCGAACTTCGATATTCCTACAATGCCAATGTTTTCATGTTGCGAAGAGTCTTAGCATCCACTTCTGAAAGGATGCTGCGGTAAGCAAGTATATTTCATGGACACCTGTAATAAATCATAATCAATAAACTTCCAACTCATTCTTTCTCCAGAATAAACATAAGTAAAACTCTTATCAACCAAAATGAAGCTCGTATAAATGTCAATCCTGTCATTTGATCCCCTGATTAAATGACCACAAGGATCAGTGGCAGTTAGCTACAAAGGGAAGTCATGCCTCATCCTGGCCTCCTTTCACCAATCAGAATCAGAGATTTCGAATGTATTTTGCCAGTCAATGCTTCATATTGGCCTCTTTCCAAAGGACGTTTTTGCAGTATGTGTATGCAGAGACCACATAAAGAAGAGTAGAGAACAATAGCTTCCAAAGAAGTTTGATCCATTGAGACTAGCTCAACACATGTTAGCCTTTTTATCTATTTCTTATTTTCAGGGATGGTTTTGGTTCCGATTTTAGAGAGTCAGTTACTAGCCATTTAGCTAGCTCGATCTCAAAACTGGTATATATTATTATATTTTGAACCATTTTAAGATTTATTGCTGATACTTTTCTGAATTTGGTGAAAATCTGAAAGAATATATCAATAAATCTTAGTATCCTGGTGTAGAAAAAAGCTTTTTATCAAGGACAAGAATACTTTCGAAAGTTTCAACTTATCATACGCTATGTAAATGGATAAACATTTAACCGTGAAGGTTATAGACAGAATAAAATTTAAGAGCTGTTTTGTTCTGGTGGAAGAGGCTGGCCTTTCTTTCTTTTAGGCCTTATCCATTTACCCTTATTCGAGGTTCCTTTTCGTTCAAGATAATCAGTAAAAAATAAAAAATAAATAAAAAAGCAAAGGAGAGGCAATAGAATCAAGTTCAAAGAAAACTGTCTGCTATCAGAATTCTTTTTCATGCACCTCCAGTTGTATAACCTGTATACTTCTAGCCTTAGGGCACGTGTAATATCATTTACAGTATAGCGCTACCGAGAGTATTCCCAGAATTAATGTGCTGCCATAGAAAGATAATAAAAATAATTATCCTAACGTGTTAAATGTGACGTCTTCAAACACTTATCAGTTTAGTTTTCAGATCTAAACCTGTAAATGCGTGACAGAAGGGAAAAAACATAACTTGCACTAGTTACAATTACAAAGCATAATCATGTTTCTTTCAATAAGTGATTTTGAACAGTGAATTTATTACAACTAAATAAAAATCTATTTCAAATAGATTATGTGAGTAGTATAATAAAAATATTTATGAACTAGTGGGACATGTCTAGGCTCAAGAAAAGATTTGGTCGTGATAGATCAAAATAACAACTTAAAAGGATTATAACTTTTAATCCGACTATTGGATAGTGCTCAAATTTTTACAGAAGTTTCCGAAGACTGTTTTTTCTCAAAGTAACCTCGGAATCGCTACTTCGACCATCAGATTTTTAGATTTTGAAAATCTCACACCAGAGCCCTGATTTTAGTAGTTTTTGCGATTTTTTTTGTTATTTTCAGATTTTATGCTTTCTTCTTTTGTAATCTCATATTTTTATTTTTGTTTTCTAGTTGAAGTAGGATTTCTAATTTATTTAAAGCTTTATAAATCTCCTAAAAAGGCATACTTTATCATTATTTTTGGAGAGAAAATAAAACCTGCAAACTTGGGTTCTCATGAACAACTCTTTTCGTTGATTAAAATTCCCGTGATCTTTCTTTATTTTTACTGTATTCATCTTCCGCCTGCATCAAGCATCCCATTGTTTTGGCAACTAATTTGCTTTTAAGATTTGACATGTTGTTCTTACCTTCACTGGAATCTGAAAGAGTTGGTCAATCTGTTTTTGAAAGTATTAGATACTTCGCAGAAAGGGATGCTTGTGTCATATCTGCCTCCCAGCTTTCAAAAGATGCTGATTGCTTCCTGCATATTTAATTACTATATGTCCAATAGCATAAAGGCTTCAGTGACATAGAGCCTTCCTTCCTTTTGTTAAATATGGTCATTAGCCAAATTAATTACCGAAACGCGTGACAAATTAATCTACGAGGTCATGTTTTTATGATGCTTAAATATAATTAGCTGTGCTTTGGGATTTGATTCTGTGTTCTCCAACTACAAAGAGAGAAAGGTCTAGCAAAAGACTGCACGGAGAATATTGATTAAAAAATGGAAAGTCGGTTGCGCAATTATATGTCGATCATTTTGATTATGTAGTCATGTTTATTCCCCTTTTGGAAGGGGCGAGCCTATATATAGATGAAGTTTATCAGTCCAGTTGCACTGCGATTGCATACAGTGGGCCGGGTATCTGTTAGGGAGAGGAAATATTCTGTGACTAGTTCAGCTTCTCCTAAATTTCTATCTATATACTGCACTGCACTCAGAGAAAATATGAGTGACGTAGGACAATGGAAGCCTGTTGTCGGAATGTTGGTTATTAGTTTTGCCTTCGCAATAGTGAACTTACTTCTTAAAAAGATGATTGATCAAGGAACAAACAATATGGTTATTGCCACTTACCGACTGTCAAGTTCTGCAATTTTCTTGGCGCCCATTGCGTACTTTTGGGAAAGGTAGTAGCTACTTCGTCTCTCCCTTCTAGCAATATTCTATTAGCGTCTGCACACTTATTTTTTAATGCTTGTTTAGCTTCTCTGCGTTCAATTGTGACGTTTATCAACTAGTTATTGTCAATGCGGCTCCTTTCATTGGAAATAGCACTGAGTTTGTTTTGGAGGATGGACTTAACTTCTTATACGGACAGGTTCTTACAGGGACTGTAATATAGTTAGTTTTCTTGCAGGAAAAGCAGACCCAAGCTAACAGCTTCCATCTTTTGCCACCTCTTCCTCGGTGCCTTTGTTGGGTTCGTTAAAATACACATTTAATATTCTAGATGGTTTTGTGCTATGCTAATTGTTCATTTTAAAATTACAATTACCCTGACAATTACAGAGAAACGCTGAGAATTATTGATGTCTATCAGGTTAACCCTCACACAGTACTTGTTCCTTCTGGGACTCGAGTATATATCTGTCACCTTCTCATGTGCCTTCCTCAACACGGTCCCTGTAAACACGTTCATACTAGCCCTGCTTTTTAGGTAAGCACAACAAGCAAGGAGTAATTTACCGCATTTTCTGACCAAAAATAATGTTTATTGGTAATTGGTGTTCAAACTCTTTCCAGACTAGAAAAACTGAACATGTCAAGTAAGGCAGGAAGAGCAAAGGTGTTAGGGACATTTATTTGCATGGGAGGAGCTGTCCTGTTAATCCTTTATAAAGGAATCCCATTAACCAATCCACGTTCAGAAGCCACCACAACTCATGACATCCTGATCTCAGGCAAGAAGAAACGGAGTTGGGTAGCTGGTTCGATACTTTCTCTTGCAGGCTGCTTCATGTGGTCTGCATGGTTCCTCATGCAAGCTAAGATAAGCAAAATTTATCCATGTCAATACTCCAGCACTGCCATTATGTCCTTCTTTGGTGCAATCCAGTCAGCCGCATTAAGTTTAATCTTGAAAAGGAAGTTTTCCATTTGGATTCTTAAATCAAAACTGGAGATTATAAGCGTCCTTAATGCTGTAAGTATCAGGACAACTTAAATGAATATTTCTTGCTTCGTACAAATAAAGAGAAGAAGTTTCATTATTAATTTCAATTTCAAACAGGAGGCTTGAAATATTACCGTTTCACTTCTTGCCACAGGGGATCATAGGATCAGGCTTGTGCTATGTTGGGATGTCATGGTGTATCAAACAAAGGGGACCTGTGTTCACATCTGCGTTCACCCCTTTCATACAGATATTCGCTGCTATGTTTGATTTCTCTATCCTGCATGAACAAATTTATCTTGGAAGGTTGATTCCTTTCATTACACACACACACACACACTATGCTTTCACTTTGCTACAGATTATATATTGTTCTAACATTCTGCAGTTGTAATCAACAGTGTCCTGGGATCTATCGTGGTTATACTAGGTCTGTACATTCTCTTGTGGGGTAAAAGGACTGAAGCAGTGGATTGTGGTGAGAAGCAAGCCCAACTAACCGACGTAGAGGAAAACCATGACACAGAAGCACAAATATCAGCAACAAATTCAAAGAGTAATCCATAGAACCCCTTCAGGATGATCAATAAATGCTCTTTCAGAGTTAATTATATATATGGTGGGAGGAGGCTGGTTATTCAAGGCTGTAGTGTGAAAATGCAAGCAAAAAAAATTCAAGTGTAACATGTGCAAGTCCAATTTGAATTGATAGAACAGTCATTGTCTACTACTCATTTAGCTTAACTTAACTTGCTTTCCACTTGCAATTGAAAGAATTGAAAGAGATGGACACTCCTCCCTTGATCATGGAGTCGTAGATAGCCTACTTTATACCAAATTGAAAATAATAATAGAAATATCCTGGTATATAAAAATTGATCTGAAAAAAATAGTAAAAGAGATGGACTCAAAATATTGTATAGAAGAAGTAATGTTGTAAAAATAATTTCTAAAAATATGATATACAAATAATTTTTTTACACAAATAATTTTAATACACATATATATAATTATTGTTATGAGAGACCTTGATGTGAAAAAAAATGGTGGTAAATTATTTTCCTTCATAGCATAGAAGGGCGAACAACCTTGGACGCTCAAACAGGCAAGTGCTTTATAAACAAAAATCTAAAAGGGTTAATTTAGTGTTTCACAGTAGCTGATGCGGAGAAAGTTCATTCAAACACTGTTTATTTTTTTTTTTTTCAGTTCCTAAGATTTTTTTATGTTTTGGTTCCTCAATTTTTTTTCTTCTTATTTGATCCTTTAATATTTTTCTTTGATTTGCAATTAGTCTTGGTGATTTGTTTTTCATGCCTGCGTATGAGGATCTCAGGTTGTTGAGGAAATATTATGTCCCTAGGTTAATATTCGGTTTGGCGACATGGAATTTAATTTTATTAATTTAAAATAATTCAAACTTTAGGGTTTAAATTTGTAGCCTAAAGAAATGTCCAACCCCCTTTTCATTACCAAAATCAAGGAATGATTTGCACGGTCAGTGAGAGTTCATGTTTTTTTATTTTTTTACGGTCCCTTAACCTTGTTTTTTAATTTAATTATTTCATATTGATTTTATTTGGAATTTGATTTGGTAGTTTATTTTTATTGCCTTGATATAAAGATCTCGCAATATCAAGGAAAATTTTTAGTGCTCAGTCAATGTTTGATTAACCTGGTTGACTTGAGTTTTTCTTAATTGTTTTTTTAATTGATTTTTTTCCAGTCCCACCCTTAAATTCTAGGTTGGTTTTTAAGATTTGAGCTTTGTGGTTTTATTTAATTATCTTTTTAAAGGTTTGTCATGGTTTCTCGGTCACGAAATTGGCATGTTGAATCGAGTGTACTTGGGTTGGTTTGTTTATCATTTTAATTATTTTTTAATTTAATCATTTAATTTTTAATTTTTAAAAAATTGGGCTTTAAATTTTTTTTCATTTTATTTTTTACGAGGTTATCTTGTTTTTATTTAATTTTTACTTATTTATAAAATAAAATCATTAAAATATTTTAAGAATATTGGAAAAATATCTTTCCATAGTGTGTTCATTTTTCACAATTAATCATTTTTAATTTTTTTTGTTTTGTTTAGTTTATTTACTTTTTTTTAATTTTTTATTATATTATTAAATTAATTAAATCTAATCGAATTAGATTCTCATATTTTTCTTGCATTGCTTGTGCAAAAGTTTTTACATTAAAAACAATTTAACCTGATCAGAATATAACGCGAGATGTTCATCTACTTGTATTTTGAAGTTCAAAGCTAAATGACGAATAGTTATTTGTTCACTCGTTGACCCCGCGAAATTACCTGTCGTTCCGTGTCACATAAAACAGGCCCAAACTCCGAGTGTAACGGCCTCGCCCCTTTCTCTCTCGGGCCCAAAAATAAATCCTCAAAAACCCTAATTTCACTGCTGTGCATTTTTTTCCCGGGGCATACTGCAATTGGAGACAGTTGTATCTGTAAAGCGAAAAGAAATTAGAAAAGATGGGAATAAAGAGAAAGAAGAGCGAAAGCGAAGCAATGGAAGATTACGACGACGATGTAGTGGTAGACAAAAAGGAGAAGAAGAAGATGAAGAAAATGGAGAAGGAGAAGGAGAAGGAGAAGGAGAAAAAGAAAGAAATACTCCCATCAATGATAAAGAACAAGGAGAAGAGGTCTGCCGTACACGCCAAACTCAAGCATCAAAAGAAAGTCGAGAAGCGGAAGAAGCTTAAAGCCCGAGACGCCGAAGAGAAGCGCGCTCTCGAGCTCGGCGAGGAGGTCAGGTCCCCTTTTGTAATATGGCATTAGGGTTGTTTTTTTTTTTTTTTTTGCGGAATAAGAATTGATTTGGTGTGATGTAATTTTTGTGCAGCCTCCTCCCAGGAAGATTCCACGCACCATTGAGAATACTAGAGAGTTTGACGAGACTGTATGCAAGCCCGACGACGAGGTACTACCTCATAGCTATTGCTCTGCTAATTTTCAATTTATACTGATCTTTTCTGGTGAATATTTGGGAAGATTCGTTCTACTCTTTTTACTTATGGCCAAAATAGCAATGCTTGTCGTAGCTTATGTGCTAATTCTGTTTGTTTATAGCTATTCGCTGGTAATGATGCTGATGAATTTAGCTCCGTTTTAAAACGCGAACGGATTCCGAAGATATTGATCACCACTTCCCGTTTCAATTCTACTGTAAGTTTTCCATCTCCTTTTAATTTGTTTTTGTTACAGAGTCATCAAGTAACCATGAAAGGAAGATCAAATAATATTTGGGTGCCAATTTAAATCTCGTGTTGCGCCTCTGATATGGTTGATTGTCTTTACATGTCATTTGTCCTCTACAGAGGGGACCAGCTTTTATATCAGAACTACTTGAGGTGATCCCAAATGCACATTATTACAAGAGAGGAACTTATGACTTGAAAAAGGTGTTCTTTTATTGTTTCTCGTTCCCTCTCTCATTTCCTAATAGAAGAAGCTGAGCTATTCCAGTGTTAAATCTCTTACGAAGATGTGCGTAACATTTTTGTAGATTGTAGAATATGCAAAGAAGCAGGATTTTACTTCTCTTATAGTTGTTCACACCAACCGCAGGGAGCCAGGTGAGTGGTACTTGTTAGTTTTCAATAAAGAACATGTGCCTAATTGCATAGGATACATGTGCTCTTGACATGTTTTCCTATTGTAATAACTATTAGATTGGAATTGAATTTTCTTTTCAACGGATAAACTTTGGGAGACGGTGATTGTCTACGAGAAACTTAACAAGTTTGTAACTTTCTTGTAGATGGTCTCTTGATCATTGGCTTGCCTGACGGACCTACTGCCCATTTCAAGCTCTCACGGCTTGTTCTACGCAAGGATATCAAGGTTATATATATTGATATGGAACTTTTGTTTAAATGCAATGTTAGGTACTGTCTATTCTAAAGATAATTGATTTAATAAAACTAAAGAAAGTCTTTAATAATTATGCATCCCCAAATATCAATTAAATCTAATTTGTCAGGCCTTTAAATGGACGAGGCCTGTTTGATTGGAGCAAGATTATCTAATCAAAGATAAATTGATTGATGAAGAGAGAAATGTGATTTTAAAAGTATTATCTAATTAAGTTTCAATATATTAGAATAACCTGATTCGTTTTTTTACGTGGTCATGCATGTGATTTCAGTTTCTTCAGATTTAGTTTCTGTGAGGCTAATGTCTTATCTTTACTGCATTGTATTGCCTGTAGAGTCACGGAAATCCCACCAGTCATGAGCCTGAGCTGGTCTTGACTAACTTCACAACTTGTCTGGGTCATCGTATTGGGAGGTATGAAATTTTCTTCATGTTGCATATTAGAAAAGTTGTAAATTCTCCTCACAGTTGACATGAAGAATGAATTGAAATACACTGTAGTCATATGTGTTCTCATCCCTCTAAAAATGCTCTTGTTTTCTATAATTTATAAATGTTTTTTCAGTGTGGTTTGTCTGTCCTCACAGTTCTTCTGCATGTCATTGTCTTTTGTTGACTTTTTACATACTGGTTTTCTTCTTTAACACCACTTTCTTTTGTTCATATGTATCCTCCAGACTAATACAGTCACTTTTCCCACAAGAACCAAATTTCCGCGGTCGGAGAGTTGTTACCTTTCATAATCAACGCGATTATATATTCTTCCGGCATCACCGGTAGGCATTGATTTCTGTCAATTTCTGCCGAGGCTAAGCCTTTTGGTAATCTTTTTCAGAAATGCCTTTCTGATGAATTTTCCTACTGTTTTGTGGACAGGTACATCTTTGAAACCAAAGAGAGTAAACAGAGTGATTCAAAAGGTAAAAACAGAAAAGATGGCAAGGGCGAGAAGAACACTCAACAGAAAGTGATTGCACGCCTTCAGGTTACGGTTCCCTATTGGATTTTTTTGTTAGCATTCGTTGTTATGTAGTCAATATCCTTTCTACCAGGATCTTAAAATTTTGTCGCGAGCCTTCAAACACATCTGGAATTGTAGGACCTTGTTAATTTCAACTACTTCATTTGTATACCCTTAAGTTATTGGTCCCAATTTTACCAAAACATCACTTGGTCTGAAATCCCAATGGTCTCATTAGTCAGTGCCAATAATCAATAATTTTCCTCTAAACATGCAGGAGTGTGGTCCTCGATTCACACTGAAGTTGAGAAGTCTCCAACATGAAACCTTTGATACCAGGGGTGGTGAATATGAATGGGTTCACAAGGTAACTTATGAATGGTTTCTGTTTTGTATATCGATTTGTTGAGGCCTTGTATTTTCCAAATTCTGTTGGATTTGAAACTGTTAATATTTCTTCCCGTTTGAATTGCAGCCGGAAATGGACACCAGCCGAAGAAGGTTTTTCTTGTGAGTTGCATCAGATTGTTTATTTGTCTTGGGGTAGAAGCAAATTTTGGTGCATTTCGGGTTGGTACATGAACAACTGATGGAGAATTGTGATCAGTTTTGCCCAATTGTTTATTCAACTCTGGTGGAATACTAGAAGATTATATGAATATATTTATTATTGGATTATTTGTTTGACCCATGATTAATTTTTTTCTAAATTTCTTGGTTGCCTGTCTGATTGTATGATATCTTTCTCCTTTCGGGTGTAATTGATTGCATTTTTATTTACAAAGTAGGTGCAATCTGTTATATTATTCTGGGTCAAAAGAAAAAAAAAAGCAGTTGAGAACTCTTATAACCATAAAATTCGGACTTCATCATTCGGCCACCATATATGTTGCCCTGTTGGGTGAAAAATGAAGGAAAAGAGAACAGGAAAACAAATAGTTATTGGTATTCTGTACATTTGGTTTCTATTCCCTGTACAAGAGAGATCACTCAAGATACCCTCTGGCCTTGCAAACGGATGGTTAACAATTTGAAAACTAGGACTGTCTAGTCCTAGCTGTCTGGTGCAAGTCCTACCTGTCTAACTTTACATGTGCAGAATGCCATTGGATCATCTGAGCAGACATCTTCTTTATCATTTGAAGGCAAATTAACACGAGCACACCTCCAAAAGCAGCAATTCGCATCAGAGACTGTTCTGGACTTCTTCTTATTAGATAAATGCAGTCCACGGTGATCAAGATCAAACCTAAACTTTCCAGCAAGGTCTTGATTGACATGATCCTGCTCTTATTCTCTCCAGTCACCCTGCATAAAATTCTTGAACACAGAACTCCTATAACCAAAAATGTAGATAATGACCACCCCCTGTACCTGATCAACCTTCCACCCACAACCAAAACCTCTTTTCGGCAAACACAAGTTGGGCACTCCCCAGAAAATGTAGATGAAACTAGAGCATCAAAACCTGTATAGTAGGGTAAGATAATGGAATCCAAGTACAGGCTTGCATGTAGAATTCCAGAAATGGTTGATGCCTGGAGGAATGCATACCTGACATCTTTGTCAATGTGGCTATCGAATGTGAGGGCAGATACCTGAAGCAGCTGAAGGATTGCTGGTCCAAAGCAGGAGAGAGGGAATACGGTATTGATCCGAGAACCCTTGGCAAGTACTAAGAGGATTAGAGGGAGGGAGACTGGACCAGATGGTTGCAGGTATCTCTTTGATTCTCTGAGATATGTTCGACCACGTCTTGATATATCTACTACCATAATGGCTAGTGTTACCAGGTACAAAGCTGTTGTAAAGAGAAAAGCTAGAACATCCACATAGGGCGGGTGATTCCCAGGGTAAGTGCTGTCGCAGTAGTAATGGTAAGGACAGTTGATTGGATCCATTGTATCCTCTACCTGCCATCTAACACATTTGAAGAATATCGCCTGGACGTCTTCTGAAGGCCATTCGGATCGGAATGCCAGGTCCCGTCGGTACAGCATGGTTCATAGGTTGCCTTACCCTCTTGCCAGTTCTATATGAATGAAGTAGAGGCTTTTTATTTTTTTAAGCAACGGGCATTCTTTCTGTTGAGACGTTGTAGGTATAGGTGAGTAGATGGTGAAACATCATCTAATTTATTTTCTTTTCTTTTCCCCTGTTTAATTAAAATATATAGTTTCAATTTCATTTTTCAACTCTGAGAGAGAGAGGGGGTCGTTGTTTAAAAATTAAGATGTGGCTAGCTTATTGAGAAATACCATGTGTATCTTGTTTTCATCCATCCTTGTTCTCCTAATGGAAAGTTCTATAGCCTTTCGTGCCTCTACCAGCTTAGGTAATGTTGCACCTGCTAGAACCTGTTTCTTGCAGGATCACAAAGATGACAGAAGGTGTTCTTGATGGTTTTGAGTTAAAATCAGGGAGCAACTTGCAGATTACTCATAACTTATCTATTTGTTTATGAGTAGGAGTTAGGAACCAATAGAAATGGGTAGGTACTTTCAGTGACAAATGCAGCTTCAGGCAGCTTGAATCCAAAGCAATAATTGGTTGGTTGGTGATAGGTATTGATTTGGTGAAATCTACATCACTGTTACCATGGTCAGAGCATTTTGATGACCATTGTGTAATTAAGGAGCGATCCGTCAACAAGAGCATTTTGCTGGGAACTATTAATTACTTCGATTATACAATTTGATTATACATTAAAATATTTTTTTAATTTTTTAAAAATTATTTTTAATATCAACAAATCTAAATAATCTAAAAATATATAAAAATAATAATTTTAAATAAAAAAATTAAGTTTTTTAAAAATACAGTTTCAACCGTATTATACAACCTTCATTTACTCTACTTGTAGTTAGGGAAAGAGGATTTTCACTTTCATGAAGATACGAGGTGAAGGTGGATAAAAATTACCCCAGTTATTCAAGCATGGAGAGGGTATCATCCAATCTGACGGACCATCACACCCAAAAACACACGCAAGCATATTGAATAATTTCATCGTTAAATCATAGAAAATCTTTATATTTATTAGTTAAATTTTAAATTTATTTTTTTTAAATTATTAGTTTGAGTTTTATAAATTTTAGATTCATTTTAAATTCACTTGAGATTTATATAATTATTAATTTTAAAATTTATAAAATTAATTAAAATACATATAAATTAATTCAGCCATGTCATTTGCAAGTTGTTCTCGGGAAAGCGGAAAGCTTTCATGGATCGTAATTAGCAGCTTGCACGTGGAAGAGCCTCTCGGAATTCTTATATATATTCATAGCTTTTTTGTAATTTACCTTATTAAAATTCGCACTTACAATGAGAAAACAGTACTGGGAATTCCTAAAACATTAATTAATAAATATAAGAACTCTCATGCCCCAAAACTAGGGTAGGAGGGATCAAGTTAAAGCCATCAAGCAAACCATATTCTTATAAAAAGCAACATAAGAAATAGCAGCAAAAATTGCAAGAGCCATGAAACCACAATGAAGGGCGATGAACAACAAATATATATAGCACTGGAAAAGACTTGAATCAGAGACAGAAACAACAACAGTAGTAGACGCAAAACACTACATAAAAATGACCAGGAAAGATGGCAAAACTGATCAAGATTCACAAAAATCACAGAACTCCTAGACCTTTCTATCTCATGTTTTTCTAGTTTCTATTTTGATTGAGTTTCTGATGATCCCCGTCAATTGAAACCATTATTTATTTTTGCGATATTTAAAGGTGAATAATGTATATATTTAAAACTTTTAATACGAGAAGAAATTTAATTTTGATATGAAAAAAGTTAACATAAGAATTTCCTTTTCGCACAAAAAATTCATTTCGAGTTGTTTATTCAAATCACCTCATTAATCTATCATGATTAAAATGAATATGAAATTCATTTTTAAAATTTAAATTTAAATTAATATACAAACGGGGGTTCAAATTGCAACTTCTATTATCTTACCTTTCATGCAGAAAAATAGCTATTGAGCGGCGGCTTCTCACGATCCTTGTAAGGATATGATAGTACCATAAAAAAAAAACTCTTATTTCAAAGATGACAAGATTTATTTCTATTTCTATTTAAATTTAAAGTTATTATATTAATATCTTTTAAATTTAAATTTATATGAACTCTTCTCTTCTACTTTATTATTAACTAATTAAAATTCTGGCCATGGAAAAACTTATTGGGACCGATCCCGTTTGATATTGTGGTAGTGATTGCTTTTCAAAATGTTTTTTGCTTGGAAATGCATCAAAATAATTTTTTTATTATTTTTTTTAAAATTTAAATTATTAGAGGATTAGATAACCTCAGATATGCCCTTGTGAAGGCCCGAGCAACCTTTAATATACCCAAAAATTATCTCTTTTTTTTAGTTATTTTTTTATTCAATAAAATTACTATTATTATCAACCTAGATTATTATGTTTTTTATAATTGGTATTCGAGCAATAAATCTATTGTAGAAGGAACAAAAATGTCATAACTTATCGAAGCAATTGCAGATGCAACAACAACAAAAAAAGCAACAACAACACCAATAAAACTTAGTAAAGAATTTTGGAAGAACTAGCAAAACATGTTGCTAAAGGAACCTACCTTAGTCTTGAGAGCAAAGTTTTTAAATGGGGGTGGAATTATAACAATCATAGCCTTGACACATCAACATGATTTATTCCTATTCAAATTCAAAGTTGATCAACTAAACGAGATTTACTCCTATTCAAATTTAAATTTAAAGTTAATAGATTATGATTTTTTAAAATTTAAATTTGTTTGATTTTTTTTTTCTATTTAGGTATTAGCTAAGTAGAATTCTATCCATGGAAAAACTTATTGGAACTTTTTATTAAACCATGAGAGGATTAAGTAACCTTGAATATGCCTTTATGGAGGCCTGAACAACCTCAAATATGCCCATAAATTATCTTTTATTATTTCTTCAATTAGATCTTTGTAAGTTAATTTCTCTTTATTTAATAAAATTTCTATTTATTATCAACCTGAGTTATCATGTTTGTTATAATTAATATCAATCAGAGCAGTAGATTTATGACAGAAGATACAAGGATGACATGACTTATTGAAGCAATTGTAAGCATGAAACAACATAAGAAACAACAACAGTTACACTAATAAACTCAACAAAGAATTTTGGAAGAACTAGTGCAACAACTTCAAAACATGCCTGCTAAAGGAACCTATATTAAAGAAAACTTATTGTATGTCAATTTTGAGTTGTGTTGATGTGAGATAAGGTCCAAGAGGATTTGACCATTTTTGTTGTGCTGTTTGGGTTGTGATTGAACATATCGATAATTTAGTACCCTTCAAGTATTGAGGAAATTCTGCTGAAATTTTGATAAAATTCACAACAAATAAAAAAAATTGATCATAAGTTAAAAATTAAAATGTTACATGTTTAAAGTTATGAACGGATTTATTTAGGTCTCTAAGTGTTTTAGATTAAAAAAATAGATTGAAAAATAAACTTTTGAGCATAGAATACCCCTGCCTCACTTTTTTAGCGACCATTTGGTTGCCAGATTCTAAGGTAGCAAAAGGTGTGTGTCTTAGCTATTTTTATTTTTAATATTAAAGTCTTTCTCTTTTAATATATATAAAAAATGAGAGGTCTAGCACACGAGGTGAACCTTTTTATTTTGGGCTAGGTGCCCTAGGCCACCAAGGCCCAAATGCTTGCTCTTTGTTTGTTGGGTCCATCAATTTATTTTTTGCTTTTTTATTTATTCAATTTCATTCAAATAAATAATTATATAGAGTTATCATGATCTCATGACCTTGATCGTGGATTTCACAGGTTAACTCATGCTGACTCAATTTTTATGTTATTTTTTTAGATTTTCTTTTTCATTTTTATTTTTCAATATTGAATTGATTGGGAATTGAGTTTCAATTTATTTCAATTTGCTTTCTATAAGGTTATCTCATTCATGACCTAGATTGCGAATTTAACAAATTAACCCGGTTTGACTCGAATTGACTTTTTATTCATTTTTTAAAGAAGAATTTCTCCTACAACATTGTGTTTACTAACAGTTGAGCTTCATAATTTGTTTTAATTTACTTTTTGTAGGGTTATCACTATTTTATGACCCATATCGCGGATTCTACAAGTTAACTCGAATTGATTCAGGTTAATCTAATATCTAATCATCTCAATATTAAAAAAATATCATCTTTAATTATTTTTATAATCATATTATATTTTTATAGTCATTCATCTTTAATTATTTTTATAATCATATTATATTTTTATAGTCATTCATGTTGCTTTTAAACTAAACTTACCAGATTTAGTTCACACTAAATCAATTATTATAAGATTTTAGAGAGGTAAAACATATGTGTTTAGTGAATCTCAATAGATGTTAACGGGTCCAATAATTCTGTTAAATCACTGTACTATTAAACACATGTTTAATAGTGCATCATAGACAAATAAAAAATCGGGCACCATAAATTTTATAATAATTAGAAAATAATTATCAGTGTTTATGTAATGAAGGAGGAATAGGTTAAAGTAAAAAAAAAAATATTCTTATATTTAGTATAAATATTCTTATTACATATACAATTTTCTATTTCATTTTAAATGACAGCCTCTCAAGTTATCATTTTTTAGGTAGAATTAATTGCTTTTATATTTTTAATAAATGAAAAACTTATATTTTATCACAATATTTTATCTAATAAAATTTTCTTTTTTTTTATCATGAATAATTGATTTGAATTTTAAATATATTTATGAAATAAAAAAAATAATCCAATATGTGAATGGTTTAAGAAATTGATATGTGTTCGATATGATGATTTCCTAAGTTTGCGGTTGCTAAGATTGCGGCCGGGAAAAGTAGATAAGAAGTGACTGTTAAGATTGAGCAGTTAGGGGAAAATGGATGATTGCAGACATCCAGTTAGAGCCCACAGAAAAGGGAGGGCGCTAACGGCGAAGCTATTCAACTAGGCAAGCAAACGGAAAACAATCATGGGCCCATCATCTGCGTTCCACAACCGGATTCCAATCTGTCAAATGATTAATTGATGATTTCTCCGAGAGTTAAAGCTTAATTGTGTTGTTTAAATTATTTAATTTTTTTTAGTTTTTTTTTATATTTTTAGATTATTCTAATATATTAATGTTAAAAATAAATAAAAAATATTCTAATATATTTTCAAATAAAATATATTTTTAAAAAATAATTATTATTTCCGAACAGCAACTTGAAAAAGTGTTGTTTCTAACACTGATAAACTCCAAAAACAGGACTGTGATTCTCTATAAAAGCTAAAACCATCTTCACGAGAGTGAACCATACCAAAGAAGAAACAATCATAATCTCCATCCAAAAGTTTTGACAGATAACAACAGTTTTCCAGAATCCTCATTTGCCATATCTTCTCTTCTTTATCTTTTCTTTTCACGTTTCACTTTTTCCCCTTAACCTTCTACAAAAACCGAAGACAACAATTATTTTCTACAGGGGCTAGAACTCTAAAAAAATGGTAACATTGTTATTTGTTTCAGTTTTTCCAGTGTTTCTGCTATTGGGTTTTTGTTTTTCTAGTGTGGGGTTTGATTGAATGACTGGTACAGGTTGCGGTCGCGGACTCCAGTGCGAATTCAAATATTGGGGGTCAGTTAAACCCAGGAGTTAACGAGTCTGATCTTTTAAGTGGAAATGGAACGATTTCAAGAACCAACAGTGGTTGTGGCTATGTGTCCTCAACGACTACAGCGATGACTTATGAGCCTTGTGTTTCTTGCACTACCTTTAACATCCTGGCTCCTATCTACAAGCGACTTGATCAAAAGGTACTAATTCCTGTTCTTGTCCCTTTTGTAGAACCAGACAATGGTGTTAATTCTTCTTCTTGTTTTTTTCTTCAAAATTTTGAGAATTTTATCTGTGTGCTTTTATGTTGTCGTGAAATAGAATCAAAGTCTTCGTGAAAGCAATTTCAGAGCAGTCTGGCTCTCTAGAAACCAGAAGATTTTGAATTGGTTGCTTCTCGAGAGATCTTCAATTATATGTCTCCAGGTGGGTGCTTAATTTCCTTTCAATTTCTCTGTTACCATGGATCTAATTGTGTGGAAAAATAAAAAGGGCTGTTTATTGTATTTGAAATTATGCCAAATGGTTCTTTTCGGTGTGAAATTTTGGTTTTTTATTTGCAGGAATTCTGGGTTGGAAATGAAGAACTTGTGCATATGTACCAGCAGAGACTTGGTGATGCTGGCTATGTAACTTTCCAGCTTGCACGAACCAATAACCGTGGAGATGGTAATCAATGTTCTGTTTGTTTGAATTTCTTCTCTGGATTAGTGTGGATCTTTAAAGCAAGCTACTTTTTTTTATTTTCTTGTACTTTTCAGGAGACATCTTTGGTCATCAGCTTAAGTTGGCTGATTTTGACTATTATTCAATCTCGTACAAACATAATAAAATTAAAATTAGGCATGGCATATATTGGTTGATAGCTGACTTTGCAATCAAGTTCTTATCTTTTCTTACAAAGAACAACAAGTTTGTTGGAAATTCTGTAAAAAACATTTATGAAAAGACCTTCATTTTATTTTGGCAGGCAGGTGGAAAAACAATCTTTCTCAGTCTTTGCAGTAAATCAAATTAATATTTTCTTTTTGCTTATTTGGTAGTCACATGTAAACTGCACTTTGTATGCTATTGCTCTCCTTGAGTATGCTTGCCTTTTTCTATATGATTTTACTGACCTCCAAGTTAAAAAATCAGCTACTTGTGTCCCATCTGTTATCACCATCCAATCCAGCTTGTATAAGTTCATGCTAATTGCATTGGGATTTTATCCTCTCTGCAGGCCTGCTTACTGCTGTGCGTAAGGACTACTTTACAATTCTAAATTATCGAGAGTTGCTCTTCAATGACTGTGGAGACCGTGTTGCTCAGCTATTGCATGTTCAGCTGGCCTTTCCCATTTCACAAAACCGGAAAGGCAATGCTCAGCAAGAATTTCTTATTGTTAACACTCACTTGTTATTTCCTCATGATTCCTGTCTATCTGTAGTTAGACTGCATCAGGTATATAAATCTCTCTTTATTCATAATCTTTTACTTCATTCTGAATTTCCAATTCTAGTTCTTAGCTATGTTAGTGCCAATTTTTACCTTGAGGTTTCTCAATGGTTTTTTTCCTAGGTTTACAAAATACTCCAATTCGTGGAACAATATCAGAGAGAAAACAAACTTAACCATACGTCAATCCTACTCTGTGGGTGAGCTTCTTGTCTTGCTTCTGCGAAGCAAATGATTCTTACATAACCTCTGAATAAAGATATACTCATTTTCTTTTCATTTGTTTCATGCTTTATCCAGTGATTGGAATGGAAGCAAGCGTGGACATGTTTACAAATTCCTGAGGTCTCAAGGGTTTGTATCTTCATATGACATTGCCCATCAATATACTGACAGTGATGCAGATGCCCACAGGGTAAGTTTCTTTAAGTTGCAATCCGAATGCCTCTGCATCACTAGCTAACAACAATGTTTAATTACACTGCTTACCTCAAATGTTTTTTTTTTGCCCATGACTCCTTCTGCATCACGTAGTGGGTGAGCCACCGAAATCATAGGGGTAATATCTGTGGTGTTGATTTCATATTGCTGTGTAATCCTAATAAATCAAGGAAACCATTGAAGAAGAGTTGGGCTGAAGCAGTGTTTGGAATAATAAAGGTTAGTTCAATCGTTTCTGGAATGTTCTTAATAAAGTTGGGCTGAAGCAGTGTTTGGAATAATAAAGGCGAGTTCAATCATTTCTGGAATGTTCTTAATATCCTACTCTTCAGTTCTGTTTTACTATCGATTAGTTCCCAGCATGTCAGGTGATCGTGGTACTTCCTTGCCCTGCCAGTCTGGTATTTTGTGCTAGAGAAGAAGATAAAACATGGAATAATATTGTTAGAAAAAGAAATAGAAATATACGCTACCAACAAGAGTCAAGACCATTTATCAACTTTAGTTCATATCTTTCTAAAATTTGTACCTGTCTCAGAAAACTTGCTCAATTTTTATACTTGAGGAGATAGCAGACACATATTGTTATGCATTAGAGAAGGATTAAGAATCCTTTATTGTAATTTTCTCCTCTTAAATAATTATTTTGTGGAAGCTTCTTTCTGCAAAGAAAGACAATGTTGTTTACTGTCTGCTAGTCTTGCAATCCAACCATGGACCCTAGGAATTTATGCCTAAGCAATCTTGATATTTACAGCTAATGCTGCTTGTTGCAGTCTGTACCTGCTATTCTGAAATATAAGACGTATTAAACTTCACATACATTCTAATCAAGAACCGGTTATCATTAAATTAGTTTCCAAGTTCCTTGAAGTAGTTTCCAATAAAATCAATATGTTTTGATTTATAAATTCACTTAACCATACTGCTTTCAACATCTGATTGCTATAATTTTTCTTGGTTCAGTGTCAGCTCCAAAAAGCCTCGTTGGTTGAAAATAATGCATTTGCGTTTCTAAAGGCTGGCGACCATGGGAATTTTATAACATATTCAGCTTTCTGTGAAGCACTCCGCCAGGTACTTCCACAAGCAGCTTGACGATAAACATGCGATTTTAAGTGGAAAGATGACCTTACCATAGTCTAATCTATACAGGTAAATTTAATTGGTCTTCCTTATGGACTCACTTCCCAGGAGACGGAAGATTTATGGATGCAAGCTGACATTAATGCAAATGGAGTTGTCGGGTATGAAGAATTTAAGGTGCAGTACATCCCTGATCCATGGATATTGTCCTAAATTTTAGTAGTTCACTTGGTCTCCCTAATATTTCGCATGATAGCTGGTACATTTCTGTGTGTTAAATTTACAAATCTGGGCATGTGTATGGATCTTTCAGAATATTTAGAATTCTGTTCCAATTCTCTATATATCCGTGTTAGATTAATCTACCACACCATTCATTATATGTTGTTTACTAAAATGCTTAATAATTGCAGCGAAGGATTTGGAATTCAGAATGCGCAGAGCTAAGAGAGGAGAATTGCAGTGAGAGGACTGGGGACTCTGAACATGACATAGTGGAAGAAGCCATTGGTTTCAATGTCAAGAATGCAGTTCTATTCCCCCGTGAAGCCGAGAAAGGCATGTGGCCAGAAAATTATTCTCTCTCTGATCATGCTCGACTCACCGTTGTGTTTTCTCCGGTTAGAATGCAGTGTTCTCAGCGTGTGACACGTTTGTAGATGAAACTGGCTCAAAAACTATGGGGTAGATAAGAAAGTGAAGTTTTTATATCAGAAACAACTGACTATAGCGATACATATCTCTGGGGGTAACTAGCTCTGGTCTGGCCTCAGCCAAGTTTTTCAGGCAAAGAGAGAACTACGTATCCCAGATGTCTTGGATTGTAATGTGAAATGGCAAATCAGAACCATTTTGCAAGAACCATCCAAAATGTATAAATTTATGAATTCATAAGTGCAAACTCCATCAATTTTACTACAATATTATTTATTTTTCTCGAGTGTTATGTCTTCCAAGATACTTCGGTTTTTCTCTCCTGAACAATTACCATTGAAACTATTTCTTCCGCTTTCTGATAATTGTATCTTCGGAGTGTCGGTAATCGTGACTCACGGGTATCATGATTTTTTTGCCAGAGAAAGAATTTGTTAGATTTCTTTTTGTCGCGTCTCCTCCCATGAGATGATTTTAGATAGTCAGATTCTATCTGCTCTCCAATGGCGTCCAGAGGCAACTCATTTCCTCAGACTGGTCCCCTTGTTCCTGACTTGGCTGGGGTTTGAGGATGGCTTTGATTTAAGATAAGGCTGGGACCTACTGCTTTCACGGCTTAGGAGACTGTACTGCTCCCAGACCCCGTGTGTTTGCCGGATAATTCCATAACAATTAAAACAAGGTATATGTTTATGTGTACGTGCATTCAAATTTCAAGGTGTATTCGTATAGTAAAATGACTATCTTAATTTTTAAAAACCAAATTAAATAATTTGGCTTGAAAGGTAATACAATTTTTTTTCAATAGATTAATTTATCATTTACAAGAAACATCTCGGTCATTTCATATTTCTATTGCTTAGTAAAGCTATTAAATAGTTTTTAAAAGCAAAATTCATTTAACTTGCCTCTAAAAGATTTTTTTGAAATTTTATTTTAATTTGAAAATTAAAATGCTTAAATTACCCTTAAAATCTATTTTTTTCTAGGAAAATAGATATTTTCCTTAGTTAATTTTATTTCTTTCTATTCTTTATTATGATGTTTTTTCCTAGTTTTTTTTTCTATTTGAATATAATTTTTTTTTCCTAGTTTATGTTTTTTATTCAATATTATTAGAGTTTAGACTTTTTTTATTTTTTTTCTATATAAAAAGTTGTAATAGTCTTTTGACAATTGAAGACATGGAGGAGTAAAATTAATTATTTTAAGAGCATTTTCATATTTATAATGTTCTTAATCTTCGAGGTTTTTGACTTGTAACAAATCTTTTATCCTTATTTTTTTGAAGCTCATTGATCCTTGAAGGTTATTTTACTTTGTTGTGTGCTCCAAAACAATTATAACTAAAATAGGATGCAAAACATGACATGCTTGTATAGAAAACGACGAGAAGGTTTCCTATCAAGAAAATACATCCAAGAACTAGTGTATTGTTCTTGTCCATATCAATTCTTGTCGTTCGAAATCCTGGTGGTGGTATCCTTGATGGAACAACATGTATAAAGATGTGTTAGAAATCCATGATAGGTCGACATGCATAAAAATATTGTGTTACATATCATAATGATGTGGTTCACATAAAGGTATTAAAGACCCATGATGAGGTGACTCGTGCATAAAATGATACTCTTAATGAAGGATAGTTTGTAACTGAAAAACGAATTCAATGATGAATATTTTTCAACATAGAGAGATTGATGCATAACTTTTTTTAGAAAAATAGATATTTTTCTTAGTTAATTTAATTTATTTCTACTTTTATTTTATATTCTTTACTATAATGCTTTTCTACTTAAAAAAAAATATAAAGCTTAATTTTGTTTTTTAACATTGGATTTTCTTGGAATCTAGCTTCATATTTTTTTTATCTTTTGGCAAGTGTTTTTTTCTTACAAGTCATCATTATCACATTTTCTCTTTAGATTTGTTGCATTTTTTTTATCATATAACTAAGTTAAAACATTTTATTGGATCCATTAGGGTTTGTAATTTAAGTTACAAGATTTTGTTTTCTTTAAAACACTCTAACAATGCTTAAACATCACTTTTTTAAATTATGAAAAAATCAACCCGGCTCACGGCATAGTGCAGACCACCTATCTAGCGAGTTTTCTAAATAAAATATTTAATTGATTCATGCTTTATAGCTTTAAAGATAACTTTCTTAACATAAAAAAATAAAACCATTCAACACATTGTTTTGCAACAAGGAAAATTATGATTATAATTTTAAAATTTTAAGTGTGTATTTAATAAAATTAAAAGAGGCTTTCATGTGCCAACAAATATTATAAACAAATGTTATTTCCACTTAACAATCAAGTGGAGAATTTAAAAGACAAACGTGGATTAAGATATATGATTTTGTTTTACATGAATCCCTAAGGTCTTTTTTATTTGTTTATATGGCAAGATATTTTAGACATGAGAAGAGGAGTAGTTTAAATTTCATTGATACAAAATAATTTTCTAGTATAACCCTCCTTTTCTTATTAATATATATTAGCTTTAAAAAAACAAATTGTTGTTTTATGTTATTCATTCAATAAAAAAAAAGTAATAAGAACAATCATAAAAAAAATCTTGATCCTTTTAAAATAAAGATACAAAAGTATCTCTTACTTAAAACTCGAGAACTTATTAAAAAAATATAAGAATAATATATTATTCACACATTGGCACGAGGAATTTTTGGAGACATTACTAAACTTGATCTAACCTAGTGGGTCCACCTAAAAGCCCCCCACTTGTATCCTTGATTATCTTGGTTTCAAATCAAATCATATGGAAAACTAATCTAACATGACTCGATTGATTTTGTGGGTTCAACCATGACCTAGGCAAAACCCAATTTGATTAAAAAAACTCTAGTTGCTATCATTTATTTATTTTTATAAATATTAACACAAAGATGTTCTAAGTTAACCAAGGTCTTTAGATGTGGCCTAATTGCCTTGATTGTCATGTTCAAAACCTAGTTCACCTTAAAAAAAAAGAAAAAACAATATTGATGTAGCATTTTTTTTTATTAGAAAATATAGGGACAACAATATTTTAGATAGAATAGGATTAATTGGGCTAACTTAACCATCTCATGACTTTGATCATAACCCTTATTGGGTTTAATATAATTATCTTTTATAATCTATTTTTATTTAATCAAATAATTAACAATTTAAAAAATAAATGGAAGGGTAATAGTTGAGATTTAATATTAATTAAAAGAAAAAAATACCATCTATATTTTATACTTTACCTTTATTATTTTGAAAAATACATAAAACATCTTAAACTTTATAAACATGGCACAAGAAAAAATTAACAAAAAAATATTGAATTATTTGTAGATTTTTCATTATATTAAGAAACTTTGTTACTTTAAAATAAAGAAATTTTCACTTAACAAAACTCTCCCTCTCTTTGAAACCCTAGCCACAATACTATTCAATTACACTATTAGTATTAGATGTAGTAACACGAGTAAAGATGCGCTTTGTTGGCCCGCAAATCAGGCCAGGAGAAAATTCAAAGATTGAAGGATAAAGTGAGCTCGACCCAGTGTTTAACCGGCCACTCCCCTGGTTTTCTTGATAAGAAGAAGGAAAACAGGAAAAAAGGGAACTAGCTCGGTAGATGACAATGGGTGTCAAGTCTCGTCATGAAAAAGATGTATATAAGGCTCCGAACTAGGAGTCAGACCTAGGCCTGGGGGAAGATAAGATCCTTATGTCAGAGAATTCGTTCTGCCTTAGCCTTCGTTCTCAGGCAGGTTATAAGAAAAAAAGGCGTCGTTCGATTCTAAACGATAGAGCGTGACCTAACCCTATTTCAAGAACTGGAAGTCCAGCAAGGGCTGAATGGGCTGGATCTCAAAAGCCTGTGATTGAAAGCCCTGCAGGAAGGAGGATTGGCAGTAAAGTTAGGCCCAATTCTTTTTGTAACAAGTGATCTGCTTGGAAACTCTCCCTGTTGACATGAAAGAAGCGCCCATCATTGTAACTTGAAGGATCCAGATAACTGGGCAAAGTTTAGGTTTTTTATGGATAAATAACTTTTTTTGAAGTTTCAAGCATTTTAGGCCGAGCTTGAGCTTTAAAAGCAAGCCATCCAGCCGAGTTGTCGGGCCAGCAGACTGGGCCTTCATAAAACAGGCCCCAGAAATTAGTTGCGTTTTCCATCGCAACAAAAGAAAATTCTAAATCTAAATAATTATAATTTTTTTAAATGCTTTTTACTTAAAAATATATTAAAATAATATTTTTTTTATTTTTTAAAAATTATTTTTAACATCAGCACATTAAAATAATCTAAAAAAATTTTAAAAATTAATCTAAAAAAAAATAATTTTTTTTTTAATTTTTATAAAAAATATTTTTAAGGATGTGTTCTCACCGTTAATTACCAATACAACAGCCAGGAAGGATACACCATCAAGTGAGAATATTCTGGAAGGCTGTAGAAGATGGCAAGAATTTCCGAGGGTGGGGCCAAAATAAAAACCTTGGAAAGTAAGTTGGAGCGATAAATTCCTAAGCAAGTATGGTAGTGGAGTAATCATCGTTTTTTCAAAAAAAAAATTTATTTATAAATATATTAAAATAATATTTTTTATTTAAAAAAATTATTTATGATATAATAAAAAAATTAAAGAAATAACTATTTTTTTTTCAAAAATACTTTTACACTGAAAAACAAAGAGTTAACTAAACTGGGATCCACCCCTTACATGCAATCTAATCCCATCCTTTCCTTCGACTTAGTAATAATAATAGTATTAAATAGATTGAAAAATAAACTCTAATCCTGAACTTAAGCCTAATCCTATATATAATATTTTTTTTTATTTTCTCATGTTTATTTTTGTTCATATTTTGAAATTACAATATTCATTAGCAGTAATATCAATATTAATTTTCAAGTTATTATTAGATCATCATTCATATTTAACTCAATTAATAAAGGGTTAATGATCTGAGATTTAAATTTAACTTGAATTTCAAATAGTGCATATCAAGTTTATATCACTTGATCAAAATCTATACAATTAGGAGGGACCCGGGAGACACCATCAAGCGAATATTCTAGAAGATTGTAGAAAGAATTCGAGAGAATTATAGAGTGGGCCTGCCCAAACACTTGGGAAGCAAGTTAGATCTCAAGCCCAGTCAAACTTGGAATCCCTTCAACTGCTTCTCAGCGAAGGTGAAGTGTGCCACGGTGCCCTCCCTATTTACTATTTTAGACTGCAACTTCAGCTGGAGTGTCATTGACTATCTGTTGACTACAGAATCTCTAGCGCCTATATATTCTTTCATTAAGCCCAAGCATTCACCACTCGCAGGCAAGCTCTCTCTCTCTCCAGAAACACACACACACACACACCCGCGCACACACTCACGCACAAAACAGTCCCTTACCTGTAGCTGCTAGTTTTCTTCCTCTTTCCTTCCAGTTTCAAGTCTCTTTTAGGAAGAGGAATGAATTACAATTTCTCATCAGGTGAGTCGGGTTTTACTCAGTGCACTACAACACACACTAATCAATTGCCTCCTCCTGCAAATCTTTCTCTAACTGTCATTTTGCTTTGTTTTTGTTAGCTATGAACAGTTCACCAAACCCAAATCCATCCATACCAGAAGTTGGATATAGATTTCATCCAACCAATGAAGAATTAGTTTGTAATTATTTGAAGCCAAAGATACTGGGTGATGACGTGGAAGACTTGTCAATCATGCCGGTGGTTTATGTTTGCAAGCATGAACCCTCGGAGTTACCTGGTAATTAATAATTAGACGTCCCTTTCTATCTTGTTATACGTTTATTTTCTATCATGATATTGGATTAACGCAGTCATTATTATGTGTAGATAAATCAAACATAAAGTCAAAGGACGCGGTATGGTATTTCTTTTGCCCTCGCGATTTAAAGTATTTAAACAGCGGACGTTATAACCGGAGAACAAAGCTCGGGTTTTGGAAACCAACCGGCAAAAATCTTAAAATAAGATTTATGGGTACCAAGAAGGTGATTGGTACAAGGAAGACTTTGGTTTTCTATACAAAGTCTAGTCCTAAACCAATAAGGACTGGATGGATCATACATGAATACGAATATATCTCTGGTTTAAGCCTCTCTAACCAGGTAAATGCTAAAAGAATTTTGTCCCTTTTTATTTAATTTTTCTGTACTAGTGTAGGGTCTTTTGCAGAAACATTGATTTGAATTAATTTGTTGCAATGTTCTTACATGGAAGGGGAAAATAGCCCAAGTAAGTTATGGCTATCATTTCTAGGAAATTGGAAACTTGGATGTTAATCTGGTCCTTTACTTTTTGCTCAA